>WNFV01000151.1_pt1 | contig 111529 bp, 101 predicted proteins | sample 5400101 | NCBI WGS metagenome assembly WNFV01 (sample SAMN13153361, study PRJNA577476) | soil metagenome | isolation source: 115 cm soil or saprolite under grassland replicate 1 | place: USA:California | collected 2016-06-15
ACCGCCCTCGAGCTGCCGACCCCGCCGGACGTGGTGGCGCGCCTGGTCGAGGAGGGGTGGGCGTGACCGCGGTGGCCGCGGCGATCGAGGGCGGCGTGCTGCCCGGCCGCCTCTGGTTCTACGCCAACTACCACTGCAACCTGGTCTGCACCTACTGCCTGACCGAGTCCGGCCCGCGGGTGGAGCGGCGCGAGCTGGGCGAGGAGCGCATGCTCTCCCTCGCCCGGGAGGCGGCCGACCTGGGATTCACCGCGCTCGGCGTCACCGGCGGGGAGCCGTTCCTGCTCCCCTACCTGCCGGAGCTGCTGCCGCGGCTCGCCGCGATCCTGCCGCTGGTCTGCCTGACCAACGGCACCGTCCTCACCGAGCGGCGGCTCGAGCGGCTGCGGCCACTGGCCGAGTTGCCGGCGGCGCTGCAGATCTCCCTCGACCGCCCGGAGCCGGACGCCAACGATGCGATGCGCGGCCCGGAGAACTTCCGCAAGGTGGTCGATGCCATCCCCAGGCTGGTCGAGCGCGGCGTGCGTGTCCGCGTCGCCACCACCGTCAGCTCCATCGACGACCAGGAGCGGGAGCGGCTCTGCGCGCTACACCGGCGGCTCGGCGTGCCAGACTCCGACCACGTCATCCGGCCGATCGTGCACCGCGGCCGCGCCGTCGACCACGGCCTCGGCGTCGACGCCGGCCCGTCCGACCTCCCCGCCGAGCTGACCATCACCACCGACGGCGCCTTCTGGAGCCCATTCGGCCCCACCGTCCACGGCGGCCAGCTCGACACCGACCTGCTGGTCACCCGCACGACCACGCCGCTGTCGGTGCCGGCATCCGCCCTGCTGCGCATCGCGCGGGACCGCCCCCAGGGCGCCGACGCCCAGCTCCACATCAGGTGAGCGTGAGCCTCCGGGCCCGGTCGGGCCCGCTCCTCCGGACCCGTGGCATACTCGCTGCGGCGTCAGAAGCAAGGAAAGGAGGTGCGGACATGCTCCCAACCGTTTCCGCGCCTCCCGCGACCCGCTGATCGACGCCGCTCGCGGGAGGCGCGGCCCGCAGGGGAAAGGACCCTGGATGACCGCGCAGATCCGCCACGTCACCTTCGACGCTGCCGAGCCGTACGCCCTGGCGGGCTTCTGGAGTCAGGTCACCGGCTACGGCGAGGACCCCGAAGACCCCAACGAACCGGAGCACACCGAGGCGCTCCTGGTCGCGCCGGACGGCCGGGCGGCCCTGCTGTTCGTCACGGTGCCCGAGCCCAAGACCGTGAAGAACCGCGTCCACCTGGACCTCATGCCGACCGACCGGACCCGGGACGAGGAGGTGGACCGGCTGCTCGGCATCGGAGCCACCCTGGTCGCCGACCACCGCCGGCCGGACGGCACCGGCTGGGCCGTCCTCGCCGACCCGGAGGGCAACGAGTTCTGCGTCGAGCGCAGCGCCGCCGAACGGGCGGCCGGCACCGGCTGAGCGGTGGTGCCCCGGGTGCCGGCGCGCCGGCACCCGGGGCACCCCTCGGAGCTACGGGCGGGCGCCGCGCCGTTCCCAGCCATCCTCGACCAGGTTGAGGTAGGCGTGGGTGCGCGGGTGGCGGGCGGCGGCCTCGCGGTCGAGCCGGACCCCGAGGCCGGGGGCGGTCGGCAGGGCGAAGTGGCCGTCGGCCGGGTCCACCCGCGGCGCGCCGTCGACGACCTCGGCGATCCAAGGGTCGGCGAAGTCGTTGAAGTGCTCGAGGACCTTGTAGTTGCCGGTGGCGACGGCGAAATGGACGTTGGCGGCGGTGCCGACCGGGCCGCAGACGTTGTGCGGCGCCAGCAGCAGGTCGTAGGCGTCCGCCCAGGCGGCCAGCTTGCGCAGCCCGGTGAAGCCGCCGAAGTGGGTGAGGTCGGCCTGCACCACGTCGACCAGCCCCTGCTCGAACAGCTCGCGGAACTCGGGCAGCACGTGGATGCGCTCGCCGGTGGCGATCGGCAGCCAGGTGGCGGCGCGGACGCGCCGCAGCCCCGCCGGGTTGTACGGCGGCACCGGCTCCTCGATCCACTCGGGCTGGTAGGGCTCGAGCGCCCGCGCCGCCCGGACCGCGGCGTGCGGGCTGAAGCGGCCGTGCATCTCCACCATCAGGGCGACGTGCGGGCCGACCTCGTCGCGGATCGCCGCGATGATCTCGGTCGCCAGGCCGAGCTGGCGCGAGTCGATCTCGGCGGCGGCGGCCCCGAACGGGTCGACCTTGAGCCCCTCGTAGCCGCGGTCGACCACCTTGCGGGCCATGGCGGCGAACGACCCGGGGTCACGCCGGCCCTGGTACCAGCCGTTGGCGTAGGCGGGGACGCGGTCCCGGAAGCGGCCGCCGAGCAGCCGCCACACCGGCACCCCGAGCGCCTGGCCCATCAGGTCGTGGCAGGCGACGTCGAAGACGGCCAGGGCCGTCTGGTCGACCTCCCCGGCGCGCCCGTACTCCGCCCAGTGGAATCGCCAGGCGAGCCGCTCGACGTCGAACGGGTCCATGCCGACGACGTGGCGCCCGGCCGTCTCCTCGATGCAGGCGAGCAGGGTGTCGGTGTTGGAGACCATGCGGGCCTCGCCCACGCCCCTGAGCCCCTGGTCGGTGACGAGCTCGACGAAGGTGAGCTCGCGCCAGGGCGTGCCGACCACCACGGTCTCGACGCCGACGATCTTCACAGCTCCTCCTCGCCCTCGGCGGCCTGTCGGCGAAGCCCGGGCCGCTACGCCGTCTCTTCCTCGCCCGGTCCTGGCGCGGTCGCCGGCTCCCGCGCCAGGTCGGTGAGCGTGAGCGCGGCGCGCAGGTCGCGCGCGGTCTGCTCGAGGTGGGCGCGCATCGCGGCGGCGGCGCCCTTCGGGTCGCGAGCCTCGACCCGGTCGAGGATGCGCGCATGCTGCTCGATCACGTCCTCGACCGTGCCGCCGCGGGCGAGGTGGCCTTGCAGGCTGCGCAGGCGGCTGGCACGCAGCGGCTCCTCCATCGCCTCGATCAGGAAGCTGAGGAGCTGGTTGCCGGCGCCGGCGGCGAGGCTGGCGTGGAAGCCGACGTCGGTCTCGTGGAACGCCACCGGGTCGCCGGCGCCCGCGTCGCGCATGGCCGCGAGCGCCAGCTCCAAGGCGGCGATCGTCGCCTTGCTCGCCTGCCCGGCGGCGAGGCCGGCGATGTGCACCTCGAGGGCGCGGCGGACCTCCAGCAGGTCCATCAGCCTGCGCGGGTCGCGCCGCACCGAGGCGGTGAAGAAGCCGCCGATCGGCCCGGCGTTGGGATGGGCCACCACGGCGCGGCGGCCGTGGCGCGTCTCGACCAGGCCGCGCGCCCGCAGCGACCTGACCGCCTCTCGGACGGTCAGGCGGCTGACCCCGAACCTGGCCGCCAGGTCCGGCTCGGAGGGGAGCTCGGCGCCCGGCTCCAGCTCCGCGAGCACGAGGTCCTCCAGCCGCCGGACGACGACGTCGGAGACGCTCGCGGTGGTGTCGGGCGCGGCTGCCCGGCTGGCGCCCTCGGGAGGCTTCTGCACGGGCCAAAGCATGCACCACACCGACCAGCCAAGCAATAACTCATCAGATAATGGCTGCCTGGTTTGTGGGGAGTGTCGCAGCAAGTGGGTCGTCCCGTTGAACGTATATGCCCTGTAATCATTCGTATTCACGACTTGGCAACACATCTGATACCTGTCAGGCTCCGGTATGACCCCCCATCCTGCCTGGAAGGAGGACCCTGCTGGTCTCGGCGCTCGGCGGCTACGGCTTCGCCCGCTTCACCTTCCCGGGCAAGAACCTGCTGTTCCTTGCTACGCTTGCGATCCTGATGGTGCCGTACGCCACCATCCTGATCCCGCTGTACGTGCTGCTCGACCGGCTCGGCCTGCAGAACTCCCTGGCTGGGCTGAGCCTGGTGTTCATCATGTTCCAGCTCCCGTTCGCGTTCGCGCCACTGATCCTGATCAGCGACGCGTCGAAGTTCACCATGCCGGTGGCCGTCTACAGCATGCAGCAGCGCAGCTTCGGCGCGATCGACTACGGCGCGCTGGAGGCCGGCGTGGTGGTCATGGCGCTCCCCTGCCTGCTGGCGTTCCTGCTGCTGCAACGCCACTACGTACGCGGCTTCATGACGGGGGCGCTCCGTGGCTGAGCACGGCGACGGCGCCTGGGGCCGCCCGGTCGTCCCCGGCTCGGGCCGGCTGCGCCCGCTCGGGCTTGGCGAGGTGCGCCTCGAGCCCGGCTTCTGGGCCGACCGCCAGCGCCTCGGCGGCGAGGTGATCGTCGACCACTGCCGCGACTGGATGACGCGCCTCGGCTGGATCGGCAACTTCCGCGCCGTAGCGGCCGGCGGCTCCTCGGCGGGACGGGAGTTCGCCGACTCCGAGATCTACAAGCTGCTAGAGGGGCTCGCCTGGGAGGCCGGCCGCAGCGGCCGCGCCGAGCCCGAGCAGGCGGTCGCGGAGCTCACCGAGGAGGTCGCGGCGGCCCAGGAGCCCGACGGCTACCTCAACACCCGCTTCGGCTGGCAGGGGCCCGAGGCGCGCTACCGCGACCTGGAGTGGGGGCACGAGCTGTACTGCTACGGGCACCTGATCCAGGCGGCGGTGGCGCGGCTGCGCACCGGGCACGAGGACGCGCTGGTCGCCGTGGCGCGGCGCGCCGCCGACCACGTGTGCCGGGAGTTCGGCGCGGACGGCCGCGCCGCGATCTGCGGCCACCCCGAGATCGAGCCGGCCCTCGCCGAGCTCTACCGCGCCACCGGGGAGGAGCGCTACCTGGAGCAGGCGCGGCTGTTCGTCGAGCGGCGCGGCCACGGCCTCCTCCGCGCCGGCTCGCTCGGCGCCGCCTACAACCAGGACGACCTGCCGGTGCGCGAGGCCGGGGTGCTGCGCGGCCACGCCGTGCGCGCCCTGTACCTGGCCAGCGGCGCCGTCGACGTGGCCGTCGAGACCGGCGACGACGAGCTGCTCGAGGCCGTCGCCGAGCAGTGGCGCAACACCGTGGCGGCGCGCACCTACCTCACCGGCGGGATGGGCTCGCGCCACACCGGGGAGTCCTTCGGCGAGGACTTCGAGCTGCCGCCCGACCGCGCCTACGCCGAGACCTGCGCCGGCGTCGCCTCGGTCATGCTGTGCTGGCGGCTGCTGCTTGCGACCGGGGAGGCGTGCTACGCCGACGCGATCGAGCGGACGCTCTACAACGTGGTCGCGGCCTCGCCGGCGCTGGACGGGCACTCGTTCTTCTACGCCAACCCGTTGCAGCAGCGCTCCCCCGCCTCGTCGGCCACGGCCGACGCCGAGAGCCCCCACGCGGCCGCTGGCCTGCGCTCGCGCTGGTTCGCGGTCTCCTGCTGCCCGACCAACCTCTCCCGCACCCTGCCCAGCCTGGCCGCCTACGTCGCCAGCGCGGACGACGACGGCGTCCAGCTCCACCAGCTCACCGCCTGCACGGTGCGCACGGCCCTGCCCGGCGGCCGCCCCGTCGGCCTGCGCGTCGAGACGGACTACCCCTGGACCGGCGCTGTGACCGTGCGGGTCGAGCAGTCGAGCGGCGAACGGTGGCGCATCGCCGTGCGGGTGCCGCCGTGGGCCGAGGGCGCCGTGCTGATCCACGACGGGCAGCACCGGCCAGTCGGCCGCGGCGACGTCGCCGCCGGAGGAGCGCGGGACCTCGCCGGGTACGCGGTGGTCGAGGCGCCCTGGCGGCCGGGGGACGAGCTGCGCCTCGAGCTGCCGCTGCGCCCACGCTGGACCAGGCCGGACCCGAGGATCGACGCGGTGCGCGGCTGCGTGGCCGCCGAGCGGGGGCCGCTGGTCTACTGCGCCGAGTCCGTCGGCCAGGACCCGTCGCTGCAGCTGGACGCGATCGTGGTGGACACCTCGGCGCCCCCCGCCGACAAGGGCCGCGACGACCGCCTCGGCGGGGCGCTCTGGCTGCGCTGCTCCGCCCGCACCGTCCACCTCCCCGAGGCCAGCTGGCCCTACGCCACCGACCAGAACGGCATCGCCACCGAGGCCGCCCCCCTGACCCTGATCCCCTACCACCTCTGGGCCAACCGTGGCCCCGCCTCCATGCGCGTCTGGCTCCCCGAGCTGCCCTGACCCACAGCCCAGAGCTGTGGACGGTAGGTTGCACCCCTCCGCACGGGAGAAGTCCAGTTGCCCGGTGCGGCGCAGCTCGGCCAGCAGCACTCGGTGCAGCCGGTCCCACACCCCGGCCTGCTGCCAGGCGCGCACCCGCCGCCAACAGGTCACCGGGCTGCCGCAGCTGAGCTGCTTGGCGGGAAGGTTGGCCCACGAGCAGCTGGAGAGCAGCACGAAGACGATGCCGGCCAGCACGTTGCGGTCTGGCACGCGGGGGATGTGGCGTTGCCGACACCGGCCCAGGCCCGCGTCGTTTCACCCGGAAGCTAAGTCCAGCAGGCGCACGGCGGCGTCGGCCGCCTCGTCGAGGGTTGTGGCCTCTCCTGCCATCCATGCCCGGGCGTAGGCGGCGTCGCCGAGTCGCTGGCGGACCGCGGCGAGTGCGGTCGCGATCCGCTCGGCCTCTTTGCCGTAGGACTTGCTTGGAGCCTGTAGCTGCAGGGTGGCGGCCAGGGTCGTGGCGGCCTCGTCCTGGCCGGTGCGGGCCAGCAGGATGACCAGATTCCGCAGCGTGGTCACGATCAGCCCTCGGTTCCCGGTGCTCCGCCAGTGCTTGACCGCTTCCCGGAACAAGGCCAGCGCCGGAACCGGCGGGCCGTGGCGGCTGCGAAGCGCCACCGTGGCGGTGAGGGCGGTGCCGGCGACATAGCGGTTGCCGACCTCCTGGGCGCCCCGCCGTGCCTCCTCCAGGGCGGCGGCGGCCGCGATCGGGTCGAGGTCGGCCAGCGCCTCCCCTTGGGCGAACCGGGCCATCGCGATGGCGGTGGGGTTGGCCGCGGCCAGCGCGGCTGTGACCGCCTGGCTGGCGGTGGCGCAGGCTGCCTGGTCGTCGCCGGCGTAAGAGAGGACCAACGCCTGGTTGGCGATGGCGATGGCAAGTGCGGCCAGGTCGCCGGGGGCGGCCAGCGCGGCCACGCCACGGTAGGCCTCCAGCGCGGCCGTGAGGTCGCCGCTGAGCAGCGCGGCGTCGCCGACCGCCTCCAGTGGGGCGGCCGCGGCCGGGGCTGTCGGCCCACCGGCGACCCTCAGGCCTTGCCGGGCGAGCTCGCGGGCCTGGTCCAAGCGGCCGCCGATCCAGGCGGCATGGGCGGCCGCGGCGTGGGCGACGGCAAGGCGAGGGTGGGCGGGCACCGTCATAGCCGCCCACGCCCCCCAGGCGAGCAGGTCGGGCCGGACCCGCCAGTACCCATAGCGGGTGAGGGCCGCGGCCAGCCGCACCGCGAGGTCGACCTCGCCAGCGTCCCGGGACCAGCTCCACGCCGCGTGCAGGTCGTCCAGCCAGGTTTCGACCCGGCGGGCCCAGGTCGGCTCGTCGGGGCCGTAGAGGCCCGCGTCGGCCCGTTCGGCGAGGTCGAGCATGAACCCGGCGTGGCGGCGTCGGAGCCGGTCGGCCTGGGCGGCAGGCAGCCGGGCGGCGGCGTAGGCGCGCAGGGTCTCCAGCATCCGGTAGCGGCCGACGCCGCGATGGCCCGGCCGGGTGAGCATGGACCGGTCGGCCAGCCCGGCCACCAGGTCGGCGACGCGGCCGACGGGCAGCTCCTCGTCGGCCACGACGGCCTCGGCGGTGGTGATGTCGAACGCCGCGGCGAAGACCGACAGCCGCAGGAACAGTCGCTGCTCCTGCGGCGTGAGCAGGTCGAAGGACCAGTCGATGACCCCACGGAGGGTCTGGTGGCGTGCGTCGCCGCGGCGTCCTGCCCGGAGCAGCTCGAAGCGCTTGTCGAGCCGGTCGGCGAGGTCGTCGAGGGTCAGCGTGCCGATCCGCGCCGCAGCCAGTTCGATGGCCAACGGGAGGCCGTCAAGGGCGCGGCAGACCTCCCCGACCCGCCGCAGAGCCTCCCGGCCGGGGGCGAAGTCGGGGTCGGCGGCGCGGGCCCGGTCGCAGAACAGCCGGACCGCGGGGGTGCGGACCTCCTCGGCGTCGGGGGTGGGCACCGCAAGTGGCGGGACGACCAGGACCTGTTCGCCGTCGATGCCGAGCCGCTGGCGGCTGGTTGCCAGCAGCCGCAGCGCCGAGGAGACCGCCAGCAGCTCCTGGGCGAGCGCGGCGACGGCGGCGAGCAGGTGCTCGCAGTTGTCGACCACCAGCAACCCACCAGTGCCCCGCGCCCACTCGCGGAGACTGTCCAGGAGCGGGGTGCCGGGCTGTATGTCGAGGTCGAGCGCGTCGGCCAGCGCCTGCGGCACGGTGTTGGGGTCGCGTAGCGGGGCCAGGTCCACCCACCAGACCGACCCTTCGGCGGCCGCGGCCTGCTGGGCCAGCCGGGTCTTGCCGACCCCGCCCGGGCCGACCAGGGTGACCAGCCGTCCACCGGTGAGGGTCTTGCGGACCAGCGCGAGCTCTTGTTCCCGGCCGACAAAGGAGGTCGCCCGGACAGGGAATGGGCGACGCTCCCGCTTGGCCGGGCGGGGCTGACCGGACTGCAGTTCCCCGCGCAGCACCTGCTGCTCGAGGCGCCGCAACCGGGCCGAGGGGTCAAGGCCGAGCTGGTCGCGGAGCTGCTCGCGGTAGCGGGTATAGGTGGCCAGCGCATGGCCGACCCGGCCGGCCCGGGCGAGAGCAGAGACCAGCAACTCCACGGCCCGCTCTCGCCAGGGCTCCTCGGCCACAATGGCCTCCAGCGCCGCCGCGGCCTCGGCCAGGCGACCCAGCCGAAGCAGCAAGGCGGCGCGGTCTTCCCGGGCGGCAAGCCAGAGTTCCTGGAGACGCAGCGCCTCCCCTCGGGCGAAGGTCTCGGCAAACTCGCCATAGGCCGGGCCCCGCCACAACCCTAGCGCCTCCTCTAGCAGCCCCAACGCGGCCGTCGGTGCCTGCGCCTCATGTGCCCGGACCAGCAGCCCGGTGAACCGCTCCACGTCGACCGCGTCTGCCGGCACCTCGAGCACATAGCCGGGTGCGCGCGTGACCACCACGCCTGCGGCCGGGCCCAGGGCGTGGCGAAGCCGAGCCACGTAGGTCTGCAGCGCGTTGCGGGCCTCCTCGGGCGGCTGGTCGCCGAATACCTCGTCAACCAGCCGGTCGAAATGGACAATGCTGCCGCGGCGCAGCAGCAGCGCCGCCAGCAGCGCCCGCTGCCGCGCCCCTGGCACCACCACGGGCCGACCGGCCACCCGGACCTCCAGCGGCCCCAGGACGCCGAGCTCCACCTCGCCCTGCAGTCTGCTCATCTCTACATTGCACCGCCAGGCCCACCGGTACCGCCAGCGGTCACGGCCGGGCTCGTCGCCACAGCGTGAACCGAGAGACCGGCAGAAAGCCGTTGTGTTCGGCCCCGGGGCGGCTCATGTCGCTGAACAGGCTCGCCGATGGCAGCCCTTCCAGGTCGGCCAGCCGCGCCCGCAGCAGCGCCTGCCAGTAGCCGCGGCGGCGCGCCTCGGCGAGCACCACGCCCAGCGCCAGCACGTGCAAGCCATGGGCGACAGACGAAGCAGCGTCGCGCCGTTGGAGTAGGCGGCCGGGCGGCCCAGGTCGCCGACGGTCAGCCCGCCACGGCGCTGGACGCGACCACCCATGGCCGCAACCGGCCCGGCAAGCGACTCCGCCCAGGCGTGCACGAACCGGCGCAACACCGTGTCGCCGACCGGGACCTGCGGCTCCCAGCCCGTGAGCAGATGGATCGGCTCAGCAATGGCCATGGTAATCCCTCTTCTCGGCCATCCCAGTCACCAGTTGGGGTCGTCGTCCGGCTCCCGGACTCCTGCCCGGCCCTGGTGGGTCCAGGTCACCTTCCACGAGGTCGCCTACAGCCGGCGTACGCCAGTCGTACGCGGTCTGTACGCGCCCGGGACCACGCTGGCTGCAGCCGCCGGCTCGCACCGGGTCGCGGCAGCGGCAAGGAGGACCCATGACCGCCCACACCGACCTCGACGCGCGCGAAGCGCTCGCCGAGCGGCTGATCGATGACACCACCCACGCGTTGGAGACGCTCAGCGTCTACCTGGGCCTGGAGCTCGGGCTCTACCAGGCGCTCAACGACCTCGGAGCCGCAACCGAGGCCGAGATCGCCGCCGCCGCCGGCGTTGCCCCTCGCTACGCCCGCGAGTGGCTCGAGCAGCAGGCGACCGCCCGCTACGTCGCCTGCGACGACCCGGCGCACCCCGCGGAGGAGCGCCGCTACCGGCTGCCCGCCGGCCATGCCGAGGTGCTCCTGGACGCCGACAGCCCCTACCATGCCGCGCCGCTGGCGGTCATCCTCGCCGGCGTCGCCAGGGTGCTGCCGCAGCTGCTGGAGGCCTACCGCAGCGGCGGTGGCGTCCCCTATGCCGCCTACGGCACGGAGCTCCGGCGCGGCATCGCCGCGGCGAACCGGCCGATGTTCCTCCACGAGCTCGCCAGCACCTGGCTGCCCGCCGCGCCCGGGCTCGACCGGCGGCTGCGGTCAGCCCCACCGGCCCGCGTGCTCGACCTGGGCTGCGGCCTTGGCGCGTCCTCGATCGCGCTGGCCCGCGCCTACCCACGCACACAGGTCCTTGGAGTCGACCTGGACGAGGCGTCGGTCGCCGAAGCCCGCGCCCAGGCGGCCGAGGCGGGCGTCGCCGACCGCGTCACCTTCGTAGTCGGCGACGCCGCCCAGGTCGCCGCCGAGGGACCGTTCGATCTGGTCACTATCTTCGAGGCGCTCCACGACATGGGCGACCCCGTCGGCGCGCTCCGGACGGCCCGCGAGCTGCTCGCCGCCGACGGCAACGTCCTGGTCGCCGACGAACGCGTGGCCGACGCCTTCACCGCGCCCGGTGACCCGACCGAGCGGTTCATGTACGGCTGGAGCATCCTGCACTGCCTGCCCGCCACCGTCGCCGAGCACCCTCTGCAGGCCACCGGCACGGTCCTACGCGCCCCCGCCGTCGCGCGCTGGGCCGCCGCGGCGGGCTTTGGCGGGTTCGAGGTCCTGCCCATCGACAACCTCTTCTGGCGCTTCTACCGCATGCACGGCTGAGAAGCCATTGCCGACATCCTGCTCCGGGTCTTGGTGGTCGGTGGAGGGATCGCGGGGTGGCACCGACGAGGCACAGCAAGCAGGGGCTGCCTGCCCTCGACCTGGAGACCGTCACGGACAAGATCTTGCAGCTCGCCGCAGATGGCCTTCCCGATCGGCAGGGCGCACTCCTCAGGAGTAGGACGATCCTTCGTAATTGACCGAGCTCGGCCTGGGGAACATGCTGGCCGGCGACATTGCGGTCGAGCCTGGGGGTGACTGATGACCTGGCAGCTTCAGGGCAGGTACTTCGAGAACTGCTCCTGCGACATGGTGTGCCCCTGCACCACCTCGGGGCTGAGCATGCCGGCGGACTACGAGCGCTGCCGGGTGGTGCTGGTCTTCCACGTCGACTCGGGCGCGGTCGAGGAGGTCGACGTGAGCGGCCTTACGGTCGCGGTGCTGGCCGACACCCCGCCGCTGATGGCCGACGGCAACTGGCGGGTTGGGGTGTTCATGGACGCCGCCGCGTCGCAGCAGCAGGCCGAGAAGCTCGGGGCGGTCTTCGCCGGGCAGCTCGGCGGGCCGATGGCCATGCTCGCTCCCCTGATCGGCGAGATGCTCGGGGTCGAGAGCGCCCCGATCGAGTACACCGAGGACGGCAGGCGCCACCACGTCAGGATCGGCGACGCGGTCGAGATCGAGGTCGAGGACTTCGTCCCGCCGCTCAACCCCGAGGGCGAGGTGGAGAAGCTCACCGGCATGTTCCACCCGGCCAACTCGACCCTGACGATCGCCCGGGCCACGGCGTCCCGGGTCGACGCCTTCGGGCTGCAGTTCGACAACACCGGCAAGAACGGCCACTCGGCCCCGTTCTCCTGGGCGGCGTGAGCACCACCGCCCCGTCCCTGCGGCGCCTGACGCCGCAGGCGGCGCTCCTGCTGCTGCTCGCGGCGGTGGCCTGGCTGTTCACCGTGGGGCGCGCCCGGGAGATGGCCGGCATGAGCGGCACCATGGGCCTCGGCCTGGCCGCCTTCGTGGGCATGTGGGGGCTGATGATGGCGGCGATGATGCTGCCGTCGGTCGCCCCGGTCGCCTCCATGTACCAGCGCTCCATCCGCACCCTGCGCCTGCTCCGCCTCACCGGGTTCACCTCCGGGTATCTGCTCACCTGGGCCACGGCGGGCATCCCGGCGTTCCTGCTGACCGCGTTCGTGGTCCGCCTGGTCGACGGTCATCCGGGCAGGGCAACGGTAGCGGCGGTGGTGGTCTTCGCCGCCTGCGGCGTCTACCAGCTGACCCCGCTGAAGGCCCGCTGCCTCAAGCATTGCCGCTCGCCGCTGTCGCTGCTGCTGCACTACGGCTCCTACCGCGGCGCGCTGCGCGACGTCCGCGCCGGCGTCCACCACGCAGCCTACTGCCTCGGCTGCTGCTGGGCGCTGATGGCGCTGTTCGTGGTCGTCGGGGTGATGAACCTGACCGCCATGGTGGTGCTCGCCGCGGTGGTGCTGGTCGAGAAGCTGTGGGTGCGCGGCGAGGTGGTCGTCCGGGTGGCCGCCGTCGCCGCCCTTCTACTTGCCGCCGCGGTCATCTGGGTGCCGGCCCTTGCACCGGGACTCCAAGCCAGCGGTGGCATGGGCGGCATGGTCGGCCCCTGACGCCCCACCAGAGGGCGGCCTGAGCAGGGACCGGCACGGGCGGGCACGCCCTCGTGGACGCCGCCAGCCTCCCAGCCGCGCGAGGTGCGGGCGGTACCTGGAGCGGGTCCTACCCCGCGAGCTCCGCCCTGCCAGGGCGTCCGGTCGGCGTCGCCGGGTCCGGGCCGCCGCTGAGCAGGCGCGTGGTGAGGGCCTGCTTGGCCTCCTCGTAGCGGCCGGCACTGACCAGGCACACCAGATCGTCGAGGTCGAGGGCCTCCTGCCAGCGCCGGGCGCGCTCGGGAAGGTCGGGGAGGCGGTCGAGGGTGGCGGCCCGCACCTCCGCGAGCAGGTCGAGCACGACCGCCCACTCGTCGCCGAAGCGGCCTTCGAGCAGTTCGCGGAGGCGGCGGGCGAGCGCGGGCGAGCGGCCGCCGGTGGAGATGGCGATCAGCAGGTCGCCGCGGCGGACCAGGGCCGGCGCGGCGAAGTCGCAGTGCTCGACGTCGTCCATCACGTTGACCAGGACGCCGCGGTCGCGGGCCGCCTGGCAGACCGCCGCCCGGGTCGCCGGGTCCGGGCTCGCCGCCACGCAGACCGTCGCGCCGTCCAGGTCGGCCGGCCGCCACGGTCGCCGGGCGACGGTGACGCGCGGGTCCGACTCCAGCGCCGACAACGCCACCGCCGGCCCGCCCGCGACCACGGTCACGTGCGCGCCGGCCGCGAGCAGCCCCTCCACCTTGCCCTGGGCGACCGCCTCGTCGCCGACCACCACGGCCGTCCGGCCCGCGAGGTCGAGGCTCACGGGGTAGCCGAACCTCGGGCGCTCGCTCATGCCGGCGACCCCCGCCTGCGGCGCTGGACGCGGCCGAGCAGGCCGCCGGCGCACTGCTCCCAGGTGCGCTCGCCCATCACCCACAGCCACAGCTCCCTGCGGTAGTCGACGGCGATCCGGCGCAGCCGCTCGCGGCCCATGCCCGACCGCTCCAGCTCCCCACCCCAGCGGTCCCAGAGCTGGTCGAGGATCCACTCGCCTTCGCCGAGCAGCGCGATCGCGCCGGCCGGGTCCTGCTCGGCCAGGGCGCGGGTGCGCGCGCGCAACTCGGTAGGCTCCGGCGGCACGGCCAGCTCGGAGGCGGGAGGGGCCATCGCCGTGCTCACCGCCCCCGCGACACCGGGGCGCGGTCGCCGCCCTCGTAGGCGTCGAGGTGCTCGGTGTAGTCGATGAACAGCGGCGCGTCGGGGTCGAAGGCCCGCTCGAGGCTTTCGAAGGCGATCTTCTTGTCCAGCGCGTCGAGCTTCTCGATCGCCTGCGGCCGCTCCAGGTCGCGCAGCTCCAGCCGCTCCCTGGCGCAGTCGACGGCGTGCTTGCCGGCCGCGCTGCGCACCAGCACGCTGGACCAGCCGTCGGCGCTGCCGACGCTGCCGACCGAGAGGTCGGCAGCGTTGCCCAGGAAGTCGGTGCACTCGTCGCAGCCCTTCAGCGCGGCGCCGTGGAAGTCGCGGATCGGCTCCTCGATCAGGGTCTCGCGCCGGTGGTCCTGGACGATCAGCTTGCCCCGGACCACGTCGACGCGGCCGATCTCCTCCAGCGGGATGCCCCGCTTGCGCTGGATCTCGCCGACCATCAGCTTCTCGTAGTTGAAGCTCTTGGTGCACAGCAGGGCGATCGTCAGCACCACCGCGTCCGGCCTGGCCGAGCCCCAGTTCCAGGGGTTGGCCTGCATCGCCCTGAGGCCCTCGATCTCGCACGGCGTGCCGACCAGCGCGATGCTCGGGTCGGGCGGCAGGTCGAGCTTGCCGAGGTCGAGGTGGCCAAGGGCCATGGTCTGGTTGTAGAAGCTGCCGGCGCACTCGACCACCTCGGCCGGCGTCCGGGCCAGGTGGGCCTCGCCCTTCCAGCGCTCGCTGGCGCTCTCGCGCGCCAGCAGCACGCCGTCGAGGTCACCGGCCTCGAGCAGCGCGATCAGCACGGTGCTGACCACGCCGCCGTCCTGCGCGCCGGCCACCCCCGGCAGGGCGCGCGCGCTGTAGCGCTCGCGCACCGCCTGACCGTTGCCCTCCGACCCGGTGAGCTTCCAGGTGGCCTCGTGGCGCAGGCCTCCGCGCGGGCAGTAGTCCCAGCACAGCGAGCAGCCGGTGCACATCTTGACCAGGGCGGGCAGGCCGTCGTCGCCGATGCCGATCGAGTCGCTCGGGCAGACGGCCACGCAGGCGCCGCACTGGACGCAGCGGTCGGCGGCGATCACGGCCTCGTCGAGCTCCCAGAACCAGACCTTGCCGGGCGCCTCGTCGATGTCGTTCATCTGGTCGCGGATCTTGAACCCGGACATCACTGACTCCCCCCTGTTGACCGGGGGGCTACCGCTTCGCTCCATGAGCCCCCCGGACCCCCCGCCCCAGCAAGGATGGCCCGCAGCTCGGGGTTGGGGACCCGGCGGCACCACTGGTGGAACAGCTCGCCGTCGCGGCGCTCGGCGCGCCACCGCTCCACCAGCGCGAGCAGCCCGGCCGGCGTCTCCTCGGCGGGCTTGGCCCCCTCGACCCAGTCGATGAACGCGGCCTCGCCGCCGAGGCTGCCGCCGAGGCCGACGTCCACCGCCTCCACCACCGCGTCGTCGGTGTGGGCGACCTCGCCGCGCAGGCCGATGTCGGCGATCTGCGGCTGGGCACACGAGGCGGAGCAGCCGGACAGGTGCATGCGGATGACCTCGTCGCCGTGGCGGCCCCCGTCGCCGTCCACCGCGACCTGCCGGTCCAGCCAGCGCGCCCACTGGGTCGCCCTGACCTTCGTCTCCACGATCGCGAAACGGCAGAACTCGCTGCCGGTGCAGGCGACCACGCCGCGCTCGAAGGGGCCGGGGCTGGGCGAGTGCTCGGCCAGCAGCGGCTCGGCGAGCAGGTCGTCGAGCTTCGAGGACGGGACGCCGGCCAGGATCAGGTTCTGGTCGGTGGCCAGGCGCAGCTCGCCGGAGCCGTAGGCGCGCGCGAGCCTGGCCGCCTCGACCAGGTTCTCGCCCTGCATGCGGCCGACGGTCACGCTCAGCCCGACGTAGCTGAGACCGTCCTGCTTCTGGGGGTGCACGCCGACGTGGTCGCCGCGGTAGCGGCGGGTCAGCGGCTCCCCGGCCGGGGTCAGCGGGACCTGGGTACGCCGCTGCAGCTCCTCGCGGAAGCGCTCCGGGCCGAGCTCCTGGACCAGGTAGCGCAGCCGGCAGGTCCAGCGGTTCTCGCGGTCGCCGAGCTCGCCGAAGACCTGGGCGACCGCGCGGGTGAGCTCCACCGCCTGCTCCGGGAGGACGAACACGTCGACGTCGGAGCCCATCCGGGGACCGTCGGAGAGCCCGCCCCCGACCAGGACGTTGAAGCCGACGGCGCCGTCGTCCAGGCGCGCCGGCCACAGCCCGACGTCGTTGATCTCGGCCTGGGCGCAGTCCTCCAGGCAGCCGGTCACGCTCATCTTGAACTTGCGTGGCAGGTTGGCGTACTCGCGGTTGCCGGTGAAGAAGCCGGAGATGGCCCGGGCCACCGGGTAGGCCTCCACCACCTCGCCGGCGTCGAGCCCGGAGACCGGGCAGCACAGCACGTTGCGCGCCGAGTCGCCGCAGGCCTGGACGGTGGTGATCCCGACCTCCTCGAGGCGGCGCCAGATCTCCGGGACGGCGCCGATCTTGATCCAGTGGAGCTGGATGTCCTGCCTGGTGGTGAGGTCGAGGAAGCCCTGGCCGAAGAGCGGGTTGGGGGTCGGGCCGATGGCGTGCTCGGCGGCCAGCTCGCCGATGGTGCGGGCCTGGTCGGCGTCGAGGCGGCCGCCGGGGATCTTGATCCGCAGCATGAAGGCGTCCCCGCCCTGACGCTGCGGGTAGAGCCCCACCCACTTGAGCCGCTCCTGCTCACCGGGCACGGCGGCGATCGCCTCGGGGCCCTCGCCGGCGTACCGGTCGATGATCGCCTGGCGCACGTCCAGTGGGTGGCGTTCGAGCTTCCACCGCTCGACCTGGTTCAGGTTCTGCTGCTCACGCAGGAAGCGCATGGATGCGCCGGTCTCCTTTCACCTCAGGTCGCCAACCGCATGCTCGGGTTCTCTCGGTGGCGGGCGGCCAGGTCGGCGCGGAGCGTGGCGAGCGCCCCGTCGAAGCGCTCGGACGGGGTGGCGTGGTGCAGGCCGCACTCGCGGTCGGCGCCCGCCTCCCACCACCAGCGCCCCGCCCGCTCGTCCTCACCCTGCCGCACCGGCCGGGTGCACGGCGCGCACCCGATGCTCGTGTAGCCCTCCCCGTACAGTGGGTGCACCGGCAGCCCGTGCGCGTCGACGTAGGCCCACACCCGCTCCCTGGTCCAGTCGGCCAGCGGGTTCACCTTCACCGCCTGGTGCGCGGGGTCGTGCTCGACCTTGGCGGTGCCGGCCCTGGACGGCCCCTGGTCGCGCCGCAGCCCGGAGACCCACGCGTCGGCGTCGCGCAGCGCGCGTGCCAGCGGCTCGACCTTGCGCACGTGGCAGCAGAGCTGCCGCAGGGCCACGTCACGCTTGAACAGGTTCGGCCCGTTGCGCAGGACCATCGCCCCGACCGCCGCCGCGTCGGGCGCGACCACCTCGACCTCGACACCGAGGCGCATCCGCACCTGGTCGATGAGGTCGTGGGTCTCCTGGGGCAGGCGGCCGGTGTCGATGGTGACCACCCGGACCCCGGGGTCGAGCCGGCGGGCGAGGTCGAGGATGACCATCCCCTCGGCCTGGAAGGCGGTGACGATCGCCAGGCGGGTGCCGAAGGCCGCCAGCGCCCAGGCGAGCACCTCCTCGGCGGGGAGGGGTTCGAACCGCGCGGCGGCCGACTCGACGTCTGGCAGGGCGCACGTGGTCATGCCGCGCCAGCCGTTGTCGACCGGGGGGCTGTCGCTTCGCCACTTGAGCCCCCCGGACCCCCTCGAAGGAGGTCGCTGAGGGTCTCGTCTGCTGTTTGGGGACTGAACCAGATGGTGGAGCCTGCGCGCACGCCGGCTGCCTCCTTGACTCGAGCTACCGAGGACGCCGGAGCCCGGCAGTCAAGGGACGCGGGGAGAGGCTGGGGAAGCTACCGCCCGCGAGGTGACCGCCGGGCGTCCGGACACGCGCAGGTAACGACGAGCTGGTAGTCGAGCGCGCGGTTGCGGGTCAGCCAGACGACGGTCATGTGCCCACGGTGCCGCAACCCACCCTCCCCGTCAAGGAACGAGGGGTGAGGGGACCGCCGGGGTGGGTCGACAGCCCCCTCACAGGGGTCCGGGGACTCAAGGAGCGAAGCGGTAGTCCCCGGTCAACAGGGGGTCCGGGGACTCAAGGAGCGAAGCGGTAGTCCCCGGTCAACAGGGGGTCCGGGGACTCAAGGAGCGAAGCGGTAGTCCCCGGTCAACAGGGGGTCCGGGGGGCCCATGGAGCGCCCCCCGGTCGACAGGCTGTGGCGCTCAGACCGCGTCGCGCGGCCGCCGGTGCCGCCGCATCCAGGTCGTGGCCGCCACCAGCGTCCCGACGAGCAGGGCGAACAGGGCCAGTGCGGGCCGGATGGCACGGTCGGCCGGTGCCGAGAGGTTGCCGCTCGGCGCGCCTCCGGCCGACGGGCTCGCCTCCTTGCAGTCGAACTGCACGCCGTGCCCGGAGCCGCATCGTCCCTCGGCGGGGCCGATCCTGTGCTCGGCGGTGGTGAGCTGCGGGCGCTCGTCCTGCGCGGGCGAGCTGGCCGTCGCCGCCGGGCCGAGCATGCTCAGCACGGCCAGGGCGGTGGCGGTGACGAGCGCTCTCGCGATCAGTCTCATGGGATGACCTCCATGTGGTCCCGCCGCTCCTCCGCGGCGGTGTCAGGGCCGACGGTCGCACCCCGGACCAGGTGTGCGGATCTGGCAGCCGCCCGGTCTTGGCGGCCGGGGCTTCCCTATCCCGACCGCCCGCCGGGGAGGGCGGCGCGGTGCGGCCGGGCCGCCGCGCGGGCGGACGCCGGCGCGACGGCGGGGACCGGTGGTCGCGCGGACGCGGCGCCGTTCACGACGGATCGGCGCCGGCACAGGCCGCTGGCCTGCGACGACGTCCAGGCCGGGTGGTCGGCGGCCTGGCCGCTCTAGGGGGGTCGTCACCCGCCGGGTAGGGCGGCTGCCCGATGTGCCGACCGGGCCGGACCGCATCGTCGGCGCGGGGAGCCGCAGCGCAGGCGGCGGGCGCGCGGATGAGCAGCTGGTCTCGGGGCTGCCTGCCGCAGCTCCCCTCTTGCGAAGGCCGGCTGTCGCGATCGCTGACTCCTCGGTCAGGAGCCGGAGGTGCCTTCGCGGACCACGCCGGCCAGCATCTGGACGCCGCGGCGGAGCTGGTCGGGGCCGAGGTGGCCGTAGGCGAGCACGAAGCCGGCGGGGCCGTGGGCCTTGCGGTAGTCGGCGATGCCGGAGACCAGGAGGCCGCGCCGGGCGGCCTCGGCGACGACGGCGGCCTCGTCGACGGTGGGCGTCTCGACGTACAGGTGCATGCCGGCGGCTTCGCCGCTGACGGTCGCCTCGGGCAGGTGGTCGGCCAGCAGCTCGAGCAGGCGGTCGCGGCGGCGCCGGTAGCGGGCACGGTTGCGGCGGATGTGGCGCTCGTAGCCGCCGGAGGCGAGCAGCTCGGCGAAGGCGGCCTGCTCGAGGACCGGCGTCATCAGGTCGATGTGGTGCTTGTGCCGCGCGGCCTCGGCGGCCAGGTGGGGCGGGACGACCAGCCAGCCGAGGCGCAGGCCCGGCGCGAGCGTCTTGGAGGTGCTGCCGCCGAGCAGCACGCGGTCGGGGGCGAGGCCCTGCAGGGTCGCGACCGGCTGGTGGTCGTAGCGGTACTCGGCGTCGTAGTCGTCCTCGACGACGTAGCCGTCGACCAGGTCCGCCCAGGCGAGCAGGCGCCGCCGCCTGGCGGCGCCGAGGATCACGCCGGTGGGGAACTGGTGGGCCGGGGTGGCGAGCACGGCGCGCAGCGGCCCCGCCACCGGGGGGCGCGCGTCGCCGGCGGCCTGCCGGAACAGGCGGTCGGCATCGACCCCGTCGCGGTCGACGGGGACCCCGACGGTGTCCAGGCCGTTCACCTCGAGCTGCGACGCGGTGTGGAAGCTGCCCGGGTCCTCGACGCCGACGGCGTCGATGCCGCGCCGCCGGAACAGGCGGGCGACCACGGCCAGGCCCTGGGCGAGCCCGTTGACCACCACGAGGTGGTCCGGGGCGACGATCGCTCCTCGCACTCGCCCGAGGTAGTCGGCCAGGGCCTCGCGGAGGCGGGGCAGGCCCCTGCTGTCGCCGTAGCCGAGCGCGGCGTCGGGCAGCTCCGCCAGCGAGCGCCTGATGGCGCGCTCCCACTCCGCCCTGGGGAAGCTGGCCAGGTCGGCCGTGCCGGGGCGGAAGTCGACGGCGACGGGACGGGCGGGTTCCGGGGCGGGCCGTCGGGGCGGGGCGGCGGCCGCCGGCGGGTGGACGGCGGCGACGCGGGCGGCGGCGCCCCGCCTGGTGATCAGGTAGCCCTCGGCGCCGAGCTGCTCGTAGGCGAGCACCACGACGCTGCGCGAGACACCGAGGTCGGCGGCGAGGGCGCGGGTCGACGGCAGGGCGGCGTCGGCGCGCAGGCGCCCGGAGCGGATGGCGTCGCGGAGCCGGCGCTGCAGCTCCAGGCCCAGCCCGCCGCGGGGAGCTCCGGAGAGGTCGACCAGCAGCTCGCGCGAACTGGTCTGCTCAGAACTCGAATCGGTGGCCCTGTTCACCAGTCCACTGTGCGCCGTACGGTCTGGCCCATGCAAGCAGCGGATCGGGCGGCCATGGGATCGGCGGCCCTCGGCATCACCGCCGTGGGCGCCGGCATCGCGGTGTCGTCGTGGCTCACCGACTACCCCGTGCTGACCGCCCAGGCGGTCCGCTACGGGCTGGTGGCGGTGATCCTCGCCGTGGTCGCTCGCGGGCGGGGCCGGCCGGAGCCGCGCGGCACCGTGGCGGACTGGGTGCGCATCCTGGTGGTGGCCGCCACGGGCATGGCGCTGTTCAACGTCGCGGTGGTGCGGGCGGTGACCACCGGCGAGCCCGCGGTCGTCGCCACCGTCGTCGGCTGCGCCCCGGTCCTGTTCGCCCTGGTGGTCCCCGCGCTGGAGCGCCGGCGTCCGGCCGCGCGGGTGGTGGCTGGCGCCTGCCTCGTCGCCGCCGGCGCCGCCGTGGTGGAGGGCTTCGGCACGGCCGACGCGGCCGCGCTGGCGTGGTCGGCGGTCGCCCTGGCCTGCGAGGTGGGCTTCACGGTGGTCGCCGCGCCGGTGCTGCGCACCATCAGCCCGCTGGGGCTGTCGCTGCGCGCGTGCGCCGTCGCGGCGGTGCTGCTGGCCGTGGCGTCGGCGGTCCTGGAGGGGCCCGGCGCCCTGGCCGCCCCGAGCGCCGCCGAGCTGCTGGCCCTTGGCTACCTCGCGATCGTCTCGACGGTGATCGCGTTCCTGCTGTGGTACGGCGCGGTGCGGCGGCTCGGCCCCGAGGCCACCGGGCTCCTGTCCGGGCTGATGCCGGTCGCCGCCGTGGTGGTGGGCGCCGTGGTCACCGCCGCCCCGCTCCGCTGGCAGATCCTCGCCGGGACCTGCCTGGCCGCCGCCGGGCTCACGCTCGCCATGGCGCGCTCGCGCCTACCGGCGCGCCAGGCCGCCGGGGCGGCGGGGTAGCCAGGCTCTGCCTCAGGGCCGGGCGGCCGGGTCGCCGTCCGGGCGGAGCACCGCCTCGACGTGGACGAAGTTGGGGTGCTCGCGGCCGTGGGACAGCCGCCGCGCCCAGGTGCTCGGCAGCCGCTCGATCTCCCCGCGCGCCAGCCGCCCGACCTGGCGGATCTCGATCCCCCTGGCGTGGAAGCGGGGCGCGAGCGTGGCGCCGACGTAGTCCACCGTCAGCCGCGGCAGGTCACGCGCCTCGAGCGGGACCGGCTCCTCCCACACCTCGGCATTGAGCACGAGGTCGAGCGCGGCGCCCGCCCGCGCCAGGAAGACCAGCCCGTCGAGGACCTCCGGCTCCGCCAGCAGCAGGCCGCTGGCCAGCTTCCCCCACGGGAGCACCACGTGGACCTCGTCGGCCCGCCCGGCGAGCTCCGGCGGCGGCCGCTCCACCACGCCCCAGACGAACAGGACGTTGGGCAGCCCGCCCCGGCCGGGCTTGCGCAGCGCCCGGTGCGAGAGCTCGCGCAGGTTCTCCTTGACCGGGTCGAGCGCGACCACGAACGCCTCGGGATGGTCCCTGGCGTAGGCGTAGGCGAAGCGCCCGTCGCCGGTGCCGACGTCGACCACCAGGCGCCCGTACGGCCCGGCGAGGGCGGCGAACGCGGCCTGGTCCAGCTCGGCGACGTCCCTCCCGCTGACGACCAGCATGCTCCCGCCCGCGCTCGGATGGCCCTGGAGCGGCGATCGTAGCCCCCGCGGGCCGGCGCGGCTCAGGGAGGCGCGGCCGGCAGGTGGGGGCGCATCGCGGCCAGGTCCTCCGATCGTCGCGCCGCGCGGCCGCCGCTCAGGCCTTGGGCGGCGGCTCTGGGCCGACGCCGGGGCGGCGGTGGCGGGTGTGCACCTCGTAGCGGTCGCCCCGGTACAGCGAGCGGCTGTACTCGACCACCGCGCCGCCGGGGTCGCGGGTGACCCGCTGGAACAGGATCGCGGGCTGGTCGGGCGGGACGCCCAGCAGCCTGGCCTCGCCGTCGGTGAGCCGGATGGCGCTGACCCACTGGTCGGCCACGGCCACCTGGACGCCGAAGCGCTCGGCCAGGCGCTCGTAGAGCGAGGCGTCGGTGAGGTCCACCGTCTCCAGGCCGGGGAAGCGCCCCGCCGAGAGGTAGGCGCGCTCCAGCGCCATCGGCTCGCCGTCGGCGGTGCGGACCCGCTCGACGGTGACCACCGGGCTGCCCGGCTCGATCTCGAGCTGGCGGGCGATCACCTCGCTGGCCGCTCCCACCTCCAGGCGCAGCACCACCGAGCCGGGGGTCATGCCCCTGGCGTGCATGTCCTCGGAGAAGGAGCTGAGCGTCTCCGGCTGGCGGAACTTGGGCTCGGCGACGAAGGTGCCGCTGCCGTGGACGCGGTAGACCAGCCCCTTGATGGCCAGCCCCTCGATGGCCTGGCTGACGGTGGCGCGGGCCACGCCGTAGCGCTTGGCGAGCAGCCGCTCGGAGGGCAGCGCGCCGCCCGGCGGCAGGGTCGCGATGATCCCTTCGAGGATCTGCTCGAGCTGTTCGCCCTTGGGCCGTTTGGCGGACAGGCGCGCGGGCAGCGCCCCGATCAGCTCTCCCCGGTGCCCGGTCCTCATGGCTTGAAGTGTAGCCGCCGCCCCGGCCCGCCCGGCTTGACAAAGTGGACTAGTCCAATCACCCTCTTGAGGACTCCAGTTCCCAGGCGGACGAGGTGAAGTGGATGCAGCCACCTGGCGGCGGCCGAGCGGCCGGCGGTGCCCGCACCTCGGAGCGACGCCGCGGGCACAGCGGGAGCTGCCTGGTGGTGGACGCCGGCCGGACGCGCTTCCGGGCCGCCGTCTACGACGGCAGTGGCGGGCCGCTGACCAGCACCGACGGGCCGGGGCTGCCGGACGTGGCCGACGGCCACGGCTCCGCCGGGTCGTTCGCGGCGGCGCTGGCGCCCCTGCTCGCACGCCTCGTCCTGCCACGGCGGCCGCTCGACGTGGTCTGCGTCGGCATGACCGGGGTGCTGCGGCCCGGCCCGGCGGCCGCGGCGGTGGCCGAGGCCGTGCACCAGCTCCTCCCCGCCAGGCGGGTGCTGGTCACCAGCGACGTGGTGACCGGCTACTGCGGCGCGGTGGGGCTCGGGCCAGGGGTGGTGGTGGCCGCGGGCACCGGGGTGATCGCCCTGGCGGCCGGCCCTGGCGGGGTGGCGCGCGTCGACGGCTGGGGCTACCTGCTCGGCGACGCCGGCAGCGGCTTCGAGATCGGCCGGCGCGGCCTGGCCGCGGCGCTGCGCGCCCATGACGGGCGCGGCGGCTCCGAGCGGCTCTCCGAGCTGGCCGCCGCGGCGTTCGGGCCGCTGGACGAGGTGGTCGAGCGCGTCTACGGGGCGGGCAACCCGGTCGGCGCGGTCGCCGCCTTCGCCGCCCAGGTGGCCGACGCCGCCCGTAGCGGCGACCGGCAGGCCAGGGAGATCTGGGAGGACGCCGCCGCCGAGGTGGCCGCCACCGCCCTCGCCGCCGCCGCCCGCGCGCTCGGCCCCGCTCCCCCGCGGGCGGCTGGCCGGGCGGACGCGGACGGCGGGCAGGCGGCCGGCCGGTCCGGCAAGGAGGCAACCCTCTCCTGGACGGGCGGGCTGTTCCACGCGGCCGACCTGCTGCTCGAGCCGTTCCTCGCGCGGGTCGCCGCCGTCCGGCCGGAGCTGGTGGCGCGGCCGCCCCTCGGCTCCGCGCTGGCCGGGGGCCGGCGCCTGGCGGGCGCGCCGGACGGGCACCCGCTGCTCGACCTGGTGCACGTCGCCGGCGCCTGACGCGAGCCGAACCGCCGCCCTGAAGTGGCCGATCGAGAACGACTCTTGACAGCCAAAGTGGCCTATGCCAATCTCCGACCCGGGTGAGGTCGGTCACGGCTGCGATCGGGTTCCCAGCCGTCCGAGGCCTGAGGAGGATCCGTGAAAGCTCGATATCTGATCGCGACCGCGCTGGTCGCGGTACTGGCCGCCGCGGGCTGCAGCAGCAGCAAGTCGAGCGGCGGCGGCTCCCAGACCGCTAGTGGTGGGAGCAAGACCCTGACCGTCTGGCTGATGGACGGCTCGGCGCCCGACAAGCTGGTCGCCGACCTGAACGCCGAGTACCAGGCGGCCCACGCCGGCGTCACGGTGAAGTACGCCAAGCAGCAGTGGAACGGCATCCAGGAGAAGCTGACCACCGCCCTGGCCTCCAACAACCCGCCCGACGTGATCGAGCTGGGCAACACCCAGACGGCCAAGTTCGCCTCGTCGGGGGCGCTCGCGGACCTCAGCGGCAAGGTCTCCGACCTCGGCGGCCAGAACTGGCTGAAGGCGCTCACCGAGTCCGGCGCCTGGGAGGGCAAGCAGTACGGGGTGCCCTTCTACGCCGCCAACCGGGTGGTCATCTACCGCACCGACCTGTTCAAGAAGGCCGGTGTCTCGGCGCCCACCTCCCTCGACCAGTGGATCGCGGACGGGCAGAAGCTGGCCACCGCCAACAAGTCGAACGGCCGCTTCATGCCGTTGTACCTGCCGGGGCAGAACTGGTACTTCATGTCCAGCCTGATCTGGGACCAGGGTGGCGACCTGGCCGTCAAGGACGGGGACACCTGGAAGGGCGCCCTCGACACGCCGCAGGCCCAGGCCGGCATCGCCGACTACAAGAAGCTGTTCGACGGGCTCTCCAAGGCACCCGCCGACACCGACGAGGCCACCCCGCAGCAGTTCGAGGTCATGGCCAAGGGCAACATCGCCATGATGATCGGGCTGCCCTGGGAGCTGAACAGCGCCGCCGGCGCCGCGCCGAAGCTGAAGTCCAAGCTCAGCGCGTTCCCGATCCCGAGCCACACCGCCGGCCAGACCGCCCCGGTGTTCCTCGGCGGCTCCAACCTGGCGATCGCCGCCGGCTCCAAGCAGCAGGACCTGGCCTACGACTGGGTGAAGCTGCTCGCCGGCGAGAAGTACCAGACCAGGCTCGCCAAGGAGAACGGCGTGCTGCCGAACTCCTCCAGCCTGGCGGGCTCGACGCTCGGCGGCGACCCGGTGCTCTCCGCCATGGCCAAGGGCGCCCAGAACGGCCGCATCACCCCCAACGACCCGACCTGGGCGGCGGTGGAGGCGGCCCCGAACCCGATCAAGGACATGCTCACCAAGGTCCTGAGCGGCAAGGCGAGCGCGGCCGAGGCCGCCAAGGAGGCGAGCGGCCTGATCACCGAGAAGATGGCGGGAAGCTGAGCGGACGGCGGGCTCCGCTGCGGGGCGGACCGTGCGACGCGGCGGCGTGCGGGTGAGCCACGCCGGGACCGGGCGGGCGCCGGCCGGGGTCGACGACCCCGAGGCCGCGCCCGCCCCCCGGCCCGGTGTGCCGGCGCCCTCCCGCCGGCCACCCGCCGCCCGCCGCCTTCCCTATCTGCTCGTCCTGCCGAGCCTGGCCGCCTTCGCCGCGCTGCTCGGCTACCCGCTCTACCAGGTCGTCCGCATCTCCCTGCTGAAGCTCGACCTCGGCGAGCTGATCCGCCGCGAGACCGTCTTCGTCGGCCTGGCCAACTACCGGTCGATCCTCGCCGACCGCTTCTTCTGGTCGGTGGTGCTGCGCACCGTGCTGTTCACCACCGTCAGCGTGGCCCTGACGATGGTGCTGGCAACGCTGGTGGCCCTGCTGCTCGAGCGGCTCGGCCGCGGCCTGCGCCTGGCCGTGGAGATCAGCCTGGTGCTCACCTGGGCGATGCCGGCGCTGACCGCGACGGTCGTCTGGCAGTGGCTCTTCGACACCCAGTTCGGCGTGGTCAACTGGCTGCTCACCACGCTCGGGATCGGCGAGTTCGGCGGCCACTCGTGGTTCGCCACCGGGCTGTCGACCTTCGCGGTGATCACCATCATCGTCGTCTGGCAGGCGATCCCGTTCGTGGCCATCACCCTCTACGCCGGGCTCACCGCCATCCCGCGGGAGCTGCGCGAGGCCATGCGGGTCGACGGCGCCAGCGCCTGGCGCGCCTTCTGGTCGCTGATCGTGCCGGCGCTGCGGCCGCTGTTCATGGTGACCTGCTTCCTCTCGATCATCTGGGACTTCAAGGTGTTCACCCAGGTCTGGCTGGTGCGCCAGGGCGGGCCCAACCGGCAGACCGTGACCCTGGCCGTGTACGCCTACCAGGAGGGCATCGCCACCAGCCACTTCGGCCGGGCGGCGGCGATCTCCCTGGTGATGGTCGTGCTGCTGCTGGCCGCGCTGGTCTACTACATCCGCCTGATGCTGCGGACCCAGGAGGACCTGTGAGGCCCGCGACCCGCAAGCGGCTGGAGCGTGGCCTGACGAACCTGGCCGGCGTGGTCACGCTGCTCGCCTTCGCCTTCCCCGTGTACTGGATGTTCGCGACCGCGTTCAAGCCCAGCCGCGACATCCTCAGCTACACGCCGCGGCTGTTTCCCTGGCCGCCGACGCTGGAGCACTTCCAGCACGCCGTCAGCCGCCCGTACTTCGGCGCCTACGTGCGCAACAGCCTGCTCGTCACCGGCAGCGCCGTGCTGCTCTCGCTGCTGATCGCGACCCTGGCCGCGCTGGCGGTCGGGCGCTTCGAGTTCCGCGGCCGCAAGGCCTACCTGCTGCTGGTGCTGATCGTGCAGATGGCCCCGTTCGAGGCGCTGCTGATCCCGTTCTTCCTCATGCTGCGCCAGCTCGACCTGCTCAACCGGCTGCCGGCGCTGGTGCTGATCTACTTCATCTTCACCATGCCGTTCACCATCTGGACCCTGCGAGGCTTCGTAGTCGGGGTGCCGCGCGAGCTGGAGGAGGCCGCCATGGTGGACGGCTGCACCCGGATGCAGGCGTTCCGGCGGGTGGTGTTCCCCCTGCTCGCGCCCGGGCTCGTCGCGACCTCGATCTTCGCCTTCGTGACGGCCTGGAACGAGTTCCTGTACGCGTTCGTGTTCATGCGCGACCCCGACAAGTTCACCCTGCCCGTCTGGATCGCCAGCTTCCGCACGGCGTTCGGGGACGACTGGGGCGCGACCATGGCCGCCTCGGCCCTGTTCACCGTCCCGGTGCTGGTCTTCTTCCTGGCCATCCACCGCCGGCTCGCCTCCGGCCTGACCGCGGGGGCGGTCAAGGGCTGATGAGCGACGCCCTGCACCGTCTTGCCCTCGCCTGCCTGCTGCCCGGCTTCGAGGGCACCAGCGCGCCCGGCTGGCTGCGCCGCCGGGTCGCGGAGGGACTCGGCGGGGTGGTGCTGTTCGCCCGCAACGTGGAAGGCGCCGGGCAGCTCGCCCGGCTCGGGGCGGACCTGCGCGCCGAGCGGCCGACCGTGCTGGTCGCGGTCGACGAGGAGGGCGGCGACGTCACCCGGCTGGAAGCCGCGGGCGGCAGCTCCTACCCGGGCAACCTCGCCCTCGGCGCCGCCGGCGACCCCGGGCTGACCCGCGCGGTGGGCCTCGCCATGGGCGCCGACCTGGCCGCCGCCGGTGTCAGCCTCGACCTGGCGCCGGTGGCCGACCTGAACGCCGACCCGCGCAACCCGGTGATCGGCGTGCGCTCGTTCGGCGCCGACGCGGCCCTGGTCGCGGCCCACACCGCCGCCATGGTCGAGGGCCTGCAGGCGCAGGGCGTCGCCGCCTGCGCCAAGCACTTCCCCGGGCACGGCGACACCGCGGTCGACTCCCACGAGGCCGTCGCCACCGTCGCCGGTGGCGCGGCCGGCCTCGCCGCCGCGCTGCTGCCGTTCCGGGCCGCGATCGCCGCCGGCGTGCGCTGCGTGATGACCGCGCACGTGCGCGTGCCCGCCCTGGACGACGTGCCCGCCACCCTGAGCCGCCGCATCCTGGCCGGCCTGCTGCGCGAAGAGCTCGGCTTCGACGGCGTGGTGGTCACCGACGGGCTGGAGATGCGCGCGGTCAGCGGCACCGTCGGCCTCGCCGACGGCGCCGTGCTGGCCGTCGCGGCTGGCGCCGACGCGCTCTGCGTCGGCGGCGGCCTGGCCGACGAGGGCACCGTCGAGCTGCTGGCCGGCGCGCTGGCCGGCGCGGTCCGCGCCGGCCAGCTGCCGGAGGAGCGGCTGGCCGACGCCGCTGGCCGCGTCGGCCGGCTCGGCGCCTGGACGGCCGCCGCGGCGCCGCCGGCCCCGGCCGACCGGGCCCGCGGCCTCGCCGCGGCACGCCGCGCCGTCCGCACGCGAGGTCGCGCGAGGGTGGGCGCCGGCGCCGTGGTGGTCGAGCTCCGCCCCGAGCCGTCCATCCCCGCCGGGGAGGTCCCCTGGGGACTGGGGAGCGCCTCGGCCGCGCTCGATCCCACCGTGACGGTGATCCCCTGCCACGACGACGGAGTGCCCGCCGGCGACTCCGGCGATGCCCGCGCGGCGGAGCTGGCGGGCCGCGCGGACGGCCGGCCGCTCGTGGTGGTCGTCCGCGACCTGCACCGGCACGCCTGGCAGCGTGAGCTGACGGCCCGGTTGCTGGCGCTGCGGCCCGACGCGGTCGTGGTCGAGATGGGCGTGCCGGTCCTGCTGCCGGACGGGGCCGCCGGCCACCTGTGCAGCCACGGCGCGGGTAGGGTGAACGCCGAGGCCGCGGCGGAGGTGCTGCTCGGAGCAAGGTGGGTCGCCGGCTGGACCGAGGAGCGGAGCGACGAAGTAGGACGAAGTAGGAGGTGGCCCGCCGCCGCCGCGCCGGCTGGACTGAGGAGCGACGAAGGAGCCGCAGGCGACGAAGGAGCGACGAGGGAAGCCGGCGCACAAGGCGGCGGCGGGCCACTCGGCGGGACCAAGATCGCGGTCGCGGTGGTCGAGGCGGCCGACGGGAGCGTGGTCGCCCGGCGGGTGGTCCCGACCCCGGCCGAGCAGGGTCCCATCGCCGTCGTGGAGGCGGCCGCCGACCTGGCCGCCCGGGTGCTCGCCGCCTACCCGGCCGCCGCCGCCGGCGTGGGCGCGCCGGGGGTGGTCGACGCCGAGCGTGGCGTGGTGGTCACCTCGACCGGCTACCTTCCCGGCTGGGAGGGGACCAAGGTCGCGGCCGAGCTGGAGCGCCGCCTCGGCCTGCCGTTCGCGGCCGACAACGACGTCAACGCCGCCGCGCTGGGCGAGGCACGCCACGGCGCCGGCCGCGGGCTGGGATCGTTCCTGCTGGTGGTGGTCGGCACCGGCCTCGGCGGGGCGATCGTCCGCGAGGGCCGGGTGCTGCGCGGCGCCTCCGGCACCGCCGGCGAGGTCGGCCACGTGCCGGTCTTCGGGGCCGAGGAGGTGCGCTGCAGCTGCGGCCGCTCCGGCCACCTGGAGGCGGTCGTCGCCGCGCCGGGGATCACCGCCGCCTACCGGCGCGCGGGCGGCGAGCCGGGCGTCGACGTCCGCATCATGGCCAGGCGCGCGGCCGTCGGAGACCAGGCCGCCGCCACCATCCTGCGCGCGGCCGGCACGGCGTTCGGCCGCACCCTCGGCGGCCTGGTCAACACCCTCGACCCCGAGGCGGTCATCCTCGGCGGCGGGGTCATGCAGGCGGGCGAGCCGCTGTGGGCGCCGCTCGAGGCCGCCATGCGGGCCGAGGTGCTGCCCTCCGTGGCCGACGTGCCGCTGCGGCCGGCGGAGCTCGGCGTCGACGCCGGCGTGATCGGCGCCGCCGAGCTCGCGCGCGAGCTGGTCGCGCCGTACGCCGCCGTCGGGGCGCCGCCGTGACGCGACCGCACGGCGACCCGGGCCTTGCCGAGCCCGCGCGGCTCGTCTCCGCGCCCCGCGTCGTCACCGGCGAGCGGGCGCTCGGCCCTGGCGCGGTGGCGCTCGACGGCGGGCGCGTCGCGGCGGTGCTGCCGGACCGCCCCGCGCCCGGCCCGGGGCACCTCTGGCTCGACCACGGGGTGCTCGTCCCCGGCCTGGTCGACCTGCAGGTCAACGGCTTCGCCGGGGTGGACCTGGCGGACGCAGACGCGGCGGGATGGGCGCGGGTCGCCGAGGCGCTCGCCGCCACCGGGGTGACCTCGTTCCTGCCCACCTTCATCACCGCCCCGCTCGACCAGCTGGCCGCGGCGCTGGCCAGGGCACGCGCGGCCAGGGGGCGGGGCGGCGGCGGCGCCCGCATCCTCGGCGCCCACGCCGAAGGGCCGTTCCTCTCGCCGGCGAGGGCCGGCGCCCACGACCCCGCCGCCATGCTCGACCCCTCCCCCGCCGCGGTCGAGCGGCTGCTCGAGGCCGGGGAGGGCGTGCTCGCCGTGACCACCCTGGCGCCGGAGCGCCCCGGCGGCGTCGCGGCGGTCGCACGGCTGGTCGAGGCCGGCGTGGTGGTCTCGGTCGGGCACTCCGACGCGCGCGCCGCGGTGGTGGCCGCCGCCGCCGACGCCGGCGCGCGCATGGTCACCCACCTGTTCAACGCCCAGCGCGGGCTCGACCACCGCGAGCCGGGCGTCGCCGGGCAGGGCCTGGCCGATCCGCGCCTCACGCTCGGGCTGATCGCGGACCTCCACCACGTGCACGCGGCCGTCTGCCGCCTGGTGATGGCCGCGGCGCCCGGGCGGGTCGCCCTGGTCAGCGACGCCATCGCCGCGGCGGGCATGCCGCCGGGCCGCTACCAGCTCGGCGGCATCCCGGTGGCGGTGCCGGAGCAGGGGCCGCCGCGGCGCGACGACGGCACCATCGCCGGCTCGACGCTGCGCCTCGACCGCGCCGTCGCCAACCTCGCCGGGCTCGGCGTCGGCCTGGCGGAGGCGGTCGCCGCGGCCACCCGCGTCCCCGCCGACCTGCTCGGCCGCGCCGACCTCGGCCGTATCGCCCCCGGTGCCGTGGCCGACCTGGCCTGGCTCGACGACGACCTCAACGCCCTGGCGACCTGGATGGAGGGCGAGCTCGTCTGGCCCTCCCGCGCCGACCTGGCCGCCCGCACGGGCGAGCACGGACGCACCGGAGCGCGGCCGTGACCACCAGCAGGATGGCGGCCGAGATCGCCGAGCAGCCCGAGGCGGTGCGCCGCACCGTCGAGGCCCTGTGGCCGCTGCGCCCCGCCCTCGCGGAGCTGGGCGCCGGCGCGCGGCACGTGCTGTTCCTGGCGCGGGGCTCCTCGGACAACGCCGCCACCTACGGCCGCTACCTCTGCGAGATCCACGCGGGGCGGGCGGCGAGCCTGGGGGCGCCGTCGCTGGCCACCCACTACCGCGCCGGCACCGACCTCGGCGGCGTGCTCGCCGTCGGCCTGTCGCAGTCCGGCGAGACCGAGGAGATCGTCGCGGCCCTGCGCTGGGCGGCCGGCCGGGGCGCGCGCACCGTCGCGGTCACCAACGCCGCCGGTAGCGCGCTCGCGGACACCGCCGACCTGGCCCTGGTCACCGCCGCCGGGCGCGAGCGCGCGGTCCCCGCCACCAAGACCTACACCACCCAGCTGGTGGCACTGGCCGTGCTCGCCTCGGCGCTCGGCCCGGACGACCGCTCGTTCGACGCCGCCATGGCGCGCGTGCCGGAGGCGATCGCGGCCATGCTCGACACCGCCCCCGACGCCGAGCGGCTGGCCGCCACCCTCGCCGCCCCTGGCCGGAGAGACGCACCGATGATCGTCTCCGGGCGCGGGCTCGCCTACTCGACCGCGCTGGAGCTCGCCCTGAAGCTCGAGGAGACCTGCTACCTGCCCGCGATCGGGCTGTCCCACGCCGACCTGGTGCACGGCCCCATCGCGATGCTCGGGCCGGGCACGCCGGCGCTGCTGGTGGCCGCGGGCGACGGGCCGGTGCTGTCGGGCATGACCGCCCTGGCCCGCTCGGTGGCCGAACGCGGCGGCCGGGCGTACGGGATCGGCGGCGACGGGGCCTTCAGGGCGGCCTGCGAGGCCGCCCTGCCAGGCCCGGACCTACCGGAGGCGCTCGCCCCCATGGCCCTGGTGGTGCCCTGCCAGCTCCTGGTCGAGGCGCTCGCCCGCCGGCTCGGCCTCGACCCCGACCAGCCTCGCGGGCTCACCAAGATCACCCAGACTGGCACGCCCTGATTCCACCGGGGGCTACCGCTCGGCCCTGCGTGGCCAGCCGCCACCTGGCTCGGGCCTCGCTCATGAGCCCCCGGACCCCCGTCACGACCAGGGCGTCTTGGGCCTGGGCTGGAGCTCGCCGTCGACGTAGAGGTCGACCCGCTCGTTGAAGAAGGCGAGGAGCTGCTCGATCTTGGGGCACTCGGGGATGGGGAACGGGTAGCTCCAGACCGCGTCCTTCACCACCGTCCCGCCGGCCTCGACCGTCCAGTAGACCGCCTGCCCCTTGTAGGGGCACCGGGTGAGGGTGCCAGTCGGCTCGAGCAGGTCCGTGCGCACGTCGGCCCGCGGGATGTAGTAGCGGGTCGGCAGGCCGGTCTCGAACAGCAGCCGCGGCCGGCGTGTCTCGGCCACCGTCTCGCCGCCGATCACCACCCGCACGTGCCGCGAGCTGTTGAGCACGTCGACCCGGTGGTACGGGGAGCGCGCGTGCACGAAGACCTCGTCGTCCTCCTCGTACCAGGTGTCGACCTTGTTCCAGTAGAAGGCCACGTGGCCCTTGATCTCCGCCGCCTCGGGCAGCGGGTCCTGGTAGCCCCAGACGGCGTTCCTGCGGGTCTGCTCGCCCACCCGGATGGTCCAGTAGGAGGCGTCGCCCTTCCAGGGGCAGTGGGTCGCCTTGCTGGTCGGCTCGAGCAGGTCGCCGCGCACGTCGCCGATGGGGAAGTAGTAGACCGGCAGGTGCCTCGGCTCGATCATGAGCAGGACGTCGGTGGAGTCGGCCACCGTGGTGCCCGCCACCACGGCCCGCACGCGCCGCCCGGTCGGCTCGATCCTGCGACCGCTCCCTGGGGCCTCCCCCGCGGTGACACCCAGGTCGCGGTCTTCGAGTGCTTCTGTCATGGAAGGCTCCTTCCGCCCGATGCCTCCCAATCAGCGTAGTCCCGTCAGGCTCAGCGGATCGCCGCCGGCGCGCCGCGGGCCCGGCGCGTGCCGTGGCCGCTGTGGGCGTTCAGCCTGGCGGCCGCCGAGCGCCGCACGGGGGGCAGGACGGGGCTCACGGCCGCCCGGTCGTAGGCGTCGCCGTAGAGCGTGCGCGGGTGCCAGCCGAGCACCTCGTCGCAGAAGCGCTCGATGGTGACCAGGCTCATCGTCCCGGCGACGCGCGCGTTGCCGTAGGCGCCGAACAGCTCCGGCCCGAGCAGCTCGCGCAGGGACGTGCTGCGCCGGTGGGCCAGGCGGATCACCTCGGCAAGTACCGGCCGCGCAGGGAGCCGGTGGCGGTCGGCTCCCTGCGCGGGCGCGGTGGCTGGTCGCTCGATGCGGCGCTGGCAGGCGGCCACGTCGGTGCACCTGGGTCCCTCGAAGCCGCGCGTCCCGCGCCTTCCGCAGCGATCACAGATCCACCGGGCTCGGGCCCGGCCACTGGCCTGCTCTGGCATTCCCTTCACGCTCCTCTGTGGGTCGGAGGTGCCGGCGCGGCGCCGTCGGGGCCGTCGGGGAGACCGGCCGGGCAGGCGGTGCCGACCCGCTCGGCAAGGGCGAGCGTCCGGCGGGTCTGCCACGGCTCCTCCACCAGCAGGCGCGACCTCTCGGCAGCGGCGAGCAGGCCGGACTCGACCTCGCCGCGGTCGAGCACGCCGCCGGCCGCCAGGCTGAACAGCCGCAGCCCGGCGCGGTACAAGGTGTGGCCGCGCTCCCCCTTGGGCGCGCGGGCGACCTCGGTGAGCCAGCGCTCGAGGATCGCCCTGCCGCCCCCGCCCGCCGGCTCGACGGTCGCCGGCTCGATGGCGGCCCGCGCGGACGGGTCGGCCGCCAGCTTCACGGTGCGGGAGGCGGGAGCGCGGCCTTCTACGACGGCGGGCGTGCCGTCGGACCGCCGGCGGACGGGCGGCCTGCCGCTCGCGACGGCGGCAGGCCGGGAGGAGGGCGCCGACTCGAGCCGGCCGCGCAGCGACGCCGGCACCTCGGGCAGTGGCGTGTCCAGGCCGCGGATCCAGGCGTAGACGCCGCCAGCGGCGTGGCGGCTCGGGGGGGCCACCACCCAGCCGCCACGCCCGCGCCAGTGGACCCTCGCGAGCCCGTTGACGCGCGGGTCGCGCAACCCGGTCGGCGCCAGGTAGAAGTGCCACCCGTCGCCGCCGGTGCGGACCAGCGGGCCGCGCCTGCCGAGGACCTCCGCGACCAGGGACCAGCGAGTGGTGTCGCCGCTCTCCGGCCCGTCGACGTCCAGGACGTCGAACGCCCAGCCGGTGGCCAGCCCGACGTTGGCCTCGGGGAAGCGCCGCCACCACCACGCCAGCTTCGACGGATCGGTGGTCGCGTCCGCCACCCCGACGGGGGTCATGGGGTGCTCGGCGATCGCGGCGCAATCCAGGTCGCCGCACGAGCAGCCGACCTCGATCGGACCTCGTGCCTCGCCCGGCCGCCGCGTCACCGCGTGGTGCAGCGGCAGGACCGGGATGCCACGCGCCGCATAGGCGAGGACAAGGCGGAGTCGCTCGTCGGCGTCGCCCGGCGCCCAGGCCATCGGCTCCTCCTCGTTGCAATGTCTTGAGGTGGAACCGAAGCGTTCAGGACCCCACCAACGAATCACTCACGTGTTCGTCGGGTCCGTCCCGGCCTTTGGAGCGGCGGGTTTGCGCCAAGGACTACGCAGAATCTCTGATGCCAGATTCCGGGCCTATTCGAGCAAGACAAGACTTTCTGCTAGTTTGCCCAGCTCAGAATGTGCCGCAGCCGTTTCGGTGCGCTATACACTACCTGCCATACCGCACGTACAGCCCCCCTGGGTTGAAACAGGGAAACCAGGCAACCTAGGCACCTAACTCGATTCGACCAGGTGGACGCACGGGTCACGGTCACGACGGCGTGCATGACCGGCGTTCACCGAGCTCCCCACGGGAGAGCAGCATGACCCAGCCCATGGCTGTGGTGGTGCCCGCCGGCCGCCGGCAGGTACGTCATCGGGTAACCTCATGAGCGCCCCGATCGACTTCCTCCTCCTCGGCCCCCTCGAGGCCCGCCACCGTTACCGCAGGCACAGCCTCAGGCTCGGCAGCATCAAGCACCGCATGCTGCTGGCGAAGCTCCTGCTCCACCCCAACCAGGTGGTCTCGACCGACGAGCTGATCGACTCGGTCTGGGGCGAGGAGCCGCCCGCGACCGTCAGGCAGTCGCTGCAGAACCACGTCGCCTCGCTGCGCAAGACGATCGAGTCGGGCGGCGCCCGCGCCACCCCGCCGCGCACGCTGCTCACCCGCGAGCCCGGCTACCTGCTGCGCATCGACCCTGACCAGCTCGACCTGCACCGCTTCCAGCGGCTCACCGAGGAGGGCCGGCGCGCGCTCGGCGACGGCGACCACGGCGGCGCGGCCACGCTGCTGCACGAGGCGCTGTCCTTGTGGCGTGGGCCGGTCCTTGCCGACGTCATGGCGGCCAGCGGCGTCGCCTGGCCGGAGCTGGTCGGCGTCGACGAGCTGCGCATGACCGCGCTGGAGGCGCGCATCGAGGCCGACCTCGCCCTCGGCCACCACCAGGAGCTGGTCGGTGAGCTGGAGGCGCTGGTGCGCCAGCACCCGCTGCGCGAGCACCTGCACGGCCAGCTCATGCTCGCCCTGTACCGCTGCGGCCGGCAGGCCGAGGCGCTGGCCGCCTACCGCGCCGCCCGGGAGTCCCTGGTCGACGAGCTCGGCATCGAGCCGAGCGTCGGGCTGCAACGCCTGGAGCAGGCAGTCCTCGCGCAGGACGCCGCGCTCGACCTGCTCGCCCCGGCGCCGCCCGCCAGCGAGCCCCCGGTCCAGGAGGCGGCACCGGCGGCGCGCGCCTCCGAGGCACCCGGCGGCACCGCCCTGCCCACCAGCACCGAGCGCAAGCTCGTCACCGTGCTGTTCTGCGACGTCGACGAGCTGGACGCGACCCAGCTCGACGACGACGAGCGGGACCCCGAGGACGTCTCCAACATGCTCGCCGGCCACCTGGAGCGGGTCCGCGGCGAGGTGGAGAGCTTCGGCGGCACGGTCGAGTACGCCGTCGGCGGCACCACCATGGCCGTCTTCGGCGTGCCCCGCACCCGTGAGGACGACCCCGAGCGGGCGGTGCGCGCCGCCCTCGCCATCCGCGAGGCACTCGGCGGCCACGGCGCCGCGCGGCAGGACGTGGAGCTCCGCATCGCCGTGACCACCGGCGAGGCGCTGGTCAACCCGGGCGCCGGCAACGGCTCGCTGCAGCGGGCCGGCTCCGGCCGGGTCGCCGGCGACCTCGTCACCACCTGCGCGCGGCTGCAGCAGGCCGCGCCGGTCGGCACCGTGCTCGTCTCCGAGGCGACCGAGCGGGCCACCGAGCGCGTGATCTCCTACGGACCGGGCAGCCTGCTCGCCCTCGGTGGGCGCGCCAAGCCGGTGATGGTCTGGAGTGCCCTGGAGCCGCGCAACCGTACCAGCCTGGACCTCAGCCGCACGGCGAGCGCCCCGCTGGTCGGCCGCGAGCAGGAGCTCGTCACGCTGCACGCCGCGTTCGAGCGCGCCCGCAGCGCCCGCACCCCCCAGCTCGTCACCCTCGTCGGCCCGCCGGGGATCGGCAAGAGCCGCCTGGTGGCCGAGCTCGGTCGTGCGGTCGAGGCCGAGGAGGAGCTGGTGGCCTGGCGGGTCGGCCGCTCCCTGCCGTACGGCGAGGCGATGGCGTTCTGGGCGCTCGCCGAGATCGTCAAGACCGAGGCCGGCATCCGCGAGAGCGACCCCGCCGACCGCGTGGAGCGCAAGCTCACCCAGGCCGTCCGCCACGCCCTCGCTGACGACGCCGACGCCGTCACCTGGGTCACCCGCCACCTGCGCCCGCTGGTGGGCACCGGCAGCGAGGAGCCAGCCAACGCCGAACGCCAGGAGCGCCTGGCCGCGTGGCGGCGCTTCCTCTTCGGGCTGGCCAGCCGCCGCCCGCTCGTGCTGGTCCTCGAGGACCTGCACTGGGCCGACGACGAGCTGCTCGACTTCGTGGAGAGCCTGGCCGGCCAGGCCGGACCGGCCGGGACGGGCCAGGCCAGGCTGCTGGTCGTCGCCACGGCCCGGCCCAGGCTGCTGGAGCGCCGTTCCGGCTGGGCCCGCGGGACCGGCGCGGACACGGTCGAGCTCGGGCCGCTCTCCGAGGCCGACACCACCTGCCTGCTCGACACGCTCCTCGCCCGCCACGGCGTGCCCGCCACGGTCGGCGCCGGCCTGCTCGCCCGCGTCGGCGGCAACCCGTTGTTCGCCGAGGAGTACGTGCGCATGCTCCGGGACCGCAGGCCGCTCGGCGTCGCGGCGCCAGGGGAGCTCGACAGCCGCAGCGGCTCCCGGCCGATGGACGGGCAGCGCACCGCGCTGAGCGCGACGCGGCTCCTGCCGCGGTCGCGGCAGGAGCTACCCCTGCCGGAGACGGTGCACGCGATCATCGCGGCACGCCTCGACGCCCTGCCCGCCGAGGAGAAGGCGGTGCTGCAGGACGCCGCCGTGCTCGGCAAGGTCGGCTGGCTCGCCGGCCTGGCCGCGATCGGTGGGAACGAGCGAGCGCGGGTGGAGGCGTGCCTGGCCCGCCTTGAGACCAAGGAGTTCGTCCGCCGGGTGCCCCGGTCGTCGCTCGCCGGCGAGCGCGAGTACGAGTTCAGCCACATCCTCGTCCACGACGTGGCCTACGGGCAGATCCCCAGGGCCGACCGGGTCGACAAGCACCGCCGTGCCGCCACCTGGATCGAGTCGCTCCACGCCGACCGGGTCGACAACCGCCGCGGACGCCGCGGCGCCGACCGGGCCGAACTGCTCGCCCACCACTACCAGCGAGCCCTCGAGTTCGCCCGCGCCGCCGGCCGAACCGACGCCGAACTGGTGGGCCGCGCGGCCTCGGCCTTCCGCTACGCCGGCGACCGGGCCGCGGCGCTCGGCGCCAACGCCAGCGCGGCCGGCTACTACCTGCAGGCCTTGGAGCTCTGGCCGGTGGACAGCCCGGAGCGGCCGGAGCTGGAGTTCCGCGCGGGCAGGGCGCGCTGCTACAGCGATGGTCGCGGCGAGGACCTCTTGGAGCGGGCACGAGAGGGCCTGCTGACCGCCGGCGAGAAGGCCCGCGCGGCGGAGGCGGAAATGCTGCTCGGGCAGCTCGCGTGCCTCCGCGGAGAGCGTGAACGGGCGGTCCACCTGCAGCGGGCACGCGCGCTGGTCGCCGACGCGCCGGCGTCGCGCTCCAAGGCCGCCGTGCTGGAAGGCTGCATGAAGCACCTCACCGTCGCCGACCGGCACGGCGAGGCCGTCGGCGTCGCCAAGGAGGCGCTCGCCATGGCCCGCGAGCTCGGCCTCCGGGAGCTCGAGGCCAGCGTGCTCGGGACCAGCGGGATCGCACGGATCACCCACGGTGATACGTCGGGCGTCGCGGACCTGCGGCGCTGCATCGCGATCTGCGAGGAGCTCGGCTCGTCCATGGTGATCAACTGGAACATCAACCTGGCATTCGCCTACTCCATCCTCGGCGATCTGCCGAGCTGCTTCGCCGCGAGAACCGCGGCATGGCGCGCGGCGGAGCGCTTCGGCGCGGTGCGCTTCATGCGCTGGGTGGAGATCGAACGGGTGGCGGAGGACTACTGGACCGGACGCTGGGAGCATGCTCTCCAGGTGGCCGACGCGCTGACGAGCGCAACCGACGGCGGCGCGCGCCACTACCTGGAGTCCGACACGCGCATCTGGCGGGGCCGGATCCAGCTCGCCAGAGGCGACGTCGACGGCGCGCTGGCGGACGCCGAGCGGGCACTCGAACTGGCTCGGGAGTCAGGCGACCCCCAGAACCTGAACCCCGCGCTCGCCTTCACCGCGCGAGCACAGCTCGCCGCAGGGCGGCCGGACAGGGCCGCGGAACTCATCGACGGACTGCTCGATGGCATCGGCCATGAGCTGCTCAAGCCGGACCTCGGCATCGATCTCGGCATCGACCTGGTCGAGCTCGATCGATCGGTTGCGGTCCTCGACGGCGCCCTGCCGTCACGCTGGCTCGACGCGGCCAAGGCCTTCGTGGCCGGCGACCCGCGACAGGCGGCCGAGGTGTACGCCCAGATCGGCTCGCGGCCGGACGAGGCGTACGCGCACCTCGAGGCGGCACGCCGCCTCTCGGCGGCCGGACGCGCCACCGAGGCACGCGCGGAGGCCGAGGCCGCCCTCCGCTTCTACCGCGAGGTGGGAGCGACCGCCTACGTCGAAGAGGGCGAGCGGCTCTGCTTCGCGGTGGCGTAGCCGACGCCGGCTGATCCGATCTGCGCCCTCCAGCTCCTCCAAGACGAAAGAGAGAGTTCGCTCTCGCTCTTGCCTTCATGCTGGAGTACGCTTGACTTCATGGTGCCAGGGAAGCCCCGTGAGCGAATCCTGAACACGGCCACGGCGCTCTTCGACGAGGAGGGCATCTCGGCCGTCGGGGTCAACCGCATCATCGAAGAGGCCGACGTCGCGCCGATGACCCTCTACCGCCAGTTCGGGAACAAGAACGAGCTGGTGGCGGCGACCATCGAGCAGTGGGGCACGCGGTGGCTCCACATGCTCATGGACCGGCTCGAGCGCTACGGCGACCACGCGGAGGCCAAGTATGCGGCGCTCTGGGACGCGCTCGAATCGTGGTTCGCCACGGCCGAGTTCCGCGGCTCGTTCGTCCTCAATGCGGCCGCCGAGCTGCGCAGCGAGCCGCGCCATCCGGCCCACGCGGTGATCGCCGCCCACCGGCGGGCGGTGCGCCAGATGCTCGAAGACCTGGCGAAGGCGGCCGGCGCGCACGACCCGGCGGGACTGGCCGAGCAGCTCCAGGTGCTGATGGACGGCGCGATCGAGATCGCCGCCCTCGACGGGCAGCTGGCGGCGGCACGGACCTCGCGGACGCTCGCGCTCGCCGCGCTCGGCACCGCCCCGTAGGCCCGCCGGCGCGAGACGCGTCGCGCTACGCCGCTCCCCCCGCCAGGACCAGGCGGGTCAGCCTGCGGCCGGTGCGGGCGACGGTCGGCTGACGGTCGACCAGCGCGCCGGCGATCGCGCCCTCGACGAGCACCTGGAGCTGGGCCGCCAGCCCGGCCGGGTCGGGCGCGCCGACCGCCTCCGCCAGCTCGAGGAGCAGCTCCCGCAGCCCGTCACGGTGGGCGGAGATCACCGCGTGGACCGGGTGGTCGGGCTCGCCGCGCAGCTCCGTGCCGCCACTGGCGAGCAGGGAGGTGGCGAACTCGTCGCTGCTGAACCAGCTCTCCAGCGCGTCCCACATGCCGAGCAGCCGCGACGTCGGGGTGCCGCCGCGCCGCACCAGCTCGGCGTTCAGCCAGTGGAGCCACTGCCCGCTCGACTGCCTGAGCGCGGTCTCGGTGTTGTCGTCGGCCATACAAGCTGCGTTGGTCATCTGGGACCGCCTTGCCGCCACCCGGCGACGCGTCGAGGAGCCGGCGGACCTCGACGGACGCACCGCTCCTCGGAGCATCGCTGCTACGAGGCATCTTATCTCGGAGTCTCCGCCCAAAGATCATGAAGAACTTTTAATGTACCTATCTGGCCCAGACTAGTCGGCCCTCGCGCTTCCGCCAGAAGGTGTACGCGAGCAGGCTTCCCAGCGTCCCGGCGATGTCGCGCCGTCGTTCGGCGCAACGCTCCCAACATGATTCACGTGCAGAAACGTTCATGAATGCGGGCTTGCAGTTAGAGATAGCGATCTCTATCATCTGCTTTCGTGTGCGTCCTCCCGGACGAACTCGGGCGACGAGCGCCAACGTCGAAACGAGCCGTGGGCACGAAAAGAACGTAGACGTGAGAGAGAGCGTTCTCTATCATTCTGCGTACCGTCCACGGCTGTTGCCGGCAACCGCCGGACAGCCTGGCCCCGGGAGGTGCGCATGTATCGTCCCCGCCACGCTAGGTCCAAGCACTGGCGCCGCCGCGTGTTCGTGGCTGCCACGCTGGCAGGTGGCTCACTCCTGCTCGCCGCGCCCGCGTTCGCCGGCGCCGACAAGTGGATCTGGTAGCCGAGTCATTGGTGGCGCCGCATACCGGTACCCACCACGCTCACCGCGCCCGCGGTCGCCGGCGCCAGGAAATGGGCCTGGTGACCACCGCGTACGTCCGCGACGAGTTCCACCCCTGACCAAGCGCCCCACGGATGGGGCGCTTGGCATTGCGCCGACCCCCGACCACCCTTCCGGCCAGCCCGCCATGGCTCCCTGGTGTGGCACTCGTCCAGTGCTTCGACTTGCCGCAGGTGTCGCACCGTCGCGCCCTGGTCGGCTGCCCTTCACGTGGGCACCCAGCCGTCCCGCACATATAGGTTGGCTGACTCATGAGCCCTCCGCCCGATCTCTGACCGGATCATCCGAGGTTCCGGTTGGACGCGATGATCCCGGCGGCACGTGGACGGTCTGTTGACGCCTCGTTGAGCGTCGGTGGAAGCGCCATCCCACCACTGCACGAGGACGTACCCTCGTTCCCGAGCGGGTGCTTGCCAGCGCTTGCATCGGGTGAGGTCAGGTGGAATTCCGCATTCTTGGGCCGGTAGAGGTCGAAGCCGATGGCGAACGGGTCCGGCTCGGCCCTCAGCTCCGTGCGGTCCTGGCCGTGCTGCTGCTGGAGGCAGGCCAGGTGGTACCGCGCAGCCGCCTTGCCGAGCTGCTCTGGGGTGAACCGATTCCCGATGGTGCCGCGACGACCTTGCGCAGCCACATCCTCCACCTGCGCCGAGCACTCGCACCGAAGCATCCCGGTCAGGAGCAACGCGCCGTCATCGTGACCGAGGCATCGAGCTATGGGTTGCGATTCCTCCCCGAGCAGCTCGATGCGACCCGGTTCGAACGCCTGGCTGAGGCGGGCCGGCGACTCTTGGCTGCCGGTGACCCGGGCGCCGCCGGCAACCAGCTCCGACGCGCGCTGGACCTTTGGCGCGGCCCCGCCCTGACCGATCTGGCCGATCGACCCTTCGCGGTGCGCGCGGCCACCCGCCTCGAAGAGCTCCGCATGACCGCGCTCGAGGCGCGCTTCGAGGCCGATCTCGCCCTTGGCCGCCACCACCAGGTCACGGGCGAGATCGAGGCGCTCGTGCGGCTCCATCCGGTCAGAGAGCGGCTGCGTGGTCAACTGATGCTCGCCCTCTACCGCTCGGGGCGGCAGGCCGAAGCGCTCGCGGCCTATCGGGCAGCCCGGACCACCTTGGTAAAGGAGTTCGGCATCGAGCCAAGCGCCGGCCTGCAGCGCCTCGAGCACGCGATCCTCACCCAGGACCCTGCACTAGAGCCGATGCGGCCACCTCAGCTCGTGGCCGATCTGCCCGACCAGGGCCCTCCTTCTGGCCTCGCCTCGGCCGGCCCAGACGCTCGAAGCGGGGCGATGCCGTCCGACCAGGCCGGCACACGATCGTCCACCGGCCTCGAGCGCAAGCTCGTCACCGTGCTGTTCTGCAATGTCGACGATCCCGTCGCAGAGGATCAACGCGATCCGGAGGACGCAACCCAGGTATTCGCCCGCTATCTGACGCGAGCACGGGTGGAGATCGAGGGCTACGGCGGTACCGTCGAGCAGACCGTCGCAGGAACGGCGCTGGCCCTGTTCGGCGTGCCTCGTACCCGCGAGGACGACCCCGAACGGGCGGTCAGGGCCGCACTCGCGATCCGCGCCGCGCTCGCCGGCCCAGCTTCCCGGGTCCGCCTTCGGATCGCGGTTGCCACCGGGGAAGCGCTCGTGCGGCTCGGCGCCGAGACGGGGCAGCGAGTCACCGGCGATCTGCTCCGAATCTGCGGGCGACTGCTCGAAGCCACCCCGGTCGGCGCGATCCAGGTCTCCGCGGCGACCGAGCGCGCCACGGCCAGGACCATCAGCTACAGCCCGGCGAGCATGGGTCCGCTGAACGGTCACAGCGAGCGAGCACCCGTGTGGAGCGTACTGGGATCGCGCAGTCGGGCCAGTCGAGACCTCACAGCGACGGGCGTGCCGTTGGTTGGCCGCGATCATGAGCTCGACACACTACGCGCAGTTCTCGAGCATGTCAGAACCGACTATCAACCACGGCTGGTGACCCTGCTAGGAGCGCCTGGAACCGGCAAGAGTCGGCTGGTCGCCGAGTTCGCCCGGACGGTCGAGGCTGACCCGGAGCTGATCGCTTGGCGCCAAGGGCGCTCACTTCGCTGCGGCGCGGACGCGATGTTCGATGCGCTTGCCGAGATCGTGAAGTCAGAAGCGGGCATCCTTACGACCGACTCTCCCGAGCGGGTGGAGCACAAGCTCACCGAGGCGACCACCCACGCACTGGGCGACCGGAGCGACGCGCTGGAGGCAGCCTGGGTGGCCGGGCACCTTCGGCGGCTCATCGGCACCGGGTCAGCAACCTCCGGCGACGTGCGCAGCGAGGAGGCGACCGCGGCCTGGCGTCGCTTCATTCACGCGGCGGCTGCTCGCCGTCCGCTGGTGCTGGTCGTAGAGGACCTGCACCGGGCGGATGACGCGTTGCTCGACTTCCTCAAGGATCTCGTCGAGCCGGCTGCAATCCGGCAGGGCGTCCAGGTGCCGTTGCTGGTCATCGCGACCGCGCGCCCGGAGCTGGTGGAACGGCGCCCTGAGTGGTGCAGCCACGAGGTTCTGGCCCACTCAAGTGGGACTCGATCACGTGCCATCACGGTTCCGCTCGAGCCGCTGTCGGATGCCGACGCCGCCAACCTGCTCGATGCGCTGCTCACGCATCATCGGCTACCGCAAACGGTCGGTGCGGAGCTGGTCGCTCGAGTCGGCGGCAACCCGCTGTTCGCGGAGGAATACGTGCGCATGCTCCGCGACCACGGTCTGCAAGCCGGCGGTGCCGGTGCCTTCGGTCAGACGGTCGGGCGTCCCAACAGGGTAGGGCGACGACCGGCAGCGTCCGACTCAGGCGCATTCTCGCCGGCGATCCCCGAGAGCGTCCACGCGATCATCGCGGCCCGCCTGGACGCTCTCCCCGCGGCAGAGAAAGCAGTCGTTCGAGACGCGGCCGTGCTCGGCCAGGCCACGGGGGCAGACGCACTTGCCGCGATAGGCGGGCATGATCCACAGTGGCTGGGAGGCTGCTTGCAGCGCTTGGTCGCCAAGGAATTCCTGCAGCCAACGTCGCATTCCTCGATGACCGGGGAAGCCGAGTACGTCTTCCGGCACGTGCTGATCCGTGACGTCGCCTATGGCCAACTTCCCCGAGCTGAGCGAGCTGAACGCCATTGCCGGGCGGCCACATGGCTCGAGGCGCTGGCTGGCGGGTCGATCGAGGATCTTGGCGTGGAGCAGGCACCCTTGCTCGCCCACCACCTCGACCAGGCGCTCACCTTCGCCCGTGCCGCAGGCTGGGACGGCCACGACCAGGCGGTGTTGGCGGTGCGGGCGCGCCTCGCCCTCCGCGCCGCGGGTGACCGTGCCGCAGACCTTGGTCTGCACACGACCGCTGCCCGCTACTTCGGCAAGGCGCTCGACCTCTGGCCAGGGGACGATCCCGACTACCCGGATCTCGAGCTCCGGGCTGGCAGATCTCGCTGCTACGGCGAGGGTAGCGGCGAAGAGCTTCTTGCCCGAAGCCGCGACGGGTTCCTGGGCCTGGGCGCTCCAGAACGGGCGGCGGAGGCCGAGATGCTGCTCGGCGAACTCGCCTGTCTGCACGGCCACCCGGATCGAGCCCGCCACGTCGACCGGGCGGTCGCCCTAGTAGCCGATGCACCGCCATCCCGATCGAAGGCGGCGGTCCTCGAGGGCTGCACGATGCACCTCATGGTCGCCGACCGACATGCCGAGGCCAGGAGGCTCGCCGCCGAGACGCTCGAGGTCGCTGAGGTTCTCGGACTTCGCGACCATGAGGCAAACATGCTTGGAGTCATCGGGATCAGCAGGATCGCCAGCGGAGATTCAGAGGGCATCAAGGACCTGCAACACTGCATCGCGATCTGCGAGCAGTCGGGTTCGCCTCGTTCGATCACCTGGAACATCAATCTGGCGTTCGCCCTCGCCATCCTTGGCGACCTTCCCCGGTGCTCGGTGGCCCGGGCTGCCGCGAAGCAGGCGGCGGAGCGATTCGGCTCCGTCCGGTGGCTGCGCTGGATCGAACTCGAACAGACCGCGGAACACTACTGGAACGGGCGCTGGGACGAGGTCATGCGCACGGTCGATGCCCTGACTGCTCGATCCGGCCCGGCGGACAAACACGTCCTGGAGTGCGAGTGCCGCATCTGGCGAGGTCGGATACTGCTGGCGCGAGGTAGCGCCGAGCCGGCGCTCGAGGATGCCAACCGAGCCCTCGTCGTCGCCCGGGAGTCGGGCGATCGCCAGAACCTGGACCCGGCCCTCGCCTTCGGCGCCCGCGCGCTGCTCGCCGCCGGACGCGCCAGCGAGGCTGGTACGCTCGTCGATGAACTCCTCGTGGACCTTCGAGGTCACCTGCTCAAGCCGGATCTGGGAATCGACTTCCCGGTCGTGCTGACTGCCCTCGGGTACACGGCCGGCATGCTCGATCGTGCCGGAATACTCCCATCACGCTGGCTCGATGCCGCCAGAGCATTCGTCGCCGGCAACCCTCGGCAGGCGGCGGAGGTGTACGCCAGCATCGGTTCGCGCCCCGATGAAGCCTACGCACGCCTCGTAGCCGGGCGACAGCTCCTCGAAAAGGACCGGGCGCCCGCGGGTCGACGCCAACTGAAGGCCGCTGTGGATTTCTTCCGCTCGCGGACCGGCAGCCATCCGGCAGAACTGATGGGCGTGCCCCTCACGCTTCCCTGGTGACCCTCACCTCCACCGCGGGCTACCCTTAGCACGCCGGTTCGGAAGGTCCGGTTCGGGCCGTCAGGACCGCGGGGGAGGAGGAGCGCGGCATGGGCGATCTTGCCGGGAGTGGCGACGCCCCGGGTGGTGGCAGCGAGCGCAAGCTCGTCACCGTGCTCGCGGTCGACCTCGACGAGCCGGTCGACGACTTCGACGACCGCGACCCGGAGGACGTCCGGGTCATGCTCGCCCGCCACCTCGACCAGGTCCGGACCGAGGTGGAACGCTTCGGCGGCCTGGTCGAGCACGTCGTCGCCGGCCGCGCCCTGGCCGTGTTCGGCGCGCCGCGCACCCGCGAGGACGACCCCGAACGGGCCGTGCGGGCCGCCCTCGCCGTCCGCGACGCGCTCGCCGGCGCCCAGGCGCCCGTCCGGGTGCACCTCGCGGTCGCCGGCGGGGAGGCGGTGGTCCGCCTGGACCCGGACGCGGCCGGCCAGCGGGTCACCGGCGCACCGCTGGCCCTCTGCACGCGCCTGCTCGAGGCCGTCCCGGCCGGCGCCGTCCTGGTCGCCGAGCCGGTCGCGCGGGTCACCGACGGCTCGATCGCCTACGGCCTTTCCAGCTCGGTCGCGCTCGCGGGCCGGCCGGTCACGGTCCGCCCCGCGCTCGACCCGCGCCCGCCAGGGCTCGACCTGCCGGCACGCCACCCGACCCCCCTGGTCGGCCGCGCCGGCGAGCTGGACGCCCTGCGCCAGCAGCTCGCGCGGGTCCGCGCCAGCCGCGCGCCGCGGCTGCTCGTGCTCGTCGGACCGCCCGGCATCGGCAAGAGCCGCCTGGCCGGCGAGCTGGCGCTGGCCGCGGCGCAGGAGCCGGAGACGCCGGCGTGGCGGCGCGGCCGCTCGCTGCCCTACGGCGACGGGGTCACCTTCTCCGCGCTGGCCGAGATCGTCCGCGCCGAGGCCGGCATCGGCGAGGGCGACGAGCCCGACCGCGTCGTCGCCAAGCTCGCCGCGGCGGCGTCCCGCGCCGTCACCGAGCCCGACGTGGCGCTCTGGGTCGCCGGCCACCTCCGCCGCCTGGTCAGCGTCGACGGCCTGCCCGACCCCGGCGGCGCCGACCGCGCCGAGGCGTTCGCCGCCTGGCGACGCTTCCTCCACGGCCTCACCGCCAAGCGGCCACTGGTCCTGCTGGTCGAGGACCTGCACTGGGCCGACGACGCCCTGCTCGACTTCCTCGAGGCGCTGGCCGCTCCGCGCGCCGGCCCCACACCCCTGCTGGTGCTCGCGACCGCCCGGCCTGAGCTGCTGGAGCGCCGGCCGAGCTGGGACGCCGCGGCGGTCCCGCTCGAGGGTGCCCATGCGGTGGGCAACGGCGCCGGCGTCGCCGTCCTGCGGGTCGGGCCGCTGCCGGACGGGGACACCACCCGGCTGCTCGAGCTGCTGCTCGAACGCCACGAGCTGCCGCCGGCCACCGCGGGCCGGGTGGCCGGCCGGGTCGGCGGCAACCCGCTGTTCGCCGAGGAATACGTGCGCATGCTCAACGACCGCAGGGCCACGCCGGAAGCGGTCCCGGTCAGCGTCCACGCGATCATCGCGGCACGGCTCGACGCCCTGCCCGCCGACGAGAAGGCGATCCTGCAGGACGCTGCCGTGCTCGGCCAGGTCGGCTGGGTCGGCGCCCTGAGCGAGATCGGCGGGCGCGACCGGGCGAGCCTGGAAGCCTGCCTCGAACGGCTCGAGGACAAGGCGTTCGTCTACCGCGCGGCGCGCTCGCGGGTCGCCGGCGAGGCCGAGTACGCCTTCCACCACATCCTCGTGCGCGACGTCGCCTACGGCCAGATCCCCCGCGCCCGGCGCGCGGAGCGGCACCGCCGCGCGGCCGCCTGGGTCGAGCAGCTCGCGCCCGGGCACGCCGAGGACCGCGTCGAGCTGCTCGTCTACCACTACCAGGCCGCGCTCACCCTGGCCAGGGCGGTCGGCCAGGACACCGCCGAGCTGGCCGGGCGCACCATGACCGCCCTGCGCCGGGCCGGAGACCGGGCCGCCGCGCTCGGCGTCGACGCGACCGCCGCGCGCTACTACGCGCAGGCGCTGGAGCTCTGCCCGGCGGACGACGCGGACCGGCCGGACCTGGAGCTGCTGCTCGGCCGGGCGCGCTGCCAGGCAGAGGGCGGCGGCGGGGAGCTGCTCGCCACGGCACGGGACGCCCTGCTCGCCAGGGGCGACCCGGTGCGGGCCGCCGAGGCCGAGATGTACCTGGGGGAGCTCGCCTTCCTGCACGGGCACGGCGACCTGCGGGCCGCCCACCTGGCCAGGGCCCAGGCGCTGGTGGCCGAGGCGCTGCCGTCGCGGTCCAAGGTGGCGGTGCTGAAGGGCTGCATGATGCACCTGGCCATCGCCAGCCGCCAGGGCGAGGCGCTGGCGGTCGCCCGGGACGTGCTCGCCATGGCCAGGCAGCTCGGCCTGCGCGACCTCGAAGGGGACGCGCTGGGCACGATCGGGCTGGCCCGGGTGGAACGCGGGGAGAGCGCCGGCCTGGCCGACATGGAGCGCGCCATCGCGGTCCTCTCCGAGCAGAGCTCCCCCGGCGTGATGGTGTGGAACCTCAACCTGGCCTACGCCTGCGCCGCCCTCGGCGACCTCGACGCCTTCTCGGCGGCGCTGGCCGCGGGCGGGGAGGCCGCCGAGCGCTTCAGGTCCACCCGGCGGCAGCGCTCGGTGGCGCTGCAGCGGGTCGCGGAGCACTACTGGCGGGGCCGCTGGGACGAGGCCGTCCGGGTGGTGGACGAGCTGGTCTCGTCCTCGCGCGGCGGCGAGCGCCACTACCTCGAATGGGAGTGCCGCACCTGGCGCGGGCGCATCCGCCTGGCGCGCGGCCAGCTGGCGTCGGCGCTGGAGGACGCGGCCGCCGCGCTCGACCTGGCCAGGGAGGCGGCCGACCCGCAGTCGCGCAACCCGACGCTGGCCTTCCGCGCCCGCGCCCTGCTCGCCGCCGGCGACGCCGGGGAGGCCGCCAGGCTCACCGACGAGCTCCTCGCCGGGGTGAGCGGCAGCCTGCTCGGCCCCGACCTGGGCGTGGACCTGGCGGTGGTCCTGGCGGAGCTGGGCCGCCCGAGCGGCGCGCTCGACGCGCTGGCGATCCCCGCCTCGCCGTGGCTCCAGGCGGCCAGCGCCTTCCTCGCCGGCGACCCGGGCAGGGCGGCGGCGCTGTACGCGGCGGTCGGCGCCCGCCCCGACGAGGCCGACGCGCGCCTGGCCGCCGCGCGGGTCCTGCTCACCGCCGGGCACCCCGGCGAGGCCGAGGCCGAGCTGCGCGCCGCCACCGCTTTCTGGCGCGAGGTCGGCGCGAGCGGCCGGCTGCGCGAGGCCGAGGCCCTGCGCTCGGCGGTGGCCGCCGGCGGCCGGCGCAATCCCTGAGCCGCGCGCCGTTACCCGTGCATTGGTCGCCTCCACGAGAGTGCCGGCATGCGCGAGGCAGCGAGGCACATGGCGAGTGAGCCGGGACTCCCGGCCCTCTCCCGTGACCCGGTGGTGGTGGTCGAGTCGACCATCGCCGTCCTGGCGATCGTGCTGGCGATGACGCTGGTGGTGGCTTCGATCCCCGAGGAGCCACGGGCCAGCACGGCCGCCCGCCGCGACCCCCCGGCCGCCGCCGGCACGGTCGCACCGACCGCCACCACCGAGCCCGTGCCCGTCATGCCCGTCGTCAGCGCGGTCGGGACCGTCGCCGACAACCTCGGCTTCGAGTCCGGCATGGCCGGCTGGCTGACCACCGGCGGCGCGCTCGTCGAGCGGGTCAGCACCGGCAAGGAAGGGACCTGGGCGGCCAGCGTCGCGCGGGGCACCTCGGCATCGCCCGGCATCACCCTGCCGCAGGCGAGGCAGTGCAAGCCGGACCGGTGGTACGTCGCCAGCGTGTGGCTCCGGTCGAGCGTCCCCGGCACCGCCGTGACCTTCTCCCTGCTCGAGATGGCCCAGGGCAGGCGCCTGGCGGTCGACACCGCCGAGACCGTCCTGGACGGCACCGGCTGGCGGCGCCTCCAAGGCTCGCACCTGGCCCACCGGGCCGGCTCCTGGCTGGCGGTCGAGATCGTCGCGACCGGCCTGCCACGCACGGCCAGCCTGCTGGTCGACGGCCTCGACATCGAGCTCGCGAAGGACTCGTCGATGTCGCTGACCACGCGCCGGTAGCGGTGAGGGGAGGGCGCGCGCGGCCGACCGCGCGCCCGTGACGCGGGGACGGGCCTCGGGAGCGCCCGTCCCCGCGTCCCATGCTCTGTTGGCCGTCGTGACCGAATCGAGGCCGTTCGGGGGTCGCCCGGATGCGCCACCGCCACTCGGCCGTGACAAGGCGGGCGCATCCTCGAAGAAGAGCGTCCCAGGTTGTCGGGAACCCGGACCCATCCGGGGGGAGATGGTCGCAGTGGCAGGTCCGCGAATCCTCGTCGTCATCCCGATGCTCGCCGCGCTCGCCTTCGGGCTCTCGGGCTCCTTCGGCGGTCAGAGCGACGGCACCGGATTCGTCGGACTCCCCCTCCTGGCCCTGCTCGGCGCCGGCGTCGCCGTGATCGGCGTCGGCCTCGCGGTGCTCGCCGGGGAGCGGCGCCGCCGCACCCCCGCCGCGTAGGCGGCACCCCCCTCCCAGATCCGGCGCGGAGCCAGCGGCTCCGCGCCTACTTGCATGGCCTGGCGAGGTACTGGGTAGAAGTCTCCCAGCCGCGCGATACCACCTAGGAAGGCAAGCACGCCAGCAATCACCCATTTGGCGATAGATTGCCCAGCCGGTCCCCCGATCGTTCGAGCCATTCCACACGAAGGAGGCACCATGGTGGGTGTCCGGAGACTCATGCCTCGTAGGCTCATGGCCGTGATATCGGTGGCCGTCGTCGTGCTGAGCTTCTCGGTCACGGGACAGGCCGCGGTGGCCAGCTCGCAAGCTGGCGCGCAGGCGGGGTCGCTCTCGCCGGAGCTGTCCGTCACCAGCCGGCTGCAGGACCGTCGCGAGGTCGCCGCCGGGACGCGAGCGTACGCGATCGGCTTCGAGGACGGGCGCTTCTACGCCAACGGCTGGCACATCACCGGCGAGATGGGCGGCGTCTGGACGCCGCCGCTGAAGCTGGTCGACGGGGTCTGGTTCGGGCTCGACGGCCAGTGGGTCGGACCAGCCTCGAAGTTCTCGAGCGGGTACGGCTACTCGCGCTTCGACCTGCCCGACACCGCGGGCCTGAAGGTCGAGCGCACGGACTTCGCACCCGACGGGCGCCGCGGGGCGCTGTTCGGCCTGAAGGTCACCAACCCGGGGGCGGCGCGGACCGCCAAGCTCTCGGTCGACGCCCACTCCGAGCTGATGGGCCACTACCCGTGGGGCTTCGGCGGCGTCACCCCCAACGCCAGCGACAACATCGCCGACAAGGGCAGCTTCGACGGCACGAACCTGGCGTTCACCGACGACGGCGCGCTGCCCGGGGCACCGGAGCACCACTACGCGGCGCTGGTGGGCACGAGCCTGAAGCCCGACTCTGGTGCGATCGGCGACCAGTTCTGGGGCCCGCAGCCCGGCCACCGCTGCACCGGCACCGAGCCCGGCGGACCCGCCGACCCCAAGCCGTCGGTCTGCGACGACGGCCCGTTCGGCAAGGGCACCGGCGGCGAGCTGACCTACTCCCTCTCGCTCCCCGCCGGCGGCTCCAAGACCGTGTGGCTGGCGGTGGCCGGCTCGGACGAGGGCCTGGCGCCGGCGCGCGCGGAGCTGGACCGGGTGCTGCAGGATCCCGCCGGGCAGCTCGCCGAGAAGGTCGCCTCACGCAAGCGGCTCGCCGCGAGGACCAAGCTCTCCCTGCCGGGCGACCGGCTGGTGCAGGACTCGATCGAGTGGGGCAAGCAGAACCTGGCCGACCTCACCGAGACCGCGGAGAACCTCCAGATCCGCTGGACCAACCAGGGCAAGCAGTTCCCCGCGCCACTCGGGACGGTCCCGTCGGCGACCTGGATCGGCGCCGGCTTCCCCGACTACCCGTGGATCTTCGGCACCGACGCGGAGTACACCGCCTTCGCGGCGGTCGCGGTCGGCCAGTTCGAGACGATGAAGGCCAACCTCCGCACCCTGCGCGACATCTCCGACGTCCTCAACGAACGCTCCGGCGTGGTGGTGCACGAGTCGGTGGCCGACGGCTCCATCTGGTTCGGGCACGACTCGCGCCGCACCAACCCCGACGGCACCGTCTCCTACGACTTCAACACCGACGAGACCGTCAAGTTCCCCAGCGCCGTCGCGCTGCTGTGGCGCTGGACCGGGGACGACCGCTTCCGCGACGACCTGTACGACTTCGCCGTCCGCAACCTCCGCTACGTGGTGCGCACCCTCGACGCCGACAACGACGGCTGGCCCGAGGGGCTCGGCAACGTCGAGCGCTCGGGGATGGGTCCGGAGAAGCTCGACAACGCCGTCTACTTCGTCCGCGGCCTCTACGACCTGGCCGACATGGCTCGTTCCAAGCACGACGGCGCCACCGAAGCCTGGGCCAGCAACCTCGCCCGCAAGGCGCAGGAGCGCTTCGACGGCACCTGGTGGTTCGAGGCGGCGCAGCAGTACGCCGACTCCCTGAACGAGCCTGGCAACCAGCAGTCGTTCCAGAAGCACTGGATCGGCCAGACGCCGATGGAGTCGGAGCTGCGCGTCAAGGGGCGGACGGTCCCCGGCCTGGCCCCGTTCGACCACGGCGACACCGGGCTGGCGGGGCGGGAGAACGACTGCTTCAGCGGTGAGCACCCGCTCAACCCGGGGCTGTTCCACACGGCCTGCGGCGGCGGAGCCAACGGCCAGGGCGAAAAGGTCGTCTTCGGCCTGACGACCTCGATCCAGTCGATCGGCGAGGGCAACTACGGCCGCCTCGGCCCAGGCCAGCAGGAGCGCTACACGCACGCGCTGGCCGAGACGATGTTCTCCGAGCCCGCCACGGGCGGGACCCCGGACGAGCAGCCGGGCGCGATGCCGGAGATCTTCCCCTCGCCGGACCAGGGCGCGAACATCGACCGCTGCTGGACGTGCCGGTCGATGTTCATGCAGGCGTGGGGCAACTACGGCACCGCGTGGGCGGTCGTGCACCAGTGGCTGGGTGTGCGGCCCGACCTCGGCCGCGACCTCCTCGAGGTGGTTCCGCAAGTGCCGGAGGGGCAGACCTCGGTGCGGGGTCGGGACATCCGGCTCGGCCGCGGGTCGGTCGACGTGCTGGCCACCCACGAGGGTGACACCTACCGCACCCAGGTCGACGTCTCGAGGGGCGTCGGCGCCGACGAGGTCGCCATCGGCCACACCCTGGCACGGGGCGCGCACCTCACCGCCGTGATCCTCGACGGGCACACCGTCCACGACTACGAGGTCCGCGAGACCAACCGCGGGACCGAGGTGACGGTGGCGACGACCGCCGGGCACCACACGCTGACGATCAGGACCTGAGCGGAGCCGCAACCGACACGACGCCCCCGGAGGACTCCTCCGGGGGCGTCGTCGTGGCCGGTCCGCGATCCGGCGCGGCCGGCCGTGGTGAGCTACCGGGTGGTGGCATGCCGCCCGGCCGTGGGCCACGGCACCTCGCGGCCCACGCCTTCGGGTCCGCGCCCCTCCGGCGCCGATGGCGGCGCGAGCTGGCCGTCGGCCAGCTCGATGCCGGTCAGCGTCTTCAGCCGCAGGACCTGGAAGATCCTCGACTCGCTGATCCGCTCCTGCGACACGACCGTGCCGAGGTAGGCGGCGAGGAAGCCGATCGGGATCGAGACGATCCCGGGGTTGGCAAGGGGGAACAACGGCGTCGAGGTCTTCATCATGAAGCCCGTCGGGCCCATCACCGTCGGGCCGATGGCGATCAGGAACAGGCAGGAGATCAGCCCGCCGAGCAGCCCGGCCAAGGCGCCGTCGGTGTTGAAGCGCCTCCAGTAGATCGACAGCAGCAGCACCGGGAAGTTGCTGCTGGCCGCGGCCGCGAAGGCCAGCACCGCCACCGGGGCGACGTTCTGTTGCCGCAGGGCCACCGAGAGCAGGATCGCGACCGCCCCGATCGCCAGGGCCGCCCGGCGCGCCACGCGCACCTCGGCCGCCTCGTCGGCCTTGCCGTGGTGGATCACCGACGCCCAGACGTCGTGGGCGAAGCTCGACGACGCGGCGATCATCAGCGCGGCCAGCGCGCCGAGGATCGTCGCGAAGATGACCACCGCCATCAGGCCGAGGAACAGGTCGCCACCGAAGGTCTGCTCGCCGCCGCCGAGGCTGCGGATCAGCAGCGGCACGGTGGCGTTGCCGGTCTTGTCGACCGCGGCGATCTCCTTGGCGCCGAGCAGCGCCGCCGCGCCGAAGCCGATGATGGTGGCCATCGCGAACAGCATCCCGATCGACCCGATGGCCCAGGTCACGCTCTTGCGCGCGGCGCGGGCGCTGGGGACGGTGTAGAGCCTGACCATCACGTGCGGCAGCCCGGCGGTGCCGAGCACCAGCGCGATGCCGAGCGAGACCTCGTCGATCGGGTTCTTGAAGCGCAGCCCGGGGCCGAGGTAGGCGCCGCCCTTGCCGCTGCGCTGCGTGGCGCTGGCGAACAGGGCGTCGAACGAGAAGCCGAACTTGCTCAGCACCAGCAGCGCGGTGACGATCACGCCGAGCAGCAGCAGGACCACCTTGACGATCTGCACCCAGGTGATCAGCAGCATCCCGCCGTAGGCGGCGTGGATGGTCATCAGCGCCCCGACCACCACGATCGCCAGCGTCTCCGGCTGCATCCCGGCGACCGTGCTGTCGACCGGCAGCAGCAGGCGGGTCAGCACCCCGGCGCCGATGACCTGGGCGACCATGTAGATGATCGCCACCGAGATCGTCGAGGTGGCCATCGCCAGCCGCACCGGCCGCTCGCGCAGCCGCGGCACCATCGCGTCGGCCATGGTGAAGCGGCCCGCGTTGCGGAACGGCTCGGCCACCAGCGCCTGCACCACCACGAACGACAGCAGCGTGCCGATGAAGTAGAAGACCCCGTCGTAGCCGGTCAGCGCGATCAGCCCCGGGACGCCGAGGACGGTCACCGCCGAGATGAACACCCGCACCCGCAACAGCTCGGGGGCGAGCGCGGTGAGCAGCAGGAACACCGCGTAGTAGCCGAGGAAGACCAGGGTGAGCGGCCCCGCGATGCGGCGCTGGTCGTGCTCCAGCTCCGCCAGGCCGGACGCGATCCCACGCTGGGCCAACGGGGAGGACTGGTCGACCGGCTGGGCGACGCGGACCGCCTCGTGCCCTGCCGGACCCTGTTCGGCGTAGTGCGCTTCCGTGCCCATGGTTCCCCTTTGACTCAGCCGGTCACTGGCCTCCGCGGCGACCTCGTGACGGGAAGGGAGGGGCGTCGCCGCCGACCAGGGTGTCGTCCTCCGAGGGCGAAGCCCCGCCCTCGGACGACGAGCTCTGCCGGCCGCGCTCGATGCCGGTGCGGTAGCTCGACAACATGCTGCGGACCTGCTCAGGGGTGCGCATGCCGGTCGCTGCGCCCGACTCGGCGGCCGGCGCCGTGCCCTGGGTGGCCAGCCCGGGAGCGAGGCTCGCCTTGGGCACCCTGCGCGGCAGCCCCACCTTGGTCACCTGCACGGTGGGCTCGCCGGGGGGCATGGCGCCCAGGGCCGGCTCCATCGGCGGCATGCCGGCGCCGTCCTGCTCGGTGAGATCCACGTCCACCGGCGGGCTCACGGGCCTCCGTCCGGCGGCGCGGCGTCCTGCGCCTGCCCGTCGACTGGAGCCGCGGTGGGCGGCTCCGGGTCGGCGGCCGGCGGCTCGACCACGCCGTCGGCGCGGTGCAGGTCGGGGCTGAGTGGCCGCCCGTCGGGGCGCAGCTCGCTCGGCGACGGCGGCGTCGTCATGCCCTCGCCTGGCTGGGCGGCGTGACGGCGAAGGGGCACGTAGTCCTTGCCCATCTCGCCCTGCTCGAACCAGTTGGACCAGGCGGCCGGCGCCTGGGAGTCACCGCGACGGCCGCTGCCGCTGCTCGGGAGCGAGAGGGGCGGGGGCGCGGGCAGCGCCCTGCTGCCGTTGCCACCCTCCGGCGCGTGGGCGCCGGCCAGCCCGGGGCGTGCCGGGGTGGCGACCCCGGCCGGCTGCACCAGCAGGCTGTCGGGCAGGACCACCAGCGCGGTGATGCCGCCGTACCAGGAGTGCCGCAGCTGCACCCTGACGCCGTAGCGGGCGGCCAGCCGGCTCACCACGTACAGCCCGAGCTTGCGGGACAGGCCGAGGTCGACCGTCGGCGGGTTGGCCAGACGCTCGTTGACCTCGAGCAGCTCGGCGTCGGTCATGCCGACGCCACGGTCCTCGATCTCGATCATGTAGCCGCCGACCACCGGCTGGCCGGCGATGTGCACCATCGTCCCCGGCGGGGAGAAGGAGGTGGCGTTCTCGACCAGCTCGGCGAGCAGGTGGATGACGTCGGCGACGCCCTGGCCGGTGACGCCGACCTCGTCGATCGGCAGCAGCTCGATGCGGGTGTAGTCCTCCACCTCGGCGGTTGCCGCGCGCACGACCTCGTGGAGGGTGACCGGCCGGCTCCAGCGCCGCGCCGGCTTGGCGCCCGAGAGCACGATCAGGTCCTCGGCGTTGCGCCGCAGGCGGGTGGCGAGGTGGTCGAGGCGGAACAGCTCCTGCAGGGCGTCCGCGTCGGTCTCGTCACGCTCGAGCTTGTCGATCAGCTCGAGCTGGCGGTCGATCAGCGCCTGGCTGCGCCGGGCGAGGTTGAGGAACATGTCGCCATCCACTGGTCGGGGGCGATGCTCGCCTGGCCCGTGCCGGCCTGCTTGACCATGGACTCCGCCAGGCGGGTGCCACGCTGGGCCTCGCTGCCCGACAGCCACGCCTGGTAGACGTTCTGCTGCTCGTCGACCGCGAAGGCGTCGAACTGCTCGAGCCAGGTCGTCTCCGCCCCGACGGCGTCGGCGAACGTCTCGCGCTCGCTGCCGCGGAAGCGGCCGGAGGCCAGCACCGCCGCGCCGAAGCCGCGCTGGTAGGAGACGGCCTCCTTGGCCTGGGACATGGCCACGTAGGCGGTGGCGCTGCGGTACACCGCCGCGGTGAGCCCGGCCGCCGCGATGTCGGTGTTGAGCCCGAGGATGTCCTTGACGAGCTGGGTGTAGTAGGGCAGCACCTCGCCCGGGCTCAGCGGGAGCTGGTCGATGGCCTGGCGGCGGGCGGAGAGCTGGCCCAGCTTCTCGCGGATGGCCGCGACCTGCCGGACGAAGCCGCGCTGCTCGGCCTTGTGGACCGACTCGCTGGCCTGGTCCCAGTCGGTCCTGACCGCCTTGTCGACCCGGGCGCGCTGGACCAGGACCTCCTTGTAGGAGGTCGCCTCCTTGCCACCCCCGATCCAGTTCGCCGAGTGGTCCCGTTCGAGCTGCAGCTCGTGGCCGAGGTTCCCCAGGCCGATCGCGAACGTCAGGAGCTGCCGCTCCTTGTCGGCCCGGAACCCGGCGGCGGCGCTGGACTGGATCTGGCTCGCCGCAACGATGGTCAAGGTCAGGATCGGCAGCAGGAAGATGGCGACCAGGCGCGTCCGGATCCTGACGTCGTCGAGTGCGCGCATGGCTCAGGCTCCTCCCGCTTTCGCGGTCCCTCGCAGTGCGCCCGAGGCACGCACCAGGGCGTGCTGCACCACCTCGATCAGGACTGCCTTGGAGGACTCGCGCTGCCTGGCGTCGCACAGGACGATCGGCACCTCCTCGCTGACCACCAGCGCATCGCGCACGTCCTCGACGGTGTGCAGCACCTCGCCGAAGAAGCAGTTGATGCCGACGACGAAGGGACGCCGCGCTGCTCGAAGTAGTCGACCGCGGGGAAGCTGTTGTCCAGGCGCCTGGTGTCCACCAGGACGACCGCCCCGATCGCTCCCCGGACCAGCTCGTCCCACATGAACCAGAACCGTTCCTGCCCGGGCGTGCCGAACAGGTACAGGATCAGGTCGGAGTCCAGGGTGATGCGGCCGAAGTCGAGCGCCACCGTGGTGGTGGTCTTGTGCGGCAGCTTGCTGAGGTCGTCCACCCCGGAGCTGGCCGCGGTCATCACCGCCTCGGTGGTCAGCGGCTCGATCTCCGACACCGAGCCCACCAAGGTCGTCTTGCCCACCCCGAAGCCGCCGGCGATGACGATCTTGACCGCCGTCGGCGCCCTGGGGGTCCGGGCGTTCGGAGCTGACCTAGATTGCGCGGAGGCCATAGAGAACCCTCTCGAGGAGTGCAAGGTCCGGACGATCGTCGTCCGACCGGTAGGGTGGGTGCACGGCCAGGAGCCGCCCTTCCGCCATGTCGCCGATGAGCACCCGGGCGACGCCGAGCGGGACGTCCAGGCGGGCCGAGATCTCCGCGACCGAGAGCAGGTCCCTGCACAGCAGGGCGATCGAGCGCTGCTCGAGGTTGAGCGATGGTGCCTGCATCTCGCCCTCGGCGGTCGTGGAGACCAGCGTCTCGAGCTCGAGCTCCTCGTCGCGGATGGAGCGCGTCCGTCCGCCGGTCATCGCGTACGGTCGGACGACGGGGCCCGGGTCGCGCCCGTCGTCGTTCCGGCTCGAGTGCGGCGTGACCGCGGTCATCGCGGCAGGGAGGCCTGCAGCTCGGCCCGCAGGGCGGGCGTGAGGACGTCGCCGGCGCGGGCGACCAGCAGGGCCATCTCGTAGCCGATCAGGCCGATGTCGGCGTTGGGTGACGCCAGCACGGCCAGGCAGGAGCCGTCGCTGATCAGCATCACGAACAGGAAGCCCTTCTCCATCTCGACGACCGTCTGGTTGACGTTGCCGCCGCCGAAGTAGCGGGCCGCGCCCTGGGTGAGGCTGGACAGGCCGGATGCCACGGCCGCGAGCTGGTCGGCGGTGGTGCGGTCCAGGTCCTCCGAGATCGCCACGGGGAGCCCGTCTGCCGAGACCACGATCGTGTGGATGACCCCTGGGACCTTCCGCACGAAATTGGTGACGAGCCAGTTCAGGTTCTCCGCTTCTCTGCTGAGTTCGGCCATCTCAACTCCTCGAGGCGCTGGACGGGTCGGTGCCCCCGGCCCCGGTCACGCCGGCGTCCCCCGGCGTCTCCGGTCCTTGCTCGCCATCGGCATCGGTGCCGGACACCTCTTGGCGTCCGCGCTCGAAGCCCTGCTGGTAGCTGGACAGCCGTTGGCGGATTTCGTCGGCGTCGGGCGAGCGGGCGGAGGTCTGCTCGGCCTCGCCGTCGCCGCGGCCCGCCGCGCGCGACAGGCCCGGCGCCAGCCGCGCGCGCGGCACCCTGAGCGGCAGGCCGGCGTCGGTCCGCGGGGGTGGGCCGAGCGGCGGGCCGAGCGGGCCCACGGCCGCCTCGTCGGCGCCCACCGGTGCACCGCCGGCCGCCGTGGCCGGTGGCGGCATCGGGACCTGCATGCTGTCCGGTGGCGCGGCGCCGAACCAGTCGGACCTGGCCGCCTCGAAGATGGGCAGCCGGACCTCCTCGTTGCCGCGTCCCGGTGGCCCGGCCGGCGGGCTCGCCGGCGGCGGCGGGGCCGCAGCCACCGACGAGGACGAGGCCAGCGGCGCGCGCAGCGGCGGGGCGACACCCCCGGCCATGGCCGGGGTGAGCAGGGCGTCGCGGTCGGCCATGACGACCATCGAGTTGGGCAGCAGGACCAGCGCGGTGACGCCCTCGTACCAGGAGTGCCGCAGCTGGACCTTGATGCCGTGGCGGGTGGCCAGCCGGGCGACCACGAACAGGCCGAGGCGCTGCGGCAGGGTGGGGTCGATGCCCGTCGGGTTGACCAGGCGCTCGTTGATCTCCACCAGCTCGGCGTTGGACATGCCGATGCCGCGGTCCTCGACCTCGATCACGTAGCCGGTGGTCACCGTCTGGCCGGCGACGTGCACCATCGTCTGGGGCGGCGAGAACGAGGTCGCGTTCTCGATCAGCTCGGCGAGGATGTGGGCCACGTCGCCTGGCCGCCTCGCCGACGATGGCCAGCTCGTCGAGGCGCACCAGCTCGACCCGGCGGTAGTCCTCCACCTCGGAGAGGGCCGCCTGCATGACCTCGGGAAGCGGGACCGGCTCGCTCCAGCGGCGCGGCGGCGTCGCGCCGGAGAGCACGATCAGGTCCTCGGCGTTGCGGCGCATGCTGGTCGCCAGGCGGTCCAGGCGCAGGAACTCCTCGCGCTGGGCCTGGTTGGTCTCACGCCCTTCCAGGTCCTCGATCAGCTCCAGCTGGCGGTCGATCAGGACCTGGTTGCGCCGGGCGAAGTTGAGGAACATGTCGCCGACGCTCTTGCGCAGGGCGGCCTGCTCGGTGGCGACCTGGACGGCGACGTGGTGCACGGCGCTGAAGGCCGTCGCCACCTCACCGATCTCGTTCCCGGCGACGACCGCCGGCGGGACCTCCTCGGGCTCGAGGTCGACCTCCTCGGTCCGCTCGAGCTGCTTGAGGCGCTCCACCACCGTGGGCAGCCGGTGCTCGACCAGCTCCTGGGCGGACTCCTTGAGGCGCTTCAGGGACTGGACCATGGACTGGGACATCGACAGCGAGATGCCCACCGAGACGAACAGCACCAGCATGATCAGGCCGCTGCCCGTGACCGTGGAGGTGTCGGTGGCCTTGCGCGCCGCCTCGATGCTGCGCAGCAGGCTGAAGGTCAGCTCCTGCTCGACCCCGCGCAGCCGGTCGACCTTGGCGTTACTGGCGGTCAGCCACTCGTCCGGGCTGGCGCTCAGGTCGAGCCGGTTGGGCAGGCGCAGCGCGGCCTGGCGGAGCTGCGCCGAGCGCTCGACGCCGAAGCCGGTCACCGTGCGCGCGAAGACGCCGCGCTGCTCGGGGGTGGCGAAGGCCTGGAACTCCTTGAGCCAGGAGGCGCCCGCCGAGACCGCGGCGGTGAGCCTGTCGCGGTCCTGCCCCGGCGACATGCCGGTCGGCGCGTCCGGCGCGACCGCCTGGTGGACCAGCAGGGCGTACATCAGGCTGCGCTCGGAGGCGACCGCCTCCTTGCCGCGCGAGAGGCGGACCAGGTTGTTCATGTTCTGGACCAGCTCGAGGCTGGCGTTGCCGAGGAAGGACTCGCGCTCGGTGTACTCGAGCGGCACCTGCTTCTCGAGGTCGAGCAGCTCGCCGATGGTGTCGGTGTAGTAGTCGAGCGGGCGCGTCATGGCCACGTTGGGCTTGTCCATCGCCGCCCGCTGCCCGGCCAGCTCGCTCAGGCGGCGGTCGACGTTGACGGCGTGCTTGCGCACCCGGTCCCGGTAGTCGGCGAAGTCGAGCTTGGCGACCTCGGCCCGGTACTCGGCGGCCACCCTGTCCACCCGGGCCTGCTGCGTGAACAGGCGGTCGCGGCCGCCGCGCCGGTCGCTGGCGAGGTACCCGGTGGCCAGGTCGCGTTCCTTCTGCAACTGGGAGGTGAGGTCCAGGCTCTTGTCCATGAAGTTGGTCAGGCCGGTCAGCCGGTCCGCCTCGCGGCCCTGGTTCACGTTCTGGTTGGTGCGCGAGAACACCAACAGCACCATCACCAGCACCGGGAGGGCCAGAATGGCGATCAGCTTCGACCGGACTGGTGGATTCTGGAGCATCTCCTACCCTTCGTCCTGACCAACGGGCACGGGAAGCCTGTGGTGAGACGGACGCCGGACTGCGGCGGGGGGGTGCGGTGCCGGGGACGCTGGCCTGCGGTTCGCGTTCGGGGTGGGGGCCGGGTGAAAGAAAGTCAGTTGCCGGGTGCTCGCGGGCGCTGCTGCATCCGCCTTGCGGAATTCCGCTCGCGCGATCGCGCCCGGCGTCGAGGCCGGCCGTCGCGGATGGGAGCGCGAGCTCCCGTCACCGCCGCCACCACCATGTGCCGGGGGTTGGCCTTGGCGGAGCGGCGATCGCTTGGAGGACGCCGCGACGACCGATCGCCGGCAACGCTATTGCCGCGGCTCCATACCACGCGGGGACGCCGGCTGGAGGTGCCGCCGGGCGCCGGGAGGCGCGTGGATGGGAACCGCGCTGCGTAATGTGCCGAAGACCGGGTCCATACATGGCCGTAACTATTGGTGATGCGGGGTCCGTAAGCAACCCTCGTGAGGTCGACCAAAAGGGCAATCGGCTTGATCGCCTCAGGTGCTCGAATTGCTCGGTCCCTGCGCGCCAGCACGATCCACAGGTCGGCGCGGCGACGACACCGCCTCGAAGGGGCGAGGGCGGCCCGCCGCCTCATGCTTCGCCAAGCGCGGATCGATCGATAGGTAGATCCACCTACGTCACCCACAGGAGACGGGCTCGGCGAAGCGCCCCGCCGCCAGGCTTCCGCGCCGCGCCGCCCCGTGGGTCCCTCAGGTGTCCACCGGGGGACCTGGGGTCCCGGACGTGCCCCGCGACCGCCGCGACCACGGGCAGGGCGTTCGTGGCGCCGCCTCGGCGGCGGCGGCCCGGCCCGTCCGCCGGGACGCGGTCCTCCCGTCCTCCTGTGGGACGGAGGGACTAGTCCGGTCCGTCGCACGTCCTGCGCGGCCGGCCCGCCGCGCGTTCTCCGGGCCGGCCCGGGCGCGGTGGCGGCGAGTGGCATGGGTGCACCGCGGGGCCGGGATGATTCGCCGCCGCGACGCCCGACGCGGCCGGGCGGAATTGGCCATAACCTATCCCCGATGATTTGCGAAACCGATTCGCGCAGCGGGCGCCATTCGCGTGCCCCGCTCATTCTCTCGGCAATGGCGTCGCGGCGGGCCAACCCGGGACGGGCGCGGAGTTCGCCGCGGCACCCGTGCCGTGACCCGCCTCTCGCCGCGCCCGGATGCGGTGGCCGGCCCGCCGTATCGGGAATCCCACCGATGAGTCGCGGGTTGATACATCCGAACGGACGCACCGCCCCCACGGCGCCCCGTGCCCCGCCCCCCACCCCCGGGGAGACCAGGCCCTTTGCGCGAGGTCGTCAGATCGATGGCTGGCCCGCCGCGCCCGACCGCCGCAGCGCGCCAGCCCCGAGTCGGCACGCCCCGCCGGCGTCTCCCGCGCGTGGCGCGCGGCCGACCCCTGCCCGCGACCGGCGGCCGCCCGCGCCGCCTGCTGGCCGAGGCGCTGATCCTGTTCGCCCTCGTCCTGGCGTCCGTGGCGCTGAGCGCGCCACCGAGCCAGGCGCACGCCGTCCTGGTCGCCAGCCAGCCGGCCGACGGGGCGATCCTGCAGCAGGCGCCCAGCGCGCTGGTGCTCGAGTTCGACGGCCCGGTCGAGGTCGCCCTCGGCGGCGTCCAGGTGGTCGACGCCGGAGGCCGCCGGGTCGAGCGCGAACGGCCCGACCACCCCGGCGGCGACGGGCGCGTGGTGCGCGTGCCGCTGCGCCGCGACCTCAGCGGCGCCTACACCGCCACCTGGCGGGTCACCAGCGACGACAGCCACCAGCTCGGCGGCTCGGTCAGCTTCATCGTCCGCGGCGGCGGCGGCGGCTGGCTCGGTGCCGGCGGCACGGCCGGCGCCGGCGGCGGCCGCCTGGCCGGCGGGCTGCTCGCCGGCACCCGGCTGCTGCTGTTCACCGCGCTGGTGCTGCTGGTCGGCGGGCTTGCCTTCCTGCTGGCGATCTGGCCGGAGGGGGCGGGCGCGCAACGGGTGCGCCGGCTGCTGGCCGCTTCCTGGACCGCCGCCGTGGTCGCGACGGTGGCGGGCATCCCGCTGCAGGGCGTGGCCGCCACCGGGGCAGGGCTCGTCGGCGTCCTCGACGCCGAGCTGCTCGGGGAGGTCCTGGCCACCCGCTACGGCCGGGTGTCGCTGGTCCGCCTCGGCATCCTCGCCGCGGCCGTGCCACTGCTCCTGGTCGTCTCGCGCCGTCCGGAGGTCGTCCGCCGGGGCGGCTCGCGCTGGTTCGTCCCGCTCGCCGCCCTGCTCGGCGCCGGGCTGCTCGCCACCCCGGGCCTTGCCGGCCACGCCGGCAACGGCAAGCTGGTCCCTCTCGGGGTGGCCGCCGACCTGCTGCACCTGTCCGCGGTCTCGGTCTGGCTCGGCGGCCTGGTCGTCCTGGTCACCTCGGTGCTGCCGCGGCGTGAGCCGGCCGAGCTGCGCCGCGTGGTGCCGCGCTTCTCCGAGCTGGCCTTCGACGCCGTGGTGGTGATCGTGATCAGCGGCCTGTACCAGGCCTGGCGCCAGGTGGGCCAGCCGAGCGCCCTGACCTCCACCTCGTACGGCCGGCTGCTGCTCGCCAAGGTGGCCGTGGCCGCCGTCCTGGTCGGCTTCGGCGCGCTCAGCCGCCGGGTGGTCCAGCAGCGGCTGGTCGCGACCAGCACGCTGGTCGCGCGGCCGGCCGGGCCGGGCACGGCCCGCCTCGACCCGGACGTCGCCGCCGTGGCCCGCCTGCGCCGCTCGATCGGCGCCGAGGTGGCGATCGCGGCCGTCGTCCTCGCCCTCACCTCGGTGCTGGTCAACACCGAGCCCGCCGCGAGCGCCGCGGCGGCGGCCGCACCCGCGGCCCAGGCCGGGCCGTTCGCGACCTCGCTGGCCACCACCACCGGGACGGTCACGGTGGAGGTCGCCCCGGCGCGGGTCGGCCTGGACCAGGTGGAGCTCGCGGCGCTCGACCAGCGCGGCCGGCCCGCCGCCGTCGACGGCCTCGAGGCCGAGCTGCGCAACCCCGCCAAGGGCGGCGACCCGCTGGCCGTCACCCTCGCAACGACGGGCAAGGGCCGCTACGGCGGCACCGTGCACGTCCCCTCCCCCGGCTGGTGGCAGCTCGCCCTCACCATCCGCCACGGGGACCTCACCGAGACCCAGGTCATCACCTTGTCGATCCGCTGAAGAGGTACCGCAATGGTCATCACGGGACTGTCCACGGCCGCCAGGAGCCTGCCGCGCGGGCGGGCCGGCGGCATCATCGCGGCGGCCGCCGTTGCGCTGGCGGCCGTCCTGCTCGCTGGGTGCAGCGGCGGCGACGGCGCGGCGGCGCTCGCCAAGGCCAAGACGCCGAGCACGCCCGCCGAGGCGGCGGTGCGGACCATGCGGGTCGAGAAGCACTACAAGGACGCCAAGGGCAACCGCTTCACCATCGAGGTCGCCATCGGCCCGGTCAAGGACCCCGGCGTCTGCGCCGAGCTGTCGCCGGCCAACGCCTACAGCCACGCCATGCAGCTCACCATCAGCAGCGAGGCGGCCAGGAGCAAGAAGGTCCGCCTGCCGCGCATCGCCGTCCTGGACCGGGCCGTCACCTTCACCACCACCGACAACAGCGGCATCGCGTGCAGCACGATCGTGTCGACGAGCGACAAGACCGTGCTCCGCGGCGGTCAGCACAAGGAGATCCAGGCGCTGGTGTCCCGGCCGAAGGACCCCGCCGGCAGCCTCGTCCTGACCATCTGGCCGCGCGAGGCGCCCCAGAAGGAGCTGCTGCGCATCCCGTTCCGCTCACTCCCGTAGCCTCCGCCATCAGGTCCCCCGAGGAGACAGCCCGATGAGCATGTACAGCCCGAGCGAGCCGCCCGCCTGGGAGCCCATGCCGGGGAGGCAGCCGTACGGCCCCCCACCGCCTGGCTACGAGGAGCCGGGCTACGGCCCGGAGGAGCCGCGCTACGGCGAGGCCCAGATGCCCTACGGCGCCATGGAGGCCCCCTACGGCGTCACGGACCCGTCCTACGACATGGACATGGACGACGAGATGGCCGAGGACGACCCGGACCTCGACGAGCGGCCGGAGCCGAACGGGGGCGTGGCCGCCGCCATCATCGCCGCGGGGATCGGCTGCGCGGTCCTCGGCCTCCTGGTGGTCGCGGCGGCGGCCAGCCCGCAGGTGAGCCAGTGGCTCACCCTCTACGAGCCGACCGGGCCGCTGAGCGGCAAGGCGATCGTGAGCAGCGTGATCTACCTGGTGATCTGGCCCAACCTCCACTACCGCCTGCGCGACAAGCAGGTCGACCTCTACAAGGCCTTCATGATCACGATCATCCTGGTCGCCCTCGGCATCATCGGCACCTTCCCGCCGGTCTACCAGCTCTTCGCCAGCCGCTGACGCGCTTCGCGCAGCCTGCGCCGGCGGTGACGCCGTCACCGCCGCCGCAGGAGGTGGGTGCTACCGCGGCTTCGGCAGCGCGAGGTAGCGCTCGATGCGGTCGAAGGCACCGCTCCACGCGACGGTGGAGAAGAAGTCGCGGACCTCCTCGGTCGGGAAGCCGGTCTGCAGCACGACCATCCGGGTCTTGCCGCCCAGGTCCTCGAACGTCACCTCGACCGTGGTGGTCAGGCTCTCGCCGTCGGGCGTCCAGCCCGTCGAGGTCGCCACCAGCCGGTGGGGCCGCTCGATCACCTGCCAGATGCCGCGCTCGCGGAACAGGCGGTCGGGGCTGTCGCCCCAGGCGGCGTTGTACTCGCCGCCGACCCGAAGGTCGTTGGTGATCTCGGCGATGGAGCCGTCGGGCCCGTCCGGGCCGAGCGTGAACCACACCTTCTGCGCCTCGGCGTCGGTGTAGGCCTCGAAGACCTCCTCGGCGCTGGCGTTGAGCACCCGCTCCACCCGCAGCTCGTAGCTCATGCCTGCTCCTCCTCCTTGTTCGTCTTCTGCTTGCGCTGCTGCTCCAGGTAGGCCTCGAGCCCGTCCAGGCGCCGCTCCCACTGCTGCCGGTACATCTGGATCCACTGCATCGCGTCCTCCAGGCCTTCGGGACCGAGGCGGCAGTGCCGGGTCCGTCCGACCTTCTCGGTCGTGACCAGCCTCGCCTCCTCGAGGACCTGGACGTGCTTCTTCATCCCGGTGAGGGTGATGCCGAACGGCTCGGCCAGCTCGCTGATGGACGCCGGCCCCCGGGTGAGACGGACGAGGATCCCCCGTCGCGTCGGATCCGCCAGCGCCGAGAACGTGCGGTCGAGCAAACGCTGAACCATGTGGTTCAGTTTAGCTTCCAGGGAGTCCAGGGTCAAGGGGTCTCGGCGTGCCGGGCGGGGCCGTGGTCAGCGGGGAGAGGAACGGCGCATCGCCGTGCGGCCGTGCGGCCCGGGGGCCGCCGGGTCGGGCGAGGTGAGCGCGATGTCGCGGCCGAAGAAGGGCTCGACGGCCCAGTCGAGCAGGACCCGGAGCCGCCGCTCGACGCCTGGCAGCTTGCTGAGGTAGATGCCGCGCCACATCAGCCAGGCCAGGATGCCGGAGAAGCACCGGCCCCTGATGTCGGCCACGGCGCCGTGGTGGCCGACGGTGGCCAGGAAGCCGATGGTCCTGAAGCTGAAGGGCTTCGACCGGCGGCCTTCGAGCACCCTGACGAGGTTGTCGGCCAGGGCCTTGGCCTGGCGCACGGCGTGCTGGGCGGTGGGCGGGCAGGGCCGGCCGCCGCCCGCGGCGTCGGGGATCTCCGCGCAGTCCCCCACCGCCCAGACGTTGCTGGTGCCGGCCAGCCGCAGGCTCGCGTCGGCCACCACCGCGCCCGCCGCGTTGTGCTCGAACGGCAGGCTGGCGATGACGCGGCTGGGATGGTTACCGGCCGCCCAGACCAGCGTCCGGGTGGGGAGCTGGCTGCCGTCGCTGAGCGCGACCGCGTCGGCGGTGGCGCTGGCCACGCGCGTCTCCAGCAGGCAGTGGACGCCGCGGTGGCGCAGCTTGCGCAGGGCGTAGTCGCCGAGCTCCGGCTCGGTCTCCGGGAGGATGCGGTCGCGCCCGTGGACGAGCACGAACTCCGCCTCGTCGACCACGCTTGGGAAGTAGCGCCGCACGCCGCGGACCAGGTCGCAGAGGCCGGCGATGATCTCGACCCCGGCGAAGCCGCCGCCGGCGACCACAGGTGAGCTGGCGCCTGTGCTCCAGCGGGTCCTGCGCCACGTCGGCCTGCTCGAGCCGGGCGATCACGTGGTTGCGCAGGGTGATGGCGTCGGCGATGGTCTTGAGGGGCACCGAGTTGGCGCGTACGCCAGGCAGGTCGAGGTAGTTCGGCACCGTGCCGAGGGCGAGCACCAGGTGGTCGTAGGGCAGCGCCTCGGTGGTGGAGGGGCCGCTGGCGCGCAGGTGGACCAGTTGCTCGTCGGTGTCGATGCGGTCGACCTCCGCCAGCCGGAACCTGGTGCGCGGGCAGGCCGCCCGCACGGGCACGCCGACGTGGTTCGGCTCGAGCGACCTGGACGCGACCTCGGCGAGCATCGGCGTGAACAGCAGTGCGTTGCTCCGGCTGACGATGGTGACGTCCATGCTCGGCACGCGCGGGAGCAGCCGTTCGAGCCGCTGGGCGACGGCGACCCCGCCGAAGCCCCCGCCCAGGATCACGACGCGGACACGTGGCGGGGCGGGATCGGGCACCGCTCCCGTCCGCGAGCTCTGCTCGCCGCCGAGGTGACGCACGGCCGCCTCCTGGAACAGCAGCCCCGCGAGGGAGCTGAGCAGCACCACCGCGAGCAGGCTGGGGAGCCGGTCGCCGACGGCGGTCACGCTCCAGAGGGGCGCCCGGCCGTGCAGCAGCGGCATCAGCGTCAGGGAGACGGCGAACCACCACAGCACCCCGATGAGCAGCCCGGTGGTCAGCGCCTGGGCGTGGCTGCTCGGCCGGTAGCGGAACAGCAGCGCCAGGAGCCGGGACTGTCGCGGCACCGGCGGCAGCGGCCGGCCGGACAGCCGCCGCCCACCCGGATACCCGAAGGCCGGGCCGCCGTTCGACGGTGGCCCAGCCGAGAGCCGCGGCGCCAGCGGGTCCATCGGCGCGCCCATGGCCCACGGAGGCGGCTGCGCCACCCCCGGCGCGGGCCGCGGCGCCATCGAGTCGGACGGGGCGGGGCGGGGCAGGCGCGGGAGCCCGACGTCCGGCGCGAGCGGCCGTTGGGCCTGTGGCGGCCACGCTCCGGGGAAGCCGGGCGGGCCCGGCGGGGTACGGCCGGCAGGCAGCGGCGGCGGGGGACGGCGCGGTGCCCGCCTCGCGGGTCCGCGGCCGTCGGGAGGCGGCGGCACGGGCCGGCGGCCGGGTGGCACGGGCCAGGCGTCGTCGGGGTCCTCCCAGGACGGCGGGGGGGCGCCGAAGTCCGGATCCCTCGGGTAGCTGTCCATCCGCCTCACATGGGCTGCCGCCAGCCTCGCCGGCCGTACGCTGGTAGGGGTTCTCGGGCGTCATTCGGCCGTGGAATTCTCGCGGCCTCGCCTTGGGGGGTTGCAGGGAATCCTGCCGGCGCCACTGTGGCGGATCCAGGGCGGGACCTCAAGCGCTCGGGCTTCACCAGAACTACCGGGATTACCTGGTAGGGCGTCTGCGACCGGTGGAGGGAAATCGTGCGGCCGAGAACGGCACGGCGACGCAACGGCCTCCCGCCGGGCGGCGGGAGGCCGTTGGTCGTCCCGGTCTCGGCGTCAGCGACGGCGGGCGTGCGCACCACCGGCCGCCAGCCGGCGCGGCCGGTAGCGGAACATCGCCAGGAGCGCGAACCCGGCCGCCAGGACGGCGAAGCCGGTACCCAGCAGCGCGGGGGTCCCGTTGCTGCCCGTCAGCGCGAGCTGGCCGTTGTCCAGCGCGAGCTGGCCGCGGATGGCGCCCTTGGGGAGCTGGCTGGTGTGGACGTTGACGTAGTAGTTCTGGGGCCTGGTCCTCAGGCCCTCGAGCAGGGCCAGGTCCTGGACCGTCGCGCAACGCTGGTCGATGCCCTTGCCGTTGGGCTTGACGTTGTCGCCGAAGAACGGCACCACGACGTCGCCGGCCGCGCCCTTGGCGGCCCTGTGGATGTGCGCGGCCGTCGCCGGCTGGCTCAGGCCGCTCCAGGTGACCTTCCAGCAGACCTTGTTGCCCTCGACTGTGACCCACGCCTGGCCGGTGCCGCTGGTGTCGCCGGGACCGGGCACCTCTTCGCCGCCGGTCAGCGAGGTGGCGAGCTTGACCTTCCCCGCCGGGGCGGCCTGGCTGGCGCTGACCGAGCCGTTGGAGCCGCTGGTCCCGCTGCCGTAGGCGCCGGCGCCGGACTGGTCCGCGTAGCCGCCGGACTGCCCCGACTGGCCGTAGGCCCCGGCACCCGACTGGTCCCCGTAGGCGTTGCCCTGCTGCTGGCTCTGGTTGCTGGGGGCCTGCTGCGCCTGGATGGTGTTGCCACCGCTGTAGGCGCTCTGCTTGGCCGGCTGGGTCTGGGTCTGGGGCGCGGCGTAGCCCGCCTGCGGCGCACTCGACCGCTTGGCCTTGGAAGCGCCGTCGGTGTACCGCGTCGGCGCGACCGATGCGACCAGGATGGCCGCGGCGGCCGCGACGAGTGTCGCCAGGATGAGCTTTTTCACCACGGGACGACCCTTTCCGATCGAGGACTGGACGAGACGGTCGCGAGCCGAGCCGGCTCCGGTGGGGGGACCCGGGGGCCCGGCGAACACGCCGACGCATGCACGCGACGTCTGCGTACCAGCCCGAGCGACCACTTGGGGGAAATGGCCGAGGCTGCATCGGGAAATTTCAAGGCCATTGGGGGATGGCCCTCACGACCATACGGCGGGGGAGTCGATGGGTCAAATTCTCGCTGTCGTCATCACCTCTCGGCGCAGTTCGTCGCGAGGGGGTCTGCCGGCAGCGGCGGGGGCTCCGGTGCGGGCGTCGCCCAGGTCGTTTCTCGCTATAGGAACCATCCGCGGTGGCGGGTGATTCCTGGGAGCTGGGTCAGGACGCCCTGGCGTGCGCCCCGGCCTCGGCCGCCTGGGCCTGCATGACGAGGATCTGGCGCAGGCGCCCGCGAGCGCGGTGCAGCCGGGACAGGACGGTGCCGCGTGGCGTGCCCATGACCTCGCCGGCCTCGGCGCAGGACAGCCCGTGGATCTCGACGAGGGTCACGGCGTCCCGGAACGGGTCGGGGAGCTGTGCCAGCGCCCGGTGCAGCGCCTCCCGGTCGAGCAGGCGCAGCGCCTGCTCCTCGGGCCCCGGGTCGCTCGAGGGCAGCTCCGACACCAGGTCGTCCTCCTCCCCGACGGGGTCGACGCGGGGCATGCGCATGCGGCGACGGTAGTCGTTGCACGACACGTTGTAGGCGATACGCAGCAGCCAGGCCCGCAGGTTGGTGCCGGGCTCGAAGGAGTGGAAGGAGCGGAAGGCGCGCAGGAAGGTCTCCTGCGTGATGTCCTGCGCGTCCGCGGCGTCGCCGGTCATCCGGTAGGACGCGTCGTACACGACGCCCATGAACGGAAGCGCGGTCATCTCGAACCGCCTGCGCATCAGCTCGTCCATTGCGCGGTCACCTTCCTGGCTACGAGCGGCCGGAGAACGGCGGTTGCGGGGTTCGCCTGCTGGCGCGTGGGTGGTCATCACATGTGCCACGGCCGGTGCATGAAGTCGTTGGGGGCGACCGTGTTGAGGATGAAGCCGAGCATCGATCCGACGATCGCGACCGCGAACGCCATCAGGAACAGGTTGGTGAGCATCTTGCGGAGCCGGAGGTCGCGTACGAGCAGCCGGTTGTACTTCAGGACCACGAACGCGACCGCGGTGGTCAGGAACGGGATGAGCCAGCCGGAGTTGACCTTCCACTCCATGCCGAAGGTGTCCCAGAACGCCAGGCCCTTGTCGGCCCAGAGGAACTTCTGCGGGTAGGCGTTGAGGTTGACGACACCCGGCCGGGGGGTGGCCCGGTAGCCGGCGTAGCCGAAGAAGGTCCCGACGATCATGGTGACCCAGGCGGCGCCCGCCATGGCGATCGTGGACCATTTCCGCACCAGCTCCTTGGTGCGGGTCTCCTTGCGCGTCACCAGGGTGGTGAGGCCGCCGCCGAAGGCGTGGACCAGGACGATGCCGGCGGTGGCGTGGGTGGAGAAGAACAGCTGCCTGGTGGTCATCATGCGGCCGGCGACGATGGCGAGGCCGAGGCCGATGACCACCGCGATGACCCCGCTGATGATCGTCATGCTGGCCCCGTTGACCAGCTCGGAGGCGCGGCGGCTGGCCGCCCGGCCGAGGCTGCGGCGGCGCAGCTGGCGCACCGGCAGGGAGAACCCGTCCGGCCCGTCCTCCTGGTAGGGATCGCCGTCGTAGTAGTCGGGCTCGGCCGGGGCGTAGGCGGGCTGGCCGTAGCCGGCGGGCTCGGCGGCCGGCATCGCCTGGGTCCCGTACGCGGGCGGCGCGTACTCCTCTGGCTGCTGGTACGCGGGCGCGTACCCCTCTGGCGGGCCGTAGGCCGGTGCCTGGGTCTGGCCGTAGGACTGGCCGTAGGACTGGCCGTAGCCGTAGGCGGGCTCGCCGCCGGGCCCGTAGTAGGCGAGGTCGACCTCGTCGCGGTCGCCGGCCATGGGGCCGGTGGCGTCGGGGTCGGCGTACCCCGGGGCGGGCATCGCCGACGCGTCGTAGCCGTACCCGTACGCGTACCCGGCCGCCTCGTAGCCCGTGCCCGGGTATCCGAGCGCCGGGTCCTCCAGGGGAGGCGCCGACCGGCCGGGGTCGCCGTACATGGCGCGGCCGTAGGCGCTGCCGGCCAGGTCCGGGTCGGTCGTGTCCGGGTCGCTGTAATCGGACCCGCCGTAGGGGGCGCCGGCCCAGTTCGCGTCGGTGTAGCCGAGACCGGTGCCGGGACCGGTGTGCACGTCGGCGCCGTTTCCATAGAGCGCGCGCGCGTAGGCCTCCTCGTCGAGCTCGGGCGTCCCGTATCCCGCGTACTGCTGGTCGAGCGGCGAGCCGGTGAAGAAGGGGTCCGCGTAGGGCTGCTCGCCCTCGTGGCCCGGGACGTCCGGGGCGGACGTGCCCGGCGGGAGACCCGCTCCCGGGTACCGGGGTGACTGCCGTGGACTGGTGCGCATGGGGGATCAGCCTCCCGCCAGGCAGGGGGCACCTAGTCGCGGTGACGTCGAGAACTGGCGTCCACCGGACGGGGCGGCTGCGCCGCCGCGACGACCGCGGAGCGACGAACCGTCCCGTTGCGGCAGGGCCCGGCGGCATCGACGTCAGCGCGAGCACACTGCTGGAGGTGCTTGGGTATGGGGCCATGACGGGGCCCGTCCTCGGATCCCGTCAGGCGGCAGAACCCGCACTTCAGATCCTGCCGCCGGATTCCCAGTGGGGGCTGGGTTTCCTGGTGAGCTCGTTGGGGGACCGTGCTCGTGGCGAACGCTACGACAGGGCCGCAGCGTAGTCAAATCTTAGAGTTGTCGACACCATTTCGTGATCTTTCACGAAGGAGCCGGTTTGCGGGCCGCCGCGCCGGCACGACCGCGCCTCGGTCCGCACCCCGGCGCGGGGCTGCCAGCGGGCCTCCGGCGCGCTGGCGACGACGCTCCTCCCCGTGGCCCGGGAGCATCCATCCTCGCAGCTCAGCTCGTTGTCGTGCGGCGGGGAGCCCGGCGCGCCCCGTGCTCACGGAGACCGTGGCGTGATGCTGCCCGGTGCGGCGCGAGACGGCGCCACCGCCGCGGGCGCCCGAGCGTCCGAGGCCTCGCTGGTCGCGAATGGCCGGATGGGACGAGCGAAAACTGAAGGTTCTGCCGAAGGCCCTCTCAGAAAATCTACGGAGGCCAAATCCAGCGGAATGCGGTAGGGAAACTCGATCGGCAGATTTGTCGATCGCGCCACGAGCTATCGCCAAGCCTCGATCCGGACGGCGCTCAGGCGCGCACCGACCGGCGCCGGCGGTAGGCGCGCGCCTTCATGGCGTTGCCGCAGCTCTCCATGGTGCACCAGCGGCCGGAGCGGTTCTTCGAGTGGTCGTAGAAGGCCCACTGGCACGCGTCGTTGCGGCAGGCCTTGAGGCGCCACCAGGTGCCCTCCGCCATGGAGCCGTAGACGATCGCCAGTAGGCGGGCGAGGGCCTGCTCCACCCCGGCCACATCGGGCTCGAGGCCGGCACGGCCGTCGCCGGCGAAGCGCAGCAGCAGGCGGGCGTTGCGCGCGGCACGGTTGAGCGTGGCCACCGCCTCCGCGTCGAGCGCCTCGCCCGCGTTGGCGTGCAGCAGCGCCCGCAGCGCCTCGCGCACCTCGGCCGCGCGCTGGAGGTCGGCGGCGCCGAGGAGCTCCCCGGCGTCGAGCAGTTCCCGCCCGGCCAGCCACGCGCGCAGCCGCTCCGGGTCGGGGAGCTCGTCGGTGCCGTCCTCGACGTCGACCGTGTTCACGAACTCCTGCACCAGCGCCAGATTCCCCGGCGCCGGCAGCCTCCCGCCAGGCTCCATCGGGCTCCTCGATCCTGCCGTTCCGTACCCATAACCAGCTTAGTCCACCAGCAAGTGACCATCAAGCCTCTCGGCGTCCGAACATCACTGTCTATCTTGTTTTACCGGTGTCGCACATGCTATACTGGTCTCGTTGACGATGATGGTCCCGTGCCGAAGGAGACGACGATGAGCCGGACGCAGAGCCGCTTGACGACCTCGCTGAACTGGCTGCGCACCTGGGCGGGGACGACCCAGTTCGCCCACCCGGGCGCGACCACGGTCGCGCGCCACACCGGCGCCCGCTGCTGACCGCGGCGGGCACCGCCCGTCCCGCCCGCGACCAGGCACCGCCGTGACCGGCGCCTCCCTGGTGGCCGGGCCACCGTGGCTACGGCCCCGCCGCCGACCCTCCCCCGCCCTGCAGCGGTGCGTCGGCGGGCCGGCGCGCGTCGTAGGTCCGGAACAGTGGCATGGCCAGCGCCACCACCACCACGCCGGCGAGGCTGAGCAGCCCGCCGGACACCACCGAGGCGCGCACCCCGAACGCGGCGGCGACCGCGCCCGCCTCGACGTTGCCGAGCAGCGGGCCGGAGGAGTAGCTCAGCAGCTCGATCCCTGCCAGCCGGCCGCGGAGGTGGTCGGGGATCGTCTGGTTCCAGATCACCAGGCGGAAGATGCCGCTGACCATGTCGGCGGCCCCGGCGAGGCCGAGCAGGACCAGGGCCAGCCAGAGCTCCCCCGCGACCCCGAACGCGGCGATCGCGGCGCCCCAGATCGCGGCGGCGACCAGGATGGCCCTCCCCTGCCGCCGCACCCGGCCGGTCCAGCCGCTGGTCGCGTTCGCCAGCAGCGAGCCGACCGACGGCGCCGCGTAGAGCAGCCCGAGCACACCGGCGCCGCCGTAGCGGGTGGCGATCGCCGGGAACAGCGCCTGCGGCATGCCGAAGACCATCACCACGATGTCCACCACGTAGGTGCCGAGCAGCTCCTGCCGGCTCCGCGCGTAACGCAGGCCCTCGATCACGCCCCGCAGGCTCGGCCGGGCGGCGTCCGGGGGCGGTGGCACGGCCCGCATCATGCGCAGCAGCGCCAGGCTGAAGGCGAAGCTGACCACGTCCACGGCATAGGTCGCCGCCAGCCCGAAGCTCGCCACCAGCAGGCCTCCGAGGGCCGGCCCGCCGACCATCCCGAGCGACATGCGCAGCGAGGCGAGCGCCGACGCGGCCGTCATCTCCTCGCGGGGGACCAGCCGGGGCAGGAGGGCGTCGAGCGAGGGACGCTGCAACCCGTCGAGCGCGGCGGCCAGCGAGGCGGCCACGAACAGGACCCAGACCCGAGGGTGCTCGGCGAGCGCGTTGACCACCAGCACGGCCGAGACCAGCGCCAGACCGAGCTCGGTGAGCTGCACCATCCGGCGACGGTCGTGCGCGTCGGCCAGCGCCCCTCCGAGCAGGCCGGTGGCCAGGAGCGGAGCCAGCTCGGCCATGCCGAGCAGGCCGACCGCCAGCGACGACCGGGTGAGCTGGTAGACCTGGAACGGGATCGCGACGTAGGTGATCATGCTGCCCGTGAAGCTCACCGTCTGCCCCACCGACAGCAGCCGGAAGTCCCGGTGGCGGCGCAGCGGCCCGAGCTCGACCGTGGCCAGCCGCAGCCATCCCGTCCAGCGACGCCGGTGCCGGCCGCTCGGCCGCGTCCGCTCCTCCACGACGGCATGCTCGCAGCCGCCCCGGCGGGGTGCCACCGAATTGCCGAGGCCGGCCGAGACGTGACGGGCCGGCTCGTCCGGTCCAAGATGTTCGGCCTTGCTCGCTTTGACACCTACCGCCGCGCGAGGGAACCTTAGGGGGCAATCTGACCAGGTCGCGTCATCTTCGGCGTCCCCCAGAGCTCAGAGCTGTCGGCGCGGCGAACCGAGCGGCGGTACTAGTCCCGGAAGGCCACTCGCGCGACGCATGGACGGTGAGTCACATGCCCCTCGACCGGCCCGGTCGTACCCTGCCGAGCGAGCCCCCCGAGCCACCAGTCGCCGGTACGACCAGGAGCTGAGCCAATCGTGCGAGGCCCGCGCCCGAGCAGCGGCGGCTGGAGCGAGCCGCGGCGCCGGCCTGGCGACTGGACGCGCAAGCCAGCGCCAGACGCGCAGGACCCGGATGCCCAGCAGCCCCCCGGCCACCCCTGGAACGGCCAGCAGCCCACCGGTCAGGCGCGCAACGGCCAGCACACCGCGAACGGGCACCCGCCTCAGGGCCAGGAGCCCTTCCTGAGCGAGCCCTGGGACACCCGGCAGGCCCCGGGCCCTTCCCTGGGCACCGACCCGTCCCAGAGCCCACCCTGGGGCGTCCAGCCAGCCTCCGGTCCGCCGCGCGGCGACGAGCCCGCCAGCCAGCCGTGGAGCACCGGCCAGGTGCCGGGTCCGCCCCGCGCCGACGAGCCAGCCGGCACCCTGCCCTGGAGCGCCGACCCTACCCCCGGCCAGGCCCGAGGCGGCGACCCGCCCGGCACCCGCTCATGGGGCACGGATACCTCCAACGGCCTGCCGCGAGCGTACGAGCCGTCGTCCGGCCAACTCTGGGAGACGGACCCTTCCTCCGCCCGGGCGCGAGGTGACGACCCATCTGGCGCTGCGCCCTGGAGCACGGACCACCCCACCGGCCTGCCGCGCGGCGGGCAGCCCACGACCCGGCACTGGGACGCCGGGCAGGCCCTGGGCCAGCATGGGGGCGAGCCCACCGCCCAGCCCTGGAGCACCGGGCAGGTCCCGAGCCAATCCCGCGGCGGCGAGCCACCCGGGACCCCGGAGTGGAGCGCCGACCAGTCGCCGAGCCAGGGCTGGGGAGCGCAGCCAGGCCAGGGCCGGAGCGCCGAGGCGTTCCAGGGCGAGCCGGGGGCCGAGCACCTCCTGACCCAGCTCTGGGGCGTGCAGACGACCAGGAGCAAGGCGCTGGAGCTGGCACCGTCGCGCTCCCGGCGCCGCGGGGACGCGCCCGCGTACGCACGGCTCGCCTCCCACGCCGCCGGCCTGCGTGGCAACGGGCGGATGGCGCTGGTCATCGCCGTCCCGCTGGTCATCAGCCTGCTGTTGCTGGTCACGGCCGGCCCCGGCCGCATCCTGCCGCGCAACAGCGCCCAGGAGGCGGCCAAGCGCCCGGCCGCCGCCCCCGTGCAGGCGGGCGACCAGGACCGGCTGGTGGCCCTGATCAACCAGGAACGCGCGCGCAACGGCCTGCCCGGCATGCGGGTGCTGCGCCGCCTCAACGCGGTGGCCGCCGCGCACGCCGCCGAGATGGCCCGCCTGAAGCGCATCCAGCCCGACCCCAACGTCGCGGTCAGTGCCCGCCCCGCCACCTCGGTCAGCCAGTACGTCGACTGCGCCAGCAACATCGACCAGGTGTACCGGCGCATGTTCGCCTCGGCGACCTACCGCGCCCAGATCCTCTCCCCCACCCAGAACGGCATGGGGCTCGGCACCGTGAGCGGCAACTGCCTCTGGGTCACGGTGCTGTTCGCCCGCGCGACCCCGCCGGCGTCGGCGTCCAAGCCAGCCGCCCCGGTCGGGGGCGGGCCCCGGCCCGCGCCGAAGGCCCCGGACAAGCCCGCCCCGGTGCAGACCGCACCCGCGCGCCCGTCGACCACCGCGGAGGCGATCGCGCGGGACCTGTTCAACCGCGCCAACGCCGAGCGCAAGGCCCGTGGTCTCGCCCAGCTGGCCTGGAGCGACGACCTGGCGAAGCTGGCCAGCGACTGGTCGGGCCAGATGGCCCGCACCGGCCGCTTCGTCCACCGCGACCTGGACGAGGCCCGCAGCCGGCCGGGGATCGGGCAGTACTCCGCCCTCGGCGAGAACATCGCCTGGGTCCGTGGCTACGAGGACGACGGCTACGAGCTCCACCTCGGCTGGATGCGGTCGGACGGGCATCGGCGCAACCTGCTGCAGCCGGGCTTCGACACGGTCGGCATCGGCGTGGTCTGCTCCGGCGGCAAGGCCTGGGCGACCCAGAACTTCGGCCGCCTCTCGGCGAGCGCGCCTCCCCTCACCGACTCCACACCGGCCACCGAGCCGATCGTCGCCACCGCCAAGGACGGGCTGAGCTGCTGACGCCGGTGACGCCGAGACGTTGACAGCACCCCGGACGGCCGGCGATCCTCGCCGCCATGACCGCTCCCGCCGACCAGGGCGGCGGCGCCACGCCGGCGCCGCCGCTGCACCCTGACGTCCTGTCCCTCGCCGGCCTGATCGGCACCTGGCGCGGCGAGGGAGCCGGTCGCTACCCCACCATCACCCCGTTCCGCTACACCGAAGAGGTCACGTTCCGCTCCACCGGCAAGCCGTTCCTCGCCTACGAGCAGCGGACCTGGGCGCTCGACGACGGCCGGCCGCTGCACTCCGAGGCCGGCTACTGGCGCGCCAAGCCCGACGGGGCGATCGAGGTGGTCATGGCCCACCCGACCGGGATCGTGGAGGTGCTCGAAGGCCGCCTCGACGGCGACCGCCTCGAGCTGTCCTCGACCACCGTCGCGGGCACCACCACCGCCGTCGAGGTCACCGCGCTGCGGCGCGTCTTCGAGCTCCGCGGCGACGTGCTCGCCTACACCCTGGCCATGGCGGCCGTCGGCCAGCCGTTGGAGCATCACCTGGCCGCCGAGCTGCGCCGCGTCCCGCCAGCGGAGACCGGACGGGTCAGAACTGGAACAGCGGAGCGGTGATGGTGAAGCGCAGCTCCGGACCGAACGCGGCGAACGATCCGAACATGATCAGGGACGTCGACAGCGCCACCGCGTTGCGCCAGAACAGCTGGTTCTGCAGGCGCTTCTGCGCTTCGTCGGGGATCGCCCAGTAGCGGTGGAACCACGCCGCCGCAAGGATCACGAACACCGCCACCATCAGGGCGCCGACGTCGGGCCAGACGCCGAGCGCCACCGAGAGCGACCCGACGATCAGCCACACCCCGGCCGGCCAGCCCGCCAGGAACGGAGCGGGGAAGCCGGCTGCGCGCGCTCCCCCCTCGAACATCTTGCCCAGGCGCACATGGTCGCGACCGGCCACCAACCCGAAGAAGATCGCGAACAGGACCCGCCCCGCCAGAACCACCACGCCTGCTGCGGCACTCATGCCAACCTCGCCTCCTCGGCCGGCCACCGCGACCGTCTCGGCCAAACGAGGGAGCGCCGACGCCGCAGCTACCAGCCAGCCTGCTTGCCATGCTCAACGTTCCAGTCCATGACCATCCTGGTCACGACCGTGCACATGCGAACGTTGTCACGCGAAACGTTAAGAAGCGAACAGTCGATATGTCAACTCAGCATTGCTAGACTCGCTGCATGGAGCCGCAGGACGAGGCGCTGCGCACCGTCAACGCGGTGCTCAACACCAACCGCGTCATCACCGAGGCGATGGAGAAGCGGCTGCGCGCCGAGGCCGGGCTCTCCCTCGCCCAGTACGAGGTCCTCTACCGCCTCAACGAGGCCCCCGACGGCCGCCTGCGCATGGTCGACATCACCAGGCAGCTCCGCGTCAGCAAGAGCGGCGTCACCCAGCTCGTCGACCGCCTCGAGGAGGCCGGCCTGGTCAAGCGAGAGTCCTGCGTCACCGACCGGCGCCTCACCTACGCCAAGCTCACCGACCTCGGAACCGACGCACTCCGGCGCGGCCAGCCGGCCTGCCACCCGGTCGTGCAGGAGCACTTCGCGCGCCACCTCACCAAGCAGGACATGGACGGCGTACGCACGGCCCTCTCCAAGGTCCTCGAAGGCAACGGCTACCCCGGCGACCCCCCACACCCGGCCGAAGCGGCCCAGCCCGTCCCGGACCGGGCCACATCCCAGCGCTGACGCAACGGGGGCTCCATCGTATGGCCCCGCAGGCAGCGCGACCGTAGGCTCGGCAACAGCTCGCGACAGTGGTGCTAGCTTCATCGCATGGGCGACGAGGCACGCGGGAGCGACTGGACGGTGGAGGAGGCCAACGCCGCGCTGCCGCGGGTGCGCGCGGCGGTGGAGCGGATCCGCGCCCTGGCCGCGCAGGCAGCGGGTGGGCGCGAGCGGGCGGGGGCGAAGGCGCGTGGCAACGGGCACGCGCCGGCGGAGGCGGCCGGCGCGGAGCTGGCGGCGGCGGTCGAGGAGCTGACCCGCGAGAACATCGTGCTGCGGGACCTCGACAGCGGGCTGGTGGACTTCCCGGCGGTCGCTCCGAGCGGCCGTCGCTACTGGCTCTGCTGGCTTCCCGGCGAGGCGGAGGTGGGCTGGTGGCACTGGCCGGAGGACGGCTTCGCGGGCCGGACACCGCTCGACGACCCGCCGCGGTGAGCCAGGCGGCCGGCGCGGTGCGCACCATTGCCGGGTGGCGAGGCCGCTCACCAGGGAAGAAGGTGGAACGGAGGCATGAGAGCGCTGACAGATCGCTGGTGAGGGATGAACCGTTTCGGTAGCTTCCCTCGTACATGAGCGATGACGTACATGACGAAGACGCTACGCTGCTCGCACGAGTCGCCGAGGGAGACCTCGGCGCCCCCCTCGAGGAGCTCTACGACCGCTACGCCGGTCGGCTCTACGGGCTCGGCGTTCGTCTTCTCGGCGATACCGGTCTGGCGGAGGAACTGGTGCAGGAGACGTTCGTACGGCTGTGGCGGACAGCCGGGCGATACGACCCGGAGCGCGGCTCGGTGAGCAGCTTCGCGTTCGCCATCGCCAGGCGCATCGCGGTCGACCTGTGGCGCCGCCCCTCGTCGCGCCCGTTCGCCGAAGCGGTCGAGGACGAGCGGGCCGCCGGCGAGCAGACCGGCGACTCGGTCGACCGGATCCTGGTCGGGCTCAGCGTGCGGGAGGCGCTCGACTCGCTGCCCGACGGCCAGCGCGAGGTGCTGGAGCTGCTGCACCTGCACGACCTGACCCAGGTGCAGGCTGCAGAGCGGCTGGGAGTACCGTTGGGAACCGTGAAGACGCGTGCCTTCTACGGCATGCGGGCACTCAAGGTGGCCTTGGAGGAGCGTGAGGTGCATGCCTGACAACGCCGCGCCTCACGTCGAGGTGGCCGGGTACGCGCTCGGCAAGCTCGACGACGACGAGACGGTCGCCTTCGAGGCGCACCTGGCCGAGTGCGACGACTGCCGGCGCGAGCTGGAAGAGCTGCGCGGCCTGCCCGAGCTGCTCGCAAAGGCCGCGCCACCCGTCCGGCTGCCGGAGACCCTGCGCACGCGCACGCTGACGGCGGTGCGGGACGCCGCCGAGGAGGCGGCCGCTGCCGGGGAGCTGCCCCCACAGGGCCTGCGGCCCGCTCCCGAGCTGGTGCCGGCGCCCGCCGAGGCGCCGGTCGAGCTCGAACGGCGCCGCCGCCGGATGCCGGCGCCGCTCGCCGCGATCGGCCGGCGGCCATGGCTGGCCGCGGCCGTGGCGGCCGCGCTGGTGGTGCTGCTGTCCGTCCCCGCGACTCTGCTCCTGAACCGTCCGGAGACGACCGAGCTGGCGCTGGTCGCCGCGCAGGGCGGCACCGCCAAGGGGACCGTGCTGGTGACCAGGACCAGCGCTGGCCGCAGCTTCGACGTGCGTATCCAGGGACTGCGGCCGCCCCAGGCGGGCAGGCTGTACGAGCTGTGGGCGGTGGGCGCCGCCGACACTCGCGACAAGCCCCAGCGCGTCTCGCTCGGCACCTTCACCGTGCCGGTCAGCGGCAGGGTGCACCTGCGGGCCTTCACGGCCGCCCCGGAGCGCATCTACGCGAAGGTCGGCGTGACCGAGGAGCCGGACAACGGCAACCCGGCACGGGAAGGCCCGATCGTCCTGCGCCCGGGCAACTGACCGGCCCGCACGAGCCCCGGCCGGCCCGGCCTCGCCCGCCCGACGAATTCCCGCACGGCTGAACCCTGCGGCGCGTCCGTCCCGTATGCAACGCCGACGGAAGGGTGCTGATCGATCCCCTTCCAGGGACGATCCATCCCAGGGGGACGGGTCATGGACGCTGGAGACAGGCTGCTCGCAGGCCGGTACCAGCTCGGCCGGCCGCTTGGGGCGGGCGCGCTCGGGCAGGTGTACGAGGCGGCCGACCGGGCGACCGGCGGCCTCGTCGCGGTCAAGGTGGCGCACGCCCAGCTCGTCGCCGATCCCGGCGCGCGCGCCGGCTTCCTGCGCGCGGCCCGGGAGGCCGCGCGCCTGGCCCATCCGAACGTGGTCGCCGTGCTCGGGGTCGGCGAGGACCAGGGCGTGCCGTTCGTGGCGATGGAGCTGGTCGAGGGGCGCAGCCTGCGCGAGCTGCTGCGCTCCGCCGGGCCGGCTCCGATGGAGCGGGCGGTCGAGATCGCCGCCCAGGTGTGCTCCGCGCTCGGCGCGGCGCACGCCCAGGGGCTGATCCACGGGGGCCTGACCCCGGGCAACGTCATGACCTGGCCGGACGGCCACGTGCAGGTCGCGGACTTCGGCCTCGCCACGGTGCTCGGGGCCGGCACGCCAGAGGCGGCCGCCTACCGCTCTCCCGAGCAGATCCAGAGCGGCCGCGCCGACGACCGCTCCGACCTGTACGCGCTCGGGTGCTGCCTGTTCGAGCTGCTGACCGGCGAGCCGCCGTTCGACGGCCCGACCCCGTTCGTGGTGATGCGCCGCCAGGTGGAGGAACGCCCGCGCCCGCCGAGCACCGTCCGCGCCGGGGTGCCCGACTGGCTGGACGAGCTGGTCCTGCGCGCCCTCGCCAAGCACCCGCACGAGCGCCCGCAGACCGCCGCCGAGCTGCGCCACGCCCTCGCCCAGTTCCCCCAGGCAACCGCGTGGCCCGTCGCCGCCCGGCAACCGACGCCACCCGCCGCGCCCGCGCCGGAGGCGGTCCGCGCGGCCGAGCCCCCTGACGGCGAGCACGCAGCGGCAGCGGCCGTCCAGGACGCCGGCACGCCCGCCGAGCCGGAAGCCGTCACCGGCGAGGCCGACCAGGCGGTAGGCATGCCCGTGGCGGCCGACGACCTTGGCGAGGCGCTGGTCGAAGAGGCGCCGAGGGTCGAGGAGGAAGCGGAGACGGTGCTGACCGTCCCCGGCGCGGCGGCGGGGCACGCCCTGCCGCCGCACGAGGAGCGGGTGCGTGCGCTGACCAGGTTCCCCGAACCACCGAAGCGGAACCGGCGGCTCGCGCTGGCGACCATCGCCGTCGGGCTGGCGACCGTCGTGGTGGCCTCCATCGGGATGGTCGCGCCCGGGCTGGTCTTCGACGTCGGCCAGGGCACGGCCTCGGACGCCACCGCGGCGACGGCGAGCACCGCCGCGACGGCGAGCACCGCCGCGACGGCCGCCACGGCGGCGCCGGTTGCGCCACGCCAGGTGCCGGCGCTGACCGGCGTGGCCAGAGCCGAAGCCGCGCGGCTGCTGCAGGCGGCCGGTGCGGTGGTCGGCAAGGTACGGCTCGTGCGGGAGCCGCGGGCCGCCAAGGGCCAGGTGCTCGAGACCAGCCCGCCGGCCGGCACCACGCTTCGCGACGGCCAGGCGGTCGACCTGGTCGTGTCCAACGGCGGCGACCCGGTGACCGTGACCGAGCTGATCGCGGTGATCGACGCCGGCCCCAGCCGCGTCGGCCCGCGCGGGCGGACCTTCCGGGGACGGCTGGCCAAGCTGGCCTCGCTCAGCGGAGAGCGGCGCCGGCTCGAGGTCGCCGACCTGCTCGGCATCGCCCGAGCCGGCGCCGGCAACGGCGACTTCACGCCGGAGTTCTCCCGCATGGCGGTGGAGGTGCTGAGCCGCACGAGCTGACGCGCCGCGAGGGGGGGAAGACGCAGACAGGAGGCGGACGGTGACGACCACGGCCCCCGACCGGACCGTCGAGCGGACCGGCCGGCGAGAACCGGGCGAGGGTGGCGCGGCGCCCGGTGTGGTGCTGTTCCACCGGCCAGCGCGGGCGTTCCCGGAGCCGGTCGCGGGCGAGCCCGTGGTGGTGGCGGCGCCGCCGACCCTCGAACCCCCGCCGGCCCGCGCCTACCTGCAGGTCCTGCTCCCCCTGGCCGGCAGCCTCGGGATGGTCGGCTTCGCCCTCGTCTACCGCAACCCGCTCTTCCTCGCCATCGCCGGCGGGATCGTGGTGCTCAGCGTCGTCCTCGCCGTCGCCGTGCAGGTCGGGCAGCGGCGCGGGGCGCGACGCAAGCGCCGCCGCGACACCGAGCGCTACCTCGCCCACCTCGACGAGCGGCGCAGCAGGCTGGCCGCGACGGCCACGGCGCAGCGGGCGGCTGCGACCCGCGTCCACCCGGCGGTCTCCGAGCTGTGGCAGGTGGCGGCGGGTCGCCGCCACCTCTGGGAGCGGCGCCGCACGGACCCGGACTCCCTGCACGTCCGCGTCGGGCTCGGCACCGTCCCGCTGGCCGTGCCGGTCCGCCTCGACCTCGGCGGCAACCCGCTGGTCGAGTACGTCCCCGAGCTGGAGGCCGCCGCCAGGGAGGTGGTCGACGGCCACCGCCACCTGGCCGGCATGCCGGTGACGGTCGAAGCCGGCGAGCTGGGGTCGCTGGCGGTGGTGGGTGACCGTGAGGCGGCCAGGGCGCTGGTGCGCGCCCTGGTGTGCCAGCTCGCCACCTGGCACGCCCCCGACGACCTGCGCCTGGTCGCCTGGTTCGAGCCGCCCGCGCTGCCCGCGTGGAGCTGGATGAAGTGGCTGCCGCACGTGCGGGAGGCCGGCGCCGCCGCCGCGGACGGCCGCGGGGCGGTCGCGCTCACGTCCGACCCGGGCGACCTCGACGTGCTGCTCACCCAGCTCGTGCAGCCGCGCATCGAGCACCTGGAGCGCACCCGCGCCGAGGTCAGGCAGGCCGCCGCCGCGACGGTCGGCTTCCAGCCGGCCGTGGTGGTCCTGGACGGCTACGCGCCGATGGGGCCGGTGGACCGCCTGCCGGTCCTCGACCGGCTCCTGCCGCTCGCGGCCGAGCTCGGCGTGCTGGTCGTGACGCTGGTGGAGCGGCGCCAGGACGTGCCGGCGCGAGCTGGCGCGATGCTGGAGCTGGGCGTGGACGGCCGGCTCGACTACACCGAGCTGTCGCCGGAGGGTCGCCGCGAGCGGGACCTGGTGCCCGACGCCGCCTCGGTGGAGCTGTGCGAGGCCCTCGCCCGGGCGATGGCCCCGCTGCTGCCGCGGACGGCCGGCGGGCGCTCCGCCACGGTCGACTCCAAGGGCCTGCTCGACCTCCTGGGCATCGACGGCGGCGGCCCGCTCGGGCAGGCCGGCGGCCGGCGCGGTCCCGGGCTGCTGCGCACCCCGATCGGGATCGGCGACGACGGGCGCCCGGTCGAGCTCGACCTCAAGGAGGCGGCCGAGGACGGCATGGGCCCGCACGGGCTGGTGGTCGGGGCCACCGGGTCGGGCAAGAGCGAGCTGCTGCGCACCCTGGTGACCGGGCTCGCCCTCGGTCACGCGCCCGAGGAGCTGGCCCTGGTCCTGGTCGACTACAAGGGCGGGGCGACCTTCGCCGAGGTGGCCGCCCTGCCGCACGTCGCGGGCGTGATCACCAACCTGGAGCGCGAGCCGACCCTGGTCGACCGCATGCACGAGGCCCTGTTCGGCGAGCTGGAGCGGCGCCAGCGCCTGCTCGCGGCGGCGGGCAATTTCGACCGGGCGCGCGACTACCAGGCGTACCGGGCGGCCGACCCGGAGGCCGGGCTGGCGCCGCTGCCGTCGCTGCTGGTGATCGTCGACGAGTTCGGGGAGCTGCTGGCGGCCCGGCCGGACTTCCTGGACCTGTTCGTCTCGATCGGCCGCACCGGCCGCAGCCTCGGGGTCCACCTGCTGCTCGCCACCCAGCGCCTGGACGAGGGCCGCGTCCGCGGCCTCGAGAGCCACCTGCGCTACCGCATCTGCCTGCGCACCTTCAGCGCCGAGGAGTCGATGGTGGCGCTCGGCGGCCGCGAGGCCTTCGAGCTGCCGCCGCTGCCGGGGCTCGGCTGGCTGCGGGTGGACGGTGCCAAGCAGCGCTTCAAGGCCGCGCTGGTCACCCGCCCGTGGCGCGAGCACCGCGGGGCCACCGAGCCCGCCGGGGTGGTCCGCGCCTTCGACATCGGCGGCCTCGGCCCCGAGCTGGCCGTCGTCGGCCCTGGCACCGAGGCGGGCTCGAGCGCCACGGCCGGCCTCGACGCCACCGCCGGCGATGCGGCCACGGCCAGCACCGCCGCGCCGGCACCGGCCGAGGCGGCGGGCGCCGCGCCCGAGCCCGTGGGCGGCCCGGCCGGGCGTCCGGACGCACGGGCCCAGAAGGGCGCGGGCGGGCGGGGCGCGGTGGTGCGCACGGAGATGCAGGTGGCGGTCGCGGGGATGTGCCGCGCGACGCCGCCGCAGCGGCGGGCGCGGCCGGTGTGGCTCGCGCCGCTGCCCGAGGCCCTGCCCCTCGGCGCGGTGCTCGACACGGGGGCGGAGACCCGGCGGCCGGGCGGGCCGGGCTGGCTCACGCTCCCGCTCGGCCTGGTCGACCATCCCCGCGAGCAGGCGCAGGTCCCGTTCGCGCTCGACCTGAGCGGCGGCGGCGGCCATCTCGCCGTGGTCGGCGCGCCGCGCTCGGGCAAGTCGACGCTGCTGGCCTCGCTGGTCGCCGCGCTCGCGCTCACGCACGACCCCGGGGACGCCCAGGTCTACGCGATCGACCTCGGCGGCGGGCGGCTGCACGCGCTCGCCGGGCTGCCGCACGTCGGCGTGGTCTGCGGCCGCACCGACAGGGACCAGGTGCACCGGCTCGTCCGTGAGCTGCGCGCGATCGCCGCGCATCGCGCCGAGGCGTTCCGGCGCCACGGGCTCGACGGCATGACCGCCCACCACCGGGCGCGGCGGGAGGGCATCGTGATCGGCGGCCACGGCGAGGTGCTGGTGCTGGTCGACAACTGGGCGCTGTTCAACGCCGAGTTCCCCGACCTGGCCGACGACGTGCTGGAGCTGGCCGCCTCGGGGCTGCACTACGGCATCCACCTGGTGGTCGCCGCCAACCGCTGGACCGACCTGCGCCTGGCCCTGCGGGACAACCTCGGCGGGCGCCTGGAGCTGCGCCTGAACGACCCGGTCGAGTCCGAGATCGGCCGCCGCGCCGCCGCGGCCCTGCCGGCCGGCGTGCCGGGACGGGGCCTCGACCGCGCCGGGCACGTGTTCCAGGCGGCGCTGCCGCGCGCCGACGGCCTGGCCGACATCGGCGGCCTCGCCCTCGGCGTGGAGCGCCTGGTCGCCGAGGTGGCCGCACGCTGGCGGGAAGCCCCCGCCGCCCCGCCGATCCGCACCCTGCCGCGCGAGGTCCGCTCGGAGGACCTGCCCGAGGAGGCCGCCGACGCGGAGCAGGGCGTCGCCATCGGCCTCGAGGAGCACGGCCTGCGCCCGGCCAGGGTCGACCTGTTCGGCGACGACTCGCACTTCCTCGTGCTCGGCGACGACCGCTGCGGCAAGACCAACCTGCTCGCCGAGCTGGCGCGGCGGCTGGTGGCGGCGTGGCCACCGGAGCGGCTCAGGGTGGGGGTGGTCGACTACCGGCGCCAGCTCCTCGACGCGGTCGACGAGGCCCACCTGCTCGGCTACGCCTGCACCGCGGAGACGGCCGCCGAGCTGGCCGCGCGGCTCGCCGGGGAGCTGGCGGGCCGCTGGCGGCCCGCCGACCTGTCGGTCAGCGCGCTGCGCCAGACCCGCACCTGGTCCGGTCCCGAGCTGGTCCTGGTGGTCGACGACTACGACCTGGTGGCCAGCTCGGTCGCCAACCCGCTCGCCGGCCTCGTCGACGTCCTCGCGCAGGGCCGTGACGTCGGCTTCCACCTGGTCCTGGCGCGGCGCGTCGGCGGGCTCGCGCGCAACGCCTTCGAGCCCCTGCTGCAGCGGCTCCGCGAGCTGGGGCCGCCCGGCCTGGTGATGAGCGGCGACCCCGACGAGGGGCCCCTGCTCGGCGGGCGCAAGGCCGAGCCGCTCCCGCCGGGCCGCGGCCAGCTCGTCCGCCGCCGCGCCGCCGTGCTCGTCCAGACCGCGCTGGCGGCTCCCGGACCCGGGCGGGAGCCGCGGCGCCCGAGCCGGGCGGCCACGCCCGCGACGGAGGGCTGAGCGGTGCGCACCCTGCTGGTCACGGTCGCCGGGCCGCGCGGGCGGCAGGACCTCTCGCTGCCGGCCGACCCGCCCGTCGCCGAGCTGCTGCCCGTCCTGGTGCGCCTGGTCGGCGACGGCACCGCCCCGGAAGGCTGGACGCTCACGCCCACCGGCGGCCGCCCGCTGGCGGCGGGCGCGTCGCTCACGGCCGGCGGGGTCCTCAACGGCGCCCTGCTCCACCTCGAAGCGCCCCGACCCGTCCCGCCGGCGTCCGCCCCGGCGCCTCCACCGCCTCCCGTGCCGCCACCACCCCGCGACGGCCGCTCGCCCGTCGAGCGCACGGTCGCGGCCCTGCCGCCCCGCCACCAGCTGCCCGAGCGCGCCTCGCTCGCCGCCCACGCCCTGCTCGCCTCCCCGCCCGAGGCACCGCCGCCTCGCAACGCCGTCCCGCCACGCAACCCACGCTTCAGGGGCGGCCTGGTCGCAACCCTGCTGCGAGCGACCGAAGCCGCCTCGGGGCAACGAGACGCCACACGGCCAGGCGCCGTCGCGTTCGCCCCGATCGAGGCCACGCCCGCCCACGCCACCGCGTGGCAATCGCCGGACGCGGCGCGGCAGGCCGGTGGGCGCGGGCGTGCGGCGCGGGACCGGGTGCGGCGGGCGCGGCGGGCGTGGCGCTCCAGCTCCTACCTGGAGCTGCTCGACCTGGCCCTCGAAGGGCCGAGGCTGGAGCGGCCGGTGACGGTCGTGGTCGCCGCGGCGCGGGACGGCGTCGGCGCGACCACCGTGACGGGGCTGCTCGGCACGCTGCTGGCCTCGCACCGGCAGGACCGGGTGGTGGCCGTGGACGCCGGCGGGAGCGACCATCCCGGCTCGCTGGCGCGCACCCTCGGGCTCGGGTGGGGCTCGAGGAGCGAGGGGCAGCGTGGCGCCAGGGAGGTCGCTGGAGAACAGGCCCGCGGCGCCGGCGACCTGCTCGCCCGCCTGGCACGGGCCGTGCCGGTCGACGAGGCAGCCGAGCGGCGTCCCGCCTGGCTGGCCGACGACCTGGTGGCCCGGCTCGCCCGGGCGATGCCGACCCGGGCCGGGCTGGACACGCGCCTTGGCCGCGCGGCCCACGGCCTGGCCGTGCTGCCGGCCCCGGCTCAGCGGGTGCCGCTCGACGAGCGCGACTGGCGACTGGCGCTCGAGCGGCTGCGCTCGCTCTACCCGCTGGTCGTGGTCGATTGCGGCGCGGGGCTGGCCGACCCGGCCGGCCGGGCCGCCGTGAGCGCCTGCGACCAGCTCCTGCTGGTCACCGATGCCGACCCTGCCGGCGCCAGCCTCGCGGTCGAGGCCGGGCTGCCGCTGACCCGCGCCGGGCTGGCCGTCACCCTGGTGGTCAACCGCGTGCCGGCCTCCGGCGGTGGGCTCGACCTCGACCGCCTGGGCGGCTACCTGCCGGACGCGCGCGGCCTGGTGACGGTCCCGAGCGCCCCGCAGGCGGCCGCCGAGCTCGCGGCGGGCGCCTTCACCTGGCCGGGCGCGACGGCCGGGTGGCGCAAGGCCGTGCACGAGCTGGCCGCCAGCCTGGTGGCCGACTGGCCTCGCCTCGGGCTGGCGGAGCGATGAACTTTCCGCGCCGTCCGGTCCGTATTCCCAGTCGAGACAACGACGACATCGCGTTCGACGAGGAGGCTGGCATGGCGAGCGGGATCAGGGTCACGCCGGAGCAGCTCCAGCAGGTCGCGGCCCAGCTCACTGCCGGCGCCGGCAACATCGACGCCATCCTGGCGCAGCTCGCCTCCGCCGTGGCGCCGCTCGGCTCCGACTGGGCGGGCGCCGCCCAGGCGCGCTTCCTGGCCCTCTGGGAGCAGTGGCAGCACGACGCGCGCGGGCTGAACGAGGCGCTGACCGGCACGGCGCAGCTCATGGGGCAGGCGGCGGCCAGCTACGCGCAGACGGAGCAGGGCATCGCGGCGTCGTTCGGCGCCCGCTGAGGTCCCCCCAACCGGCGGCCACCCGGCGGCCTCAGGTCCCGGGTGGTCGTCGGCTGTCACGGCACGGGTGGCCGCACGCCGCGGGGAGCAATACAGTCGTCGGTGGCAAGATCCCCGACCAAGCGAGGCAATGGATGACCAAGCTCGAGGCCGGCGACCAGGCACCCGCGTTCACCCTCCCCGACCAGGACGGCACCTCCGTCTCGCTGGAGGACTTCAAGGGCCACAAGGTGCTCGTCTACTTCTACCCGGCCGACGACACGCCCGGCTGCACCAAGGAAGCCTGCCAGTTCAACGACAACCTGCAGGCGTTCCAGGCCGCCGAGGTCCCAGTGATCGGCATCTCCCCCGACGACGCCGCCTCGCACCAGCGCTTCCGCTCCAAGTACGGCCTGCGCTTCACCCTGCTCAGCGACCCCGACCACGCGGTCGCCGACCGGTACGGCGCCTGGGGCGAACGCGTCCGCTACGGCCAGACGGTGATCAGCGTGCTCCGCTCCACCTTCCTGATCGACGAGCACGGGAGCGTCGAGCGCGCCTGGTACAACGTCAAGGCCGACGGCCACGCCACCAAGGTCCTCGAAGAGATCTCCGCCTGACCGCCGTCAGGGTCGCCCGGCCCGCAGGTCGAGGCAGGCCCGCTGATAGTGCGGGACGATCCCGGTCCATCCCCGGCGGTTGCGGCGGTGCAGCTCGGGACCCGCGGCGCCGAGCCGCTCCCAGCCGCGGTGGACGATGGTGACAGTGGTGACGGCAACGGCGCCACCCAGCTCACCGTCAGGGAGGAGTACACCGGGCCGCTCCTGCCGATGATCTGGCGCTCGATCCCCGACCTCGGCCCCTCGTTCGAGCAGTTCGTGACGGGACTCAAGCGCCGCGCCGAGGGCGCCTAAGCCAGCTCTTCCGTCGGTGCGGTGGCGGCACGGTGCGCGTCCGGGGCGTCGGGGGCGAGGGACGGCCGTGGCAGGTGGTCCTGGGAGACCGCCCAGGCGATGAACTCGTCCCGGCTGCGGCCGTGGTCGGCGGCGACGAACTCGGACGCGAGCTCGTCGATGCGCTCGTTGGTGTAGCCCTCGGCCTCCAGGAACGTCCTGGACTGGCCGGCGAGCGCGTGCACCCGGCCGACCAGCTCCGCCAGCACCACAGGGTCGACCTCTTCCACCCGCGGAGGCTGCGGGTCGGGCATGGCCAGCAGCTCGGCCTCCCGCTCAGCGTCCGCGACGCTGGTGCGGTAGAACGACCAGAGCAGGCCGCCGACGCCCACGATCAGCAGGATGAAGCCGGCCGTCTGGATGTCGATGCCGCGGGTCTCGGCCGTGACGGCGAACCCGAGGATCGCTCCGAGCACGATGAGGAAGATCGCGGTCCCGCGACTCATGACTCCGTCCTCCAGGCCTCGGTGACTGCTCTGGCGCTATACGGTTTCCCCATTCGAGCCCGCCTCAACCAGACCATGCGCGCCCGGATTGGTTCAGGGACTGAACCACCGTGTGACCAGCTCCTTCGGGCCAGGCCCCGCCGGCAGCCACCGAGTCAGCCGGCGGCGGGCTCCAGGAGCGCGACCGGCAGGTCGACCAGGCGGGCGCGGAGCTGCTCGCCGAGGCCCTTTGCCTGCGGGTCGGGGCGGGTCGAGGAGGCGACGCCGTCGCCGAGCAGGCCGGCGATCACGAAGTTCAGCGCGAGCAGGTTCGGGAAGGTGTAGCGGCGCACCTCGAGGCCGGCCGTCTCCGGCAGCAGGGAGCGCAGCCGCTCGACCGTGAGAGAGCCTTCCAGCCAGGCGTACCCGGCCTGGTCGCGTGCCCAGACGCCGAGGTTGGCGTTGCCGCCCTTGTCACCGGAGCGGGCCCCGGCAAGCCGGCCGAGCGGCGCCCGGACGGTCGGGCCAGTTCGCGGGCTCTCGGAAGGCGCTGCGCCCGGTGCCGGCGCCTGACCGGGTACGGCGGCCGGCGGTGGGAGCGGCGCCGCCGGGGCGTCCAGGTCGAGCGCCGCCACCAGCGGGGCCGGGGCAACCGTGCTGCTGCCGCCGTCGTGGTGGACCACCCGGTGCGGCACGACCTCGTTGGGCACCAGCGTCGGCCAGTAGACGGCGAAGGCGGTCTCGCGGCCGGGCGGCGCGGTGAGGGTGAAGCCCGGGTAGCTGGCCAGCCCGAGCTCGACGCAGGCGGCCGAGAAGCGGCGGCCGACCTTGGCCGGGTCGGGGTCCATCACGGTGACGCGCAGCTCGGAGAGGGCCTCCTCGGGGCTGGCGGGGTCCGGCCGGTCGCCGCCGAGCAGGCGCACGTCGCTGCGGGCGAACGCCTCCCTGCCGCCGAGCCGCGGCCACAGCGCACGCTCGACCAGGGCCGCCTTGGCCTCGACGTCGAGGCCGGTGAGCAGGAAGCCGACGGTGTTGCGCCAGCCGCCGGGGAGCACCACGGCGACCTTGGTGGTCGGCGGCGGCGGCTCGCCGCGCACGCCGCTGATGCGGACCCTGTCCGGCCCGTCCGGCTCGAGCCGCACGCTGTCGAGCCGGGCGACCACGTCGGGCGAGGCGTAGCGCGGCCCGGCGACCTCGTAGAGGAGCTGCGCGGTGACCGTGCCGACGCTGACCAGCCCGCCGTGCGCCGCGTGCTTGGTGATCACCGCGCCGCCGTCCGCGGCCACCTCGGCGATCGGGAAGCCGGGGGCGACCAGGTCGGGCACCTCGGCGAAGAAGGCGTAGTTGCCGCCGGTCGCCTGGGCGCCGCACTCGATCACGTGGCCGGCGACCAGCGCGCCGGCGAGGGCGTCGAAATCCTCGCGCGCCCAGCGGTGGTGCCAGGCGGCCGGCCCCATGGTCAGCGCGGCGTCGGTGACCCGCCCGCAGACGACCACGTCGGCGCCGGCGGCGAGCGCCTCGGCGATGCCGAAGCAGCCGAGATAGGCGTTGGCCGCGACCGGCGGCAGCGGCTGCCCGGCGAGCGGGCGACCGTCGTCCAGGTGGGCCAGCGGCTCGCCGGCGGCCTGCAGCCCGGGCAGGCTGGCGAGCAGGTCGTCGCCGTCGACGTGGGCGACCCTGACGGCCAGGCCGAGCCGCGTGGCGACCGCGCGCACCGCCTGGGCCAGCCCCGCGGGGTTGAGGCCGCCCGCGTTGACCACCACCTTGACGCCACGCTCGGCGACCGCCGTGGCGACCTGCTCCCACTGGGCGAGGAAGCTGGTCGCGTAGCCGGCGTCCGGGTCCTTGGCGCGCGCCTTCCACAGGATCCCCATGGTCAGCTCGGCCAGGTAGTCGCCGGTGAGCACGTCGATCGGGCCACCTTCGACCATCTCCCGCGCGGCCGAGAGCCGGTCGCCGTAGAAGCCGGAGCAGTTGGCGATCCGCAGCGGCGCCCTCACCGGGGAACTGCCCAGCTCGGCGCGCGTTTCTCGGCGAAGGCGCGCATCCCCTCGAGCGCCTCGGCCGAGGCGAAGCGCTCGCGGGAGAGCTGCTGCATGCGTTCGAGGGCGACGTCGAAGTCGAGCCCGGGCAGCTCGCGCAGCATCTCCTTGGTATGGCCGAGCGCCTCGGGGCCGCCGCGGCGCAGCAGCTCGGCGTAGCGAGCCACCTCGTCGTCGAGGGCGTCGTCGGGCACCGCCCGGTTCAGCAGCCCGATCTCGACCGCCCGCCGGGCGTCGAACGCCTCGCCGGTGAGCAGGTACTCGGCGGCGGCGCGCGGCGCCAGCCTCGGCAGGCAGGTGACCGCGATGATCGCCGGCACCACGCCCACCCGCACCTCGGAGAAGGCGAAGCTGGCACGCTCCCGCGCGACCGCGATGTCGCACGCCCCGATCAGGCCGATGCCGCCGGCCCTGGCGGCGCCGTTGACACGGCAGATCACCGGCTTGGGCGAGCGCCACAGCCGCCGCAGCACCTCGGGCAGGGGGAAGCCGCCGGCGCCGTGCCCGGCCTGGTTGCGCGTGCGCTGCTCGGCCAGGTCGGCGCCGGAGCAGAAGGCCGGGTCGGCACCGGTCAGGACCACCACCCGCGCCGCCGCGTCCGCGCCGGCCCGTTCCAGCGCGGCGACGAGCTGGCCGAGCAGCGCGCTGGAGAGGGCGTTGCGGTTGGACGGGGAATCGAGCGTGACCGTGGCCACGCCGCCGGCGACCTCGTAGTGGACCAGCTCCGGTGCTGCCATCGGGTCGTTCCTTTCTGCGCTCGGTGCGCGCGGAGGCGTTGCCGCCGGTGGCGGCGCGCCGGCGCTGCTCAGCCGGACAGGTACGGGCGCAGCTCGCGGCGGGCCACGCTGATGCGGTGGACCTCGTCGGGGCCGTCGGCGATCCGCAACAGGCGTGCCTGGGCGTAGAGCGCGGCGAGGGGGAAGTCCCCGGACAGGCCGGCGCCGCCGTGGGCCTGGATGGCGTGGTCGATCACCGAGCAGGCCATCTCCGGCACGGCCACCTTGATGGCGGAGATCTCGACGCGGGCGCCGCGGTTGCCGACCGTGTCCATCAGCCAGGCGGTCTTGAGCACCAGCAGGCGGGCCTGCTCGATCTGGATGCGGGCGTCGGCGATCCAGGTCTGGACCATGCCGTGCTGGGCGATCGGCCGGCCGAAGGCGACCCGCTCGACGGCCCGGCGGCAGGTCAGCTTGAGCGCGCGCTCGGCCATGCCGATCAGCCGCATGCAGTGGTGGATGCGGCCCGGGCCGAGCCGGGCCTGCGCGATCGCGAAGCCGCTGCCCGGCTCCCCGAGCAGGCTGGACGCCGGGACGCGGACGTCGTGGAAGAGGATCTCGGCATGGCCGCCGTGCGGGCCGTCGCCGTAGCCGAACACCGAGGTGGAGCGGCGCACCTCGATCCCGGGGGTGTCGAGCGGCACCAGGATCATGCTCTGGCGCCGGTACGGCTCGGCGTCGGGATCGGTCACGCCCATGACGATGGCGAGGCGGCAGCGCGGGCTCATCGCCCCGCTCGACCACCACTTGTGCCCGTTGACCACGTAGTCGTCGCCGTCACGGGTGATGCTGGCGGCGATGTTGGTCGCGTCCGAGCTGGCGACCTCCGGCTCGGTCATGGAGAAGCAGGAGCGGATCTCGCCTTCGAGCAGCGGGCGCAGCCAGCGCTCCTGCTGTTCGCGCGTGCCGAAGGCGGCCAGCAGCTCCATGTTGCCGGTGTCGGGGGCGGCGCAGTTCAGCGCCTCCGGCGCGAGCGCCGGGCTGCGGCCGGTGATCTCGGCCAGCGGCGCGTACTCGAGGTTGCCGAGGCCCGCGCCGAACTCCGCATGCGGCAGGAACAGGTTCCACAGCCCCCGGGAGCGGGCCTCGGCCTTGAGCTGGTCGATCACCGGAGGGCGGTCCCACGGGTCGGCCAGCTTGGCGACCTGTTCGGCGTAGACCGGCTCGGACGGGTAGACGTGCTCGTCCATGAACGCCGTGAGCCGCCCCCGGTACTCCTCCACCTTCGGGCTGTACGCAAACTCCACAGTGGGCCTCCTTGTTGACCGGGGGGCTACCGCTTCGCTACTTGAGCCCCCCGGACCCCCCAACTGCTCCCGAGACGGGGGCTACCGTCGAGCTTACGAGGTGTGCTCTCAGGTCCGGTAGACCAGCACCGGGGTGCCGACCGGCAGGCGGTCGTAGAGGCGGTCCATGGACGCCATGGTGAGGCGCACGCAGCCGTGGCTGGCGGGGAAGGGCGGCACGCTGAGCGAGCCGTGCACGGCGAAGCCGCCGGTGAAGTAGGCCGGCCGCCACAGCAGCCCGAGGTCGCTCTTGCGCCAGGCGTTGATCTTGCGCTGCACCCGGAACGAGCCGATCGGTGTGCGCGCGACGCGCAGCTCGCCGGTCTTGGGCGCGGTGTAGGTCCGCCCCGAAGCGGTGGACGAGTCGAGGATCTCGGCGACCTTGCCGCCCCGCACGACCATGACCACCTGGTGGGTGATGTCGACCTCGAGGTGCATGCCGCCGCCAGAGCGCGGCTCGGGGACCCTCGGGCGGTCGAGCGCCTTGCGGGTCTTGGGGCCGACGGCGCCGTCCCGGTCGAGCCCGTTGACCTTCTGGAAGGCGACCACCGCGTGCCTGGTGGCCTCGCCGAAGTTGCCGTCCGCCGAGGTCACCTCGTAGCCGAGCCGGCCGAGGCGGTGCTGGACCGCGGCGACGTCCTTGCCCTCCATGCCCGCCCGCAGGATGCGCGGCTCCTTGGGCTTGGCCGGCGCCGTCCTGCGTGGTCGCTTCGCCGGCGGCCTGGTGGTGGTCGTCGGCGCCTCCGTGGGCGCCGGCGCCAGGGAGGTCGCCGCGGCGGCACGCCCGGACGACGGCTCGGCGTCGCCGCCGCACGCCCCCAGGCCGAGCGCGGCCACCATCACCGCCGCGAACAGGCGGGCACGGGTCCTCACGTGCGGCGCACCTCCCAGGTCGACGTTGCGGCTCCTACTCGTGTTCGCCTCATCCTCTCGTCGTGTTCGCCGGTAAGGTCAACACTCCGGAAGGTTGCGATCCCGCCCGGCCCAGGTCACAAGGGTGTAACGGCGGCCGGGCTCAGCGCAGCAGCCGGTTGACGGCGCCGAACAGCGCGCCGAACCGCTCCACCAGCTCGGCCGGCAGGCCGGGCAGCAGCTCGGTCTGCCTCGCCAGCAGCGTTCTGGCGACGCGGTAGCGGTCCACCGGGTAGCCGAGCGCGCGCTCCACGCGGGCGACCAGGCGGCCTGGTCCCATCACCTCCTCGAGCGAAGGCTTGCCGATCCCGGCCGCGGCGAGCAGGCGCAGGTAGACGGCATCGCCGAAGAGGTCCTCGATACCGGCCTCGGCCTCGCCGAGCAGCTCGGCGAGGCTGACCACCCGCTCGGGCAGGAGCACGCCGCGCTGCACCAGCGAGCGCACCAGGCGGTCGCCGCCGGCGACGTCGATCAGCACGGCCTGGTCCAGCGGCGCGCCCAGCAGGGCGGCCAGGACCGGCAGGCCGTCGAGCCCGCCAGCGGGCGCCAGCACCCAGCGCGGGTCGAGGAAGTCGTGGCCGGTGTCGTGCAGGAAGCCGCTGACCACCTCCAGGTAGAGCAGCTCGGTGGGACCGTCCACCACCAGCGTGTCGGGGCCCAGCGAGAGCGGCCGCAGGAGCTGGTAGCCGAGCGCGCCGACCAGCGGCCTGACCGTCTGCCAGCCGGCTCCGTCGAGGTCGTTGCGCACCTTGGTCCCCTGGTCGTCGACGTCCTCGACGGTGCGGGTGCGGTGCAGGTGGGCGGCGTCCACCATGAACGGCGAGTGGGTGGTGTAGACCACCTGGTGGTCGCGGGCGAGCTGCTCGTGGACGTAGCGCAGCAGGTCGCCCTGGCCGGCGGCGTGCAGGCCGAGGCCGGGCTCGTCGAGCAGCAGCACCACGTCGCCCGCGTCGCGGAACTCGGAGAAGGCAACCAGGAAGGAGAAGAACCAGACGAAGCCCTCCGAGCGCTCGCCGAAGTTGAGGGTGACGCGGTGGCGGTCGTTGCGGATGCGGACCTCGATGAACGGCGGGTCCTCGCCCGGGCGCGGGGCCGGGCCGGCGAAGTCGACGTCCAGCTCGACGGCGAGCTGCCGGTTCTGGCTCCAGTACTCGAAGACCTCCTCGCTGATCTCGTTGGCGGCGGCCTCGAGCGCGGCCCGGCGCGCCTCGTAGCCGGAGGAGGTGAACTCCTCGGCCTCGACGCCGGCCAGGCGCAGCAGCGCGAGCATGGTGCGCTCGCCCGGGGTCAGGCGCGCCTCGGGAGTGCGCTGCAACCGCGGGATCGACGCCCGCCCGGGCATGACGCTGAAGGCGTCGAAGTAGAGGAACTTGGGCAGCCGTCCGGCGAGGAACACGCCCAGCTCGGCGGCGAGGTCGCGTCCCTGCAGCTCGCGCATGACCTCGGCCACCTCGGTGAGGCGGGTGCGCTGCAGCTCGCGCTCGAGCCGGGCGAGCAGCTCGTCGAAGTCGGCGCCGCCCGCCAGGCGCGGGTCGAGTCCGGCCTTGACCAGGAGGTGGCGGGCCTGGGCGACCTTGTCCTGGTGGACCGTGAGCCGGTGCCGGTTGGCGTAGGTGCGCTCGACCTCGAGCTCGCGGGAGGTGAGCACGCCGGGCCCGAACTGCCGCCAGACCGCCTCGATGTCGACGTCCTGCAGCTCGAAGGCGGCCGTGACCGGCACCGTGGCGGGGATCTGGGCGCGCTCCCGGCTGCGCAGGCGCCGCGGGTAGTCGCGAAGCTCCTGGAAGCCGGCGCCGCGGCCGAGCGGGTTGGAGCGGTAGAGCGCCTCGAGGAAGGCGGTCTTGCCGCTCTCGTTCTTGCCGACCAGGCAGGTCACGTCCGGCTCGAAGCGGACCTGGCCGGAGTCCTCGATGCTCCGGAACTTCCTGACCACCGCGGACTTCAGGATCATTCGGCGCCTCCAGGGCCGGCGCCGGCTCGATGAAGCGAGCAAGCACGACGCGATCGTACGTAGCCCCATGCAGGCGGTCAAAGCAGGCGAGCGCGCAGGACGGACAACGGTTCCATTCCGAGCCGCTACGTAGTCAGCCACCCTTTTGGCTACACAGCGACCATCCGCAATTCTGCCCGGTTTCCGGTCGGGGTTGGCATCCGCAATTCGGGCCGACCGGACCGCGCCAGCCCCGCGCAATTGTCCTCGAACAACGCGAAGCTTACCCGAAAACCGGGACGAACGCGCAGGTCCGACCCTGGTCGCCAAAGGCTGGCGACACCGCTCCCGCCGGGCCTGGCATCCCAGGCAGCTGGCATTTGACCCCCAGACCGCTTTTCGACACGCTCCCCCGCGTCACCCGCCCAACGATGAAAGGATCCGGCGTGACCCAGGCAGACGCAGGCAGGCCGGCCGATGCCCCGGGAAACTCCCGAAGCGGCACCGCCACGAGCTCGGGCGGGCGCGGCGGCAGCGGAGGCAGCGGCAACTCCGATTCCCACTCCGACCTCGAGCGGGCCACCCGCAACTTCGGCGGCGCCCCGCTGCAGCTCGCCGAGTTCGAGGAGGTCGACGTCCGCTCGGTCTTCCCGCGCGACGGCGACGGCTTCACCAACTGGCTGTCCGCCAACCTCGACAAGCTGGCCAGGGAAGTCGGCATCTCCGGCCTGCGCGAGGTGGGGCGCGACATCCCCGTCGGCTCGTTCAGCGTCAACCTACTGGCCCAGACCGACCGCGGGCGCAGGGTCGTCATCGAGGACCAGCTCGAGCCGAGTGACCACCCGCACCTCGGTCAGGTCGTCACCTACGCGGCCGGGCTCGACGTCTCCGCGGTGATCTGGATCGTCACCCGCATCGGCGAGGAGCACCGCGCCGTGCTCGACTGGCTGAACCAGCACTCCGACGACGACGTGCGCTTCTTCGGCGTCGAGCTGCGCCTGATCCGGATCGGCGGCTCGCAGCCGGCGGCCGAGTTCCGGGTGGAGGCGCGGCCGAACGACTGGCAGAAGGTCGCGCGCCAGCGCCAGCGCGTCGGCGCCCCGCTCAACGCCCGCATGCGGGAGTTCTGAGGGACTTGATCCATTCGGGGGGGAGCCCGAGACGGCTCTCCCCCGAGCTCCCCCTCCACGGCTACGGGCGGACGGGCAGGTACTCCACCGCGGCCAGGTCGGCCTCCTCCTCGTCCTCCCAGGCGTCGCCGGACCATGCGAGCCCGTAGTGCGCGTACAGGGCGCCCTCCTCCTGTGGCCAGAGGCGCTCGCCCGGCTCCAGGCTGGGCGCACCCTTGACCTGGTCGGCGGGGACGTCGACGCGCACGACCGTGCCGTCCTCGACGGCCCGCATCACCGGGACCAGGCGCCAGCCAGCGGCCGCGTCGAGCAGCGCCCAGCCGGGCTGGTCGCCGACGGCGTCGTAGAAGACCTCCACGATCGCGCCGAGCGGCTCTGAATCCCTGGCGACCGCGATGCGGCCTCTCCACCGCTGCACCACGTCGAAAGCGGGCATCGATTTCCCCCTCGAACTACGCGCAACACCTGATCGGAGCGATCGGATGCGGGCGCATGGTAACCCGAGCGGTCTTTGGAGAGACAGTCGGCCTCAGGAATATCGTCCGATATATCAGCCGCGTACCTGAAGTCCGCTTTTCGCGGCCCCCTCTGTACGCACGCCGGGCAGGCCGAGCTCGCGCTCTGCCCTGGCCTGGTCGTCGACGCAGAAGCGGGCGGCCGGCATGGCGTCCAGCCGCTCGGCCGGGATGCGCTTGCGGCAGGCCTGGCAGGTCCCGTAGTCGCCGGCCTCCAGCCGCTGGAACGCGTGGTCGATCTCGCTGAGCTCGCTCTCGACCTGCTCGAGCAGGGACTGGTTCTTCTCGTGCTCGAACACCTCGGAGCCGATGTCCGCCGGGTGCTGGTCGTAGCTGGACTGCTCGGCGATGCTGGCGGCGTCGCCGGTGGTCGCCGCATCGGCCCGCAGGCCAGCGAGCACCCGTTGCAGACGGGCACGCTCCTCCTCGAGACGGGCGCGAGCCTTCCGCTTGTTCATCGCAAACTCCTTGGTTGCGCTCGTGGCACTGTCCGGTTCGAGCCGGGGGGAGTCCCCTCCCGTACCCTGCCCGGGCGCTGCCTAATCGCCTCCGGGCGAGTTCCGGCGAGAGCACCGCGATCAGGTCTCGACCGCCGGGCGCTCCGGCTCGAGGGCAACCCGGGTGAGCAGAGGCCGTCTACAGGGTGGCGCCGCCGCTCGCCGCCGGGGCGGAGAGGCTCGCCGCGACCCGCTCGATCAGGTCGAACGCCTCGTTGAGGACGCTGGCGGCGGAGGGACCGCCCGGGGTGGCGCCGATCAGCGAGGCCGCGCGCAGGGCGCCCATCGCCGCACTGGCCACCAGCATCGCCCGCATCCAGGCGTTCTGGTCGTCGCCGAGGCTGGGGGTGATGGCGGCCACGATGGCCGCCTCGTACTCGACGCTGAGCGCGTAGCGGCGGGCGGTGAGCGCCGGGGTGACCCGGATGACCCGCAGGCGGGTCTGCTCGAGCTCGCGCTGGTCGGCGTCGTCCTGCAGGGCGACCGTTGCCGCGCGCACGGCCGCGAGCACGCCCGAGCCGCCCCGCAGCCGCTCGTCGAGCACGTTGCGCAGCCGCGCGAGCGCGTCGGCGTGGTGGGCGAAGACCACGTCCTCCTTGCTCGGGAAGTAGCGGAAGAAGGTGCGTGGGGAGATGCCGACCTCCGCGGCGATCTCCTCGATCGTGGTCGCCTCGTAGCCGCGCTGGTCGAACAGGGCCAGCGCGACGTGCTCGATCACGTCCCGCACGAGCAGCTTCTTGCGAGCTCGGAGGTTCATCGGCTCCATACCGGAAGCCTAGCCGAAACCCACCAAACCGAGCGACAAAAACTGCCGATCAGAACATACGCCGAATGCCGTAGCAGTAGATGACAGAAATGTCATCCCATGTCATGAGCGGTCGAGGCCGCGCTGGATCGCGTAGCGCATCAGCTCGTAGCGCTTGGACAGCTGCAGCTTGGTGAGGATGTTCTGGACGTGGTTCTGCACCGTCTTGACGCTGATGACGAGCTTGTCGGCGATCTCGCGGTAGGTGTAGCCCTTGGCGACGAGCTTGAGCACCTCGGTCTCGCGGGCGGTCAGGCCCGGCTCGGTCGCGGCCGAGCTCATGCGGCGGAACTCGCCGAGCACCAGCGCGGCCAGCGACGGCGAGAAGACCGGCTCGCCCGCCCGCACCCGCGTGACCGCCTCGGCCAGCTCGGCGGCGGTGGCGCTCTTCAGCAGGTAGCCGCTGGCGCCGACCTTGACCGCCTCCAGCACGTCGGCCTCCTCCCCCGACGCCGACAGCACCAGCACCTTGACGTGCGGGGACTCCTCGACGATGCGGCGGATCGCCTCCACCCCGCGGACCGTGGGCAGGTTGAGGTCCATCAGCACCAGCTCGGGCATGACCTCGCGGGCGCGCTCGATCGCCTCGCCGCCGTCGGACGCCTCGGCCACCACCACGGCCCGCCCGGACGCCTCGAGGTCGCCCCGGACCCCGTCGCGCCAGACCGGGTGGTCGTCGACCACCATCACCCGCACCGGCTCGTCGCTCACGCCCACCTCCGTCGTGTCGAAGTGCGGCACCCGGGACATCATCCTCTACGCCGGCCCGGCGTCCGGGGGGCGCGGCACCCGCAGCTCGACCTCGGTGCCGGCGCCTGGCGCCGTCTCCACCCGGAGCGCCCCGCCGAGCTGCTCCGCCCGGCCCTTGATGCTCTTCAGCAGGCCGATCTTGCCCTGGGCCGCGAGGGCGGCCTCGTCGTAGGAGAAGCCGCGGCCGTCGTCGCGCACGGTCACCACCACCTCGCCGCCGTCGACGTCGGCGAACACCGACGCCCTGGTGGCGCCGGCGTGCTCGACCACGTTGTCCAGCGCCTGCCTGACGGCGGCGGCCAGCTCGCCGACGTGGCCGACCGGCAGCGTGATGGGGCCGGTCGCGCCCACCGTGACCGGCAGCGGACGGCGCTGCCTGGCGACCGCCTCCAGCTCCTGGCGCAGCGACGCCGTGCCGGTCGGCGAGCCCTCCGGCTCGCGCAGCACCAGGGCGCGCAGCGCCTCCTCCTGGCCGGCCGCCATCTCCGCCAGGCGCCGCACCTCGGCGGCCGGCACTGGCCCCTGGCCGGCCAGCTCGCGGCCGCGCTTGTGCACCATGGCGAGCGCCTGCAGCACGGAGTCGTGGATCTGGCGGGCGAGCGACTCCCGCTCGGCCAGCCTGGCGGCGCGCTCGCGGGCGCGGACCAGCGCGGCGATCGCCTGCCGCAGCTCCTCCGCCGAGCGCTCGAGCAACCCCGCGACGAGCCCGACCGCGCCGCCGGCGATCACGTAGTTGAGCGCCCCGCCGGCGAGGTGGAGCCGCTCCGGCGCGGGCCCGCCCGCCAGGTCGACGCCGTTGAGCAGGTGCGCGCCGACCAGCGCGCAGCCGAGCACGAGGCCGGCGGCGAGGCCGGCGCGCAGGCCCCGGCTCGCGCCCCAGAACAGCGGCGCGGCGATCGGGTAGGCGCCGGCGAAGAAGGGCTGGTTGCCGGCCACGGTGCCCGCCTCGACGACCACGCCGGAGGCGAGCGTGAGCGCGACCGCGAGGCTCAGGTCGGCGGCGAGCACCCATGCCCGCCGCTCGCCGGCCAGCCGCGCCGGGCGGGCGGCGGTCAGCCAGGCGGTCCAGGCGGCGGTGAGCGCGATCGCGGCCACCGCGACCAGCGGCCGGCGCACCGACCCGCCGGTGAGCGCCACCACCGCCATCCAGCCGAGCGCGACCCAGCGGAAGGCGAGGATGGCGACGTGCAGGGTCTCGCGGGCGCGCTCCGCCTCCGACGGCGCCGGCGGCTCACCGGCGCCGGACCGCCCTGGCCTCACGACGCCGCCTGGCGGGAGTCCCCGGCCCGCCGGGCTGCGGCGGTCACGCGGCTGAGGGCGTCGAAGATGGTGGCCGCCTCGTCGTCGTCCAGGTGGCGCGCGAAGTGCTCCTGGATGCCGCGCAGGTGGACCGGGGCGGCGCGGCGGAAGGCGCTGCGGCCCTCCGGGGTGAGCACCGCGAAGGCGCCGCGGCGGTCGGACGGGCTGGGCTCGCGGCGCACCAGCCCCTTGGCCTCCATGCGGTCGATCAGGCGCGTCAGGCCGCTCTTGGAGAGCAGCACGGACTGGGCCAGCTCCTGCATGCGCAAGCGGTGCTCGGGCGACTGGTCCAGCGTCAGCAGCACGTCGTACCAGCCGAGCGGCAGCCCACGCCCCGCCTCCAGCTCTCGGGCGAGCAGCTCGACCACGGCGGCATGCGCTTCGAGAAGGCTTCGCCAGGCGGCAAGGTGCTGCTCAGGGGGACGGTTGGCCATACTCCAGTATCGCCTGAACGGGAACTCGTTCAAACCGCAACCATCCCCGGGTTCGCCGCACGGTCGGCGAGTATCACTGCGGCCCGCGCTTGTTTGCTCCGGCTCGATCCCGGCACGCGCCGCTCAGACCGGCCTGACGGAGATCTCGTCGACCAGGATCGCCTGCTGCCGGACCGGCTCGAGGACGACCAGCTCGACGCTGAGCGGGCCGGGCGTCGCGACCTGGTGCACCAGGCGCAGGCGCAGCCAGGTCCCGCCCGGCCGGGTCACGGAGACGGCCTGCGAGACCTCCTTGCCGTTGCCGACGAACAGGTGCAGGGCCACCGGCACGGCGGCAACGCTCTCGGCCCGCACCCAGGCGACGGCCTCGTAGCGGGAGCCTGGCCGCACCGTGGAGGCAGCCACCGGGGCCATGATCCCCGCCGGGCCGGCGCGGTCGGAGGCCGCCCGGACGAGCATGCTCGCGCTGGAGTTGTGGCCGCCGAGCTCGCGGTGGACCAGCGCCGGCCCGACCGTCTCCCAGCCACCGATGCCGCGCTCGAAGCTCCAGTTGCCGACCAGGTTGCCGGCCGGCGGCCCCAGCGGCGGCCCGAGTGGCGACGTGGCGGCCGCCGCGCCGGCGGTCGCCCGCGCACGCATGGCGTGGCCCACCAGGCGCGTGGCCGGGACGCTGACGACCGCGATCACCACCAGCAGGGCGGCGGAGAGGCCGACGGCCACACCGGTGTCGAGGCGGAAGCGCGGCGGCGCCTCGTGGCGGCCGCACCTGGGCGGCGGGGTCCTCCCGGGCCTGAGCCGCTCCGGCACCCACGCCTCGGAGGCCAGCGCGCGCTCGAACGCCGGCCTCCAGGCCTGCCGGCGCACGCCGTACCCAGCCAGCTCCTCCCCCCCGAGCGCGGCGTGCTGCTCGCTCATCTCTCACCCGTCCCGCACGGCCGGATCATCGTCGACCCGGCTCGGCTCGTCGCCTCGGCCGGCCTGAGCCACCACCCTCCCGCACCGATGGACGGCGTCGCCCACCGCCGCGCCACCGTGTACCTACATACCCCCGGATGCCTGCGTACGTCCGAGTAAGGAGAGTATGCGCCATTTAGCGCTGAAGTGCCGAATCCGACCCGCGAAAGACCCCTTGGACGCCCTAGTCAGGCCTTCAGGATGGCGTTGTACGCCGCCTGCCACTTCTGGATCTTCTCGCCCTCCATCGAGACGATCGAGAGCTTGGTGGCGGCCGGCGGGTAGATGCTCGGGTCCTTCAGCTGCTCCTCGGGGATGAGCGCCTTGGCCAGCGGCACGGGCGTGCCGTAGGAGACGTAGGTTGAGATGCGCGCGTTCACGATCGGCTGCAGCACGTAGTTCATGAACAGGGCGGCGTTCTTCACGTGGGGGGCGCCCTTGGGGATGCACATCACGTCGGCCCACAGCAGCGAGCCTTCCTTCGGGATGGTGTAGACGACGTCGGCGTTGCGCTCGGCGGCCTGGAAGACGTCGCCGCTCCACCCCTGGGCCATGTAGCTGCGGTTCTTGGCGAGGTCGTCGATGTAGGTGTCGCTCGACAGCTTGCTGATCCTGCCCCGCAGGCTCCTGACCAGGCTGACGACCTCCTGCAGGTCGGCGTCGTCGGTCGAGTCCGGCGACTTGCCGAGGTAGATCAGCGCGCAGCCGATCAGGTCGGTGACCTCGCGGATCAGGGAGATCCGGCCGGTCAGCGACTTGTCGGGCTCGTACAGCGACTTCCACGAGTTGACCTTGCCGCCGGGGACGCGGCTGGCGTTGTAGCCGATCCCGGTCGTCCCCCACTGCCAGGCGACCGAGTACTTGTTGCCGGGGTCGTAGTCGGTCTCGACGAACGCCTTGTCCAGGTTCCTGAGGTTCGGGATCAGGTCGAGCGGGAGCGGCTCGAGCAGCCCGAGGCGCTTGTAGGTGGGCAGGAACCAGCTCGTCGGGACGATGATGTCGAAGTTGGTGCTGCCCCCCCGCATCTTGGTCATGAGGTCCTCGTTGGACGAGTAGACCTCGTAGTTGACGCGGACCCCGGAGTGCGCCTGGAAGGCCGGGATGGTCCGGTCGTCGATGTAATCGGACCAGTTGTAGATGTTGACGAGCTGCTCGGGCCTGCGGTTGGCGGCGCCGGTGGGCGGGCACGCCTTGCCGGCGGTGCAGCCGGCGGCGCCGGCGGCGCCGAGCAGGCCGGCGACGCGCAGGAAGCCGCGCCGCCCGATGCGCGACCGGGGGTGCTCGATCAGCAGGTTGAGTTGTGATCCGTCACGGCCGCCTGGCACTGGCCCTCTCACCTCTCCTTGGATGGCGACCCGCCCGGCGCTCAGGCCTTGCGGACGGTCACCTCGTCGACCAGCAGACCCTCCCCCAACCTGGCGTTGTCGAGGGTGACCTCGAAGCTCAGGGCGCCCGCCTGCTTGGCGCGGTGGTCCACGTCGATGCGGACCCAGCCCGGGTTGGCGGCGGTCACGGCCCGCTCGGTGCTGACCTCGCGGCCGCCCTTCCCGGTGACCACCAGGCTGACGGTGACGCGCAGGCCGGGCGTGCCCGAGCGCACCCAGGCGGCGGCCTCGTAGACGTCACCGCGGCCGACCTGGACGATGTCGGGTGCCGCCATGCCCACGCGGCTCGGCCCGGTCGCCGACACCTGCACGAACGCGCTCGACCCGGAGGTCCGGCCGCCCAGCTCGCGGGAGAGCCTGGCGGCGCCGACGCGCTGCCAGCCCTCGGTGTCGTTCTCGAAGCTCCAGTTGGGCAGCAGGTTGCCGGCGGCCGCGAAGCCGTCGCGGGCGACCGGCGGCGGCAGCCGCCCCGTGGTGGCGGACTGGGCGGCGCCCTTGTCGGTCGCCGTCTGCGACTGGTTGATCACGCGGATCAGCAGGATGCCGATGGCGACCATGAACAGGACCAGGCCGAGCAGGCCGATGAGCGGCCGTAGATGGAGCCTGGGACGGTCGGGCCGGGGTGCCGCGTGCCGGCCGCCACGATCTGGCAGCACTACGCGATCCCGCCGCTCCTGGCTGACGACCGGCCTCGGCGCCGCGCCCATGGAGGCTGGCCCGCTGGGCTGGGTCACCTGCCCGACCTCTGCGTGATTGGGGTCGTCCATGCAGTTTCCTGGGGCGGAACAAGGTACCCGGGGGAGGACTAAGAGACACTAGTGAGGAGCTTTCGAAATATCAAGCTAAGCCATACCCGCAGGTGCACTTGGGAAAGACGCGCAGATGGGTCGTATCGTCACGGCGCGGCGGGACCGCGCGGACGCGCCTCAGACCGAGGCGACGATGGCGGCGACGCCCAGGGCGGTGAGGGCGGCGTCGATGCGGGCGGCCACCCGCTCGATCGACGCGACCGCGTCCACGCCGACCAGCAGGCCGCGGTGGCGGTAGTAGTCGATCAGCGGCCGCGTCTTCTCGGCGAACACCTCCAGGCGGTGGCGGATGGTCTGCTCGGTGTCGTCGGAGCGGTGCAGCTCCGCCGAGCGCCCCGCCAGCCGCCGGAACAGCTCCTCCTCGGTCACCTCGAAGTTCAGCCCCGCGTCCAGCGGCGTCTCCAGCCCCGCCAGCCGCCGGTCCAGCGCCTCGGCCTGCGCCACCGTCCGCGGGAACCCGTCCAGGACGAAGCCGGCGTCGCAGTCGCGCTCGGCCAGGCGGTCCATCACCATGGCGATCACGACCTCGTCGGGCACCAGGTCGCCACGGTCCATGTACGCCTGGGCGGCGCGGCCGAGGGCGGTGCCCTCCGCGACGTTGCTCCGGAAGATGTCGCCGGTGGCCACGTCGCCACAGCTGAAGTGCTCGGCGATGCGGACCGCCTGGGTGCCCTTGCCGGCCCCAGGCGGACCGATCAACACGACGCGCACAGGACGCCTCCCCCCGGTTCACCGGTCCCGTCTGTCAACGCAGGAACCCTTCGTAGTTGCGCATCAGCAGCTGGGACTCGATCTGCTTCATGGTCTCCAGGCCCACGCCGACGGTGATCAGGATGGCGGTGCCGCCGAAGGGGAACTGCTGCACGTTGGCGGCGGCCAGGGCGATGATGGGCAGCAGGGCGACGAAGGCCAGGAACAGGGACCCGGGCAAGGTGATCCGGGTCAGGATGTGGTTGAGGTACGCGGCGGTCGGCCGCCCCGGCCGGATGCCGGGGATGAAGCCGCCGTACTTCTGCATGTTGTCGGCCGTGTCGACCGGGTTGAACGCGATCGAGTTGTAGAAGTACGCGAACGCGATGATCATCAGGAAGTAGCTGATCGCGTAGACCGGGTGGGCTCCCGACTGGAAGAAGCGGGTGTTGAGGTCGGTGACCCACGGCTTGTTCACGATCGAGGCGAGCAGCGTCGGCAGGTACAGCAGGCTGGACGCGAAGATGATCGGGATCACGCCCGCCTGGTTCACCTTGAGCGGGATGTAGGTGGACGAGCCGCCGTACATGCGCCGGCCCACCTGCCGCTTGGCGTACTGCACCGGGATGCGGCGCTGCGCCTGCTCGACGAAGATCACCGCGACGACCACCAGCAGGCCGAGGATGCAGACCACGGTGAACAGCGGCCAGCCCTTGGAGCTCAGGATGTTCGCGCCCTGGGTCGGGAGCCTGGCCACGATCGCCGTGAAGATCAGCACCGACATGCCGTTGCCGACCCCGCGCTGGGTGATCAGCTCGCCGAGCCACATGATCAGCGCGGTCCCCGCGGTCAGGGTGAGCACCGCCAGCGCGAACCGCGCCGGGGTGAGCCCGGGGAAGATGTCGACACCCGGCAGCAGGCCCTGGCGGTGGGCGAGGGTGACGATGCCGGCCGACTGCAGCAGCGCCAGCGCCACGGTCACGTAGCGGGTGTACTGCTGGATCTTCTTGCGGCCCTGCTCCCCCTCCTTCTGCAGCTGCTCCAGCCGGGGGATCACCACGCCGAGGAGCTGCATGATGATCGACGAGGTGATGTACGGCATGATCCCGAGCGCGAAGATGGCGAACTGCGTCAGCGCGCCGCCCGAGAACAGGTTGATCAGGTTGAAGGCGCCGTTGCTCGCGTCGGCGGACGTCTTCAGGAAGTTCTGCACCGACTTGTAGTCAACCCCGGGCACCGGGAGGTGCGACCCGAGCCGGTACACGGCGATGATCCCCAGCGTGAACAGGATCTTGCCGCGCAGGTCGGGGAGCTTGAACGCGTTGCGGAAGGCCGACAGCATGCGCGACTCCTAGACGACTTCCACGGTGCCGCCGGCGGCGGTGATCTTCTCGGCCGCCGTCGACGAGAAGGCGTGCGCCCGCACCTGCAGCGCGACCGAGACCTCGCCCCGCCCGAGCACCTTCACCGGCGCTCCCTTGCGGGCGAGGCCCTGGCTGACCATCGCCTCCGGGTCGACGCTGCCGCCCTTTGGCAGGGCGGCGGCGAGCCGTTCCACGTTCACCACCGACCACTGCACCTTGTTGGGATTGGTGAAGCCCCTGAGCTTGGGCACGCGCCGCTGCAGCGGCATCTGGCCGCCCTCGAAGCCGGCACGGATGCGGCCGCGGGCGTGGGAGCCCTTGGTGCCCCGGCCGGCGGTCTTGCCCTTGCCGGCGGCCTCGCCGCGGCCCTTGCGGGTGCGCGCGGACGTCGAGCCTGGCGCCGGCCGCAGATGATGCAGCTTCACTCCTTCACCTCCTCCACCTTGATCAGGTGGGAAACCTTGGTCAGCATGCCGCGGATCTCCGGCCGGTCCTCCTTGAGGACCACGTCGCCGAGGTGCTTGAGGCCGAGACCGCGGACGGTGGCGCGCTGGTCGGGGGGCCGCCCGATCAGCGAGCGCGTCTGGGTCACCTTGAGCCGGGTGCTCACGCGCTGGCCTCCTTGCCGGCGGCGCCCGGCGCGGCCGCCACCGCGGCCGCCTCGCGCTGCCGCCGCACCGTGGTGGGCGACATCTCGGCCAGCTCGAAGCCGCGCATGGCGGCCAGCTCCTCGGGCCGCTTGAGCTGCTTCAGCCCGGCCACGGTGGCGTGGACGATGTTGATCGGGTTGGCCGACCCCAGCGACTTGGACAGCACGTCGGTCACGCCGGCCGCCTCGAGGACCTGGCGCACCGGGCCGCCGGCGATCACGCCGGTGCCGGGGGACGCCGGCTTGAGCAGCACGCGCCCGGCACCGTCGGCGCCGAGGACCTCGTGCGGGATGGTGCTTCCGATCCGCGGGACCGCGAAGAAGTTCTTCTTGGCCACCTCGACGCCCTTCTGGATGGCCGAGGGGACCTCGCGGGCCTTGCCGTAGCCGACGCCAACCTTGCCGTTGCCGTCGCCCACCACCACGAGCGCGGTGAAGGAGAAGCGGCGGCCGCCCTTGACCACCTTGGCGACGCGGTTGATCGCGACCACTCGCTCTTCGAACTGCGTCTTCGGGGAGTCATCTCGGCCGCTGCCACCGCGGTCGTCACGGGGTGGCCGGTTGCTCTGTCCACCGGGACCCCGGCGAGCGGGGGCTGGTGCCATTCGTTGCCTCCTTGGTTCGTCTTCGAGTCTAGAAGTCCAGACCGCCTTCGCGGGCGGCGTCGGCGAGCGCCTTGACGCGGCCGTGGTACTGGTAGCCGCCCCGGTCGAAGACGACCGAGCTGACCCCGGCCGCCTTGGCCCGCTTGGCCAGCTCGTCGCCGACCCGGCGGGCGGCCGCCTTCTTGTCGCCCTCGCCGGCCAGGGTCGCCGACCCGGCCGCCGCCACGGTCCTGCCGGCCGCGTCGTCGATGATCTGCGCGTAGATGTGCCGGTTGGAGCGGAACACGGCCAGGCGCGGCCGCTCGGCCGTGCCGACCACGCGGCGCCTGACGCGCGCGTGCCGCCTCAGCCGCCCCTGCCGCTTGGCGCGAGCTACATCCATGGTTCGCTTCCCCTGTCCTTATTACTTGGCGGTCTTCCCGGCCTTGCGGCGCACCACCTCGCCCGCGTAGCGGACGCCCTTGCCCTTGTAGGGGTCGGGACGGCGCAGGCTGCGGATCTCGGCGGCCACCTGGCCGACCCGCTGCTTGTCGATGCCCTTGACCGAGAACCTGGTGGGCGACTCCACCTGGAAGGTGATGCCGTCCGACGCCTTGACCGTGACCGGGTGCGAGAAGCCCAGGCTGAACACCAGGTCCGAGCCCTGCGCCTGCACACGGTAGCCGACGCCCTGGATCTCGAGCCGCTTCTCGAAGCCCTTGGTCACGCCCTCGACCATGTTGGCAACCAGCGAGCGGACCAGGCCGTGGCGCGCGCGGCTGTCGCGCTCGTCGTCCGGGCGCACCACGCGCAGCACACCGTCGGACTGCTCGAGCGTGATCGGCGCCGGGATGTCCTGGGAGAGCGTGCCCTTCGGGCCGGTCACCACGGCCGCCGAGCCTTCCATCCTCACCTCGACGCCATCCGGGAGCTGGATGGGGAGGTAGCCGATACGGGACATGCAGGCTCCCCCTTACCAGACGTAGGCCAGGACCTCGCCGCCGATGCCGGCCTTGTGGGCGTGGCGGTCGGTGAGGAGCCCCTGGGAGGTCGAGATGATGGCGATGCCGAGCCCGCCGAGGACCCGCGGCAGCGCCTCCTTCTTTGCATACACGCGCAGCCCCGGCTTGGAGATGCGGCGCACACCGCTGATCGTCCGCTCGCGGTTGGGGCCGTACTTCAGCTCGATCTTGAGGTTGCTGCCAACCTCGGCCCGCTCCACCGCCCAGTCCTTGATGTATCCCTCCTGCTTGAGGACCTTGGCGAGCTGCACCTTGATCTTGGAGCTGGGCATGACGACGTCGTCGTGGTAGGCGGCGTTGCCGTTGCGCAGCCGCGTGAGCATGTCGGCGATCGGGTCGGTCATGGTCATCCGCGCTCGCCTCCCTACCAGCTCGACTTGGTCACGCCGGGCAGCTC
>WNFV01000414.1_pt1 | contig 110157 bp, 112 predicted proteins | sample 5400101 | NCBI WGS metagenome assembly WNFV01 (sample SAMN13153361, study PRJNA577476) | soil metagenome | isolation source: 115 cm soil or saprolite under grassland replicate 1 | place: USA:California | collected 2016-06-15
TTGCCGGGCGAATTTTCCTTCGCATCGAGTGGCACTTGTGTAACGACGCAAGGGGGCAGAAACGCCTGGATCGCAACCGGCGGCTCGACGATAGCTCGGGTTCTGGCCACCAGAGACGGAGGCGACACTTGGAACGCGTATGACACTCCTTTGGTAAGCTCGCCCAGCGCCGGTGCCTTCACTGTTGCTTTTCGTAATCCATTTCACGGTATCGTTGGCGGCGGTGATTTGGATCCTGCTGATCCGAATAACGCGCGCACCGCAACCTCAAGTGATGGTGGTCAAACGTGGATTCTCACAAGCGCTCCTCCCGTGACAGGAGCAATCTTCGGACTCAGCTACGTGGGTCACACCGGAGCTGGCGCCGGAGACAATCTCGGCCGCGCAGTGGTGATCACGGCTAATGACGGAGGCGCCGCGTGGACTCCCGATGAGGGGAACACCTGGTTCACTTTGCCCGGAGTGAGTGGCTACTGGGCCGTAGCTTTTGCCTCGCCCAAAGCCGGGTGGCTGGTGGGCACGAATGGTCGCATTCTAAAGATCACCTTCTAGCGACCCCACGCTCCAGCACCTCCCATTCGCCGAGCAATTTTCGAAAATTTGCTCAGCCCAACGCGTCGATTCGATTGAGCAAATCTTTTTTGCTCGTGACGCCGGTGACTTGGTCGCGCAGTTGGCCGTTCTTGAAAAAGAGCAGAGCCGGGATCGCGCGAATGTTGTATTTCAACGAGAGACTCTGATTTTCGTCTACGTTAACTTTCGCCACCTTAACCGAGGCGGCTTTCTCGCGCGCGATTTCATCCAGTAGCGGCGCGATCATTTTGCAGGGACCGCACCATTCCGCCCAAAAATCGACGATCACCGCCTTCTCGTTTTGCGTCACTTCGTGGTCGAAATTGGATTCGTTGAGTTTAATAACGGTGGAATTTTCCATAGCTTTAAGAAAAATACGTCCAAATCTGAATAATCAAAATCACGGCCGAAACGCCGAGGAGTATCCACGACAGCAGCATTGGGTTTTTCTCTCGGGGCGCCACAGCGATTAAAGAATTCTGCGGACCAACCTGTGGCATGGCGATAAGCGATTGAGTGTTTTTCAGCTGACCCCCGGAGGGAAGTGGGTCCGGTATAGGCAGGATGCGTACTGTCTCCTTTTTCGGTCCTGAAACTGGCGGATCTGGCGCGGGCATCACCGACGCAGATAGCGGCGGCGAAAACGACGGCGGGTTCGCTGGCCGGGAAAGGTGGCCGGAGGCCAGATCCTGAGCAGCAGATCCTCCCGCAGGCCCGGGCTTGCCCACGGGCTCACGAACCGGCAACTGGATTCGCACGGTCTGTTTTATGTTTTGGTCCGCCGTTTTCGCTGGAGTCGGCAGCGGCGAGTCAATGCGAACGGTCTCGTTATTTGGTTCGTTTGGGCTTGCCATGGAGGGAAACAATCAATTGCGGAATTAATTGATCAAAAATCGCGGGCTTGTCACTAGTTAACTTTAGCGCTCGACGGGAAATACCTCGTCTACGCCAGCAGATCGTAGCCGCGGCTACCAGCGATCCTGCGCCAAATGAAATCGCCGACCGGCGCAGGTTTGGATAACACCACGCGCGCATCGACATCCGGAGCATCGCCTTCGCTTCGGGCGATATGCGGCTGATCAACCAGTAATCTTAGCTCGCGTCCAACTTTCTCGCAGCCAATTTCGTGAGCGATTTGTTGCTGAACCGACATCGCGGCCCGGTAACGTGCGTTCTTAATTTTTGCAGGAATCTGTCCTGGCATTTTCGCCGCGCGGGAGCCCGCTTCCCGGGAATACTTGAATATGCCCAGCCGTTCAAATCGAGCGCAACGAATGAAATCGAGAAGCGTCGCGAATTCCGCATCCGTCTCACCGGGAAATCCGACGATGAAAGTAGTGCGCAACATAAGACCGGGAATTCCAGCCCGCAGTTTGTGAATCAAATTTTCGATGTGCGCGCGCGATGTTTCGCGTCGCATCCGTCGCAACACTGAATCGTCGATATGTTGCAGAGGAATATCGACGTAGCGCGCGACCTTGTCGCACTGTGCGATAGTCTCAATCAGTTCATCGCTCCAATGCGCCGGGTGCGTGTAAAGCAGGCGCACCCAGAATTCGCCTTCGATTTGTTGAATCTCCCGAAGCAGCGCGGCGAGGGTCGGTCCGCAAGTCGAATCGATTGGCTGGCGGGGCCCTGCTTTCGTCGGCCACAAATCCATTCCGTAATAGGTCGTGTCCTGGCTGATCAAGTTGATTTCGCGCACGCCTTCGCGCACCAGCGCCCGAATTTCTGCCAGAACAGATTTCGGAGGACGGCTGCGATGTTTGCCGCGCATTTGGGGGATCACGCAAAAACTGCACGGGTGATTGCAGCCTTCGGCAATTTTTACGTACGCAAAATGTGCAGGTGTAAGCCTGAAGCGGGGCGTATCGTAATCGGGAATGTAGGTGGGCCGCGTCTCTGCGAATGCAAGATCGGCCTCGTCGTTTTCTCCGTTGAGCGTTGGACGTTGAGCGTTGAACGTTGGGCGTTTTCCCAAAATGGTTTCGATGATCGTCCCAAGCTCGCTGACCTGATCCAGCCCAATAAAGGCATCCACCTCTGGCATCTCGTGGCGCAGTTCCTTCGCGAATCGCTGCGACATGCAGCCACTTACGATCAGTTTTTGATCCGGTCTTCTGTTTAAGCCGCGTTGTTGATGCGCTTCGAGAATCGCTTCGATTGATTCTTCCTTGGCTGAATCAATGAATGCACACGTGTTAACGACTAGGACATCGGCATCCTCTGGGCGCGATGTGATTTCCATCCCGCGTTGTAAAACGCTTCCGAGCATGAAACGATTCTCCATTTGCCCCAAAAGTTTTCGGGGCCGCTACACCTCGCGAATTCATGACCGGCGTTAATTCACCGTCACGTCTTGGTCGCCCTCTTCTAACGCCTTGCCGTTTTTCGTGATCTTAACTGCGTCAGGATCGAGGACGCGAATCGAGACATGCTTACCGCGGAATTCAACGGTGCCGTCAGCCGGCGAAACCCAGCGCTCGAATGCGGGACGCCCCTTCTCGTCGCCTACAGTCACCCTAACGTAAGTTCTTTTGAGTGGGCGAATAGCGACGCGATTCTGTTCGCCTGATTCTGCCGACGGCGAATTCGTTGCCTCTTGTGGTTTGGCTAGGTCTTCCCGAGTCACAGGCTTGGCTCGACGAACCTCCGGCTCACCTGGCGCCCCCGCCGCGACCGCGGTCGGCGCGACAGACGGAGCAGACGCAACATTACTTGGCGCGCTTGCGGCAGGTCCGGGTGGAAGGGCTTTAGAACCTGCAACGGGCGATGCACTGGGTGACGCCTGTGCAGTGGATCCCGCCCGTCCCGGCGCGAGTCTCTGCACATTCAGGAGCAATTTCATCACAGAAAAGCCAATCACTAACACCACGATCCCGACAATAAGTGGCATCGCCGAGATCCGATCGCGACCGCCGGTAGCGGGACGGCGCGGAACAACTGGTGCACTGACTGGCTTCTCAGGGCGATTTTCTTGGAGATATGAGTAGCCATCGACCGTCACCCGCTCGGAATCTTCGAACGCGTCGAGATATGGTGTCACATCCACGTCCAAAAATTTTCCGTAGATGAGCAGGAACCCTTTTGCGTAGGCGAGGCTCGGAAATTGAGAAAAATCGTCCGCCTCGATTTCCGCGAGCCGGGCCGGACGAATCTTCGTCATCCGCGCCGCTTCATCGAGCGTAAGATTTCTAGCGCGCCTCGCTTCCTGAAATTTTTTACCGAGCCCTTCTATCGTCATGACGCGAAATGCCGGCTAAACGGCAGCGTCGAGATCGACCAGAATCTCGCGCGGTTTGGCGCCTTCGCCGGGACCTAAAATACCGCGCTGCTCCAGAATATCAACGATACGCGCAGCACGCGTGTAGCCGAGTCGCAAGCGTCGCTGCAGCAGCGAGGTGGAAGCGCGTTTTTCCTGTCGAATGATTTCGAGGCATTTTTCGACGAGCTCTTCATCTTCGCTAGTCACCTCTTCTTCTGACGCGGTGGTGGATTGAAGCTTCTCATGCATCGCCGTGTCAAAAGCGGGCGGGCTTTGGGCTGAAACGAATTCCACCAGGCGATGAATTTCATCATCAGTTACAAGCACCCCTTGCGCACGAATAAGACGCGAAGTGCTCGGCGGCAGATAAAGCATGTCGCCCTGCCCGAGCAAACGATCGGCTCCGTTTTCATCGAGGATTACGCGACTGTCAATCTTCGAGGCAACCTGGAATGCGATTCTGCAGGGAATGTTCGCTTTGATCACGCCGGTGATCACGTCCGCGCGGGGGGTTTGAGTGGCGACAATCAGATGAATTCCAGCCGCGCGCGCCATTTGAGTGATGCGCGCGATCGCAGTCTCGACGTCTGCCGGAGCGGTTTGCATCAGATCGGCCAACTCGTCGATGATGACAACGATGTAAGGAATTTTGTCCGGAATTTGCTCTTCCGTAGCCGGCATCGGCGATGCCGGCCCACGTGCATCAGTTTCCTGCTCTCGACCGGGATCATCGATCCCGGCTACAGCATCTTTCTTTTTCGCCGGACGCGCATTGAAGCCGATGATGTTTCGCACGCCTACGCGGGCAAACATTTTGTAGCGGCGTTCCATCTCATCGATCAACGACCGCAAGGCGAGCAGCACTTTCTTTGAATCCGTCACAATCGGAAAGGCGAGATGCGGCAGAGAGCTATAGGCCTGCAGCTCGACGACTTTTGGATCAATGATCACAAAACGCAGTTCTTTCGGAGTGAAGCGAAAGAGCATGCTGGCAATTAGTGCATTGATACAGACGCTCTTTCCGCTGCCGGTGGTGCCGGCCACCAGTAGATGCGGCATTTGCGCCAAATCCGTGATGATCGACTTACCATAAACATCTTTGCCGAGCGCGAGCGGAATTTTCGCGTGTGTTTTCGTCTCATCCCAATCGGGTGATTGCAAGAGGTCACGAAGTTTCACTGTCGCTTTTCGAGTATTCGCCAGCTCGATGCCTACCGTGTCTTTTCCGGGAATCGGCGCGAGAATATTGATCCGCTCGGCGCGAGTCGCTCGGGCAAGGTCTCGCTCCAAGCTAACGATCTTGTCCACACGCACGCCCTTTGCTGGGTACACTTCGTAGCGCGTAATGGTGGGACCTTTGGTGATGTCGCCGGGCGCCACCGCAATACCGAACTGCGCCAGCGTATCAATCAGGATTTGCCGGACCTCCTCTAATTCGGCGGGATCAGTAGCCGCCCGGGCTTCGAAACTGTGCTCGTCAAGCAAATCCAATCCTGGCAATACATAATCTTCCCAGCTCGAAGTAGTACTCTCTGCGTCGGAATCCAGCTTTGGTTTCTCAGAGCGCGCGCGCAATTCCGCAAGAGACGGTTTTCTGCCAATCGTTGTCATCTGCTCACTCGATAAGGCAGTGGTATCAACCACCTTCGGCGTCGGCCGGTTTGCCAGTTCCTCTGGCGAAATAGTCGTGCCCACCGGCTCAGGCACAGGCATGCCCTTTTTCTTGAGCTGCTTTTCGAGTGCCCGTCGTTGTTTGGCGAGCTCCCTCTCACTGATTTCCAGTTTTTGCTTGAGATCCGACCGGCGGAGTTCGCGCCGTAATTGCCATTCGCGCAGTCTTATTCCGAGCCGTCGCGTGCCGCCGACCGTCTCGCGAACAAGATGAATCGGGCGCAGTCCTGTAACCAAAATCAGGGTAGTCGCATAAATTCCGATCACGAGAATAAGCGAGCCGACAGGGCCCAGGGCGGCGCGAAGCAGGCCGCGATGTTCATCGGCCAAGCGATATCCAATCAGGCCGCCAGGTCCCTGAATATCCACCGGCACTTTCAAGCCGAGCACATGGCTGATGTCCCACAACTCGTCGAGGCAGGCACCGGATACGATGAACAAAACAATCCATGGGATCCGAGGCGTTACGCGCAACCGAGGATGGAACAATTTCGCCGCGCCAAAACCGAGTAGAACTGCTGCCAATAACAGCGAAGCGAAAACGCCAATGCATTGATAACAAATTCCGGCCACGATCGCGCCTACTGGCCCAATAAAATTCTGCGCAGGATGATTCGAAGGTGAAATATGGCTAAACCAAATCCAGGACGGCACATCCTTTGGCGTGTACGAAATCAGCGCAAAAAACAATAACGTGCCGACAAAAAGCAGAATGAGAGCGAAGACTTCGCTCCAAGCGCTCTGTTTGTCCGTGCGGGCCACCGCGTCTGATAGTAACTCCGCGCCCGCGTCTTTCAATCAACTCTTGTGCGCCTCCTTCGTCGGATATGACGCATAGGCCATATCGCACTGATGCGCTTTCGTCTTGCGCACTGCCTCACAGGCTGATAACTGTGCCAGCGCATTATGGCTCTTTTCCTTCGCCAGGGCGTCATTGCTGTCGCGCTCGGCACGCTGCTGTTTTGCATGTCTTGCGAAAAACATCCTCTGGGCCAAATGCCGGACGTCCAGCGAGAACAGCCTGATCCAGCAAAGGTCTGGTCGAAGGCGACAGAGAAAAATTCTGACGAATCTTCGGCGTCCCCAACGCCGGCCGAATCTTTTCCGCACGAAGCTCGCTAGGCAAAGGAGATCACATGGCCAAACACAACTATCTAACTTCGCCGCCCAACCTCGCCGGCATGCCGCCAGGAGTACCGTACATCATCGGCAACGAAGCGGCCGAGCGTTTCTCCTATTACGGCATGAAGTCGGTGCTGACGGTCTTCATGGCGCATTACATCTTGAATCAGTCCGGGGTGCTCGCGCCGATGAGTCCAAACGAGGCGTACATGTACACGCATTATTTTGTGTTTGGCGTCTATTTTCTTCCGATTCTCGGCGCAATTATCGCCGACGGTTGGATCGGCAAATACTGGACCATCCTATCGCTGTCGATCGCGTACTGCTTTGGCAACCTCACACTCGCGTGCATGGCCACCTCCTGGGGAATTGCGGTGGGACAACGGACGATGCTCGTATTAGGATTGGCGCTGATTTGTCTGGGCGCAGGCGGGATCAAGCCATGTGTATCGGCCAACGTGGGTGATCAATTTGGCGAATCGAACAAGCATCTGCTTTCAAAGATGTTTGGCTGGTTCTATTTCTCGATTAACGCTGGTTCCTTCATCTCCTCTATCCTTTGTCCATGGCTCCTTGCGAATCCTAAGTACGGACCCGGATGGGCATTTGGAATCCCCGGCATAACGATGTTAATCGCCACTTTGTTTTTCTGGGGCGGTCGCAACAGGATGGTGCACGTGCCCCCAGGAGGACTCGGCTATTTGCGAGAAACATTCAGCCGCGAGGGCCTCATTACGCTCCTCAGGATCGCGATGGTTTACGTTTTCATTTTAGTTTTCTGGGCACTCTGGGGCATGAGCAATGGCGTCGAGTGGACGCTGCAAGCTGAGAAAATGAATTTGCATTGGCTCGGAATGGATTTGATCGCCGCCCAAGTGCAAACGGCAAACCCGATCTTGATTCTGATTTTTATTCCCTTGGTAAACTACGTCATTTACCCTGCGATCAACCGCGTCTTTCCCCTTACTCCACTGCGCAAAATTGGCATCGGTCTTTTCCTCACCGGTTTGTCTTTTATCGTTATTGTTTGGATCCAGGGACAAATCGATGCTGGTTTAAGGCCGAGCATAAATTGGCAGTTCCTCGCATACATCATTCTGACCCTTGGCGAAACGATGGTGTCGATCACCGGGCTTGAGTTTTCATACACTCAGGCCCCGAACACGATGAAGAGCTCCGTCATGGCGCTGTGGCTTTTCACTGTCGCCTTCGGCGAGTTCTTCGTTGGAAAGTTTAACGCGTGGGACTTGAACGCTGATGGCACACGCAAGCTGACCGACTATCAATACTTCACGTTCTTCACAGTTTTGATGTTCGTGGCTGCTGCCGTTTTCGTGGTTGTCGCCTGCTTCTATAAGGGCCGCACCTATCTCCAGACACAGCAGCTCACGCTCGATGAGATCGCCACGGAGCCGATTCTTCATGGCGGCAGTCCGAGCTGAGGTCGGATGAAAATCGTCATCACCGCTGGCGTCTTATTGTCGTTGTCGATACTGAACGCACCGGCCACTCCGCAGGACGACGCCTTTCAAAAAATCGCGCGCGATTACATCGAGCAATATTTGCAGACCAACCCTGAGGATGCGACCGAGCTCGGTGACCATCGGTTTGACAGTCAACTAACCGATTACTCGCCTGATGCGCGGGCGAAAGACCTCGCAACCCAAAAAGAGTTTCGCGACAAGCTTAACGCGATCGATGGATCGCAGCTCACTGGTGCGAACAATATCGATTTTCGCATCCTGAAGGAAAACATCGATTACCAAATCTTTCAGGCGGAAGAGCTGAAAGAGCCGGAGTGGAATCCGCTTGTCTACATGCAGAGCCTGGCCAACAGCCTTTATCTTTTGGTCGCCCGCGATTTCGCGCCGCCGGACAAACGAATTCCGAACTTGCGCCAGCGCATGGAGAAAATTCCACGCGCAATCGCCCAGGCAGAAGCCAATCTGCAGCGCCCACCACGCGTTCACACAGAGACAGCGATCGAGCAAACGCAGGGCGCCATCAACCTCGTGCGCGAAGGACTCTCTCCGGTTCTCGATCGTGCGCCGCAAATGAAGAAGGAGCTGGCGCCTTTACAGGAAAAAACCACGGCTGCCTTGGAGGATTACAAGAAATGGCTCCAGAACGATCTGCTTCCGCGCTCGGACGGCGATTTTCGACTCGGCGCGGACAAGTTTCGGAAGAAGCTGCGTTTCGCGCTCGCGTCGAACTTGTCGATGGAAGAAATCATGAAGCGCGCGCAGGCCGATTTGCAACAGACGCAAACCGCGATCTATGAGACGGGTCTGCCGCTCTATAAAAAATATTTTCCAAATGCCGACGATAAAACCCTTGCAGACAAACATGCAGTGACGGCCGCGGTGCTCGATAGACTTGCTGAGCAACATCCCGATGACGCGACAGTGGTGAGTTATGCGCAAAAAATTCTAGGGGAGGCAACTGATTTCGTAAAACAGCACAACCTGGTCACTATCCCGAGCGTTCCACTGGACGTGATCGCGATGCCTGAATTCAAGCGCGGCGTCGCCATTGCCTATTGTGATTCGCCGGGTCCACTCGACAAGAATGGCAAAACCTTTTTCGCGGTTGCTCCGACGCCAAAAGACTGGTCGAAAGAGCGAAAGGAATCGTTCTTTCGCGAATACAACAATTACATGATTCGCGATTTGACGGTACACGAGGCGATGCCGGGCCATTACCTGCAGCTCGCTCACGCGAATGAGTTTCGCGCGCCCACACTAGTCCGCGCAGTCTTTCGTAGCGGCACATTTATTGAAGGCTGGGCGGTGTACACTGAACAGCTAATGGCAGAACAGGGCTACGGCGGCCCGGAGGTCAAAATGCAGCAATTGAAGATGCGATTACGCGCCATCGCCAATGCGATTCTCGATCAAAGCATTCACGCCGGGAACATGAACGAGAAAGAAGCGATGAATTTGATGATGAAACAAACGTTCCAACAGGAAGGTGAAGCGGTCGCCAAATGGAAACGCGCACGCCTCACCTCGGCGCAGCTTTCGACTTATTTTGTGGGTGCGACCGAGCATCTCGATCTTCGCGCAGCGGAAGAGAAGAAGTTAAGAAGGGATTTTGATCTGAAGAAATACAATGACCAGGTAATTTCCTATGGCAGCCCGCCAGTGAAATTCGTCCGCGAGTTAATGGGATTGTAGGGGAAATGCGTTGTCCTTAACGCGTTGACAGAAACAACACGTCTTCGGCGCCGAATTTCTGGCATCGTCTTCGGAGAAGGCGATCGACCTTCGCTTTAGGCACGACGTTTTTTGGACGCCTTGTGTTTGTTTGATGCCTTGGCAGCGACCTTCTTCGCAGCCGACATCCGCACTAGTTCGTCCAAATTAAACGTCCGGCGCCGTCTTGTTCCCACCTCGCGACAATCGACTTGGTACCAACCGTTCATGCGATCCACTCGATACCGTTTTTGCCCAATACGCATCGGCTCGTGCGCGATGACGCGATGGATGATTTTTTCGTATTTGGAGCGCGACCAACGTCGCATGCGGCGGCGTCCCCAATCAATCACCCGCCCGACATCATCGTATGCTTCCGGTCGCTCCGCGAAATCCAGAACTGAGCGCGCATTCCCAGCGAAAACCGCAGCGATGTGCTCCAGAGTCCTGGAGTCGCTAATCTGCCGAATTCGGCGGCGAAATGGTCTCAAAGTTTCTGCCGCGATTGCACGCAAGCTAAGCGTTCGACCCTCGCGTAATTTCCAAAGCGGCGCGTTAGTGTCCGCCGTGAACGGATTTTGCCCTAACGAATCCGCCGTGACCCGCCACCCGCGACGCGAAGAATGTTTCCGCAGACGAAACGGCGTAATCCGAGGAATTCCATTTCGGTTCAACTGCCTCAGGCCAAAATTTCCCCAGCGAAGAACTGTTTGTACCGCGCCCGCAACGAAAACGCACGTCGCCAGCATCAAGGCGGGATCGGGCGTAAAATCAGCTGTCACCTCGATTCGACTCCTGCGGGGACGAACACCGACAGCGCTGCTCTGCCGGTTCGCTGCCAACAAGAGCACGGGCACCGGCAATATGTGCGCGAGCAGATACGCAAACTTGGTTGCGTTGCGAAATTTTGATTTCCGCGCATTGGGAAATGACAAATTATAGTGCGCGCTAAATCCCTGCAGACGGCATTGGCAGCCGTTTCGTTTCGCCCAGTGATCCAGCTCCACTCGTAAATAGCGGATTTGCTCCCAAAGTGAGCGGGTCGCGCGATAGCAACAGCCGGGTTCGAGTTCAACTATCGGCGTCGTGACTTCGATCACACCGGTGTCAAAATAAATCGCGCCGCCAGCCGGCAATTGAAAGGACTTGCCTGTCCGTGGAATCATTCGCCTTCGCACCAAACGGCTGGGATCGCCAAACACCTTTTCCGGACGCCGTCTGCGTCCATCAATGAAAAGAGTAAACTCCGCTTCCAAGCCGATGACAGCACGCGGCGGTGTTTCGACAAATGCGCGGTCGCGGAAAAAGCGACCGCCCCGTTCTGTTGCTAGATCCTTCATCTGCTCAATAGGAGCTCAACTCGTCTCGCTGCATTCGCGCGGAGTTAAGCTCGCAAACCCTAAATCGATATGGAGATGGTCGTCGGTTTGGCCTCGGTGCGGTCCGAAGGGCCGAACAAACACAGCCGGACTGAGCGACGCCGCGACGGCTCCATATTTCTCGATGGATTTCGCGTCATCGAGAAAAGTGTCGCCAACGCGATATACGTTGGCAGCTGTTCCCCAGGCATGAATGCTTTTCGCGCCGCCAATCTGATGCGCTGGCGACCGGTAACCGCCGTTTGCACTGACGAAAACCGGCGCATCGACTTCGCGGCGAAAATCCTCGAGGAATCTCGCAAGCAGAACAATTGCGCACGGCACATAATGAGGAAACTGCCTTAGAAGCGGTCCCGCTTCACGGCAATCGACGAGGATCAATTCCGCGAGCTTGAAATGCGGCGCCAGTAGAACCTCGTGCGCTTCCTGCCAGCTGCGGATTTCATAGAAAAAACGCGGTAGATGGTGGAGGTTGCCTAGGAAGTCTGTTTCCGCTTCGCCTGGTCGCAACAACCCGCGGTACGCATCAGGCAGATCTAAACCGTCAACCGCGCGCAATAGCTTAGTGTTCATTTGATCTCGGTTCCATTCCCATCACTGAGCGATAAATCGCCTCGGAAATAGCTGCAACGGTCTCGCGGCGACCGTTTTGTTCCGAATCGAATTCGGTCAAAATGACAGCGATGTACGGTTCGCGTTCTGGCAGGTACACAATTCCCATATCGTGGCAGGCAGTGGAGATCTCGCCTGTCTTATGCGCCACTGCCGCATGCGCTGGAAGGCCTGCAGGAATCATCGAATTGAATCGTTGTTCCAGCAGAATCCGAATTGCTTGTTCTTTGCTCTCGCTGCTGAGAAAATCGCCGCGCAAAGCCGACAATAATGTCAGCAAACCATTGGCGGTCGCTTCATTGTTTATCCGTCGTTCGTGTGCCGCATGGTCCTCAACACCTCGCCGCAGTTCCACCCCTTCCACTTGCGCATCGCACAGAACCTTTCGCGCGTATTCCACACCGACGAAATCGAGAAGCAGATTCGTCGCGAGATTGCTGCTCACAGCAATCATTCCTTCTGCAAGAGCCGAAATTTTCGCTGTCCGTCCAATCGCTTGGTACAGCTCGGGCATCGCGTCGGAGTCGCGATCAAGGTGAAAAGAAGAGGCGTCTGCTGCGCTGATAAAGCGATTTCGCACGTGTAGCGAGTCATCCAGCCGAAGTCGGCCCTCATCTGCTGCGCGAAACAGCGCCAGAAGCACTGCGACCTTGATCGTGCTCGCAGCATGAAACCAGCGTTCGCCCTGCAGTGAGAATCGCAGACCGCTCTCAAGATCGTGCAGCGCTACTGCGATCGCTTGAGCCTTGCTCTCGGCAGTGAATCTTTCCACTTGCTCACTTAAGGTGCTGGAGATGTTCACGCGCGACATCGAAGTGCTCTTTACATACCCATTAGGAAGTCGCAAATTCGACGATGCCCAATCTGGCTACTTGGATGCGCCCGAAGGCTGAAAAATGGTTTCGGCCATTTTTCGCGAAGCATCCTGACATTCATGTTTTCGACGCGCGTAAAGGCGACGTTGCGCTCGACCAAATGGACGGTCTTCTGCTCACTGGCGGTTCCGATATTTCGCCAGAATTTTTGCGCCAGAAAGTCGCCGATCCTTCGGTGCTGAGCAAAGACATGGACCCGGAACGCGACCGTTGGGAATTCAAGGCTGTCCGCGAAGCACTCTCGCGTGGACTACCGATTCTGGCAATTTGTAAAGGGCTTCAGGTGTTCAACGTCGCACTTGGTGGTACGCTAAAGCTGGACATCAAAGGGCATAACCTGCCTGAGCAACGGCATCGAGATGTTCAGTCATTGCGCAGCGCGCGTCGCGCGTCACACCGCTTTTCAAAAGTTAACAGCGCCCATCATCAGGCAATCGATCGGCTGGGCGACGATTTGGAAGTGGAAGCCTGGGCCGCACATGATGGGATCATCGAGCAAGTTCGCCTGCGCAAGTATCCGTTCGGCCTCGCTGTACAATATCATCCGGAGCGCAGCCGCGCTTACGCGTCGCTCTTCGAGGATTTCTTTGCGCGATTGGAATCGTCGAAACACTAGGGCGAAGGCGATTGCTGTTCCACGGATACCGCACTCCCCGAGTTGCCTAGCGCCGCAACTCGCCGGAGCAGTAACGCGAGCAGCGCCGCTACGACCCCGCAAACACCCAGCAGCATGAACGCGGCGCTGTGGGTGCCCATGCGATCCTTCATTGCACCCATCAACGTGGGACCAATGAACCCGCCGACGTTGGCGATCGTCACCACCAAGGCAATGCCAGCGGCTGCCGACGCTCCGGTGAGGAAGCGTGTCGGCATGGAGAAGAATGGTCCATACGCCGAGCAGTGCCCGATCGGAACGAGTGCCAGCGATAACACGGCCAATCTCGGGTCGGATAGAAGAGCGCAAGCAAAAAATCCCGCGCCCATCACTAACAATGGAACAGCCACATGCAGAGGACGCTCGTCAGTGCGATCAGAGTGGGCACTATTCAATACCATGCAGATGATCGTCGCCGCGCTGATCGCACCCAAAATTAGGCCTACGCCCAGATCGCTGCTCCCCGTGAGCGATTTGACGATCAGCGGCGCCCAAAATGAGTATCCGTAGAAACCGATTGCGGCTAAAAGAAAGATAATCCCAAGCTGCCATACCGTCGCATTAGTAAATATCTCTAATGTACGGATCGGATGTGCAGCGGTGCACGTGTCGCGCTCGGTGGCAATTTCACTAACCAGCCAATGCCGCTCGGCGGGACTCAGCCAGTGCGCTGCCTCGGGGCGATCGGTGAGGTAAAACAGCACGATCAAGCCAAGCAACACCGCGGGAAGTCCCTCGACCAAGAAGAGCCATTGCCACCCGGCAAGCCCTGATACTCCGTTCAGAGTTAGCAGTACACCTGACAAAGGGCCGCCGATGACGCCGCTCACGGGGACCGCTGTCATGAATGCTGCAATCGCACGAGCGCGTTGCGTCTCGGGATACCACAGGCTCAAGTAATAAACCATTCCCGGAAAAAACCCCGCTTCGGCAGCTCCCAGCAGGAACCTCAGGATGTAAAAAGTCGGCGTTGTCCGAACAAACATCATCGCGACTGAGATAGCGCCCCAAGTAATCATGATCCGTGCGATCCAGCGACGCGCTCCCACGCGATGCAAAACCAGATTACTCGGCACTTCGAACAAGCAGTAACCCGCGAAGAACACGCCGGAGCCGAAGCCGAACGCCGCCGAACTGAATCCGAGATCGGAATTCATCTGTAACGCAGCAAAACCGACATTCACCCGATCGAGCCACGCTATGATGTAGAGGAGAAACAGGAACGGAATCAACCGAAACGTCACCTTGCGCAGCGTGGCCGTTGCAACGTCTGATTTGGTTGATGCGGACAAGAATGACAAAGCACGAATGACTAATGACGAATGAAGCTTGAATGCAGAAATGACGAACGAACAACAGCCGCCGCTTTTCGAAATTCGGACTTCGTCATTCGTTCGTCATTCGCCTGCCGCGCCGTAGCCTTGGCGAAGGCGGGTCACTCGGATTTCGTCATTGATTCCTCATTCCTTACCACGACTTCCAACTTAATTTCCTGAAACGCGAGCTGGTCATGAATAAGACCTAGCAATTCAATCGCGCGCGTGTCTGGCACATGCGCGCAACGCAACTCGATCCGTACAGCTTTGCCAGCGAGACCCGGGTGATCGGCTGCCAGCTCGCCGTCGAGCAGAAATGAAACGTACGCGTTGAACCGCTCTTGTAGCGCCAGTAATTGTTCGTCCGAGCCATCCCACTCATCAGGCTCGTTCATGACGAGAACGACCTCGCCTGTTTTAGGGTCGTGCGCTATTACATCGATGACGCCAGTGCGATCTTTGATTTTTGATGTTTGAGGTTTGATGTCCATACAGATGACTCGGCGTTGGACGTTCGGCGGTCGCAAATCGATGTTCAAGGTGTAAGAAAACAAATGACCAATAATCTGACAGCCCAGGAGGTCCGACAGCTCCTAAAACTGGAGCTGCACGACAATGGAACAAGCGAGCGCGCCATAGTCGGTCCGGATCTGCGCGCGGGTCAATGCGTGCAGCTTTTGATCCCCGGCAACACCTTCCACACTGCACGCGTCATCGGAGATCGCCGCTGGTTCCTCGGCGCGAGCACAGAATGGCCAGGCGTAGAACGAGTTGACGTAGAAATCGGTGACGTCGAAGCGCTCGCAGCAAAATATCCAGACGTGGCGGACGATCTGCGGGCGTTCCAGAAAGGTAGTGGCGATTGATCGCAATTAGCCTGCTGCGTTGTAGCGGGGTTTGTGTCAAGCCCCGAACCTTCAGCCAGGCGTTTGCCATTTGAACACCGTGCGCGTGATGAGTTAATTTACCCTGAATGGCCAAAGCCAAAACATCCCGCCTGACGCTTCTCGGGCGAAGCGAAGCGAGAATTCCTGCTTCGCCTGCCGAAGCGCGTCTGGAGACTTTTCCGAATCCGGCTGCTCGCCGCAATTATCGGATTCATTTTGAAACAGACGATTTCACTTCTGTTTGTCCGGTGACAGGCCAACCGGATTTCGCAAGAATCGATATCGATTACGTCCCCGACCATCTCTGCGTCGAAAGCAAGTCGCTCAAATTTTATCTAGCATCGTATCGAAACGAGCGGGCGTTCAACGAAGCCGTCACGAACCGCATTTTGGACGATTTCGTAAAAGCCTGCGCGCCGCACGAAGCGATTATTACCGCGCAATTCTCCGCGCGCGGCGGAATCGCACTCACCGTTCGCGCCGAGTATCCGGACAAGAAAGTTGGCCGCGACGACCAATGGATTTAGTAGGGCGCGACCGGTTCGAGCCGGACTGGCATTTGGCGCGCCGACGAATCACGCAAGCTTATTTTTCCGCCTCTCCCCTTTCGCAAAAAGGGGAGAGGATTGACGTGAGGGGTTTTCGGAGCGCCACTATAAAGCGCAACCCTCACCCTACCCTCTCCCTTCGGAAGGGAGAGGCGAATCGCTAAGCGGCGATCAGCGTGCAAAGTTACACGACGAACAAATGAAACGCGCAGTCGTGCTTTTGAGTGGCGGAATCGATTCGACCACCACCCTGGCAATTGCAACCGCGGAAGACTACGAAACTTATGCGCTCTCATTCGATTACGGCCAGCGGCATCAGATCGAAACAGATGCCGCCCGCCGCGTTGCCAGTTCGTTAGGCGCCAAAGAACATCGCATTGCCAAAATCGACATGCGCATCTTCGGCGGCTCGGCGCTTACTGATGATTTCGATGTGCCAAAGCAACGTTCGGAAACAGAAATCGCGCACGGAATTCCGATCACCTATATTCCCGCGCGTAACACGATCTTTCTCGCTTACGCGCTTGCATTGGCGGAAGTAATCCCGGCCGCTGATATTTTCATCGGTGTAAACGCGATCGACTACAGCGGCTACCCCGATTGCCGACCAGAATTCACCAAGGCGTTCGAAACCCTCGCTAACCTTGGAACAAAAGCCGGCGTCGAAGGCAGACGCTTTCAAATTCACACGCCGCTCATCAAATTTTCGAAGGCCGACATCATTCGCAAAGCAGTCGAGCTCGGCGTCGATCTTTCGCTTACTCACAGCTGTTACGATCCGACACCGGACGGTCTTGCCTGCGGCGAATGCGATTCCTGTCTCCTGCGGCTCAAAGGCTTTCGCGAAGCCGGAATGAAAGATCCAATTGCTTACGCTAAAAAATGAAACGCCTGTTTCGGATTTTCCGGTTGTCGAAAAATGAACAGCGCGTCGTCTTCATCGTAATGCTCGTTCTGATTGCGATCGCATTCGTCGGATATGAGCGCCGCGTTCATCGCGTGCACGTTCGTCCTCCAACCGCACTAGAGATGAAGACATCCCCGAGTCCTACGCAAATCGAGAACGGGCAATAGAGTTGAATTTTCGATCAAGCCGAGAATCCGAATCACACGAAACTCTACTAGCCTTCGAACGCTTGGCACAATTCTCCTGGGAATCCGTGCCGAATCAGCCATTGTCTGGTCTTCGCCTCTGCATCCTTGCCCGCTGTTATCGAGTTTTGCGGCTCACTCAGGAACCAGCGGCCTTTCGATAACGCCAACGAGTGGTAATAGAGATATATCCATGCCGCCAGCACGCCGTCACTCCTCCACAATGTGAAGCAATCGGAAACGCCACCATATCTCCACAAGGGAAAGCTAAAGACCCGCCGCGGGCTATAGATGACCGTATAGTGAATAGTCATCGACCTAAGCAGCGCCGGATCTTCGACTTCTAGCCGCTTCCTTGCTTCATCAACAAGGTCGATAAACTCCGTTGGTCCCCAAAAATGCCAGCTGCCAATTCTCGTACGCTTAAACCGCTGGGCCCGGCAAACTATGTTCAACGTGGCTCGGCTTATTCGTTCCGTCACCAGCGAACTCAGGTACCTAAGAGATTGTGCAAACATGATTTTTGATCTCTCCAAAACCGAACAGCGTGTCGCCCTTAGTGATCTTCTTCTAAACCGGGAATCCGGCCGTAGCCGACGAAAACTGGGCTGATCTTGGCGTCTCCGCTTTGCGGTGGCGGCGGCATTTTGAAATCGAAAACGCTAACACCCCAACGTTGTTTCCCGTCGTATGTGCGACCGTCGCTCGATCCGACCATGACACGCTTTTTCGTTCGTTTTTCGCGACCCAGATAAATCATCGTGTGCGTGATCGGCGGATCGCGATCGATGTTATAAGTGCCGCGCCAAAACAGCAGGTCGCCGGGCTTGAGCGCGTCAAATTCAAATGAATCTTCTTTGCGGCTCAGGACCGCGTTGAAATTTCCAGCCTTGCGCACCCAGACGTATTGCTGACTGGAATCGCGCGGCACATCGGGAAAGCCGTTTTGCTGAAGGACGTAATAGATGAAGCCTGAGCAATCCATTCCGCCGTTTTTCGGATCGGCGGACCCGTAGGTGTAACCGAGATTTTGTTTTGTCAGCGCAAGCCCCGTGTCGAGAATTTGACGGACCTTTGACGGATAAGTGTTGTAGTCGGTTAGTTCACCCGGCGAAAGAGAGACGTTCGGCCATGCTTTCTTTCCTGGAGCAGGACGCTCAGGAGGCGAAGGCGTTGGCCTCTCAGCTGGAGTGGGAGACGGAGTTTCTGTTTCAGACGGAGATTCGCTCGGTGTGGGAGTTGGAGACGCTTTCCTGCGCTTCGATCTTGCCTTCGATGTCGGGCTGGGAGATGGAGTCGGCGAAGCTTTCTTACGTTTTGGCAAAGCCGTAGGCGACGGCGTTGGCGTCGCTTTCTTTGCCGAGCTCTTCCGGTGTTTGCGAGCAGGCGTGGGCGTCGGCTCCAGAATCTTTTTGATTTTTGTGCCTAACGATTCTTCGGCTGCGTTCGCGGCATCAATAACTCCGAATAACAGCGCAAAGATTAGAAACCATTTCATCACGGAAAGTTGGTGCACTTGGGCTGTAGTGTCCGCTGTCCTCAGGGTAGATTCCAGCGCGCAGTCGCTCAGATGGAGATGCGCTGAGGACAGCGCACGCTACAGCCAACAATTAGGAACAAGAGCAGGAGCAAGATTACGAAGCGGCAACAAAATTACTGCGCGAGCTCCTGGAGAATAGCTTTATTAAGACGAATGCCAGCCTCGAAATTTTCGAGCGGAAAATTCTCGTTTGGCGAATGCGCGCGGCAATCGGGCAACGCGAGTCCCATCAGCAGCGTTTCGATCCCGAGGATTCCTCGGAACTGCGACACAATCGGGATGCTGCCACCTTCGCGAATGAGCGCGACGTCGCGATTAAATGCTTTGCGCAAGGCGCGTTGCGCGGCTTCGCCGAGCGACGAATGCGGATCGGTGAGATACCACGGGCCGCTATGCCCGGTGGAGATTTCCAATGTGACGCCTTTCGGCAGATTCTTCCGCAAATGCTCCTCTGCGAGCTTGAGAATTTCTTCTCCGTGCTGCTCCGGAACGAGTCGAAATGTCAGTTTCGCCATGGCGTGACTGGCGATCACCGTCTTTGTCCCCTTCCCCTGATAACCACCGCCGATTCCGTTGATCTCGGCAGTCGGTCGCGCCCAAATGCGTTCAGCGGAATTATAGCCGGCTTCACCGAACAGTTCTGGAACGCCGGTTTCTTCGAGAACCAGTTTGTCGCCATCGACCGGAAGTTTGCGCCACGCTTCGCGCTCCCAGTTTTCCAGCGGCTTTACGCGATCATAGAATCCTGCGATCGCCACACGACCTTCGCTATCATGAAGCGTTGCCAGTAATTGGGCGAGCGCGGTGATCGGATTCGCAACCGCCCCTCCGAAAACGCCGGAGTGCAAATCGATTTTAGGCCCAGTCACCTTAATCTCGAGAGCGGTTACTCCGCGCAATCCATAACTCAACGTCGGCACGCCACGCGCGATCATTCCGGTATCGGAGATTACCGCCACGTCACTTTTCAATTTTTCTCGATTTTCCTCTAGAAAACTGCCAAGGTGTGCACTGCCGATTTCTTCTTCGCCCTCGACTACGAGCTGCAGGTTCACCGGCAGATCGCCGTTTTGTTCAATCGTCTCCTGGATGCCGATGATGTGCGAAAGGATCTGGCCTTTGTTATCGGTTGCGCCGCGCGCGAACACGTACCCATCCTTCAAAACAGGCTCGAACGGGGGCGAGTCCCAAAGCTCCAGAGGATCCGGCGGCTGCACATCATAATGGCCATAGATCAGAACTGTCCGACGCCCCGGCTGATGTTTGTTGCGTGCCCAGACAATCGGATGACCACGAGTTGGGACAAGCTGCGTCTCCAATCCAATGCTGGTGAGTTTTTCCTCAAGCCATTGTGCACAGGCGCCTAACGTCTCTGCGTACTGATCGTCGGTTGAAACACTTGGAAACCGCAGGAACGAATAATACTCCTCAAGATAACTCTCACGCATGGCTGGAAGCTAATCGGCTTTTCGGCCTTTGCCTACGACTTCTGCCTGAACTGAACGCGGATGAAATACACAATCGAGGCGAGCACCAGCACGATTCCAGTAACGACGAATTCGCGAACCGTCGCGTGGGCGAGAATCCAAATGATCGCCAGGATCGCCAGCGCAGGGACAATTTTCATTCCAGGAAAATTGAAGGGCTCACCATCCGAGCGCACATCGCGTTGGATCAAAACCCAGCAGGCCGCACAGCAAAGGAAATACATCAACAACACGGCGACGTTTGAAAGCACGGCCAGCCGTTCGAACGTACCGCTAATTGACAACGCAAATGCCAGCGTCGCGTAAGTAATGATTGCGACGTCCGGGGATCGATATCGCGGGTGGACGTGCGCAAAAAACTGCGGCAACGCGCCGTCGCGTCCGAAAGCAAAAATCATACGCGGTGAACTCAAGATGTCGCTCGTCACAAATCCAAATGCGGAGATGCTGGCGCCGGCCAGAAGAATCGTGCGGCCCAGTTTCCCGAGAAATGTCGCTGCCGATTCGGCGAGTGGGGCGTCAGGATGATTCGCGAGATCGGCGCCAAGCGTCCCCTGTCCCACGAGCTGGATCAGGATGTAAATGACGGTCGTAATGACGAGGGCCAGATACGCAGAACGCGGCACGGTGCGCGCCGGATTTTTCACTTCGCCGCTCGGAATCAACGCCACCTCGATCCCGACGAATGCAAAAATCAATAGGATAACAGCATCGCCTAACGACTTGCTGCTGGGCGAACCGCTCCAGGCAAGGTTCGGCGCGTGAATAAAAAATATTCCCACAGACACGAACAACAACAGCGGCAGAAGTTTTGCTACGGTGATCACCGTAACAGCACCCGCGCCCTGACGAACACCGCGAATGTTGATCAACACGAGGGACCCATACACGGCGAGCATCACGACTATGCGCATGATCGGGCTGCCGAGAAACGGGATTACCAGCGCGACTGAGGTTGCTAACACGTTCACGACGCCAGCAACGGCGCCGAGTGCGGTTAGAAAATAAAGCATACCGGCGAGGAAGCCGACGTAACGACCGAACGCGACTTCCACATATGCGTAAAGCCCTCCTGTCAACGAAACGCGGCTACCGGCAATGGCGAAACAAGTCACAAACAACACCATCGCAATCGCACAACAAATGAATGCGAGTGGCGCCGCCGACCCCAGCCCCTTTGCGACTGTTGCTGGAATGACGAAAATTCCCGCACCAATAGTCGAGCTGATAATGTTCGCGGTGAGCGCTGGAATTCCAATACCACGAACCAACTGATGATCGACGCGCTCCGCTTGCTGGATCGACACCGTCGATTCGTTAGCCATTGGCGCATCCTCAGGGATTCGATTGTCCAACACAAGAGTGCGAGTTAGCTTCCCGCCAAGGAACTGTTCCGATCCATGGGTAATGGGTTTCGATGTCGGGCTTGCGGGAAACTGGAGCAAATGGCAAAGCGCAAAGACAAACGCGGCGTTTCCGCCCGTCTTGAAGCACAATATCCTGTGGCTGGCGCCCGTCGAAAGCCCCTCAAATTGTGTATTTTCTGCTTGTAACCCTTCCAAGGCTGCTGTATTGAGGCTGCCGAGGCCCGAAACTTCTGCCAACGATGCATTTACAATCGCTCGAGCTAGTCGGCTTCAAATCGTTTGCCGACAAAACGACGTTCAATTTTCACGAGGGCATTACCGCGATCGTCGGACCGAACGGTTGTGGAAAATCGAACGTGCTTGACGCTGTCCGCTGGGCGCTGGGTGAGCAATCTGCGAAGTCACTCCGCGGCGAGGAAATGGCGGATGTGATCTTCAACGGCGCCGACACACGTAAGCCGGTCGGATTCGCGGAAGTCTCGCTGACATTCACCGATTGCGCCGAAGAGCTCGGAATTGAATGGCACGATGTGCGCGTAACGCGTCGTGTCTATCGAGACGGCAACTCTGAATACCTGCTAAACAAAACGCCTTGCCGTCTTCGCGACATTCAAAGTCTTTTCGCAGACACGGGCATCGCGCGGGCCGCTTACTCGATGATGGAGCAGGGCAAGATCGACATGATCCTGAGCTCGCGGCCGGAAGATCGGCGCACAGTTTTCGAGGAAGCGGCGGGAATCACAAAATACAAAACGCAAAAGCGCGAAGCGCTGCGCAAACTGGAAGCGACGGAAGCGAATCTCCTGCGCATTGGCGACATCATCAAAGAGGTAAAGCGACAAATTGGTTCGTTGCAGCGACAAGCAGGCAAAGCGCGGCGGTATCAGGCGCTGCATGCGGACCTGCGCGTGCTCGAGACGCATTATTCGCGCAAGCAACTCGACGCGCTCGAAACCGATCTCGGCGCTTGCCACGAAGAGATCGAGCATCTCACCAATTCCGAGCACGCGGCGCGCGTGAAGATCGACAACAGCGAAAATGCCGTCGCCGAAGAACGGCGAATGCTGGACAAGATCGACATCGAGGTCGCTGGTTCGCGCGCGGAAGTGCAGCAATTGGAAACTGAAATCGCTACGCACCGCAGCCGCATTGAGTTCAATCGACAGCGCGCGGACGAGGTCGCCGAACTGATCCAACGCTCCCGGCGCGAGATAGCCGAGGCTGGAAAGAAACACAAACAGCACGCCGCAGAGATCGAGCAGACCAACAACTGGATCGCAGAAATTGAGCGGCACTTGAAGGAAAAGGAAGGCGAGTTGACCGGACTGGACGGTCTCGCTGCGGAAATCCAGGAAAATCGCACCGAGCGGCGCACGCGGTTCCAGGAATTGCAACTGGCGCTTTCCAAATCCGAAAGCAGAATCTCGACATTCGAAGACGAACTCTCCGGAACGAAAACGCGCCGCGAATCGACGCGGGCGCAAATCAAACAACTCACCAAAGAAATTCAAACATCGACCGAAACGCGTGAGAAACTCGTTAGGCAATTCGCGGTCTCACTGAAAACGAGCAAACGCGAGACCGTTGATGTCGAGGCAAGCCTGCGTGAAAAAGAACAACTGCTCTCCGAAGCGGAACAGAATCTCATCAGTCTCGAGTGCACATTCGCCGAGAAGCGATCGCGCCTGGACGTTTTGCGTCAGCTCAATGAAGAGGGCGAAGGCCTGGCGCAAGGCTCACAAGCTGTGCTCAAAGGCGTGGACGATCTCGAAAAGTTCCGCGAGGCGATTGCCGGTTCACTCGTTGCGCATCTCGATGTCGATCGAAAGTTTGTTCCGGCGATCGAGGTCGCGCTGGGGCGAAATATGCATGCACTCGTTCTAAAAGATGCGGACGTTGCTTACGAGATAATCGCACGACTCAAGAAAAGGAAGCTCGGTCAAGCCGCGCTGCTCATTCCGCAGCTGACGGGGCCTCCTCAGCAATCGGTCCGAACAGTTCTGCCGGAAGGCGCGCTTGCCTGGGCCACAGATAAACTGGTCGTGCCGCGATCGCTCGAACCGCTCATCAGGCAATTGCTCGACAACGTTATTATCTTTTCCGATTTACAACAGGCCCTTGAGTGCAAAAAGCACGAACCCATGCTGGCGATGGCCACCCTGGCTGGCGAATTCATTTCCAGAGAGGGAATCATCTTTGGTGGCGGCAGCGACGTACGCGCAGCTTCTTTGCTGGAGCGCAAGGCGCAAATCGACGATCTCGCAAAGGAGGAAGCAGCGCTAGCAAAGCAGCGCGATTCACTTTTAGCCAAACGCGACGAAGCGAAGGCTGCGCTTGAGATTGCGTCGCGTCTCCAACGCGACTTCGGCGAGGTCGAACGCAAGATCGACGATTTACGATCGGAAAAGAATGCGCTGGAGCGCCAGGTGACCGCCGCCGACGAACGCGTCGCGCAGTTGGAGCGCGAACTTCAAGCGATGCGCGATCAACTGGCAGAAGAGCAGACCGCAATGACCGTGTTCGAAGCGGCGCAGAAACAGACCGCGTTGCGCGAAGAAGAGTTGGCCGAAAAAATTAACCAGCTGCGATTAACCATCGCGACTGAGCGTCTGCGCCATGAAAATTTGATAGCGCGACACGAACCGATGAGCGCGCGTGATGCCGAGCTGGTCGAGCTGATAGCCGCGCGAAAGGCCGATATTGAGATGTACGAACAGAAATTGGCCGCACAAGCTCAGGAGTCTAGTGAATCGGAAGCTTTAATCAAAAATCACACGGCGGAGCGTGAGAAAGCAGAAGCGAACGCTTTGAAAATCGCTCAGCAACGTGCTGCACGAATGACTGCAATTTCCGATCGCGAAACCGAACTGCGACGTTTGCGCGATTCGCTGGGCGAATTGCAAGACCGCCGCGCTCGGCAGCAAGTGCGCGAGTCACAATTGCAAATGAAGATCGATAATCTGGTGGATCATGTTTCGCGCAACTACCATGTCGACCTTCGCGTCTTTGCTCCGGACCACGCGGCGTTTGAAAAAACTTTGAGCGCGCAATTAAAACGGAGTGAGAAACTGGAGGGCGGAGCTCCTGTGACTGCGGATTCGCCACAACTCGCCCCTCGAGACTTGGAAAAACTCATCACTGAGCTTCGCGCGTATCTCGACAACATGGGCCCGGTGAACCTCGACGCCGTTCATGAGTACGATGAGCTCGAAGAGCGGTACAAGTTTCTCGAAGCGCAAAATAATGACCTTACAAGTTCGCGTCGCGAGTTGCTCGATGTAATTGCGTACATCAACTCGACTACAAGAAAGTTGTTCAGCGAAACGTTTGCCCAGGTGCGAGTGGACTTCCGCGAGATGTTTATGGAACTCTTCGGCGGCGGGCGCGCGGATCTGTCTCTGCTGGACGAGAACGATCCGCTCAACTGCGGGATTGAGATTAGCGCCAAGCCTCCCGGCAAACAGCTTCAAAGCATCTCGCTGCTGAGCGGAGGCGAACGCTCCATGGTCGCGGTGGCGTTGTTATTCGCCATCTACATGGTGCGACCGAGCCCGTTCTGCATTCTCGATGAAGTGGACGCAGCGATGGATGAAGGCAACATCAACCGCTTTATCCGCGTCCTAGACCGCTTCGTACAACAGAGCCAGTTCATTATCATCACCCACAACAAACGCACCATTGCCAAAGCCGATGTTCTTTACGGAGTGACAATGGAAGAGCGCGGCGTGAGTAAACTGGTTGGAATGAAATTGACTGTGCCACAACAAGTCTCCAAAGACCTGTCGTCGAACGGAGGCGAACAGAATTCGACACACCGGCACCTCGTGCTGGCAATGCGGTAGGTGGCTCCGCTTGTCGGACGACAACAGGACGATGGCAAGGGCGCGTCTCTCCCGACGCGTTGAGGACAACGTGTTCCACCTGTGTAATTGGAGCGCCGAAAATTCTTTTGCGCGCGATCGTCGATCTCGCGTAAATTTGGAAGATGCTTCAGACGGCGCAGCGCAGCGCAAAGTCAAAAACAAAAAAGGCCGCGCCGCCGCACGATCGCTTCCTCGAGGCATTTCGCTGGATGCTGCTGGCGCGTACGCTCGAGGAAAAGCTCGTTAGTCTCTATCGAGGCGGCCTGATCACGGGCGGAGTTTATATCGGCAAAGGCCAGGAAGCTGTAAGCGTGGCATGCGGTTTGTTTTTGCAAGAAGGCGACATCTTCGCGCCATTGATTCGCGACCAGGCGGGACGCTCTGCGTTCGGCGAGCCGCTCATTGATGTGACGCGCACGTATTTGGGCTCGCGCCTCGGGCCGATGCGTGGACGCGACGGCAACATTCATCGAGGTCATCCGCGCAACAACGAACTTGCGATGATCAGCCACCTCGGCGCGATGGTTTCGGTCACCGTGGGCGCATTGATGGCGAAACGATTCAGAGGTGAAAAAAACTTTGTCGGCCTGGCATGCATCGGTGAGGGCGGGATGCAGACTGGCGCGTTCCATGAAGGAATGAACATTGCCGCAGTGGAACAGGTGCCGCTCGTCATCGTGGCCACAAACAATCATTATGCTTACTCAACGCCTAACGACCGCGAATTCGCCTGTCATGATTTGGTTGATCGCGCAATCGGTTACGGATTTGAGGGCTATACTGTTGATGGAACGGACTTGGCTGCGTGCCTGGACGTGATCGGCAGTGCAGTGAAACGTGCGCGCGCAGGTCGTCCGCCGCAGTTGGTGGTTGCGTCCGTGCTGCGCCTGTCCGGTCACGGCGAACACGATGATGCAAGTTACGTTCCAGAGGAGGTGAAGCGTGAACCGTTTGCGCGCGATTGCCTCAAGGTCGCCGAGCAAACCATTCTCGATCTCAAGTTGTTAGACGCGGAAACGCTGGCCGAACGGCGCAAAGAGGCAGCCGCGCAGGTGGACGAGGCAGTTGCTGCGGCGCAAAAAGAGCCCGCGCCGGAAGGCGACAAAGAAGATTGGTGCGCGTATGCGATGCGCGACCTCGTCAATTCCGTCGAATGAGCATCACGTATCTCGAAGCGATCCGGGAGGCGCAGGCGAAATTATTGCGCGACGACGAGCGCGTTTTCATTTACGGACAGGACGTCGGAGGAACCTTCGGGGGCGCGTTTAAAGCGACGAAAGGTCTGGCGAAGGAATTCCCTGCACGTGTATTGAACACACCGATCAGCGAAGACGCAATCGTCGGCACCGCGATTGGCGCCGCGATGCAGGGAATGCGGCCGATTGTCGAAATGCAGTTCGCCGATTTCTCCAGCATCGCGCTCAATCAGATTCTAAACAATGCAGGCACGCATTACTGGCGAACGAATGTCCCGGTACCGATAACCGTGCGTCTGCCTTCCGGTGGGACCAAAGGAAGCGGCCCGTTTCACAGCCAATCGATGGAATCGATTTATGCGCATTATCCCGGACTGATTGTGATGACGCCCGCAACGGTGGAAGATGCGTACACCATGTTGATCGAAGCGGTGGCGATCGACGATCCCGTCATTTACTGCGAACACAAATACCTTTATTACCATCTCAAGGCCGACAAATTGCCGGAAAAAGGTTGGCCGATAGGTCGCGCACGCATTGCGCGGGAGGGACGCGATCTCACCATCGTAAGCTACAGCGCAATGATGCAGGAATCACTCGGGGCGGCAGAGGAACTCGCCCGGGAGGGTTTCGAAATTGAGGTCGTGGATCTACGCACGGTTAAACCGCTCGATACTGATACCGTGCTGGCGTCGGTCGCGCGCACAGGACGCTTGCTCTGCGTCGGTGAATCGTTTCCGTGGGGCGGCGCGACCGCGGAAGTCATCGCGCGCGTCACGAACCAGGGTTTTCATCTGCTCGATGCAGCGCCACAACGTCTTAATGCCAAAGACACTCCCATTCCATATCATCCGAACCTGTGGAGCGCGCATCGACCTAATGCGAAAAAGATCGCAGCTAAAGCTCGCGCACTGCTGCGAGAGTAAAACTTATGCCGCAAGTTCCAATCATCATGCCGCAGCTAGGCGAATCAATCGCCGAAGCCACCATTGTCGATATCAAGGTCAAACCCGGTGACGAGGTTGTTGATGATCAGGAAATTATTGATGTCGAGACGAACAAGGCAGTCATGGGCGTAACTACCCCGTGCAAAGGCAAAATCGATAAGATCTCCGTGCAGCTAAAGGAAACTTATCTCGTTGGCGCAGTGCTTGGCTACATAGAAGCGAGTGAGGCCGATGCCGCCCGATTTGCACAGCAAGCACCGCCTCCTCCACAGCAGGAAGTCGCTGAGGAAATTCCCGCGCGCGCTGATCAGGAAGTCGCTCCCGCACGCGGGAAAAAAATCGCTGCGAGCGATGGTGAGGGCGTACGCGTTGGCGACCTGCCCGTTCCAGCGATTACGAAGGGAGCGACTTTCATGTCGCCGCGCGTGCGTGCACGCATGGCTGAGTTGCAATTAACGACTGCAGACCTGGCGGGGATCATGGGAACTGGCGCGAGCAATCGCGTGACCATTAAAGATCTTGAAAATTTCCTGCATAAGATTGAAAACCAAACTGCGCACGAAGCTTCCGCGATTCGCGCGGGCGTAGCTGACGCGATGCGGCGCAGCTGGACGCGCCCGCTTTCGACAATCGGCTCGTCAGTCAATCTCGATCCGGTGTTGCAAGATCGGCAATCGCGAGATCCAAAGCCTGGCCCCGGCCTTTACGCTCTGCGCGCGCTTGCACTGGCACTCGCGAGGAGTCCCGGCGCAGCTGCGAAACTGATTGGCAACCGCGTCGTAGAATCAAAGTCCATTGACGTCGGCATTGCAGTTGAAGCAGAGGACGGGATTATGGTGCCGGTGATTCGCGGCGCAGATAAAACCTCGCTTGCCGACCTTACGACAAAATACAAGGAGCTTGTCGAACTTGCGCGACAGCGGCGAATTTCGCCGGACATGCAAGCCGGCGGCATAGCAACTGTTTCCAATTTCGGCACCTTCGGAATGGAATGGGGCACGCCAATTCCCCTGCCCGATCAGACATTGCTGCTCGGCCTCGGCGTCGGGAAAAAAGTTCCGGCATGGGAGGAACAGAAAAACGAATTTGTTCCGAAGACCGAAGCGCAAATTACATTAAGCTTCGACCATCGCAGCATCGACGGCGGCGTTGCCGGCCGTTTGCTCAAACGAGTGATCGACTTGCTCGAAGATCCGGAGAACCTTTAATGCCTTTTCGCTACCTCCCACTGCCGTCAAAACGTTCGGATATTGCAGGTCACGGTTCAACATCTTGCAGGTCAATTACCGCTGCCCGAGCTGGACCTTCCCCTGAAGATTTTTCGCGATCTTGTAACGGTTCGAAGATATGATACGATGTCTCGCGTCGTCCAATTCCCTGGGGCGCATTTCATGCGTCGTAGTTTTGAAGCGTTTGAACGGCAAGCGGAACTTGTCATTTTATCAGTCACTCAAAACTGTTGTGACTTGTAAACCAGAACCAAACAGCACAGGAGGCATCCATGGGCGCTAATCTTGTACCGATTGTCAGAAATTTTTTCATCACTACTGAAACATTCGCTGCTGACAGCCACAGTGTGCAGGACGGATGCGTTACGCCGGGCACGCACCGCTTGATGCGCTTTGATTTTTTGTCTCACAACATCGGCGACGCCGATCTGGTTGTCGGTGCGCCGAAGGACCATCCCGAGTGGTTCACCTGGTCGGAAGCACACGGCCATTATCACTTAAAGGATTTCAATGAGTTCATTCTTTACGACTGCTCCGGCAATCAGATCACGAAAGGCTACAAACAAGCGTTCTGTTTGGTAGACATTGAACATCCAAGTGCGTGGGGTCCGAATGCACCTCAGTTTACTGACTGCAACACGAACCAAGGGGTTTCAGCCGGATGGGCGGATTTGTATAACGCGGGGCTCGCATGTCAGTTCATCGTGATGGATGGAGTTCCGGACGGAGATTACGTGCTCGTCTCCACGACGAACGCACAACACCTCATTCCGGAAGACACGTACGCCGACAACACGATCTACACCGCCCTTGGGATCAAAGGAGACAAGGTAACAGTGATTACGGCGTGCTGGCCGCCTCATTTTCCGAACCTCGACAGATGGGCGTTGTCGATCCAAATCCTTTTTGGCGTTGTTCAAGACGGAGGCGGCATGGGCATTCGACCGGGCGGCGGACCTGTGCCGATCGGTCCATGGGATCCTCTCCGCCTCTCTGCCCCGAAACGGGACGTAATCCTCGGACTTGCGATCACGGAGTTAGCGGCGTTGGCCAGCAGCCGCACCGGGCGGGAGGAAATCGAAAGAGCAGGTTTTAGCGTCGCATCCAAGGCGCTCACACAGGCGCAGGCTCCCGCGCAGGCACATAAACACTGATGCATTACGCAAACATGCACTGATTTGCCGACGGTAAAGCCGGGAAAGTCCTCTTGCGTCACGCAGGACACCAGGTGTTCCCCATCAGGCGGGCATCTGTCCAGGGATCAATGGAAACAGGCACTGCCAAAGAGTTGGATTTTGATGAAGTCTCCTGTCACTTCAAGCGGTTCCCAATCGCGATACGTGAAATGCGTGCTCTGTAACCCGCCCACGTGAGATCACGGCTTATTATCCACGCAGGATTCGCAAAGTGCGGAAACGCGAGCATCCGAGCGGCTCTTTTCTAGAATTTTCGAAAATTACAGAAGCACAACGTTTTTGTCTTCGACAAAAACCTGAGGATTGCACGCGCTCCTGAAGATCTCATCGGTACATCCATATGGAGTGTTGAGCGGGCCAGGAAGAAAACCGAAAATCTAACGCAAAGACTCGGGGATGAAATTGCGGCAGTCTCCAGCCGAAAGGCAGAACACGTTGCTATCCTGAGTGCCGAGAATCTGGCGAATCCGGGAATGGCTGAGCTATTCGCAGGGCTGGAGAGTCAGTTTGAAGTCTGGGTCATCTTGTATGTGCGGCCGCAACTTCAATGGATACCATCGGCATGGAAGCAGTGGGGTCTGAAAACAGGCGTGCCGATCAACGATTTTGTTTCTCAATGCATCGAGGCCCGTAGACCTCCGTTCAGAGCAGGTATCGAAAGTTGGAAAACCGCGCTCCCGCCGCCCTGATGCATGTTAGATTTCTGATTCCCGAACTACTAGCCGGTGGGAATCCTGCTCAGGATTTTTTCCACGTCCTGGGGCTATCCCAAGACGAGTACAAAATTGAAAGTGAGGCTCGAAATCCAAGCCTCGACGTTTCGGTTCTTCATGTGCTCTCGAAGAACCCACATCTTTTTTCTGACGTTCATGACAACAGCCTGACGCTGGCTTTGACTCGAGCTCTCTCGAAAAAGTTTCGATCAACAAACATTCAAATGCTTTCTGCCAAGCAAGAGGCGAGGATCGAGGAATCTTTTCGTGATGAAAACTTTTGGTTGTTGAACACGTTCTGCAGCGGGGTAGACGTGGATCGTATCTACCAGACATATTTCACGCCGCGCAACGCTGGCGCCAGATATTCCGAGATGAGCGACATCGATCTCATATACCGTTGTCTCGGAATCATCCTCGAATCGATCGCATTCAGTGGCAGCGACGCTTTTGCGGGTCATAGCAAAAGCCGGCCGCCGAATGTTTCCGAGTTCGACCAGAAGTAACTGCGCGCACTTATTTGCGCCGGAAATTCGCAGCAACAAAGCTCAGAACCATCACAAACGCGCAAATCACGGCCACAGCAGTTCCCTACATTAGCCAACACGGTCGATACGTGAGGATCAGCCGTCCACTTGCGCCCGCCGGAATTTCCACCATCGGAAACAATCCGCGATAGGAAGTAACGGTGAGTTTTTGATTGCCCATGCGCGCTTTATAGCCGCGGAAGTACGGACGTGAGAAGGTCAGGAGCGCGGGACGATTGCCATTCGGCACATCGATATCTGCTTCAACGCAATTTCGCGAATCTTTGATGTTTGAAATTGTCGCGGTAGCAAATTGTTCGTTAGGCCGCGAATCGATCGACGTGACTGAGCGCACGCGTGCAAATGGCGCGTCGCGGCGATGAAAGACCCGCCCCTCATCTGTCGAAACAACCATCTCCCATTCAGAAGCCGGTTGAGGCGCGATATCCAATTCTCGTGCAACAATAATTCCATCCACGCCCAGCAAAGCCAGTTCACCGTCCTTACCAGCTTGGGAATTTAATACATAGCTCCCCTTCTCAGGATTGATTTCACCATGAATCGTGGTCGCAAATTCTCGCGCTACGCCTGCGGCGCGGATTGGGCTGTACCCATTGATGAAATGCAAGCCAGCCCACATGGATGTACTACCGGGGCGCAGGGTTTGACCGACTGGTTGCGGTTTATTTGAGACACAATATGTCAGCTCCGCCCAGGGATAGACACTGAGATAAAGTCGCTGTGGATCGAGCGGCGCAGGTTTGAGCAGCTCTTGAGCAAAATTGTATCTCGGCACATCGCCGTTTGTGGGAATGCAAAAATACGTAGCAAGCAATGCGCAAAACGTGATCGCGACCGGAACCCAATACCGAATCTCGGGATTGCGGAATCGAAACTCGAAAAGAAAAAAAACTCCAGCGAGCCCGATGAGGATCGTAATCAAGGGAAAAGAATAGGAACCGCTCGTCCGGAAAATCAGCAATGCGGCAGCGGTTAACAGAACGACTGCAAGCGGAGATGTAGCTGCGGTCGCTGGCCGGAGCCTCATTTGCAGCACTTCCGCCGCGCAAATCGCAAGAACTAAATGGAAAAATGGCAGCCAGCGAAAGCTCCACCGGAAAGGGCCCGCAGTAGGCATCATGCACAGCAACAGCACAATCAGCAGCAGGACTAACTCCCATTTCAGTCGCGTAACGAGCATCCGTCCATGCCAAATGAATGCAGCGATGAACACTGCTGGTGCAACCAAACCACACGCCAGCTCCGTTGCAGTATGCGGAACATTTTTCGAGGAAAAATCTGTCCAGTTCACGGTCCAGGACGGAAGAATTAAGCCCGGCAATGCGGCTGGTGGAACGAGCCATTGCCAATGCGCGGACGACGACTGCAGTTCCCGCGCTGAACCCTGAACGAGATCCAGAATTGCGAGCCACGCTGGCGCGGATAATCCGAAACCGAGCGCGACACCAAACAGCATCGGCAAAACCGAGAAGATGCTCCGGGTTTCGACTAACGACTTGATCGAGAGCCATCCAACCAAGACCAACAACATCAGAACCGTGTAAGGAAAACCGCCGGTGACGAGCAGGTAAACGAACGGCGCGGGCCAGAGAAATCGCCACTTTGTTCGGCGCGGGTCCAGTGCGCGTTCCGCTCCCCACCAAGCCCAAGGCAGCCAGGTGAATGCGCCGAGGGCGCCGAACCAATCGGTGGCCCCCCAGCAAATGATCCAGCCGTTTAGCGAGGCGACAAGTGCGACAAAGATCGACAATGCGGTTGAAAGTCGCCGGTCACGAGCAAGTAAGAATGCGCCCGCTGCCAGCACGAAGAGATGCGCAATCGAAAGAGAGGCGGCCTGTTGGGGAAACGTGAGCGGAAATTTCCAGATCAGAATGATGGCCGCATTTATAAAAACCGAGAACGTGCCGTACTGGAATTCACCCGCAAGATTGCCGCAGACCCAGGAATAGGGGCTCAGGATCGGCCACTGCCCCTTAGACCAACTGCGCGCCACATCGGCGAACACAGGCAGGATCGACAATTCATAATCATCATTCCAAAAAACGAGCGGATTGTGCCAGAGGAGGAGCAGGCAGAAGAAGACGACGATTAGACCAGCCGAAAGAGCGCCAAGAAAATTGCAGGGCGTCTGTGTCAGACGCCGACTATTTATAGTTTCGCCGTTTCGGCGTTTCACAGAAACGCCCTACAAAACAACCGGCTTCCCCTCGGTCATCACAAGGACCTTTTGCTCGAGGCCGTGCTCCCGAGCGGCTGCCAGTAATCGCTGCGGGGGCTCATGAAGCGGTTCAAAGCCGAGGCGAAATGTCCCATAATGCATCGGGATCAAAGTCTCTGCACGTAACTCGACGAACGCCTTTACCGCTTCTTCGGGATTCATGTGAACTTCACGGCCAGTGGGCGCTTCATAAGCGCCAATTGGAAGCAGCGCGACCTCAATGTTGTAGCGGTCCCCGATTTCCTTGAACCCGGGAAAATAAGCGCTGTCGCCGCAGTGAAAAATCGTGCGGCCATTCGCAGCGATCACGAACCCGCCAAAATCGCGATGCAAATCCGCGAGGAACCGTGCGCCCCAGTGATGACATGGGGTAAGAGAAATTTTTAGCGGCCCGAGCTCGACTGTCTGCCAATAATCGAGCTCGTGGACAATATGAAAACCCAAGTCATGGACCAGGTTTCCGACCCCCATGGGAACAACAATGGGTTGATCCGACGCAACTCGTCGCAGCGTGCGCCGGTCGAGGTGATCGAAATGCGCGTGCGTGACCAGCACAAAGTCAATCGAAGGCAGATGATGAATTTCGAAGCCTGGTTGTTTCAACCGCTTGATCACCTTGAGCCACTTCGACCAAATCGGATCGACCAAGATATTTACCTCATGCGTTTGAATAAGAAATGACGCGTGACCGATCCAGGTAACGCAGATCTGGCCTTCGCGGATTTTCGGGAACTGCGGCGCCGCAGGACCACCGGAGCGCTTAGTGAAAAGCGAAGGGATCAAGACGCTCGTTAAAAAATTGCGCTTGTGCCAGTCAGCTCGTGGGCGTAGCCGGACACGAGTCGAGTCGCGAAGTCGTGGAAGAGGCGCGCCATCCCGGGATGTTTGGCGAACAACATTTCGCCGGCTCTTTTTAGGAAAACGAAGTGGCACGCTCGTAGACGATATAGGTGCGATCTCGGCAAGTAAAACTCTTAAAGGCCGCCGAAAGCTTTCGGAGTCGAAATGACAAAATCCGGAATCACGAATGCCGATTAAATATCAAAACTCGAAATGAGATTTCATCAGTCGCTCTTGTGGTGATTGCGGACTCGGGGGGTTCGTTATTTTTTCGCGTTTCGGCATTTGGTATTCGTCATGGATTTCGGGCTGACCTCGCATGGATCCAAAGCGACAGGGTTGAACAAAGCCAAATTTCGCGTTGAGTTGTCCGCGTTATGCGAAGTTGGAAAACCCTTGTTCCGCTCTGTTTGATCTGTTCAGTCGCATTAGCATCGACATCGCGATTGCCATTCAACACGGTTTTTAAGGGACAGGACCAGTTCAACCGACTCGTTGCAAAGGCCAAAGCAGGGAATTGGAAGGCTTTGCCGATCGGAGAGCGGACCGCGGCGGTCGGACAAGCCTTAGTAGGAACACGCTATAAACATTTCACCCTGGAAATCGACAATCGGATTGAGTCTCCGTCCGTAAATTTTCAGGGAATGGATTGCTGGACCTTTTTCGAGGTCGCTCTCGGCTTCGCCCGGATGCTGAACGAGCCAGAGTCGAACTGGACGCCCGAGCGTCTGTTACATTACATCGAACTGGACCGTTACCGCGGCGGCGAATGCACCGGCGATTATCTCTCGCGTTTGCATTACCTGGAAGACTGGCTCTACGACAATGATCGCAGGGGTCTGGTGGAGGATCTCACGCGCGATCTCGGCGGGCAAAGCGTCCCCCATTCCGCGCGCGAGATGAGCGCTGGCTGGCGACACTATCGTTATCTCGCCGCAAATCGCTCGCTGCTTGGACCGCTGGCGCGCATGGAAGCAAACGTCTCCTCGCGATCTCTATACGAAATTCCAAAGAGTCGAGTCGCCAAAATTGAACCCAAACTCCGCAGCGGCGACATCATCGGAATAATTTCCCGCGACAGAAAAGGCGTTTATTCGACCGCGCATGTCGGCCTGGCATTGCGCACAAGTGACGGCGTGTTGCATTTCATGCACGCTTCCTCTCCCAGTAACTACGGTCGTGTCATCGTCGACGAGGAGCTTTCGAAATATCTGTATCGCTATCGCTCGGATAGCGGCATCCTCGTCGCCCGGCCTCTGCGATAAAGCTAATTGTATTCCTTTCGGCGCTTGATTGTTGCGCTGATTCATCGACAAGATTGACAGTCGCGGCATGAAAACATCCAGGCTCTTATTAGCCATCTCGTTGTGGTTTGCAGCAGCGGGTTTCTGTTTTGGCGAAACGAAAATTCGCGTTGGCCATTTTCCGAATATCACGCACGCACAAGGCCTTGTTGCGCACGCGCTCTCCCGCCAGGGTAAAGGTTGGTTCGAACAACGCCTTGGACCGGGAACCAAAATTGAATGGTTCATCTACAACGCCGGGCCGAGTGCGATGGAGGCGATTTTCGCAAAATCGATTGATCTGACTTATGTCGGTCCCGGGCCGGCGCTAAATGCTTACACGAAATCAAATGGGCAAGAGATTCGTCTCATCGCGGGCGCCGCGAATGGCGGTGCGGGTCTGATTGTTCAGCCGGATCAAGATTTGAAAGCAGCCGCTGATTTTCGGGGAAAGAAAATCGCTACGCCGCAATTAGGGAATACGCAGGACATTTCGTGCCGCGCATGGCTGACGGCCGGTGGGTTAAAGATCACTCAGCTCGGCGGGGACGCACAGGTGATTCCAACACAAAATCCGGATCAGTTAGGTCTCTTTAAGGCGAAGAAAATAGACGCGGTTTGGACGGTCGAACCCTGGCTGACTCGCCTGGAGCAGGAGGCCTCCGGCAAAGTAATCGTGCAAGAAAAAGATGCCGCGACCACAGTGTTGGTCTCGAGCGTCAAGTTCCTGAATGAAAAACGCGATCTCGCGAAGAAATTTGCCCAGGCGAATGCCGAGCTTACTGACTGGATTGAAAAAAATCCGGAGGAAGCGCAGCGCTTAATCAAGGCCGAGCTGCTCGAAGAAACGAAGAGCGACATGAGCCCACAACTCATCGCCGCGGCATGGAAACGGATTGTGTTTACGGCAGAAACGCCACGCGCAGCGGTGGAAAAATTCATGCAGAACTCGGTCAGCGCCGGTTTCATCAAAACAGCGCCTGATCTTTCCAAGCTGTTTGAAAATCCCTAATGTCCCTTCAAGAAGAACTGCAGGGTCCGCCCCCGGCGAAACTGGTCGTGGATCACGTGTCGAAATCTTTTCGGCAAAAGCGGCAGACCGTGCAGGCACTGGACGACATCTCGCTGGAAGTCGCGGAAGGCGAATTCGTTGTTATCGTCGGGCCGAGCGGGTGCGGGAAGTCAACGTTGCTCGATATCATCGCCGGTCTGGAGAAACCGGACCGAGGCCGGGTGTTGGCAGACAATCAACCGGTGCTCGCACCCGGGCGGCATCGGCTGGTCATGTTTCAAGAATCGGCGCTGTTTCCGTGGCTGAATGCGTTCGGCAACGTGATGTTCGGTTTAAAATTGAAACCGGGCTTACGCAATCGGGAGCGGCGCGAGGTCGCAAAATTCTTTCTTCATTTGGTCGGTCTTCAAAAGTTCATGGAGGCCAATGTGCACGAACTCTCCGGCGGCATGAAACAGCGCGTGGCGCTCGCCCGAGCGCTCGCGCCGAACCCGCGGGTGCTGCTAATGGACGAACCGTTCGCCGCGCTCGATGCCATGACCCGCGAACAACTTTACGGTGACATTCAACAGATTTGGCAAAAACGCCGCAAGACGATCATCTTCGTCACCCACAACGTGCGCGAGGCGGCATGCCTCGCCGATCGAGTAGTGATTATGTCGCCCACGCCAGGACGCATTCGCGAGATTTTTGAAGTGGACCTGCCGCGGCCACGCGACTTCAACAGCATCGAAATCGCCCAGCACGCGTCGCAATTAACTGCAGCGTTGAAAGGTTACCTGGCGCCCGAGGCGGCAGTGAGCGTGGAATGAGGAGAACATTGCTTGCAGTTTTGTTCTTCGTCGCGCTCGTCGCGATCTGGGCCGCCTTGGTGCATGCCGAGATTTGGTCGTCCGTTTTGTTGCCTTCTCCGCGCAACGTTGTGGATTACCTCGTTACCGCCGCACGCGATGGCAGCCTCTTCAGCGCCTCGAGCGTGACGTTGCGGCGTCTGCTCCTCGGATATTTCATTGGTCTCGCCATCGGGCTCCCGCTGGGACTGTTCACGGCATCTTTGAAATTCGCCGAGGATACAATCGGCGTGCTTGCCCTCGGCCTCCAGACCTTGCCGAGCGTTTGCTGGGTCCCGCTAGCGTTGCTGTGGTTCGGACAAACCGAAGGCGCCATGCTCTTCGTCGTCATCATGGGGACCGTCTGGTCAGTCGTGATCGCGACTGACACTGGGGTGCGCACAATCCCACCGATCTTTGCACGCGCCGCGCGAACTATGGGCTCTGGTCCATTTCACCGGTGGATTTATGTCATTTTACCGGCATCACTGCCTTATTTGATCAGCGGAATGAAACAAGGGTGGGCATTTGCCTGGCGTTCACTGATGGCCGCGGAAATTTATGTGACGATTCTAACTGGGTTTGGTCTTGGTCACCTACTTCATTATGGTCGCGAATTAAACGCAATGGACCAGGTCATCGGCATTATGCTGGTGATCGTCGTCATCGGTTTGCTCGCGGACAAAATCTTATTCTCGCCTTGGGAGCGCTTCTTACACCGCCGTTGGGGAACCGGCCGCACATGAGCATTCTGCTGTGAGACGGTGCTGACGGACGAAGCAATGCCAAACAGGAATCAAATCGGCGTACCGTACCGCGAGTCAGTAGCCAAACCGCGCGTCGAGTTTCGCTAGCGCGCTACCGCCGAATGCCTGGTCTTCGGCCGAAAGGTATTCCCGGTAACCTCCTACCTTTCCGCGGCGCACCTTGAACGATTCCGGATCGCGCACATCGCCCGGATGCAGGATTTTTGAATCAAACGCGCCGGCCGCCTCCAACTTTTGCATGTTCTCGAACCGGGAAAACTCCAACGCCTCGTCGAACATCGTCATGTCAGGCGTGGACTCGCCAAGCATGGCCAGCAGGTCTCGGAAATGCTCTGCCGGCGAGGCGCGGAGGGCTTCATACTGGATGAGTGTGAAATTGTCGCGCCTTGAAAATTCGTCGATCCAAGCGTTCATCGTGTTTACGATCGCCAGCACGCCGAATCTCTCATCCCGCAGCATTTCGCTGACAGTTTTTTGCCTGAGTTCGCTCGGAGCATGTGGATCGCGCCTCGTTATTTGCAAATACAAAGAGACAAAACAATCGCGCGGATCTCGCGCGAGCAGAATGATCTTTGCCCGGCTAAGCTCCCTTCGCGGCACCAGATATTTGCCGCGCAACCTGTCCCAGAGATCGCCTTTTGTCCGGTGCTCGAACAGATCGTGAGAAAATATCAGCCGAGGAATACCCGATTGGCAGTAACGTTCCGGGCGCAAAGTAAACTCAAAGCCGAAGCGCTTGCAGAAGTACGCACAAATAAATGCACGCAGCCAAGTGCGGCCGCTCTTCGGAATCGAAACAATGATGGCCGTTCCTCCGGAAAGTTCAGTTGCACGGCTGCTAAAGTTGCGCCGTGTCCATCGCGAATTGGGGTGCCAAAATCGAGAGCGCGAGATGGATTTATCCGTAACCGGAAACCCCGAAAGCGCTCGGGGGAGGCTCTCTTTGTAAGCGGTTGTCTCCTCCGGTTCGGCTCCGGCCAAAGATTGAGATGTTATTTCGATTGCCATTCAGGTTGCTCGGCAGAACGTCGCGGCTGTTGCATAAGAGCGCAAAAAGCGGTATTTGTTCAAGCACAATTATTTTTGGGGGCGCACTGGCTTCGACTCATCGTTGGAAGCGCAGACGGCATGTCGAGGATGGTTCGTTGGCCTCGTTAAAAACCGGACCAAAAAAATAAACGCAGACAACGAAGGTCTCGCTCTCGCGGCTTAATTGACCGCGACGTTTGACGCTGAACGCCTGCTACGGCGGCAAACGTGGACAGCAGGCTGGCAAATCGGCGGAGCGACCGCGCCGGTTTGTGAATCGATTTCGTGGACGCTCGGGAGCCGGCAGTGTGCCGGCGCATGGCTTGGCTCCTCAGACTTTATCGCCGGATAAACATGTAGATGGCTGCGCGGATGGCGACGAGGACAGGGGTTCAACTCCCCTCGCCTCCACTTACATCAGGCCCAATCAAGGCGTGAACTTGTACACGCAGCCGTCGTCGTTCTTGCCTCCGTGAACCGTGGCGCCGTAAAAGTTTCCAAAACGATCGACGACCATTCCGTTATAGGCAAAGGCACCATCTGGAGGCCCTTGGAAAGGATGAACTACAGTCTCAATCCACTGACCGCCGCCAATAGGACTCAGCTTAAAGACGATGACAAATCTGCAGAGCGTTCCGGGTGATGACAAAAAAGGAGGGGCTTTTAGCAATCGTGCAACAAAACGCCTCCGTCACTGGCCACCGGACTTGAGCCACTCACTCCAAAGCTGCGGACGGCCATTCGGATTAGCGAGAGCGTAATCGTAAAATGCGCGGACAAATGCGGCCCTGTCTGCCATGTAGGGCGCCTTCCAATCGTCGGTTTCAGTCGGATGGAGCACGTCGTAGCCGTATCCGAGTAATTTTTGGCGACGCACAATGTCTTCCAACGACACGCGATTTGCGTTTCGCAGCATGTCATAAAGCACCATGAATGTGGTCGTGCGTCCAAGGCCAGCTTCGCAATGGAAATGTGCCCAGGCATCTTGTGGGAGGGCGCGCACAGCGAGAATGAATCGGTCCACCGCGTCATCGAGCGGGCGCACATGATCGGTCACAGCGACGCGCACATAATGCGCGCCGGCTGCTTCGACGATATTCTGTTCCGTGCTTGCGCGTTCGACGGTGACCCGTTCTGGCGTGACAGAATTGCCGTTGCCGTGTTTGACCGGATGGCCGGGCCGTACGGCGATTTCGCTTCCGGGTTTGAGCGACTGAACACGCGCGGCTTCGCCTGCCATGATGGCCGACTGACTTCGCCCGACGTTCGCCCAGTCACGTGACGCATACCAGCTAATAGGAAGGTCGTTAACGAAGATGTGCGTTTCCTGTCGTAAATCGACGACGGTGACCGGGCCACGAGTTCGCGCCAGCAAAAGCTTTAGATTATCAGCGGTGAATTCTCCACTGCCCGAAGCGCGAAGATCGCTCAACCCGATTGTCGCAGGCGTTTCACCCTTGTTTGCCTTAAGCGGATCGTCAGTTGTACGAAAGTTTCGTGGCAAAGCGTTCGCCAGTTTTAAATCAATGTCCCAGATCAACGTCGGCGAGTCAGCATCGGCGGGGCGAACCGGCGGGTTCTTCTGTGCAGGGGTGACCGCCGCAAGAGCTGCAGGAGCAACAAGAAAGCCCAATACAAACAATCGTCCGCTGAATGAACGTGCAAAGACATTCATGAAGTCGCGCCTGATTTGATGCAAACACCGCCAGGCACGCAAGGAATCTTTACTGATTCGCATTCCAAACTCGCAATTCGCGCGGCGTGACTTAATTCTGAAATAATGCGGGACTCGCTCACTCCAATGATGCAGCAATACCGGCGGCTGCGTGGAAGCATCCCGGCCGATACGCTCCTGTTCTTTCGGCTTGGTGATTTTTATGAGCTGTTTTTTGAAGACGCTAAGGAGGCGTCCGGACTGCTGAACGTCGCGCTAACGAAGCGCAACGGCGTGCCTATGTGTGGCGTGCCCTACCACGCAGCGCAAACCTATATCGCAAAACTAATCAAGGCCGGGCGCCGCGTCGCAATCTGTGACCAAACCAGCGAACCGCAACCTGGAAAAATTGTTTCACGGGACATCACTCAGATTGTTAGCGCGGGCACGGTTGCTGACCTCGACTTGCTCGAATCCAAACGCGCAAATTATCTTGGTGCAGTCCACGCCCACTCAGGTGTATTCGGCTTTGCGTACGCCGATCTCAGCACCGGTGAATTCCGGATCACTCAATTGCAAGACAGGCAATCGCTGCTCGACGAAATAGCGCGTGTTTCGCCTTCGGAGCTTCTCGTCAGCGACGAGCAACAGGAGCAGTTTAAGGAAATTGGGAATGCGCTTGGCTACGACAGTTACGCGTTTCTGCCAGAACAGGCATTCTTTACTTTGTGCGAGCACTTCAAAGTCAAATCGCTGGATGGATTTGGCTGCACGCAGATGTTGCAGGCTGTAGCGGCTGCGGGCGCGATCGTTCATTACCTGAAACATCAGCTTCGGCGCAAGATTGATCATCTCGCCTCGCTTCGCAGCGATGCGCCTGCGGATTACGTCCTCCTAGACGCCGCCACGCAGACGAATCTCGAACTCGTGGAACCGCGTACTGCGCGTGATACAACCCTGCTCGCAGTGCTCGATCGCACGGGCACGCCAATGGGTGGCCGCAAACTGCGGGCCTGGATTTTGCAACCGCTCCGCAATCTGCCCGAGCTGCAACGCCGTCACCAGATGATCGCCGATTTACTGCAGGAACCGGACCTGCTCGCGGCTATTCGCGGTGAGTTGAAATCGATTCGCGACATCGAACGCGCTACCGGACGCTTAAGCCAGGCTTCGGGCAACGCGCGTGATCTCGTCGCGCTGAAAACTTCGCTTCAGGAAATCCCAGTGTTGAAAGCGAATCTGCAAAAGCTGCTTGATCGGCTGGCGTTTGGCGCGAGCCGCGTAGACGAACAGGACGAACCGGAATCATTGGCGCAGCGTTTGCAAAACAATATCCATGAAATTCCGGAGCTGGCGGAGAAGCTGGAGAAGGCGCTGGTGGATGATCCTCCGCTGACGCTGAAAGAAGGCGGAATTTTTCGCGACGGATACGACGCTGATCTTGATACGCTGCGACAAGCTTCCCGCGACGGGAAAAGCTGGATCAGCCAGTTGCAGGAGCGCGAGATTGCAGCCACCGGCATTAAGTCGCTCAAAGTGCGTTACAACTCCGTGTTCGGCTATTTCATCGAGGTGACAAAGTCGAACCTCGCGAATGTGCCTGAGCGATACGAGCGCAAGCAAACGACGGTCGGCGGCGAACGCTTCATTACCCCCGAGCTTAAGGAAATGGAGGCGAAAATCCTTGGCGCAGATGAACGTGCCCGCCAGCTAGAATACCAGCTCTTTCAAAAACTGCGCGACGAGACTTTGCGCGGGCTTGACCCAATCCAGCAAACCGCGGAGGCAATCGCGGCTTTCGATGTAATCAGCGCCCTGGCGGAAACCGCGCGCCTCTTCCGCTATTGCCGCCCCACCTTGAACAAAACGTTGCGGCTGGTGATCAAGGATGGCCGGCATCCTGTGCTCGATCAAACTCTGGTAGAGGAGAAGTTCGTGCCGAATGACACGTCGCTCGATGGCGAAAATCTGCGGCTCGCCATCATCACGGGACCGAACATGGCTGGGAAATCCACTTACATTCGCCAGGTCGCATTGATTGTGCTGATGGCACAGATAGGCAGCTTCGTGCCGGCGGAAAGCGCAGAAATTGGTCTGGTTGATCGAATTTTCACGCGGGTCGGCGCGAATGACGATCTCGCGCGAGGTCAGTCAACATTCATGGTGGAGATGAACGAGACCTCAAACATCGTGAATAACGCCACCGAACGCAGTCTCGTTATCCTCGATGAGATCGGTCGCGGCACGTCCACCTTTGATGGGCTCTCGATTGCCTGGAGCGTCGCCGAATTTTTGCACGACAAGATCAAAGCGCGTACACTGTTCGCCACGCATTACCACGAGCTGACCAAACTGTCGGAGGATCGTCCCGGCGTCTGCAATTTCAATGTCGCGGTGCGCGAATGGAACGAACAAATCATTTTCCTGCGCAAGATTGTTCCCGGTGGCGCTGACAAAAGCTACGGAATTCACGTCGCACGCCTCGCTGGTTTGCCAAAGGAAATTCTCGATCGAGCAAAGGAAATCCTCGCCCACTTAGAAAAACCTGACGGATCCCTCGAACCGGCCGTTGCCGGCGAATCGCGGCGCAGGAGAAAACCTGCGAAGAGGTCCGATAAACCGCAGTTGGATCTGCTTTAGGCTGTACTCGCCAGTCTTTGCATGCGCGGCAGCCAGACTGGAGCGCCGTGCGGAATCACGCGGCGCCAACGGGTATCGAAGCGCCAGAGGCCAGCAGCGCGGGCGAATTCGAGTGCGCCGCACAATTCAATGTCGCTTATGCCGCGATTGATGTCCGCGAAGCGCGGTTCGGTTTCGGCTTTGTGCGCCGGATAATATTGGTCCATGACGTTTACGTACGTATCGCGCGATAAGTTGTCGGCGATCCAGCGCATGATTTTGCGTGTGTCATCAAGCAAACCGGGCATCACAAGATGGCGTACGAGGACGCCGCGCAATGCCAGACCGTTCTCGTCCACTTTTAACTCCCCGACTTGCGCGTGCATCGCAGCGACCACGGCGCGCGCGGCATCTGCGTAGTCGCTGGCGACAAGATATTTTCGGCAATGCTCGGCGTCCCAAAGTTTAAAATCGGGCATATAGATGTCCACCAGTCCGTCCATCCATTCGATGCTTTCAAGGCTGTCGTAGGCGGAAGTGTTATAGACAAGCGGCAGACGCAAGCCGTGTTCGACTGCGATCACGAGGGCTTCGAGAATCTGCGGCACGACGTGCTCGGGCGTGACGAAGTTGATGTTGTGGCAGCCGATCCTCTGCAAATCGAGCATGATTTGCGCAAGCTCCGCCGCAGGTGCTTCTGCGCCTTCACCGAACTGGCTGGTCTCGAAATTTTGGCAAAAGACGCAGCGCAGATTGCACCAGCCGAAAAAGATCGTGCCCGAGCCGTTCCAGCCGCGCAGACAATCTTCTTCCCCGAAATGAGGAAACGCGCTGGCCACACGTGCGAGGCGACCGCTCTTGCAAACGCCAATTTTGTTGTTGAGGCGGTCGATCTCGCAATCGCGCGGGCAGACACGGCATGACCGGAGGGATTCGATCGCTTGCTGTGCGCGTTGTTGAAGGATGCCTGCGTCAAACGCGTGCACGTAAGCTGGAACAAAAGCTTTGCGTGACAACACAAATCGGCCGCCGCCGTTTAGCTCAGCCGGCATTGAGTAACCATTCACCCTGCGATCGAAAATGCGCATGCTCGCTTGCTTAGCTTAATCCCTCCAGCGCGAAGCGCCATCGCGCGCTGACGCATGAGTTGCGTTCTTGTGATAAGCTACTCCGCGAGCATGGCAGTCAAAACCGAGAAGGAGTTGAGCGAACCGTTGCGAGCCCTCTGGCTGAAGGCAGTCGCAGCGATCGAGCTGCGCAATTTCGGTTACGCAATTTCGCTCTTGCAGGAGATTCTCAAGCAGGAGCCACAGTTTCTCACCGGGCGTCAATTGCTGCGGCGCGCCGAGGTGACGAAAAGCAAATCGGCAAAAAGGAGTTTTTTCAACATCTCGACGGCACCGATCGCCGTGATGAAAGCACAGCGGGAAATTAAGAAGGATCCAAAGCGTGCGGTTGAGCTGCTGGAGAAGGTTCTGGAGGAGGAACCTTACAATCGCCAGGCAAATCTGGTTTTAAAGGAAGCGGCGCTTGCCGCCGGCTGGCCGGATGTCGGGGTGTTCGCGATGCGGACGCTGCTCGAAGAGAAGCCCCGCGACGTCAAGGTGCTGCACGACCTTGGGCGCTTGTATCGCCAGCTTGGGGACCACGAAGAAGAGGTGGAAATTTATAATCAAATCACGGCGATAAATCCGCTAGACGCTGAAGCGCTCCGTCTGGGCAAAGACGCATCGGCCCATGCATCGATGAAGAGGGGCGGCTGGATACAGGCTGAAAGTTACCGAGACCTGATCAAGGACAAAGATGTAGCGATTTCATTGGAACAACAGAGCCGGATGAGATTGACCGGGGAATCGCTCGATCGACAGATTGCCGAAACGTATGCGCTGCACCAAGCGGAGCTGGCAAACGTCGATCTCGCGCGGCGGCTGGGCACACTGAACGAGCAGAAGGAAGATTTCCAGGCAGCGATTCGCTGGTACCAGTATGCTGCCGATCTGACCAAAGGCGCAGACGTCGGATTGGTTCGCAAGGCTTCGGATTTGAAAATCAAATGCCTCGAGCGAGAGATTGCTGCGCACGAGGAGTTTCTTTCCACGCAGGCGGCAAATGAGTCGTCTGCGAAAAGCTCGGAGTTATTGAAGGCCGCCAAAGCCAAGCGTGCAGAACTGCTCATCGCCGATGCGCAGGAGCGCGTCACACGCAATCCGACCGATCTCCACCTTCGCTTCGAGCTCGGTGAAAACCTTTTCAACGCCGGTCGTTTCCGAGAGGCGGTGCCGGAGTTGCAGCGGGCACGGCAAAATCCACATGCGCGCCTGAAAGCGATGAATCTCCTCGGTTGCTGCTACGGCGAACTTGAGATGCTCGATCTTGCAGTCAAACAACTCGAGGAAGCTTCAAGCGAAATTTTGTCAATGGACGCGACAAAAAAGGAGATCGTGTACAATCTAGGCCTCGTTTATTCGCGGATGGGCGAACCGAAAAAATCGCTCGCCTGCATGAAGCAGATTTACGAAGTTGATTACGGCTACAGAGACGTGGCGAGACGCGTGGAGAACTCGTACGCGAAGAACGTGTCCGGACCCTGATTCTGTCGCACCTCTCCTCGGCTTTGCAGCGCAGGCGCGCCGCCACGAACTGATAGGGGAAATCGCAATTCGTTCGCGTCCAAGCAACCGGCTATTTCCGATTCTTAATTGCTGGGTATCCCGGCGTGTTTCAACCGTACAAGAACCATGAGAACTAAAATCACAGTTATTTCGCAGTTTTGTATTCTTCCTCTGATAATTGCGGCGTTCAGTTTGGCGGGAGTTGCGATCGCAGAAGACACACCCGCCGCCAAGGCCTCCTCGGTGACGCCAAAGGATAAGACTTTCATGAAGAAAGCCGCCAGGGGCGGAATGATGGAAGTCGCGATGGGAAGAATGGCTGAACAGAAGGGGCAAAGCGACGACGTAAAATCATTCGGCAAGCGGATGGTCACCGATCATGGCAAGGCCAACGACGAATTAAAAAAGATCGCCGCGCAAAAGAACGTAAAGTTACCAGCCAAAGAGCCAACCGTAAGCTGGAGCTCGGATAAAGCTTACATCGATATGATGGTGAAGGATCACGAAAAGGACCTGGCCGAGTTCAAGGAGGAAGCAAACAGTGGGAGCGATCCCGACGTGAAGAAGTTTGCGGAGGATACGGCCAAGGTGGTTGAGGAACATCTTGACCTTGCCAAGCAGACTCAAAGCAAGCTGAAATAAAGAAACGCCCGCTCCCCGACGCGGCACGCTTCGTAAAGCGTGCCGCATTTTGTGTACATACAGCTGTCCGACGGACGCCTAAACTGGTCGCAAAATGAACTGACCCTTAAAAGCGACTTGGCTTTCGCCGCCGCAAATTCAATCCTTTTGTTCGATGCGGAGGACCAAAATCATCTGCACGCTCGGCCCGGCGACAGAAAAGACAGACGTACTGCGACAGTTGATCCAGAAACGCGCTGATGTCCTCCGGCTCAACATGAGCCACGCCACTCATGAATGGGTCCGCGAGATTGTGCCGCGTATCCGCAGGCTCGCGCAGACCGCAGGCCGTCCGGTTGCAATTCTGCTCGATACGCAAGGCCCAGCCATTCGCACCGGCGACCTGAAAACTAATCTGCATCTGAAGCCCGGCGACATTTTGGAGTTCACTGTGCGCGGCGCAAAAAGCAAAGAGCAATTTTCCGTGGACGTGAATTACGCCGGATTCGTAAAGGACGTCTCGGTCGGCGACAAGGTTTTGGTCGACAACGGCTTGCTGAAAGTGGTCGTGCTGGACAAGGGAAAAGACCGGGTGCGCACGAAAGTGCTGACCCCTGCCATGCTCGGCTCCCGGCGTCACATTAATTTGCCCCGTGTTCACGTGAATCTGCCTCCGCTCACCAAAAAGGATATTGCAGATGTTGGGCTCGGTACGGAACTAGGCGTGGATTTTGTAGCGCTAAGTTTTGTACGGGAGAAAGGCGACATCGAACAACTGCGCCAACTCCTCTCCAGGAAAAAGAGCAAGGCGCAGATCGTCGCAAAGATTGAGGATCAACTGGCAGTACGATCAATCGACAAGATGATCGAAAGCGCTGACGTGATCATGATCGCGCGCGGCGACCTGGGAATCGAGTGTCCAATGGAAGAACTGCCAATTATTCAACGCCGAATTGTGAAGAAATGCATCCGCCTGGGTAAACCGGTTATAGTCGCAACGCAGTTGCTCGAATCGATGATCACAAATCGACTTCCTACTCGCGCGGAGGTCACCGACGTGGCAAACGCGGTTTTCGAACAAGCAGATGCTCTCATGCTGAGCGCTGAAACGACGCTCGGCCGCTATCCGATAGAATGCGTCGAGGTCCTAAACCGCGTGGCTATGCGAATCGAGCGCAGCGGAGGTGCAGGTTATGCGAAAGATGCGCTGCTGGAGAACATTCGACAAAAGACCGTTGCCTCGGCCGTCGCGCTGGCGAACTCGCTCGAAGATTCGAAACTAATCGTCTTTACACTGCACGGAAGGATGGCACGCTACGCGTCGAACCTACGGCCGCACCGCGCTCCGATCTTTGCGTTCACCCCAAGCGAACAAGTTTATCGGCAGCTCGCTCTTTATTGGGGAACGTTTCCCGTTCGCATCGATTTTACAGGAGATCCGGACCAGACGATTGCATCAGCAGAGAAATTTTTGCGCAGGAACAAACTGGCTACGCCAGGCAATCGCATGGTGATCGTCAGCGACGTCCGCATGGGTGGCGCGATGATCGATTCCATTCAGCTGCGGGTAGTAAAATAATTGTAGCCACCGCGCTCCGAGCGGCGCACCCCACGCGCGTTTAGCAGATCAGTGTCGCGCTTCCCAACGGGGGAAGCCGCTATAGCCTTACGCTTCGACCGGCAATTCGACATCCACCGGGCGCTCCTTCTTGCTGAGCGCACGGCGAAGTTTCGAAAGGGCGATATTCTGTAACTGTCGAATGCGCTCCCGCGTAACGCCGAATTTCTTGCCGACTTCCTCAAGCGTCTTTGGTTTGCCGCCGTCCAGGCCAAAGCGCTGGAAAATGATCTTCTTCTCGCGATCATCCAATACATCGAGCAAACCGCCGACTTCATTGCGGAGATTCTTATCGCGCAGTAATTCGAACGGCGTCTGTGCGTCCTCATCGCCGACGATTTCACCGAACTCAGTGGAATCATCATCGCTGATCGGCGCATCGAGCGAAGCTGGACGGATCGAGACGGTCTTTAGTTGCGAAACCTTTCCGCTCGCGATCCCGATCTCGTCACCGAGTTCGTCGTCCGTCGGTTCGCGGCCAAGTTCCTCGCTCATTTGCAGGGAAACCCGGCGCATTTTGGAGATCTTATCCACCAAATGCACGGGCAAACGGATTGTCTTGCTCTGATTAGCCAGCGCGCGCTTGATGGATTGCTTGATCCACCACGCGGCGTAGGTGCTAAGCTTTCCGCCTTTCGCGGGGTCAAAACGTTCCACCGCCTTCATCAGACCGATGTTGCCTTCGGAAATGAGGTCGAGAAGCGGCAGCCCGAGATTCGCATAGTCATGCGCAATCTTCACAACCAGACGCAAATTGGACCGGATCATCAGGGCTCGCGCCTCGCGATCGCCCTTCTTGATCTTCGCCGCCAAATCGATCTCCTGCTCCGGAGTCAGAAGCGGGATTTGCCCGATCTCTCGCAGGTAAATCTTAATTCCGGTATCGCTATCTTCAGCAGCCATATAACTCTTTTTCATCAAACTTTGGGGGGATTCGGACCGACAATGTCCCGTAAATAGTATTCGTCGATGCCTTGTCGATCACGCGTTGTAGCATCCGGGAAAGTATTTAACAAGGTTAAATATTCGAATCTGTGACAACCCGCGAGCGTGAGGTGTTCAATCTTTTTCGCAGCCCCCTCGGCGGCGGGTTTAACGGCGTCAGGGACTTGCGACGACAACAAGACAACTGGACTATAAGCCCGCAGTCCCGTAGTCGTGTAGTCCGTGGGTGGTCTTTCGGATGTTGAACGTTGAACAAAATCGCCGCGCCCGGAAATATTCGTCCGGCGAGATCATCCGCCGGGTGTTGTGGAGTCTCACGCGCCCGCTTTTTCGGTTCAGTCCTAGGCCCTGTTTCGGCTGGAGGCGATTTCTGCTTCGTTGTTTCGGAGCAAAGATTGGTCGTAGCGTTCATGTATATCCTTCAGCGACGGTTTATTTCCCGTGGAACCTCGAGGCCGGAGATGACAGCGCCGTTGGCGAGCATGCGCTTATTTATAATCTCGGCCGTGTGACGCTGGGGGCGCGGGTAACAATCTCGCATGGCGCGCATCTTTGCGCAGGAACACACGATCATACCAAGGCAGATTTTCCGTTGCTGCGTCCGCCAATTATGATCGGTTCTGACGCTTGGATTTGTGCCGATGCGTTCGTGGGGCCGGGCGTAACAATCGGTGAAGGGGCAATTGTTGGTGCAAGAGCGGTAGCGATGAAGGATGTAAGCCCCTGGAGAATTGTTATCGGAAACCCAGCGCGCGAAAGCAAAAGACGCGAAATCACTCAATGAGTGAGCAATCCGACGCGTTGGTGCCATTATCGGTGCTTGTGCCGGTTAAGAATGAAGCCGCAAACGTGCGGGACTGCCTTGCCAGCGTTTCGTTCGCGCAGGAAATCGTGGTAGTTGATTCGGGGAGCACAGATGGCACGCAAGCGGTTGCCGAGGCAGCTGGAGCCCGGATCGTTCAGTTCGTTTGGAGTGGAAAATTCCCGCGAAAGAAGAACTGGGCTTTGCAAAATGTTCGGTGGCAACACGAATGGGTGCTAATCCTGGATGCCGACGAACGCATCACACCTGCGCTTGAGCGAGAAATCACGCAAGCGATTCGCCGCACTGATGTCGATGGATTTTATCTGAATCGCCGCTTCTGGTTTCTTGGCGGGTGGATAAAACATTGTGGTTACTTTCCGAGTTGGAATCTGCGCCTGTTCCGGCATCGGCTGGGTCGATATGAACAGATCGAAATCGACGATGATATCGCGACCGGAGACAATGAGGTCCATGAACACATATTGCTCAATGGCCGGGCCGAGTACCTAGTCGCTCCGATGGAGCATTACGCGTTTCCCGATATTGCTACCTTCATCGAGAAGCATAACCGCTATTCGACATGGGAAGCGGCGGCATGCGTGAAGCTACACGAACAAGCAGTTGGAACGACATTGCCCGCGACGCCGTTTGGAACAGCGGTAGAGCGCAAGCGATGGCTAAAGGGACTCGCGATGGGGGCTCCGTTCCGTCCGAGCTTGCGATTCTTTTACCATTACCTTTGGAAGCGAGGTTTTCGTGACGGCCACCGAGGATGGGTGCTCTGCCGGCTGCTCGCTTGGTACGAACGCATGATCGTGTTGAAGGAGCGCGAACTCAAAAACCGGCGTATTAACTCTACCGCGATTTCCTAGCGCTGTAGCTACCGGCCTGCGGTCGGTCGATCTCCCAGCTGCTTTCACACCTGCAGACAGCAATGTTGTTTAGCTGATGTTAGCTGCGCTCCTCCTGAGCAGCGACATTACATCCCTTCGACGAGGATCATGTTTGTCCTCGCCGTGCGGTGCCGCATTTTGCGCGGTTCACGATATTCTTCGCAGTTGAGCCACTGTTTGGCGCGCTCGGCTGATTCGAATTGGAGCACCACGATGCGCTTCGGTTTCCAATCCCCTTCAAGCACTTCGGTCCTGCCACCGCGGACGATATATTTCCCGCCATATTTTTCCACGGTCGCGCTAGCGAGATTTTTGTATTCCTCGTAGCCGACCGGATCGAGAACGTCGATTTCAACGATGATATAAGCAGGCATTTCGAGAAATTGCGGATTGCGGATTTCTAGAGTGAGAATCAATGCCTGTTGTGGCTGCGGTCTTTTGCGGCTAGTTCCGGTATTTTCTTTCGACGTCGCAGTCGCAACCAGTTGTTCCAGGTCTTGCGTAAGCTGTCGCGCGGCGTCTGATATTTTTGGTTTAGCTCGTTGCTCTTTACAATCTGCGCAAGAATTCCTTTCACGGAAAAATCGTCGGTATTGACGATTGTATAGGCCGTTCCAACGGTGGCAGCATGATGCGCGTCGCTGGCCGCAGTCATGGGCAAACCGCGAATCTGTGCGTACTTAAAAGCATAGCGGTTGTAGCGGCGGAGCGTGGTCGCCGCGTTGAAAACCTCGAGCGCATCGATCGGTAGCGTTTCCAGCGTGGAAAAACGGATTCCGGCGCGGAACAAATCGTATGGATGTGGAGGAATGGCCAGACCGCCGCGTTCATGAATCATATCGCAGACTTCGCGCGCAGGTTTTCCTTTCAGGTAGGGCAGCTCCGCACCGATACAGAGAAGATGACCATCGGCGGTCGTGACCTCAACTCCGGGTAGAACAAGGAAATCACTGACTGGCATGCCATCCAGGCGCATCAAGCCCTTCTGGAGCAGGTAATTCACAGCATCGCAGGTGTTGTGATCAGTGATAGCGATTCCGTTCAAACCTTTGGCGCGCGCGGCCGCAATCAAATCTTCCGGACTGGAAATACCGTCTCCGGAAAAAAAAGAATGCGTGTGCAGGTCGATATTAAACGGCATGGCGAGGCTATGGCTATTGCTTTCCGAGTCGCTACACGAGCTCTTCCACAAGAATGCCTGCTCCGGCTTCGGGTTCCCTTTGAATGCGATTGAATTGGTGATCGTACAAGCGGCGATAGTAGCCAGATTTTTCGAGTAGCTCCGCGTGCGTTCCGATCTCCTTGATACGGCCGGAATCCATCACAATGATTTGATCGGCAGATAAAATTGTGGAGAGCCGATGGGCGATGGCGATTACCGTGCGTCCAGCAGCCAGCTTGGCGAGCGCCTTTTGAATTTCCTGTTCCGATTCCGAATCGAGCGATGATGTGGCTTCATCTAGTAACAAAATCGGCGCATTTTTAAGGATAGCGCGTGCAATGGCAAGGCGTTGCTGCTGCCCGCCGGAGAGCAGGCATCCCTTATCGCCAATAACTGTTTGGTAGTCCTTTGGCTGCGCCATGATGAAATCGTGGGCATAAGCGGCTTTGGCGGCCTCGTAAATTTCTTCCGGTGTAGCGTCCAGGCGGCCGAATTGGATATTGTTGAAAATGGTATCGTGAAACAGAAACGTTTCCTGAGTAACGAGCCCCATCTGTTCGCGCAGCGATTTTTGCGTGATGGAGCGCAGATCTTGCCCATCGATTTTCACCGCGCCTGAAGTTGGGTCGTAAAGGCGCAGGATCAGCGAAAGAATTGTGCTTTTACCCGCGCCACTGGCGCCGACCAGGGCGTGAGTTTTCCCCGGTTCGATTTGCAAGGTCAGATTGCTAATCGCGTCTGTAGTCCTGTTTGCGTAGCGGAATGTTACATTTTCAAAATCAATTCGACCCTCGGACGAACTCAGCGCAACAGCGTTTGGTGCATCCTGCACCGTGGACTGCGAATCCAGAATCGAGAAAATAGCGGTCGTAGCGGCGACGGATCGCTGCATCACGATGTGGATCCTGCTAAGCGTCTTGATCGGATCGTACAGGATGAAAATCCCTGAGATTAGTCCAAAGAAGCGGCCGACGCTCAGATTCGCAGCGTAAACGTAAAGCAACGCCATTCCCACACCGATCGCCGCGATGATCTCGACCAGCGGTCCGACTGCTTCCATCGAGCGAATCATCCGCATCATCTGCGAAAACTGTAGTTGGTTGCTGCGTTTGAACTCCTTTTCCTGGAATCCTTCGCGCGCGAACGATTTGATGACGCGGATGCCGGCAAACGTCTCCTGCATCGTCACTACCATTTGGGCCATCCCTGCCTGCTCGTTTTGCACTGCTTTCTTGGCGCGACGGCCGTAAACGCGCAGGGGCAGCAAACACGTTGGAAAGAGGATCAGCGTCACAACAGTGAATTTCCAATCCATCAAAAGGAGCACAGTGATTGCACCAACGATGGTGATCGGTTGTTTAAAAACGTCGCTGCTAACGCTGGTCAAAGCCATCTGCATGACGCGGGTATCATTAGTGATGCGCGACATCAAAAATCCCGACCGCATTTTGTTAAAGAAGTCCATGGAATGGCGAACCATCTTGCTGAAAAGCTGGACGCGTATGTCGGAGACCACCCTGTTGCTCACCCACTGCATGCAATAGGTGCTTCCGTAGGAACACAGGCTGCGCACGGCCATGATGGCCGGGATGGCCAGACAGATGAGAACAATCGAATTGATCTTCGGGCCTGTGTCCAGAACGTGAAGATTCGAGCGCACCGCCATCGGATTGGGAGCGGCTCCGTGGAAGATTGTGCTAGTGACGCGGGCAATCGCTAATGGAAAAAGAGAATTGACTCCGCCGTAAGCAAGGCCCAGCGCCAGACCCAAAATGAAACGCGTCTTGTACGGCTTAAGGTAACCGTAGAGCCGCCGGTACGAACCGGAAGCTGTGCGTAACGTTTTCCAGACGGACTGCCTTTTCCTAGCCGGTTTTGCGCCGCTCATGAAGGTTGCGCCGCCGCACGAGGCAACAGCAGCGAATCCATAGCACCAATGACCGCTTCCGTCGAGATTTGACTCATCGCGAGTCGCGGTTGGACCGGTGAAAAGTCGGTGACTGGCGCCGCTGATTTTCCGTGTAAAACTACTGCTGGACTTTCCCTGGGGCGCCAATGAAATGGGTTGGTCGGCCCGAACAGAATCACTTGTGGCGTACGCATCGCGGCCGCCAGATGCACTGGAGCGGAATCGACCGTCACAAGAAGCCGTGCCTGGCCAATGAGCGCGGCCAGGGTGAGCAAATCTGTTTCTCCAGAGAGATCGATGATTTCTTGCTGCGTCCTGTTCTTAATTGCCGCGATATGCGTTTGCTCGTCCTGGGACTGCCCACTGGTCAGAACAAGATCGATACCGTCGTTTCGACCAAAGTACTCAATCACTTCTGCCCATCGCTCGGGTTCCCAAAGTTTCTCCCGCCGCGCTGAGCCAGGATGCAAAATGACGAAGGGCTTTGTCACCTTCCAATTACGCCGAAGCGCGTCGGCTTTTTCGTAGGCCATCTGTGGCAGGTCCAGATGCAGGGCAGAGAAAGCATGCCGGGCGCCGAGCGGTTCAAGTAAAGCCAGATTGTAGTCGATCGTGTGCATGTCCCGCATACGAACACCGATAAAATCTGTATAAGCGCGGGCGCGCGTCTTGGCCTGTTCACGCACCCGGTAAGATACTATGCGCCTGCGCGCGCCGGATAAAACGGCCAGAGATGCCGAGCGATCATTCCGGGTGAAATCGACGCAGTAATCAAATTTGCCGACGGCGACGGATAAAAACAAACTGAGGTCGCGCAGATTTCGCCGCGCGATCAAAATGCGATCGACATTTGAGATGGCTGGAAGCAGGTCGGCACATTCCTTGGACACAACGAGAGTGAGGTGCGCTTCCTGGAAGCTTTCACGCAAAGCTGCGAGTACAGGCGTGGTCAAAATCAGGTCGCCGATTCGCTTGAGTTGCAGGAGAAGAATTTTCACGGCTTGTGGCTGTAGCGGCACTCTATGAGCGCCGAACCAAAATCGGCAGTGACACACCGCCGCTACAAATTCAGCGCACCATTCGCATCGCAGTTTCGTATGCGTCCAGCAATCGTGCTCGAAAATGGTCCCAGGTGAAATTCTCAACCACGCGACGTCTCGCTGCGGCGCCCATTTGTTCAACGATTTCAGGATGTCCATACAAATGCTCAACCGCCGCTGCGACGGCATTCACATCTCCCGGCTTCACAATGATTCCTTCGATGCCATTGCGCACTACATCGCCTGCCTCGCGCGTGGTGATTTGAGGCAAAGCGCACGCCGCCGCTTCATATGTAACCTTGGCGCTCCCCTCCCATTGCGACGGAAAAACGTGAACCGTGCTCTCGCTGAGATAATTCTCCGGGTCACGGACAAATCCTACGACGCGAATGTTATCGCGCCAGAAGTCCTTCAGGTACGGCTTCGCCTCTTCGTGCACGAAACCAACCAGCCACAGCTCCGCATCAGAGAGATTCAGGCGGTGCCATGCCTCCAGCACATGTTGAATGCCCTTGCGCCTGATCAATGCACCGGCAAAAACAGCGCGAAATTTTCGTGGCCGTTTTCCCGGCCTGAAACGTTCGACATCCACGCCCCGCGGCAAATAAAACAGTTTTTCCTCCGGGAATCCCCGTACGCGAAACGTGTTGGCCGCCTTCTGGGACAAAACGAGCAAAAGGTCAGCGAGTTTATACTCTTCAATGAAACGCTTCCGCTGGAGCAACAGTCTATTTTTCCACCTTTGAAAGCTCGAGATGTTCTCCGTCGGCGCGGCAATTTTCGGCCGCCGGACTTTCTCTTTGCCGCCGTCGCGATGCCAGGTGGGGATCTCAACAACCGAAGGGATACCACGTCGCTTTGCCACTTTCAGCGAGCGCAAACAGTCCCCCGACCAACTATGGAAGAGATCGTAGCGCCCGGTGGCCAGATGCCGGGACGCGATCCAATCGAGATATTTTTTCTTCGCGCCATAGTAATAGGGCCGATCGAGAAATGAGATAAGCCGCACCGGATGCCAGCGTAGGGAACGGATCAGTGAAGCTGGGATTTCCTTCTGCCGGTTATCATAAGCGATTGCTTTGCCAAGGAACCCCCCGCGATAAGACGCGCGCAGGGTTTCAAATGCATCGGTATCCAAGCCGGAGCCCCCGATCCGGGCGAAAATCGAATAGAGCAGGTGCCTCGGCAAAGTACGTGCCACGGGTGGCGCGGAGCGTACTGGCGCAGGGGCGTTTAAAGTTTCACCTGGCATGGGTTAGAAGTATTCTGGCGAACGTGAGGCATGTAAAGCAACGGGTAGCGTATCGAGGTGACTGAAGTCTCTCTCATCTTCAACGGACAGAAGCCTTGGCTAATGACGAAGGACGAATGACGAATGTGGGATGAATGACGAAGAGGCTTCTACAGTTTCGGCGCCGTTTCGGGGTTTGTCATTCGGATTTCTTTCGTCATTCGTCCTTTGGTCTTAAGCTTGGCCCTCGCGCGGATTGAAGTAATGAGACGGGCTCAAGCAGCATGACGAAGAGACTGAGCATCGCTTTTGTGCGGCGCGGTTATTCTCCGACTGGCGGTGCCGAAACGTACTTAAAGCGACTCGCGCCTGGCGTAATCGAAGCTGGACACAACGTCCAACTTATCGCGACGAATGAATGGCCGGAGGACCAATGGCCGTTTGGATCGGTTACGCGCCTGCACGCAGAATCAGTCATTGGATTTGCGGATGAACTGGAACAGATCCTGCCCCGGCTCGATTGCGGTGTCTTGTTCAGCCTTGAGCGGATTTGGAGCTGCGACGTTTATCGCGCTGGCGACGGCGTCCATCGCGCCTGGCTCGCGCGCAGAAGAAACTTCGAGCTTCCACTGAAGCAATTTGTTCGCGCTCTCAATCGGAAGCATCGCGATCTATTGCAACTGGAGGAATCCCTGCTTGTCGATCGCAAAGCCGGACGCGTGATCGTGGCTTCACGAATGGTCAAGAAAGAAATCATCGATCTCTATGGCTATCCCGCAGACAGAATCGAACTCATTCGCAACGGCGTGCCGGTCGATAAATTCCGGTTCGATCCCGGGCTTCGCGAAAAAGCGCGCGAGGATTTGAAATTGAAGCCGGATCAAATTGCGCTGCTATTTGCCGGCTCTGGTTGGGAACGTAAAGGGTTGCTTTCTGCAATCCAAGCAATGGCGCTCTGCAAGAACAGAAAACTGCGTCTGCTTGTTGCCGGCCGCGGAAATGAAAGACGGTACAAAGCGACACGCTTGCGCTTTTGGCGCGAGGAACCGGTGCAGTTTCTCGGCGAAGTTGCAGACGTTATACGTCTTTACGCGGCTGCGGACATTTTCATTTTGCCAACGATCTACGATCCATTTTCCAATGCCTGTTTGGAAGCGCTCGCCTGTGGATTACCGGTAATCACAACGCGTTCCAACGGCTTTAGCGAAATCATCGAAGACAGCGTCCACGGATCAATTGTCGATCATGCAGGCAATCTGGTTGGTTTGCGCGACGCGATTCGGTTCTGGTCCGATCCACCGCGCCGCGAGGTAGCGCGCTGGACGAACATCGAACGTGCGTCGCAGTTCGATATTTCAAAAAACGTCGAGCAAACGCTTGAGATTTTGACGCGCGTTGCACTTTAGCGTCCGCTGTCCTCAGTGGAGGCCCGGATCAAATCAACTCCTGAGCGCAGCGTCCGCGTCTGGGAAAATCTGAAATACCTGGTCGAGCCGCGAGATTTCGAATATCGAGCGAACTGTTTCCTGCAAGCCGGCCAGCAGGAATTTGCCGCCGTAGCCTTCCACTTTTTGCATCCCCTCAATCAACGCCGCCAAACCGGCGCTATCGATATAGGTCACCTGGGAAAGATCCACGACCAAACGTTTCGGTTTCTTCCCGATCATGGCGTTGAGCGACGCCGTGACCGAAGGAGATACGTGCAGATCGATTTCGCCCTTGAGCGGCAGGACGTTGGAACGTTGTCGTGACGACGGCAAGCCAGATGTGGAAGCGTCTTTTTTCATTTTACCTCTGCAATCGTCAATGGATCACCATCCGAGCGTATTGATAATAGTTTCCACATCTGAGAGATCATCAATCAGGAAATCCGGTTCATATTTTGCAAGCTCATCCCGGCTCCATCTGCCGGTCGCCACGGCAATGGTCCGCGCGCCGAGCGCTCGGCCGCATGCAATGTCGCGCGGCGTATCGCCAATGACGTCGATCTCGAACGCGGAGAACTCGCGCCCATGCTTTTCTTTTGCCCGGGCGCGTGCAAATCGCCCGAGCTGATTCCGATCCCGATGATCGTCGGCAAAAGCGCCAAATTCAAAAAAATGCCAGACGCCGTAGTGCTCGAGTTTCAGTCGCGCTCCGCGGGAAACATTTCCAGTGAGAAGCGCGAGCACCAGACGCGGCCGCGACTTGAGCTTTTCGAGCAACTTAAGCACGCCGGGGAGCAGCTTGCCTTTCCGGCGCGGCAGTTCGAGTGAAAGAAAATGGACGTAGCTATCCAGGAACGCGCTTACGTTTTCGTTGGTCGCAGGAATTTTATGCTTGTTCAGGATACTGACGACAATGCCCGAATCGGTCATGCCTGCGATCTCGATGTCGTGCAGATCGTCAGCGATACCGAAGCGCTCTTTAAAGGCAGATTTGAGCGCTTGAACACCCGCGCCTCCCGAATGGATCAACGTCCCGTCGATGTCGAAAAGCAGGAGGCGTCTTGTAATTGCGGATTGCATTTCTGTAGCGGCGCTCTGCGTGCCACGCGATAGCGTTGCGACAGCGGGTACGCGGCCCTCGTAAATTGGCGCAATTTTGTAACCTGCGCATTTCAAAATCGCGAGTTTGCAGTCGCGGTTTTTTGTCGGCGATTAAAGACCCGTTACAGCCTACAAAGCTGGCGCGTGCATCATCAGAACGGCGATCATGCTCCCGAGAAACACGAGCAGCACAATTGCCAGGCCAATCAAAATTCCGTTGCGAACCGGGTCATTCTGCTGCATTTGGCGCCGGAACGGCGACGCATTGGCAAAATTGATACTTCGTTCCGCATCTGCAGTTCCTGAACGGATGGGATCTGGCATGGTAGCGACTATCTAGCCAAAGATTACCCTTAGTCGAGCGATTGTTCCGTTTGGACAGGCCTGCGCTGTCAACCAGGGGCTTTGATCTCGACAAGCGGCGAAGATTTTTCCAGACTGCACGCCTATGAAAGGTCTGACACCCGCCAGCCCCGGTTCCCGGATTGCTTCATTAGAAGATCGTTGTTCACAATTGTTGGCTTAACGATCACTTTGATTAGCACGTCATATGCTGCTGAGCCGTCGAAACAAACGAAGGCGAGTTCAGAAAACAGAGCTCGTTCAGAAACGAGGCCTGTCCATCTCGTAGTAAAGTCTCGGGAGGAGCTAAAACAGATATTTACTTACCTTCCGTATCCCGCCGTGCCGAGCGACCTTCAAGGTTATGAGGGGTCCCAGCGATTCTCCAACAAGGCAATGCCGTCCCGGCCTTAGACAAAGTGATGCTTCAGACACTGATGCGTTGGCGGGCAAAGCGGGGGCCGCTGCGCGTGGTGGATGTTCGCTGGAGTTTTGGACCCATCCGTGGATGAACTACGGAAACCAAATAAGCTATATTAAGCGAACGAAGTTTGCCGCTGCCACCCAGCGCGACGACGGAAAGTTTCGTTGTGCGATCCGATGAAAACCTGACTGCTTCCCTCGAACTCGAAGTGGCGATTCGAGGCCCGCTTTTTGTATCGACAAGCTGGGACGTCTTATCCACCCCAACGCGCGATGCGCGTGTGCGTCATGCGTTATTAATGATCAGGGCACCTTGGCCAAGATCTCATCCATCTCGGAGGTCGTGAAAGCACGCAACGTCTGAGTGCGGATGTTACCCAATAAGTCGGCTGCCAGCAACACGCTGGCGGCCGTCTCATCGTCTAGAGCCTCGAAGATGCATACTTGGTCATACTGACCGAGCGTCCAATACATTTGTTTGGTGCTTACTCCCATCGATTGCACCTTGGCGGCCCAGTCTGCTACCCGCTGGGTGGTTTGCTTGGCGGCCTGGATGCCCTTGTCTGTGAATTGCACCAAACTAATGTACGTCGGCATAATGTTACTCCTTCAGGTAATCTGGGAGCCGGTTTCGGCCCGAACGAGGTATGGATGAAATCTTTCCGTGACGATTTTCGTTTTTATGGTGCTGCGAGATTAGCCAATGTTTCGCTCCAGACCATGTTCGCCCAGCAAACGATCTACTCGTAGCGATGCCGGTCTCAGGTTTGGTTGTCGATAGGCCGGGTAACTGCTCCAGCGAAAGGAGTCCAGTTTCAATGACGTCAAAACAAATGAGTGCACTGCCGTCATCCCTCAAGCCAACCTTCTTAATCAGTTCGCGACCTACTCAATCTCCGCAGTGATCTTACCGTTGACGTCCTTCAACGTGACCGTGTCAACGCCTGCCAGCTTTACCTTTTCGAAGGTCACTGAGAGTCCCTCGTCGTCTACCAGGTTGAAATCCCAGGTTTCTGATTTTGCGTTACTCTTGAAGCGCACCTGGATCTTTCCCCCGGCGGCCAGCACTTTTCCGTCGAGAAGGAGATTTGCGTCCCAATCTTTGTTGTCAGAGGCGGTGACATAGAGACCTTCAAAGCTTCGCGCGGTCTGGTTCACCAGCGTGAAGTCGAGATCGGACGCGAATGCGTTTGCGATGCCTAGGAGGATGAAGAAAAACAAACGAAATCTCATGAGTGCGGGCTAGTTCTACTTTTTCTTCTTCTTGTGAGAGGTGGTCTTTTTGTAAACCGTGTGACCGTATTGGTCGTTCACCTTTGTAGTCTTGAACACTCTCTTGCCTTTGGTCTTCTTGCTTGTTGATTCGTAATAGCGTGGTTGGCGGTAGATTTTAGGCTGGTTGTAGTAGGGGTCGAAATCGCTCGGATGGGACCGATCGCCCACATATACGACGAGTTCGCCGGGGAGGATCAAAGCATGGCTTAGTTCGGCAAAGCCCGTAACAAGAAAAGCCATGATTACAATCTGTAAGAGGGAGCGAAAAGTCACCCTTATCGTCTAGCAGGAGCATTCTATCGCGTCAAAGGAAATTAGCCCTGCGCAAGACCGCCGACCATCGACCGGGAATTCTGTCCAATTCATCGAGACGTCCAACCGGCAAGAGTCAAGATGGGTCAATCTAAAACATTTAACATTTCTCCGATTGAATTCTTTTCTCCCAACACGACAAGCAAAGTCGGAATGGTTGAAACGGCTGTCGTCATATCACATCTATCTCGAAGCCTTGGAAGCGAAAGGCATCGCGAATGTTTTTGAGAATTCGGTCGCGATCTGAATCCGTCACCGGGACATTGTCGTACGGTGATGTCGAATTATCCGGCGTTGGGAAGCGCAATAATTCGCGCGTGATTCTCTCAAGTTCGAGGAATGCAGTCGGTTTTCATCAGTGCGAACGGCAACGCACTCGCTCTAACCGCTTCGCCATGCGAGAACGCCGCGCCTCGGTCACACCAAAAGTAACAACGGTGTTACTTTCGTGACACGGCCACGGGGGGCCGCTCGTTGCGATCCCACGGGTGTGAAATCGATTACCAGATTCACAGCGGTGTTAGCTGGGAATCCAACACCGCGCACTGGGAAACTAAAAGACATCGAAAGGAAACTCACCATGAATGCTCAAAAATGTTCAAACCTCGCCCTGCACCTGACGTGCACCTTCGTCGCAGCTCTCTTTGGGCTGCCGTCCACGTTAAACGCGCAAGGCCCAAGCCTGGTCGATCCGAATTTGCGCGTGCGCACCGTAATTGAAGGGCTGGATCAGCCCACAACTATGGCCTTCCTCGGCGCCAACGACTTCTTCGTCCTGGAAAAGGCCACCGGCCAGGTGAAGCGGGTGGTGAACGGGGTCGTGCAGAGCACGGTGCTCGACCTCGCGGTCAACTCCGGCTCGGAGCGCGGTCTGCTGGGCATCGCCCTGCACCCGGACTTCCCAGCCACCCCTCACGTCTACCTGTACTGGACGGAGAGCACGACCGGGGCTGACACCACCGTGCTCAGTGAAACACCTCTATTGGGCAACCGGGTGGATCGTTTCGTGTGGGACGGCTCCATGCTGACGTTCGACCAGAACATAATCCGGCTGCGGGCGCTGCAGCCAGCCTTCGAGCGCGAACCGACACCGGCGGCCGGCCGCGGCAATCATGACGGCGGAATAATCAAGTTCGGGCCGGACGGCAAGCTGTACATCTTCATCGGTGATGTGGGCCGGCGCGGCTGGATGCAGAACCTCCTAAACGGCCCTTACCAGCCCGGCGACCCCCTGTTCGGCACCGACGACAACTTCGGCGGGCCTGAGCCAGACGACGCCCACCTCACCGGCTCCATTCTTCGCTTAAACCCCGACGGGACAACGCCCGCCGACAACCCCTTCACGGGAATCGGGCACGTGTTCGTGGCACGGCTCGAGGGGAGCCAGGAGAACCCACCGAACGCCTCGACGGCCAAGGGCTACGCGGCGTTCTTCCTGAATCAAGAGCAGACGGCACTGAGGTTCATCGTCACTGTTACCGGCCTCGATTTTACGGGCACGCAAACCACCGACCCGAGCGACGACTTGCTGGCCGCCCACATCCATGCCCCGGCCCCACGTGGGACGAACGCGAGTGTCCGCTTCGGCTTCTTCGGCCAGCCGTTCAACGACACCAACCCCAACGACGTTGTAGTAACCCCGTTCGCCACCGGCGTCGGTGGCACGGTCTTCAGCAAGTGGGACCGCGACGAGGGCAACAACACCACCCTTACCGCCCAGCTGCCGAACATCCTCGCTGGCCTGTCGTACATCAACTTCCACACCCGCCGGCTGCCCGGCGGCGAGATCCGGGGGCAGATCGAGGAGAACCCGCAGGTCACCGCCAATATCCACAAGGTGTTTTCCTACGGTCTCCGCAACAGCTTCGGATTCGACTTCGATCCGATGAGCGGCAACCCCTGGCTGGAGCAGAACGGCGACGACGCGTTCACCGAGCTGGGCCTGGTCGAGCCGGGGATGAACGGCGGCTGGATCCAGGTGATGGGGCCACTCGCGCGGATCGACCAGTTCAAGCTGATCGAGACGACGATGTTCGGCGGCAACCTGCAGCAGTCGCGGTGGCCACCGACGAACATCGCCGACTCGCCCGAGGAGGCGCGGGCGCGGATGGTGATGCTGCCCGGCGCGCACTACAGCGACCCGGACTTTAGCTGGAAGTTTGAAGTCGCACCGGCGGGGCTTGGATTCATCAGCAGCCGCGCCCTCGGGCCGCAGTATGAGGGTGACATGATTCTCGGCGCGGCGCGGACCACCCTCCTGGGAGGAAATTTGTTCCGGTTCAATCTCACCGGCAACCGCCGTAAGATCGCGGTTGATGATCCAAGACTGGAAGATCGCGTCGCCGACAACCTGTTCAAGTTCGACATCACCGAGAGTGAAAGCCTGTTCTCTCGAACGGCGCGATCTACGAGATTTTTAGAGCGCAGTAAGATTTCGAAAGGACTGCATTCGGTGATAATTGCGGCCATTGCGTGATCTTTCTTGGGAAAGATAGGTTCGACGCCGGGAGCTTCAAAAACTTTCCAGCCCCAACGGTGCGGTTTGATTTCAATCAGTGTCATTGCGCCAGACCATCTTCAGCCCTGGTTAGGCAACTTTTCTCGCGCTGCCACAGAGAATCGCCCATTCGAGTTACGCAAAAGCGCCCGGCTTTTCGTCCGCTCGCACAACCAAAGGCTTTGAATCGTCGCGGTGTGCGTCAGCAATCCAGATCGTTCGCTTCCGAGAATCAACGGCTGAGAAGTAGCCCAAGCTCCATCCGGCCTTGCTAAGCCTGTCTGCGATGATTTCCCAGGATTTCATGTGGGCGGATTGTGTTCTTCTACGCTCTACACGGCGATGAAAAAGTGACTGAGCCACACGAGCAAGCGGGCGAATTGGACGCTGTCGATACGACAACCTATTTTCGACGATATGACAGCAAACGAACAAGTCTCCGTGAGTCGAGTCGCAGATCGCGAAAAGCTTCCATTGTTGCTCGACAAGGCGCGGCAGTTTGCCGGGCGGTACATTGACAGTCTTGAAGAGCGTCCGGTTTTTCCCGGCGAAAAATCCCTGCGAGCGATGGATGACCTGGTCGAACCGCTCCCCGAAAATCCGAGCGACCCATTCCTGGTTCTCGATCAGCTCCAGGAAATCGGCGGGATCCTTTTGTGAAAGACAGAATCGGAATAACATTCTGGCACGCCCCAAAAAATACATGGGAACCAGAAACCCTCATAATTCCAGTCCGACCAGATAACACGGCCGGCCGCATCGGACAGCAGAGTTCGTGTTTCACTCTCCACATGCATAAATCTCAATCGCGAACCAATCCAACGCTCGCTCAGATCAAGGTCCTGGCTAAGAATAAGCCGAAGCTTCGCGCGGAGTTGCACAGGCTCAACATTAACAACTTTACGATCTTTAACGACTTAGATCACCTATCGGTTGAAATTAAACGGCGCTGGGGACTTTGATACTTCCGACCCCCGTCACACAAACCTTCCAGGGCAAAAAATACTGACAGTGTTTGGACCGTCACATCACGTGTGATTCGCGCTTATGATGACGCTGGCAACGTGGTCGAAACGCACGAGCAAGCGGGCGAGTTCAAAGAGTGGTGAGCAAGCCTTGCTCCCGTCACGCTCACGCACGTTGCGCAGCTTTTAGACTTGCCATAAAGCAGCGCAAAACGTGTAATTTCAAACGCATAGTTAAATAACAACAGGAGGTAACGACTAATGACGACAACTGCAGACTTACTAAAGTTTTACGGAGGTAAAGAGTATGGGTGCTGAGCATGCAACAAGCTATACAGCCGATGGCCCATCCAATCATGGATTCCGGACGGGCGGAGCGAGAATCACAACAGGCGCTGAACTCACCGGAACGTCAAAAGGACTCGTTGCGACAGGCAAAGACCAAGGGCCCGAAGGCACGGCCAAAAATGGTATTGGGGTGAATGGCGTCAGTTTAGGAGCCGATAAAGGCGGTATAAGTGTAGGTGTTCTGGGCCAGAGCATGGTGTACAAGCAAGGAGGAAAGGGCGTGCGGGGTTTCGGGAACATCGGCGTCGAAGGCTCTGGCATTAACGGGCCAGGCGGAGTATTCGACTCAAACCAGGGCGCACAGATAAACTTGGTCCCGAGATTCCAAACTCTACCTTTGAAAGGCGAACTAGGTGATCTGATCGTGATTAGGAAGGCAGTCATTGGTGAAGATCAATTCACTTTCGTCGAACTATGGCTCTGTACGAAAGCTGGCGATGATAAATACCCTGCTTACTGGAGGGAGGTTCAGTTAGGCCAACCCGTCCAGGCTAAATGATAGAGATGTCCCCCTCAAGGCGTCATTGGCATCGGAGTCCAAGAAGTTAGACATTCCAGTCTAGAAGTAGCGCGAACGAATCGCCGATTCCAATTCCAGAAACGCAGTCAACTTTTCATCCGCGTGCACAACGAAACGCTTTCCGTCGCCGCGATGCGCGTCAACAATCCAGATGAACAGCCCCATGACAAACCGGCCTCTGCGGCCCCTTGGAGGCGCTTCGTGATCGCGTCCAGTTGCGCGTGGAAGTCGCGAGGCGAACGGTAGAGGGTTGTCCCGCAATGTTAGAAGGGCCACCTTCGGGTGGCCCTTCGTTAACAGTTCTTCGAGATAGGTCTCAGAAATTCCCGCTGCCTGTGACGACGTCCTGCTGGTGAATCGCTGTCGGCACGAACTCGAAACCGTACCACCACACCACGTTCTGGACATTGTTCGAGTCCGTCCAGAGGGCGTGGAAAAAGTTGTCGGAGCCAGCGGCGATGTCGGTATAATCGCCAAAGAAGCCTCCACCGAAGCCGTAACGGGTGTTGATGTGTTGAGTGTTCACCGGGTTCGTGCTCCCGCTCAAGTCGCGGACGACGTAGTCGAGTCGCGTGTTGTGTATATAGGGCCCGAGAAAGTCACACGTAATGCGACCGACAGGCGCAGGCGGCCCGGAAAAGCACACCTGCCACGGCGAAACCGTGGTGCCTCGGTAAGCGGCGAGATAAACGTGGCCATTTGCGGCCACGGTTGCGGCCGGGAACACGTCCTCGATCGGACCAAGGGGCGAGGGGGCGTTAAACGTCGAGCCATCGCAGCCGTCACCTGCCTGGCAGCCACCTGGCTCCGGCGTTGGCTGCGTGACTGGATAGCCCGCGGCAGTCCGGCTGCCCGCTCCGAACACCGGCGCGGGATCGGACCATGTCTGCCCGCCATCGGTTGACTTGCTGTAAACGGCGACCGAGTGGCATTGCGAGACATGATTACCCGGGATGAAATACGCGCAGCCCGGGTCGCCCGTATAGATCGGGGTCGTGTTGTCCACCTCCGTGTTCCACGTGGCGTAAACATCACCGTTCGGAGCGGCTGCTGCCGCTGGGTAACTGTTCACCCGAAACACGGTGTTGCGCACACCGGGGATGTTCGTCATCGTCGCGACCGAGAGTGGTGGGCTCCAAGTGTCGCCGCCGTCGGTCGACTTGGCCATGTAGGTTGAGTTAAGCGACGCGAGGCGGGTGGAACCGTTCCAGAAAACGTACACTGTCCCATCGGGTCCGACGACTGGGTGGGAGCCCTGACTGTAGTGCGCATTAGCTGAAATATTCTCGGGCGTGCTGAACGTTGCCCCGCCGTCCGTCGAATAGACGAAGAATATTGGCGACTGGACATAGCTGCCATTGTGAGGGTTGAAGATGAAGCGCGTCCAACTCACGTAGACGCGATCCTGAAACGGGCTGCCCGAGTGCGAGTCCACCGCGATCCATTCCTTGTCGTTGAGCGTCGATGGCGAGGTGGTCTGGTTGATGAACGTCGGCAGGCCCCAGGTCAAGGTGCCCCCTCCGTCAAACGTCCCCTTGTTGACTGCTACGGTGTTCGGCGGGCTCGTGCGATTGAACCCCAAACCCGCATAGTAAACGTTGCCCTGGCTGTCGAACGCGACCGATGGGTCACCACCGGCATCGTAGATTCCGCCGACCAGACGCTCGACGCCGGGAATGAGGGTTCCAATCTGGGCTGGATCACTAGTCGGCGTGTAGTTGGCGTCTGGGTTGCTGTTGCAGCACCACGTCGAACCGCCATCGTTCGAGTAGTACGTTCCCGAGTAGCCGTCGCCGAGCGCACTACACGGCGTCCCATCGACGAAGCAAGACCATGTGCGCGTGACGTAATCGTTTGCTCCACCAACGATCCGATTCGGGTTATTCGGGTCAACTGCTATCGCAGTCTCGTTCTGCGGCGCAGCTGCGGTGTCTTGATTCACTAAGACGTTCGGCGGGACAATGGTGGTGCCATCGAGCGGGCTCGATAGGACGTGAATCGGGGTGATGCTGCCCGGCGCTGGAATGCCCTCTGGTTCTTCTGCCTCCTGCTCTAGGAATGCGGAGAAGCGAATTTGCAGCCCGGCAGTTCCCCTCAGCGAGGCTACCTTGCCGGCGAGTGTGTTGATGTCGTATCTCGGCGCAGCCGCGGTAGATGGACGGACCGCGACGAAGGCCATTGCCGCGGCCGCAGATATTAGCGTGACCGCACTTGCGACGCGCACAATTGAAGTGAAACGATTTTGATTAAACCAACTAGGGATTTTCATATTTTTAGGTGTTCTTCTTTTCTTTTTTCCGCGCTGGGTTTGATTCTTGGTAGTAACGTCGGGTGACGTAATCCAAGATGGATTTTACCAGCACTCCCGACAGCCGCATATGGGACCTTAGTCCCATGCGTTTAGGAGGCGCAAAATCGAAAATGAACATACAGCGTTCCATGCACGTTTACGAAGTGCGCTCGCGCAAAGACAAACGCGGCGTTGATCTAATCTCCGATGCGCTGCCATTCGGTCGGTTGTGGTACGGCGGGCCGAATGCAGTCAGCAACGCAATCGGCTACGCAAAGCATCGCAGCCGCTCACATGATGCTGTGATTCGCGTTTACGACGAGCTTGGCAACGTGATAGAGACGCACGAGCACGCGGGCGATTTTGAGTGGTGAGTTGATTTTTTGTCTAGTGATGGCCGTCTACTCCTCGGTAATGTTCACTAGAACCTTATGAATGAGATCAGCGCATCCACTCCGTTGGGCGGGGAAGTCCGGGTTCGCTACGCTGCCGCGCCGGACGTGTGCCCCGTGTGTAAACATGCCTGCCAAGCAATTCAGCTTGGACAACCGATCGTATATCCTGAGAGCCGCGATGAAGGCAGCTGGAACTTACAAATGCTTTTTCGCTGCCCGCGTCAGAGCTGCGGCACGCTGTTCATCGCTGAATATTCTCCACGGATTGATCACCGCCGTAACTATCACTTTGAACTTTCGGCCCTGTATCCACGAATTCCCGATGAGGCCAAAATCGCAGACGGTGTCGAGAGGGTCTCTCCGAGTTTCGTCAAGATCTTGAATCAGAGTTTGGCAGCGGAGTCACATAATCTAGATCAGCTTGTGGGTATCGGATTGCGCAAGGCGTTAGAATTTCTGATCAAGGATTATTGCGTATACAAACGTCCAGATAAAGCGGCCGAGATCAAACGCGACCTCTTGCGCAATGCATCAGTGATTACATTACTGATACTAACATTCAGAGCTGCGCTAAACGCGCAGCATGACTAGGCAATGACGAGACACACTACACTCGCATTTGGACGGAGCATGACATACAGGATCTAAAAATTTTGATTCAATTAACCCAGAACTGGATTTCTAACGAACTTCTCACCGAAGAATATCGTTCAACGATGCCCGAACCAACGGCAGAAAGGACGTAGCAAGCGGCGAAGTGCATTCCATCGCTTGGACAACTTAGGAAAGTCGCTTACAGAAAAACCATGGGAATAGCTGATTACCCTTGCCCGCCTGATTCGGAAGCGAATGCCCCGGAATGGAAGGATGTCACTCATGAATGCGAAGAACTGGTCGATAACCTGCTATCCCGAGCCGAACAACTATTCGGACCGCGAACTAGCATTGTTCCGGTTCGGGTCTCAGAAACTTCTAATGGTTTTCCGACGATCTTTTTTTACCAATAACAATAGTGCTGCTTACATCCGGCTTGGCCGTGGTGTTGGACAGCGCGTCGATCCGACTCCGGAGGAATCGCGGCAATTAAAGCATCAGCTTGCATTGGAGGTTGTGCATTTGCTTTCGGTGTTCCCAGGTGCTCCGATGACAGTATTGGAGAAAGGCGCGGCCGCATATTTTGCAAAAGATGTCGGTGGCTATGACCCAGTGGAAACCGGCGCCCCAGAAATTTACATAAGTGCTTACGATGCTGTGAAAGAATTTCTGGAGAGGTTTGGTCGCGAGGCGATCAAAGAATTGCGACAAAGTCCACGCGGCATCAATCGGATCTCGGCTAATGATATTCGCGAGAGATATCCGGAGTGCCCCGGGGACCTCATAGATAGGCTCACGTCGAGCGGCGGCTTTGGGGCTAGCGACATCCAGCCAACCACTCCGCGTTTTCGGATGACCAGCTCACAACACATTTACGAAGTCCGCCCGCGCAAGGATCGGCGCGGCTTCGATCTCATCTCGGATGCGCTGCCGTTTGGTGGGCTTTGGTACACTGAACCGAATGACGCCGTCGAATACGCGAAGTTTTTCAGTCGATCCATGATGCTGTGATTCGCGTTTACGATGAAGCGAGCAATGTGATCGAAACGCACAAACACGCTGGGGATTTTCGCGAACCCTAACGCATCAGTTTCTCTTGACAGTCAGTTCGCGATCTTGCGAACATTTGTTTCGCGTCAAGTCTGTTGGGCGTCTCTAGCCAAGCACCTGACCCTCTTCCCGCGCCGGGTAACTGCGAATGATAGGGCCTCGTTCGCGCAAGAATGGAAAGGACACAAAGATGAAAAGCAAAATAATAATCACACTCGTAGCTCTTTGGATCGCGTGTGGTCCGGTTTGGGGAGATTCAGTATTCACGGCAAGAGTTATTGGTATCATGGATGAAGGACAAGCTGCACTCATGTTGGTTGAACCGGTTGATCCGGTACAAGGTGCGGTGAACCCCCCACGCGCCTACTCCACCGTCTACGTACGCGGGAATTTCTCAGGCGGCGTTGTGATTTGACTGGTCGAGTGCTTTTCACAGCAGACGCGCACCGCCCACAACGGAAAGAGATTCATCGTTAGTGCCGACGGTGCACTGGCTTTAACAAACCATGAAAACAATCACACTCGGAACTGCACCCACGTTTTTTACCGCCGTACGTCAAAAGGCTAATGATCACTGTTTCGTTGCCTGTATTGCGTCTGCCCTTCTCGACGAGGGATACGACAAGTTACAGGAATTGATTGTGAATGGATTCCCGAGCAGACTCGGAAAAGACAGTCCTGACAAATCAGACGTCCCGAAGCAGTTCACAGACGTGGAAGCGGTTCTCAAAGGATCGGTGCGCTGGCCGCGGCGGCATGGCTCGTTAAATTTGGCCGTCTCTGTCAAACGAGTGCTGATGGCGGCACACGATGCCCAAAATTTCTTAATGAGTTCCAGGGACATGGCAAGGTGGATATTTATCGAGACGACTCCACAGGGCACGCATTGCGTGAGGCTTTGTGAAGTCCGCGATGACGGAGTAACGATTATGGAACCTACGGACGGTAATTTTCACGACTGGACTTGGGCGCAATTTAACAATGAGTACTATGCCTTAGTCCGTCTTAATTGGTAACGAGCGGTATGAGCAGCACTATTATCGAAATCAAACCACACCGTTGGGGCTGGAAAGTTTTTGAGGCTCCGGGTGTTGAGCCTGTGTTCGGAGAAGCGTCAGGCAATCAATTATGCGCAGTGCCGCGCAAGCTTTCGCTCAGGCGAGATTTGTGTGTTGGATTCGCGCGGCAAGTGATCGCGCAAATGTGCTCCGAATATCGAGACGCTGACTACAAAGCTCCATTCATGTTCTTGGAAGCAGTCGCGCAATCGCCCGCTGTATACGTATGATGACTGGCAATAAGATGGAAGGTGCGCGGGTACTGATTCTCACCGGAAAGTTCCGGGGGCAAGAGGGGGTCTGTTTAGGGCAAGGAGCTACTGGCGACCAGTGGGCGATCTCGCCAGACGATAGCGACGAGATACTGTCGCTCACTTTCGGGAAAGATTTTGGGCTCGTCATGGACTTGTCCGCGAATCCGGAATTGAATTAGCGGGCCACTCGCCTCGCCCTACGTGGCACGGACTAGCAATCCGCGCGGCTGATCGGTTGAAACAAGGAGTCGTTGCCATCTAGTTGCCGAATTGTGCGAGAAGATCGTACCGATACTGTAGGACTGATCCGGTCAAGAATGACGACCGGCAGTTTATCGGTCTAATCTTCTACCAAAGACCACCGCATGCTTGGCACCTCATTGAGAACATGAACGCCCCGAGTAGGTGTCCATCCGCAGTTGCTTTACCCCGCTCGCCAGCGTCCATAGCCTTAACGTTGTTACTTCCGCATTTTGGGCATCGCGGCAGGTTTTCCATGGCATTATCAAGCGCCTTTTGCAGGGGATTCGGCGTGCATAGACTACTAAGATCGAACGGACGGGGAACGTCTTTGGGCCTACCGCAATTAGGGCAACTCTGCGCGTGAGGTGAGATACTCTTGCCGCAGTCTGGGCACGGAATGAGATTTGTCATTCGCCGAATTTGGCGCCGCCGGTTCGGTGAAGTAAAGAACAATAACAATTACCGTCAGTGCGAGTGACTCTTTCAAGTTCAAGAAACGCAGTCAGCTTTTCATCTCCACGCACAACGAAACGCTTTCCGTCGCGATGGTGTGCGTCTGCAATTCGCAGCTTCGAATTCACGGAATTCGATGATATGGAAAAAAACTGAAAGAAAAGCTACCGCTGCCTCGTATATTCGGCATGAACAAAGTCCTCGTTAAACTGGCAAAGCCGCATTTGAGAGTCTTGCTGACAATAGCGGCGGCAAGTGTAGCGCCGCTTAATTTCACTAAAGCCGACACTCTTACAGCCGAAGAACAAGCACTCGTTGACAAAGGGGCCGTAATGGAGATGTACAAGCCCGACGAGCACAGTCGCCATTTCATTGCTCATATTGACTCAGTAACCGACCCGAAAACCAAAAAAGCGTCAAAGACGGCTAACAATCCACAGGTTGTGGTGTGTTTTGCAGCCGCGTATGACAAAGCAGTAGAAACCCAGCAAAAGCACGTCGATCAGTCGTCAAGCAGTTAATGGCGGTTGCTTTTCTCGAATTCACCGCAACCCCAATCGCTGATTCCAGTTCGAGAAACGCCGTCAGCATCTCATCCGTGCACAACGTAACGCTTCCCATCGCCTCGATGTGCGTCTGCAATCCAGATCGTTCGTCCGTGAGAATCCACGGCTGAGACACAGCCCCAACTCCAACCGCGCTTTTTGAGATCGCTCTGATCTCAAAATTCTTGCGGACAACTTGCAACCTTCGCTTCGATCGCCGAAGGCGAAGCAAGCGAGCGAGATGCTGCCGCGACCTGCTTGACGTGGCGGGCCGTCGCCATGATAGTCTGTGCGGTCATGAATCTAACGGGACAACCGCACAACAACGCCAACGCGTTCGGTTCCCGCTATTTCTTTAGTGTGCTGTAGATCGCGGCTGCTCGCGCCGCTCGATCTCAGCGATTCCTTTTCGCCTTCCGATGTCCGATTCTCTTAAATCACTTCGCAATCGTCTCGACGATGTCGACCGGCGTTTGGTCGAAGCGCTCGCCAAACGTCAGCGGCTCGTGACGGAGGTTGCCGCGCTCAAAGCGGACCCGGCGCTTCCGTTAAAGGACGCGGAGCGCGAACGCGAGTTGCTAGCGCGAGTTTCACAGCTCGCTGGTGCGCAGGGACTCGACAGTTATTTCGTCGAGTCGCTTTATCGCCGTATTCTGGAACATTCGATTCGCTTTCAAGCTGCGCGGCAAAGTGACGCCAGATCGAACGCAACGCTCGTCGTTGCGTATCAAGGTGTCGAAGGTTCCTACAGTCACACGGCGGCGCGAAGTCATTTCGCCGCAGGCTCGCGCGAAGTTCAGTTTCACGGCTATCGATCATTTGCGGCGGCCGTTGACGCAGTGGTGCGTCGCGAAGCCGACGTCGCGTTTCTGCCGATCGAAAACTCGCTCACTGGTTCGATCGCCGAGACATACGATCTTCTCAGCGGGGCGAATCTGCACCTGATCGGCGAAGAGGTGCATCGGGTGGAGCATTGTCTACTGGCATTGAAGCCGGTGCCACTCGGATTGATTCGACGAATCGGCTCGCATCCGCAGGCGCTTGCGCAATGCAGTTCCTTTCTCGACGCGCTACAAGATTGTCGCGTCGAAATTGAGGAAGACACCGCGAGCGCGGCCATGCTCGTAGCGGAATCGGGCGACCTGTCGCGCGCCGCAATCGCGAGTAAAGAAGCGGCTGCGCGTTACGGATTGCAGGTGATCAAGCGAAACGTCACCAATCAGAAAGAGAATTACACCCGCTTCGTCGCTATCGCCCGCGAGCCGATGCAAGCCGACACCCGCCTCCCACATAAGACTTCCCTCTTGCTGACGACCGCGCATAAAAAGGGCGCGCTGGCACGTTGTCTCGATGCGCTAGCGCAACACGGCGTCAATCTCACGAAGTTGGAATCGCGGCCGAGTGCTGAGCGACCGTGGCAGTATCTCTTTTACCTGGATCACGAAGGTGGGTTGCACGAGCAACATGTCGATCTTGCGCTGCGCGAATTGAGGAAACACGCGGAAGCTGTGCGAATTCTCGGCACATATCCCCGAAGTGGCGCGACATCGCGTGGGCCAAAGGAACAAGAGATCGCGCTCGTCTCCGAGACTGTCGCGCCTTCCCAGTTGAAAGCGCCGACGCCCGTGCCCGTCGTAAAAGAAAGCCCGTCCTACCGTCTTGCGTCGCGCGCGCAACGCGCAGAGGACACCGTGATCGAGATGAACGGCCTTCGCATCGGCGGTAATGCGCCGTTTGCGGTGATCGCTGGCCCGTGCTCCGTCGAATCGCGCGAGCAGATCACGGCCTGTGCACGGGCGCTTCACGACGCTGGCTGTCGACTACTGCGCGGCGGTTGCTTCAAGCCGCGCACCTCGACCTACGACTTTCAGGGACTCGGCTTCGACGGTTTGATGCTGATGCACGAAGCGGCCCGCGCGTACGGATTGTCGATCGTCACCGAGGTGCTTCATCCAGCCGATGTCGACGCAGTCGCGCGTGAAGCTGACGTGCTGCAAATCGGCACGCGCAACATGCAAAACTTCGCGCTGTTGAAAGCAGTCGGTAAAACGCGCCTGCCGATTCTGCTGAAACGCGGCCTGATGGCATCGATCGATGAATGGCTGGCTGCAGCCGAGTACGTCATGGCCGAAGGCAATGCCCGCGTGATTCTGTGCGAGCGTGGCATTCGCACATTCGAGACTGCGACGCGCAACACGCTCGATCTCTCCGCTGTGCCGGTTCTGCGCGAACGCACGCATCTGCCGGTGATTGTCGATCCAAGTCACGCCGCCGGGCGACGCGAGTGGGTCGCGCCACTTGCGCGAGCGGCGCGCGCAGTGGGCGCACACGGCGTCATGATCGAAATTCATCCGGAGCCGGATCGCGCTCTCTCAGATGGTCCGCAGTCACTCGATCTCGACCATTTCGAAGCGCTCGCGCGCGAACTAATAGCGACCGCGCGCGGTGATTGTCGGTCTTAACAGTTATCAATGTTTCGCGTCGCAGTCGCGATTACGATAACGTCCCGGTAGCGTATTCGTGCACAACGAAACGCTGTCCGTCACCGCGATGCGCATCAACAATCCAGATCGTTCGCCCCTCGGAATCAAGGGCTGAGACATAACCCCAACTCCAACCGGCTTTGATGGCCTTTACCGTCCCTTGGCTGCGGCCCTGTCTCCCTCTTTGATTGCGTCAGCTTCGCTTACGATGGTGCCGGAGTCGCGGCACCGGTGCCTCCAGTGGCAGGTGCTGCGGCAGGCGAGGCGCTGACTGAACTCTTAGGTTTGAACATATCGCTGAGCGAGAATTTCGGCGACCCAGTGGGACTTGCAGCTGGAGTCGCTGTTGCCTCAGTCTTTGCTTTTTTGCGAGTGCGTTTCGGTTTGGGAGATGCTGCTGGCGACTCCGCCGTTGCAGGCGAAGCAGCGGTCTCAGCCGGTGACGCTGTCGCTTCAGACTTTTTGTGCGTGCGATGTTTTTTCGCGGGCGAAGGTGATTCCCCCGGCGACCCGGCCGGGGCGGGTGATTGAGCTTGCACAACAGAAATGCTCGCAATGGCGATTACTGAAATGAGCGCAAGAAATTTGGTAGTCATAACGCCGAGTGTAGGGAAGCGGTCGGATTGTAGTCAATGGCTTTGTGATGAAGCTGGCAACGTGATCGAAACACACGAGCACGCGGGCGATTTCAAAGAGTGGTGAGGCTACTTGCGCTCGCCGGAGCCGCGGCTGAACTTTGTGACCAGGCCGATGGAGAGTCGTCTCAAAAGCTATCTCGGATATGGGATGGTCGCTTTTTTAGCTGCGTGCCAGACGCCACCAGCGTCAAATCAGGGAAGCCCGCGCAACGAGCCTGCCGCTGTAAACGGGCAGTCAGACTCTCGGTCGTCGCCATACGAGACCGAAGCTTTTAACCCTTTTCAGCAAAGCAGGATCCAATGGTCTCATGGCGGTAGCATTAGAGGGCCGTGACAAGCGAAATCGACCTGCGCGCGTGTCGGACGCAGTCAGCAACGCAGTTGACTACGCGAAGTTTCGCAGCCGTTCACACGATGCCGTGATTCCTGTTTACGATACGGCTGGCAACGTGATCGAAACGCACGACCACGCAGGCGATTTCAACAGGTGGTAGTTTTTTCACGAGGGATTTCGGGGAACTTATCAGTTATCGATTTTTCCTTGTTCCGGTGCTCCTGGACGGCTATCCTCCGGTCCATGGTGAAAGACCAAATTCCTAAAACTCCCGGTGTCGCTGACGCGCTCTCGCACGGGTTCCGAGAACCAGGCGCTCTCGTTCGCGCAGGGTTAAAATGCAATGGTTCAGTGGTCGACATCGCGTGGCTTTTGTATATGCGTCGTGTCGTCAGTCAGTCTGCACAATCTTAAGGAGGGTCCAATGGCATCAGACATCTTTGCAAAGATTGGGGACATCAAAGGGGAATCGCTCGATGCCAAACACAAAGACGAAATCGAGGTGCTTTCGTTTTCGTGGGGTGTGACGAACACTGGTGCCACCGCCGCCGGGGGCGGAGGGGGTGCTGGCAAGGCGACGTTCCAAGATCTCTCGATCATCCACAAGATCGACAAAGCCTCGCCGTTGCTCATGCGGGCGTGCGCGACCGGTACGCACCTAAAGGAAGCGACGATCACTCACCGCAAGGCCGGTAAGGACCAGCAGGAGTACCTCATCGTCAAGATGAATGACGTCATGATCACCGGGGTCACAGATGGCGACGCCAGCGGTCAAGCGGGATCCGAGACGGTCAGCTTAGCGTTTGCGAAGATCGACCTTGAATACAAGCCGCAAAAGGCTGATGGGTCGCTCGATACAGGGATTCATTTCAAGTACGACCTCAAAGCCAACAAAGAAGGCTAGGAACGATCCCGGTTGGCGACGGAAGCAGGACCTGCTCGGGAAGCTCGTGGAGCAATCAGAAACTCCGACACGCGAATTGACCGTCGAGGAGGCACTCGAACTCGCCATTTTGCTGCAGAAAAATGAGCAGCTCGCGGAGGCCCAGGAGGTGTATCGCCGCGTTATCGAGGTGGCCCCAAATCATCCTCGCGCCCTGCACTATGCTGGCGTACTTGCGCATCAACAGGGGCGCAGCGACGAAGCGGTCGCACTCATCGAGCGCAGCCTCGCCCTAGTGCCGGATCAAGCGGATTGGTATAGCAACCTTGGCATCATATTCCAATCGGATGGTCAGCTGAAACAAGCGATAGACGCCTATCGGCGTGCGGTCGCCATCGACCCGAGCCACGCGAATGCCTACAGCAACCTCGGCGTGGCGCTAAGGGCGATTGGAAAACCGTCTGAAGCGGAAGCAGCTTATCGCACAGCCATTCGACTAAATCCAGAGCACATTGACGCGTACACGAACCTTGGCATCCTGCTCAATGGGTTAAAGCGAACTGAGGAAGCGGCAGCGTGCTACTGCAAGGTAATCACGCTCCAGCCAAAGCACCGGGAAGCGCGAAAGCTATTGGCCCTTGCGCATTGTACGCTGGGGGAGATCGGCGAGGCCGTGCACATCTTCGAACAATGGCTCGAAGAAGAGCCAGGAGATCCGATTGCGCTGCACATGCTGGCGGCGTGCACTGGTCGAGGTGTGCCGGCGCGCGCATCGAACGGATTTATCGAAAGAACCTTCGACAGTTTCGCCTCCAGCTTTGAATCGAAGCTTGAGAAGTTGTCGTACCGCGTTCCGGCGCTCGTGGCAGCAATGCTGGAGGATTCGCATCTCAAGCCGTCAAAGCGCCTTGACGTGCTAGACGCCGGCTGTGGAACGGGGCTCTGCGGTCCGCTGGTTGCTCCTTATGCGCGCCGATTGGTGGGCGTTGACCTCTCCGCGGGAATGTTGGCGCACGCGAAAGAGAAGAACGTCTACGACGAACTGCTGAAAACCGAGCTTACGCAGTACCTGCGCGACAACCGGGGCGCATTCGACGTAATCGTGTCGGGCGACGCTCTCGTGTATTTCGGCAACCTGAAAGACGTCGTAGCAGCAGCAGCAGCAGCACTGCGGCCGAACGGGCTCCTCGTATTCACGCTCGAGCACGCGATCGGAGGCGAGGCCGATTTCGACTACCGTCTGGGATTGCACGGCCGTTATAATCACACTCGCGCCTACGTAGAGCAGTTGCTCGCCTTCTCAGGGCTGCAGCCCGAGATCGCTCAAGCCGAATTGCGCATGGAGGCAGGCGTACCGGTGGGGGGGTTGGTGATTCGGGCAACAAAGTCTGTTGCAGCTCGTTCTTAACCATGCCCCCCCTGGGGCCCGGACATGAACAAGAAACGCGCTACAGCTTTCGATCCGCCTCGCTAAACGCAATCGTGCGTTCAAGCTTGCCGGTCGAATCCGACACACGAATCTCACCTGAACGAAAGCTGGCGCGGATTTGCCCTCTCGCGGTGATATTCCTTAAATAACAATCCAGTGATAGCCACCAAGATGCTATTTGCTGTCAGGAAGCCACTGTTTTTCGCTTGACGCAAGGTATCGTAGTGTCTCCACATCTCGATGTGTGTTTTATCAGGCTTAAACTGATCATTCTCTGGAGTGTCCATATATTTTCCTCCTAAGCGTTTCGAAGCCTAACGAGAACAAGATCAGCCACCGCGGGCTAACCGAGCCTAGCTACGAGCTTCGATCTTCTAGCCACGTTTCCCAGAAAAGTTCGCCGTCCAGCGGTTAGTAACTGTCTTGGATTCAAGCATAGATTGGATCGGTTTTGAGTGCGCTGTTAAGGACGATCAGGAGTTTTCGCATCGTGGCGGTTAGGGCAAGTTTCGCTGGCTTGCCAGCGGCACGCAATCGTCGATAAAAAGTGCGCAGGATTGGGTTGTGTCGAGCAGCTACTAAAGCGGCCATGTACAGGCCGTGGCGGACATAGCGACGACCGCCATAGATCGCACGTTTGCCGCGCATCCCTTCCGCTGTCTCGGTTAAATGGCGCTACTCCAACCAGCGCGGCAACTTGACGCCGATTGAGTTGTCCCAGTTCAGGCATCTGCGCCAGGAGCAATGCGGCCGTGCGCGCACCTACTCCGCTGATCGCCGTCAACTTTTCTGCTTTGGTTGAGAGCTCTGGCGATGCTTTGATCTGGACTTCAATGAGCAAATTAAGTTGCTCAATCTGCTTTTTGATTTGTTTAATCAATCTGCGATTTAACATTCGCACCAAAGAGTCACCCAAACGTGCGCCGCGACCGGCCGGCTTGGTCGCTCCAGTAATTGTTCGAGTTTACTTCACACGCCCAAGGGCAGGCGCGGATCAAACTAACCGGCGCTCGTAATCTCTCGATCAAAAGCAGCTGCATCGTGGATCTCGCACCTGCCTCCCTTTTGCCCCAAATCAGGATCCCTTTAAAGAAGATACACGCTGCATCGTTTGGCTAGGCGCAGATGAAGATAAACACACAAGGCCTATCCCCAAATCGTTAACAAACCTGTGCCATTGCACTCAAAACTCCCAACCGCCACCCCACAATGTCGGCGGAGCCAACTCAACAATATTGCCCGCTGGATCACGAAAATAGATCGAACGCCCACCTTCGGGCCAGTCAACCTCTCGTTCGATCGAGATTCCAGCCTGACGCAATTGCTTCCGCCACGCGTCAAGGTCCTCCGGCTTTGCAGCGAACGCCACGTGCCCAGCCCCTGAAGTCCCGTGGGGAGGAACATCCCGCCCCGGTGCAGCGCTCTTGCGAGGATCAAAAATCAGCAGAACTCCACCACCACATCGGAAAACCGCAGCCCGATTGCCACGCTCTATCACTTCCAATCCAGCGCGTCGTGATAAAACCGCTCCGCAGCGGCCAAATCCGCCGCATACAAAACCGTCTCAAAGATTCTGCTTGGTTGCATTGTAACAATTCCAGAATCGCGCCGCCTAACGACCCAAGCTCAGCGACGGCGGCCACGAGGGGCGGCGATTGCAACCGAAGCGCGATGCCGCCGTTCGCTGCAGCGCATGGTTGGGCGGCGTTCTCATGGCCAGGAGTATGAACGGTTCATTGAAAAGCGAGGATGTTCACCATGTAAAAAAAGAACGTAGACAATGCTAGCTGGGTCTAACGAGACAAAGATGGAATTTTTCCGTAATATTTCACGGAATTATTCCGTCTAACCCGCTTGCTTACCTGGGGAGAGCCCGACAAAAGCAGAATCATGCAAGAATTGTTCCGAATTATCTGGCGTTGGGGAAGCGGAATTGAATCGCGCGTGATTCTTTCAAGTTCGAGAAACGCTGTGAGGATTTCATACGCACGCACGATGAACCGCTCTCCGTTGCGGTGCGCGTGAATAACGAAGATGTCTCGTCCCTCTGATTCCACGCTTACGATACAACCCCAACTTCGCCCCGCCGCGCTGAGGTTGTCAGCTATCAGTTCCCAATAACGTTTCACGCGATCCGCATTCTGCCTCGTCTGCTCTCCATACGACAACCGTTTTTTCCTCGCGTCGCGTCGCACTTCCCGCTAAAATGAATTTCCATGATTCCGCTTTTATCGGGCGGTCACGACAGAAGCCAATCGGGTTAGACCCCTAGCAACTCTTATGCGACAGCTCACTGTTATACTGACCGCACTAACGGTTGCCACATTTCAAACGCACGCTGGAAGTCTCGACTGGCTTTTTGATGTTGCTAACAACGATAATATCGCACGTAGACAAGCCCAATTCTTGGTGTGGGATGGTGTGTCGCATCCCTTCTCAGCGCATTTCGAGAAGGTAGACATTGTAGACAAAGATTGGCCTTTTTATCTCTTTAACGTTGTAATCACCAGTCCAAGCGCCGGAGCAGAGCGCGATCGCAGCTCATACCTGGTCTGCTTCAAGCTGACTGAACATACAACCGAATTCCGCATAGTTACCGTTATTCAATACGCTTCAGACCCGCCGACAGAAAACGAGATTACGATAGATAAGCGTCTTAATGGATGGCCAGTTTCGCCGCCTTGGAAAGCGGGAGGTGATCTACCATACAATATCAAGCCTCCTAGCTTGAGCATCGTGTTAGACAAGTGTCGCACTGGATCAGACCAGTAACACCGTTGCTCGTCCTGCCGGTAACGCAGGTTCAATTCATCTCACGTAATGGCGACAACGAGTGATGATGGGGGTCAGCGGAGTGATGATGGGGCGCAGCGCAAATAGCCCGGTTTTCGCCCGTCAATCAACTGAGCCTGTAGCGGCCGCCGAAGAGATGCCCCAGTGCCGATGCCGCCGGTTAAATCGCTGTGTATAGGTACCAAGCAGCCACTTCATTCCCACAGCTAGATTCGGCTGCGGCGTCTCCAAAACCAGATGAAAATGATTGCTACGTCAGGCAATAGGCATGCACTTGCCATCCAGTCTTTAAACAAGCTTGGCCTAAGGTCCTCAGAAACTCCACTCGATCCGCATCATCGTAGTGGATCGCTTCGCGCCGATCGCCTCGGCTCATCACATGATAACGCGCTCCAGCGTATTGAATGCGCAGCGGTCTCGGCATGGCCGCATCGGTACTCAGAGGCTGCCGAGTGTCGATAGTTAGCTCTGACCCCTTAACCCAAACGCTGCGAAAACCAAACACACACGAGCGCAAAGGTACAAATCAAAAGAGAAAATGTTCTCACACTTCGGGTTGTGCCTCTTTTGCTCTCCACACGGCAACGACAAAGTGATATATCTGATTCGCAGTGAATCAGAGCCCCGCAGATCCATTCCTATGATTGCTTTTTCAAAGGAGAATTGTGATGAATTCAGCGCATAGCATTGTTCGTGCAACGCGTGACTATGAGGCGTGGCTCGCGAGCCAGGTTCGAGTCGTTAGACCGGGCCTGCAGGCGAAACACAAGTTGATGGCGGAGGACGGTTTTTCGTTTTTGCGTGCGACGTTTTATCGCTGGGCGCAGTTGTTTCCCGCGCTGTTTCCGAAACTCGCTCGCGCGCCAAAGGTTTTGGGGGTTGGAGATTTGCACGTCGAGAATTACGGCACTTGGCGCGACGCCGAGGGCCGACTGGTCTGGGGCATCAACGATTTCGATGAGGCATGCCCGCTCCCTTACACGAACGATCTGGTGCGACTCGCCACGAGCGCGTGGCTAGCGATTGAAGCGGACGATCTGGCGCTTGGTCGCGGGGCCGCCTGCAGGGTGATCTTGGAAGGTTACGCCGCGGGGCTCGAGGATGGTGGTCGGGCGGTGGTGCTCTCGGAACACAACCGCTGGCTGCGCGACGCAGTGACGAGCCGGTTGCGTGATCCCACGCAGTTCTGGCGGAAGCTGGCTGCTCGGCCCGTGGTGCGCGACGTTCCAACGGAGGTACGGTCGCTGCTCGAAGCGGCGCTGCCGGAGACGAGACTGGAGTTGCGCATGGTGTATCGGCAGCCGGGTTTGGGCAGCCTCGGCCGTCCCCGCTTCACCGCTCTGGCAGAGTGGCGCGGGGGAAAAGTTGCGCGCGAGGCGAAAGCTTTAGTGCCCTCAGCATGGTTGTGGGCCGCGAGTACCGCGGGCAACAGGCAGATTTATTATGATGAATGCTTACGACGTGCAGTGCGGGCACATGATCCATTCCTGCAGACGCAGGGTGCGTGGATTCTGAGGCGGCTTTCAGCGTACTGCAGCCGGATCGAACTGAGGCAGATACCGCGCTGGAGCGATGAGCAGAGATTGCTGGGGACGATGGGATATGAACTGGCCAATGTGCATCTAGGCACCCGTGGCGCGAGCGCGCGAATCCGGGCGGATTTGCGTAGCCACAAACCGAAATGGCTGCGTCAGTCCGCCGAGGCGATGGCCGAAGCGACGGTCGCAGATTGGAAAGAATGGAAAAGAAAGACCGTGTAACCGGCTCGCAAGCCGAGACCGCCATTCCACGGCTCGCCAGTGATTTTTTCCCGCGAAGCGATCCGGTTTGAACTTCCAGATTCGCGAGCGAATCGGACCGAGACATTTCTCCCGAGCGCAGTAGTAATGGAAAAAGAAGCAACCCCCTTGCGCCCGAAATTCTGATCATCTTCAAACTTAGTGCCGCCTCTCGCCGTCGTCAGGAATCGGCTATGGGTAAGGCTGGAAGGCGGATCGGACATGGGATCAGGGGACTGGCAAAATCACGCTATAATCCGGGCCTCGACTTCGATATTGTCGATCCGGCCACTGTCTTTCTTGGTTACTTCGTCTTCCGTCAGCTTTTGCAGGAACACAGTGGCCGCGACTGTCAGATCGGCAATGGCATTGATCCTCGGGCCTGGCCCTTCGTCCACCAATGGCAGACGCACCAGTCGGCGTGTGTCCGGAAAAAACACCTCGACGCGGGCGCGCAAGCCTTTCTCACTCGGGTGCAGGCTTCCATCGTCATCTTCAGTGGCAAGCTCCTCATCGAGGAGGCGCCGGCGTTTCAGCGAGATGCCAAACACGCTGCTGTTGGTTTGCACAGTGCCAAAAGCTGGGCTGCCAGTGCCCTCGTCTTCTTTGTCGCCTTTTCCAAAGAATGTCGCACGACCTGAGAAAACGCCGTCCTCGTCATCAAAACCCGGATGATTCTCCACAAGCTCGGCATCGGGAAGCTGCCGCGAGCCCCAACAATAGTCCGGCTGGTGCGCAATCGTGATGCCACCGCGTTTGGTGCGTATTTGCCGCACTGTTCGGGGCAGACCGAGGCTGTGCCCTTCGCGCTTGGCAGTGAGAGTCTCCGCCGCATCTGTGACTTCAGCGCCATCGTCCGTGCGAAAAATCTGTCCGTCGAGCCCGGTTGTCGTCGAAGCACCTCTGCCATTTGCCGTGCTGGATGAAGTCGGCGGGGTCTTGAATTTTCCAATGGCTGTGCCGGTTTCCCCATCAACATGATCCACATCGTTCGGTGTCTCTAAGCCAAGCACTGCGGCATCCAGCGGGAGGATGGTGTCTTTTCCCGTCTGGCCGTCCACTGGAATAATGTGTTGCATCGCCTGAAATGCGCTTACCGCCGCAATGGTCTGTTTGCCGTAAAATCCCCGGGAACTATTTGGCGCGCGCGCACCGGCAATATTCAGACTGGGTTGTCCATTGTCCGCCAGCAGATTCAAAGCATCTTGCAGAGGCCCGACGCCTGTGAGCGATTTTACCTGACTGAACCCGAGCACGCGATTCCCAGCAGCGATCTCTTGGAGAATCGGATCGCCTGACAGCAGTTGGGACTTGAGCGTCGCCGGAGGCGGAGGTGGCTGCGGCTGGCCGCCCTCCGCGCCGCGCACCGCAGCGAGCATATTCACAATCGCCTTGCCCCAGGCTGATAGATCAAAATGCTGAGGGTCGTCATGATCGCCGACATGGAGATCGAGCACACAGTGAAACGCGGGAATCATCCAACTGCCCCGCCGCACGCTGGCAATGAGATACTGGAGCGCCAGCCTCTCGTATTGCGCCTGCGTAAAACCAGGATCAGGCGAATCAATGTCCGAGGTTCCCGGCCCCATTCTCGGCTGAACCAGCTCATGGTGTAGAAAGTAACCGCGGAAAATCGTCGGCTTGGGGGCCCCCGAGAGCGTGCGCTCGGGGTGCAACTCGAACTGCGTCGCCCGGAACGGCGTGCCATAGTCGTTGTCCATTTTCGTTTCTCCGAGCCGCGTGATGTAGATGTGCGTTTTGCCTCCGCTCAGATTTGCGAGGCGATTCCCGCTCCATTGTGAGGTGTTGATGAAGTTCGGGTCGAACGTCTGGCCGGCGCTCAGCTTCGTGCTGGTATCGTGGATCATGAAATACTGTGCCAGCCTTGCCGCGGGGTTGTTTGTGTCCGCGCGCGAGACGGAGGCATCCAACGAGCCGCCAGCAGTGTTTTCGGGAATGTTATGGAGCTGCAAATACGCGCGCAGTTGCGTCACGGTCAGGTTCAACGTCTGCGGCGCGCCAAGAAGTTGTTCGACGATTGGCGGCAGCGTCGCCGGAGTATCATCCACGTTGCCGCCGCGCTTCACAAAGCGCAGGAGACAGCGTGCTTGGTCCCGCGGCGAGCCGGCAAAGGAAAGATGAGGTTGGTCAAATGAGCAGCGTGTATTCATAAGTTTAGTATTCGCCTTTGAACAGTGTACTGTCCGAAATCCTTTTCGAGGTTACGCAGAAATTCTCGCGCACCAAACCTCCTCCACAAAGCGCCGGTACCGTAGTCGTTCCTTTCGCCTCGGAGTATCTGATCGGGGTCAGAGCATATTATCCACACCGCCGAGCAAATTTGAAACATAGCTGGCACTTCCCATTCTTAACCGATCAGCAATCCCTTCGCCCTCTTGAGCGTGTGCGCGCGTGCGCGGCAGGGAGAAGGACTGAGGCGCCGCCGGGGCCGTCTGGCGAACGCGCGTAGTCACCCCGTAAAAATTCACTCAGAAGCTCCAGGAAGCGTAGCCGATCGCGATCATCATGAATAATGCGCTGCCGACCGTTGGCACGCAGGCAGAGATAGTAGACGGCGTCCTCAAATTCCACGCGCAGGGGACGAGCTATGCTCCACGATCATCAAAACCGCAACCGCTGCATTCAGAAGATACGCGATCTTAGGGAATTGATCGGATTGCCGCTGCCCGACGAGCAAGGCCAACATCGACAAAGAAAGCGTGCGCGGATTGCGCCCACCTTGAACGTGCGCGGCGCAATCAAAAGACTCCGACAAACGCGCTCTACGGATTGCCGGATTTCAGTTCAATGGCCTCCTTGAATTGCTTGTAAAGGGAAGCGGCGGCTGATAACCTGAGCAAGGAAGAAGAGAGCGCCCAATGCGAGTCAAGTGGCTCATCATGCCGTGCAAGGTTCCCCCAAGGACTGACGAGCCGATTACACCTGCCGACATTCAAAAACTATTCACCGGACCACGCGGTCTCGCCGAATTCTGGTGGGACGTAACAAGGGCGGTTGATTTTAGAGAGTCGTTGGTGTTAGACCGATGGTTAACCCTCGATTTCGATCGAACCGGTTATCGCGGCGGAGCTGATTACGGTGTCGATCGCGATAGATTGAAAGCCGCTGCTCTGACAGCTGCACGTGATGCTGGCGTTAGCATTGACGAAGACGGGTATATTCTCCTCTACTTGAGTGACGCATTCGACACCTTCGGTTCACTCAAGCGTGTCGTGGTGGCACATGGCAGCGAGCAAATTGTCCACGCACACGAGATGGGCCACGGCATCGGGCTCAACCATACGTTTGGGGGATTCTCACCCCCAACTCTGTCACTGGATGGTCCGACATCTGGACAGAACCCCGCGCTCGCCCCACCGAATCTGATGCACGTCGCCGAATACGGCGATTATGCAGACGTGATGAGTGCACTTACGCCGTGGGACAAAGGCGGGCGTGGGCCAGGCCTGTGTGGCCCCCTGCTCCGGGACTTAGATGGAATCTCCGACGACCACATTGTGAAGATCGATGACGCGTCACGTTTTGTACCCGTGACCCTGGCGCCGCTGACTGAGTGGGACTCGTCGCTACCGCGTCTCGTTCGTCTCCAAGTGCACCGACCGGCTGCCGGCATGAATGGGCCGGAACGCCCTGGCATCTACAATTATTTCATTGAGTTCAGGCTGGCCAGCGGATGGGACAGTGGCTTGCCTAGCGCAGGCGTTCTGATCCATGAATTACGTCCCGTTCCAGAAGCCGACTCGGACAATCCAGATCCACGTCTTAAAGCGCGCATCGTTCGCCTTTGTCGGGCGCGGCGAGGGCTTTACGATTCCCCGCTAGCCGAGGGAGAACGCTTCGTGGATCCGGACCGTGGCTTTGCCGTTCAGGTCGAGCGTATTGATTTAAGTCGAAAGGAGGCGGTGATCGCGGTACAGGTTGGCTATCAGTGGTCCCTGGCCGAACGCTTCCGCGCGGTTCAGGACTGGGCGACGCAGCATGGATATGTGGGGGGATTTCCGAACTTCCATCAGGCGAACTACGGCATCCGCTATGGCACGCTTATGATCAAGTCCTCGGCTGCTGCCTGGCGTGACATTCCGGCTGTCGAACTCGGTAACCCCGCCTCGGTGGAGGGACGTTTTCGCGCCGTCAACGACTGGGCGGCGCGTAATGGTTACGTGAGCGGCTTTCCCAATTTCCATGAAGCAGATCATGGCAGCGGCACCGTTTATGGCACGATTCTGCTCAAGCCTGGGTTTGCCCAATGGCGAGACGTTCCGATAGGCGCGCTCCACAACCCAACGTCGGTGGAAGCGCGGTTCCGCGCGCTCAACGACTGGGCAAACGCGCGTGGTTACACCAGCGGATTTCCGAATTTTCACGAGGCCGATTATCGCAGCTTCCCGGTGCTCCTCTTAAAGTCAGATGTTGCCGACTGGCGAGACATTCCGGCAGTGGAGCTGGGGAACCCAACTTCGGTGGAAGCACGCTTCAGGGCCGTAAACGACTGGGCTGCCCGGAACGGTTATCTCAGCGCTTTTCCCAATTTCTACGAAGCGGACTATGGCAGCGGCACGGTCTACGGAACACTCCTGATCAAATCTTCCGCTGCAGAGTGGCGTGACATTCCGGTCGCGGAATTGGGCAACCCCACTTCCGTCGAAGCGCGTTTCAGGGCGGTCAACGATTGGGCAACGCGGAACGGTTATGTCAGCGGTTTTCCTAACTTCCACGAAGCCAATTATGGTAGCGGAACAGTCTACGGCGCGATTCTGCTGAAGCGTGGATCCGCTGATTGGCGCGACATTCGCGCGTCAGAACTATACTGACAACAGCAGGCGTTCTGCGCGGTTGAATTTCCTTGCTGGACGTGACACCTGCGGCCACAATCATGCGTTCTTTCGCGTCATGGAACAGAATCTGAGATGGGCGCCTCTACCCCATAGGTAGTCGATTGCGTTGCCGATTGCGTTTGGCTCGCCGTACGTGTTGGGAGTTGGTCACCGTGCAGTTAGCGGGAGCGACTCGGCTAGGCAGCGAGGCTTGCTCAAATAACTGTTTGAACATAATGTTTTTGACGTGGCAGCGTCCAAGCCCGCGAAAAGAGAAACGCCATTCGAGCGGTTTAAGCGTCTTACAACGCGCGTCGTTTCCGTCCCGCACGCTGAGATTCAGAGGCGAGAAACGCAGTGGAAGAACGGACGCAAGCAACATAAGAGTCATCATAGGCATCGTTAGTGATTTTTGTCGCCTTGTGCTCGTGCATCTGGATCACATTAACGTCCATGCTGGCGCGCGCTGTTGATTGACCGCAGATCGGCGCACTCGCATAGTGCCGCTCTCATGGCGATTGAGTTCACGCGCAACTTTTGCATCATCGCGCACATTGATCACGGCAAGACGACGTTGTCGGACCGGTTGCTTGAGCGCACGGGCACGATCCAGGAGCGTGAAAGGCAGGACCAGCTCCTTGATTCAATGGATCTCGAGCGGGAGCGCGGGATCACGATCAAAGCGCACCCAGTGGCAATGCGTTACACGAGCAAATCCGGCCAAAGCTATCGGCTGAACCTGCTCGACACTCCGGGCCATGTCGATTTTAGCTACGAAGTTTCACGCAGCCTCGCCGCGTGCGAAGGCGCGTTGTTAGTGGTGGACGCGGCGCAGGGGGTAGAAGCGCAAACCGTGGCGAACGTTCACCTCGCTCACAAACAGGGGCTCACAATTGTTCCGATCATCAACAAGATCGATCTGCCGAACGCCGACGTGGCCTCGGTGAAGCGCCAGCTGGAAGAAATCCTGGCCATCCCTGCGGAGGAAGCGATCGAAGCGAGCGCGAAAATGGGGATTGGTATCGAAGAGATTCTCGAGGCCATCGTAACGCGGGTTCCGGCACCGCAACCGCCGGCGGACAAGACGCTGCGCGCGCTGGTGTTTGATTCGGTGTTTGATGTTTATCGCGGCGTGGTCGGTTATGTGCGCGTTGTCTCGGGAACAATGGAAGCGAATCACGCAATCATGTTCATGAACAACAACTCGCGCTACGAGATCAAGGAGGTGGGCGTGTTCACGCCGAAAATGCTTCCGCAGGAAAACCTAAATCCCGGTGACTAACACCGGCGATTTCGAACATTTGAAAACCGCAATCGGAAAGCTGCGTCTGAACGACGCCGCATTTGTGTATCAACCGGAAAGCTCCGTCGCGCTGGGCTTTGGGTTTCGTTGCGGGTTTCTGGGTTTGCTTCACATGGAGATCATTCAGGAACGGCTTCGGCGCGAGTACAACATGGACATCATCGCCACGAGCCCAAGCGTGGTGTATGAAGTGCTGACCACGCGCGGAGAAAAACTTCTCATCGATAACCCCGCGCACCTGCCCAATCCGAGCATGATCCAGGAGATTCGGGAGCCGATCGTAAAGGCATACGTGCTCTGCCCAAATGAAAACATCGGCGACATCCTGCAATTGATCCTGGAGAAACGCGGGCAGATGGAACGCACCGAATCGCTCGATACGCGCCGGGTAATGTTGCACTGCGAATTGCCGCTCAACGAAATTCTCGTCGATTTCAATGATAAGATTAAGAGCATAACGCGTGGCTACGGTTCGATGGATTACGAACATGCCGGCTATCGAGCGGCGAAATTGGTAAAGCTGGACCTTCTCGTCAACGGCGAGCCCGTCGATGCGTTTTCGACAATCGTGCACAAGGATCGCGCCGAGGCGCGCGGACGCCAGCTGGCGGCGAAACTGAAGGAAGTGATCCCGCGACAGCTTTATCAGGTCGCGATTCAGGCAGCAATTGGCGGGAAAATTATTGCGCGCGAGAGCGTTTCCGCGTTACGAAAAAATGTGACCGCGAAATGCTACGGTGGGGATATCACCCGCAAACGGAAATTACTGGAGAAACAAAAGGAAGGGAAGAAACGAATGAAAAGCATCGGGAAGATCAACATTCCCCAGGAAGCATTCATTGAGGTGTTGAAAGCACAATGACGTTTGTCATGAGAGATTTGACTCGCTCGCGCCGCTCGCTCGGCCTCTCGGCCTGCCCGTCCATGTCGCGGTTTCCCCAACCGCTCCATTCTCGACTTCGCTCGGAATGACAGAAGAAACACTGATCTAGATCATGTTCACATCCCGCCACGTCAAACATAGCAGATTGCTCCTGCGGCATGCCCGCAAGTATCTGCGCTACAAGGATGACCGACTCAGCGCGCCGGACCGCGAACAGCTCATCGCGCAAATGAAAAGTCTCCGTGAAGCGTTACGTGATAGAGACCGCGAGAGAATTCACGGCACGGCCGACACGCTTGATAAGACGCTGCACAGGTTAACGCCCGTAACCTGGGAATCGCATTGGCGAGAGAATTGCGAGGTAATTTTGGTGGCCATCGTTGTGGCCGTAGGCATTCGTTCTTATTTCTTGCAGCCGTTCAAAATTCCCACCGGCTCGATGCAACCGACGTTAAACGGGATCATTGGTCATCCCACCGCAGATCCGCCGCCAAATATTCTGCGACAGATCGGCGAGTTCATTGTTCTGGGTCGCAATTACATCAACGTCATTTCGCGCGAGGATGATCAGGTTTTTGAAATTGTGCCAAAAAGAATCCTCTTCTTCTTTGCTTTTTCGCGACTGATCGGTCAGCGGCAGAACTTTCTCGTGTATGCATCGCCCGACACGCTCAGTCACGATTTTAACGTTTTTCCCGGTCGCGTTTATCATCGCGGTGAAATCATTGCCAGGGGCGCAATTGACACAGGCGATCAGGTTTTCGTGGACAAATTTAGCTACAACTTTGTTAAGCCTCATCGCGGCGACGTTTTCGTTTTCCGCACGGACCATATCCCGGCGATCCGCCCGGACCCGGAGACGGGGCCGCCCTTTTATATCAAACGCCTGGCTGGATTGCCTGGCGATGCTCTGCGGATCGATCCCCCGTTTCTCTATGTGAATGGCAAGAAAGCTGAAGGCTTCGGGTTCGAGCGCGTCATGTCAGCGAAACCTCCGTACCGCGGTTATGCTCCGGGCAAAGAATATCTGTCGCCGCCGGATCGAACGTACACGGTGCCGAAGGATGGCTATTTTGCCTTGGGCGACAACAGCTATAACAGCTTCGACAGCCGTTACTGGGGACCGGTTCCCCAGCAAAACCTGGTCGGGCGCGGCTTGTTGGTCTACTGGCCGTTTTATCCACACTGGGGTTTGATTCGCTAGGATCAATTCAAAAGATAAGGACAAACCGCCGGGAAATCTGCTTGTGCTCGACGTGGGGGGCGGTCGCGCGCTATCAAAACATTGGTTGCTGATATGTGGCAAAATGTACCGCCCTTCTACCCGCTATTGGGACTCTTCGGCGGCTACGCGCTAGTAATGTTTTTCAATCCGGTGCGGCACGCACTGGCTGATGGTTTTCGCTGCGTCGGGCGCTACAACCGCATTTGGATCACGTTTGCCCTGCTTGGGTTTGGCTATTTCGTTTTTCAGTTCGTTACGTTCACGCCAATTCGAAGCTGGTCTGATTTCGATCTGGGCAAAATCGCTTCAATATCTCAGTGGTACTGGCCGCGATTCACGGACATTTGGAGAGAAACTCCGTTGCCTGCCCTGGAAGGCGTGGCCGGAATTTTCGATAACGCGACCACCACCTACCCGCTTTCGGTGGTGGCCGCCGTGTTCATGCTGGTCAACTGGCGCGGCCTGCATGGAGCATTGGTTCGAGCGTTGCGGAAACGGTACGGTTTCTGGGGTTATCTCGTATACTTGATTCTGTTGCTGAGCGCACTGGCGTCGTTGTTGAAGCCGATTGTGTTCTGGCAATTGCCTGAGTGGAGCGGTTTGGTCCCAGCCGCCGGTCTCCTGCGAATCTCCGCCACCGTGGACGCGATCGCATTCGTTTTCGAATACCTCCTGGGAGTCTATATCCAAGTGTACCTTATCACCGTGTGTCTGGCGTGGATAAAAGGGGTGAGCTTCGAAGAAGGAGAACTATTTCGCTTCGCGATGCGACGCTTTAGTTATGTATTGGAATGGGCGGGCATTGTCGTTGCAGTCAGCACGTTAATTGTGCGCTTACCCCTCGTGCTTGCCTACTTTACAAACATTCCCGGTGTCCTCGATTACCTGCCGATTGCGCGGGTGCTGATGAGCGGTTTGATCATTGCGTTTTGTTCGGTGCAAATCTCACTGGCGCTCCATAACGAAACGTTGATTGAAGCGATGCGCGCCCATGCGCAGTTCGTTCGCCAAAATGGAGGCCGCCTCGGATGGTTTTTAATCATTTGCGGAGTGCATTTTTTCGGCATCATGATCTGCGACGCCATTATGCGCGGCGCAATTGCCGATCGGTTAGGCGCACTCTTTCTGTGGAAACTCAGTTTTGCTTTTCTTCGAGGGCTGCTTACCGGATGGCTTCTGGCTTCGTGGGTGTGTTTATTTCGTCAATGCGAAAGCGGTAGGATCAACCAGGAGAAATGGATTCAATACTAAAAGGCTCGCCTGGACGAGGGCGGATGTGAACGCCGCCACGATTACGCGCCAGAGCAGGTCAAATCTGGCTCTGGCATTCATTTCATTAGGTCGCGAGCGCAAACGCGACATCACTGTTTTCTACGCGTTCTGTCGAGTCGTCGATGACATTGCGGATTCCGCGGAATTGAGCGTGGCAGAGAAGCAAGCGTCATTAGTGAAATGGCGCCGGATGGTTCAGGCGGTTGCACCCGGCGAGCCGCCACTTGCCTGGGATGTACGAGCTTTGATTGAGAAATATTCGCTGCCGGTCGGCATGTTCGAGGAAATCATTGCCGGAGTAGAAATGGATTTGAGCATCCGGCGCTATGTCACGTTTGAAGAGCTGCGGGTTTATTGCTACCGAGTCGCCAGTGCAGTTGGACTGGTAAGCATCGAGATTTTTGGGTATCGCAATGCAGGCTGCAAACAGTACGCGATCGAGCTGGGGTTGGCCTTACAAATGACCAACATCATCCGTGATGTGGGGAAGGATTTGGAGGATGATCGTATTTATCTCCCGCAGGAAGACCTGGCGCGGTTCAATTACCCCGAGACAGAGTTGCAACACCGACAATACAACGAACGCTTTCTTCGCCTGATGGAATTCGAAGCAGCGCGTGCGCGGGAGTTTTTCTCCCGGGCGGCGGCGGCGCTTCCGAGAGAAGACCGTCGAGCCATGGCGCCCGCCGAAATTATGGCCTCGATTTACCGGGGTCTACTGCGTCAAATTCAGCTGGACAAATTTCGCGTTTTCGAAAAAGAATATCGACTAAGCAAGCTGGAGAAAGCGGGCCGGATCGCGACGCAACTTCTTAAATCTTTTTTGAATTTGCCGCCGCGAACATCCGTCTGAGTTTCCAGCTGCGAAATCTTACGAAGGACAAATCTATGAAAATGAAATCTCTGAAAATTCTGTCGACGATCACGATTGCGTTGTTTGTGCTCGGCACAACGCTTGACGCGCAAGGCACGGACTCGCGCATAGGCAGTATAGCGCGTGAACGGGTTGACCATGGGGCGACCCAAGCTACGGCGATCACCAAAGCAGAGGCTGAAAAAAAGTATCCGCCGCAGGGAGGGAGTTACCCCCCCGGCCAACGAGATCCTCATGATCCGTCGGGAGTTGTTGTGAGCCCGTACCCGCCGCATGAAAAGTACGACTGCTCGAAGGTCGCACACGGCGGGTTGGTTGTTGATGTTAAGGTAAACAAGGTCTTTGTAAGGCCCTAAGCCGCTAAAAACTTCAGACTGCAGAAGAACCCGCGAGAGCGGATCGTGGAGATTTGCTTCGCAACAACTCTGCACGCATGCGGTTAATTAACTCATCGGGCACACCCAGTTTTATGAGGATGAATAACCCCATACTTGTCTCAGGGATTTCGCTGAGCTGTCTTTTTCTAACTTCCTGTGACACTCCAGTCGGCCAGGGCGCAGCATGGGGTGCCGCCACCGGTGCAATTATCGGCGGCGCGGCGACTGGTCATGTTCGAGCTGCGTCAATTGGCGCAGCCGCGGGAGCCGCGGCCGGCGCGTTGACAGGCGCGGCCATACAGCAGGATCAAGTTGCACGTTATGGTCCGCCGCCTCCCGGGGGATATCCCTACGCGCGCTGGGCGGGAACGCCGGGGCTTTACTACAGCCCTTACACTGGACGTGTCTACAATCTGCGCGGGGTACCGCCCGGTGGCCTTACCCGCGATGTTGATACCGGCCGGCTTTTCCGCAAACCGTAATCGAGGAAGAAGCTGTAGCCGCCGGCCTACGGCCGGCCGTGCCACGGACTGCAAAACGACTTATCTCGAACGACACGTAGTGCCGTGGCTACAACATACGTGGCCCGCAATCATCGTGCTTGCGCCTGAAGCGCGTCCACGAGAGCTCGCGCTTCGTCCGTCATTTTCAGCAACTCGGGCCAACGGCGTTGATAATTTTCGCCCGGCAATTTTCGCGTCGCGTCAAATCCCATGTGGGAGCCGATGTTCTGTTCGCTCGGTGCGTGATCCAGCGAGTCGCTCGGATTTTTGATAATAGTTGTGTCGCGCGCCGGATCCGTGTTCGCGCACAAACGGAAAAGTACTTCTCTCGTGTTGTGCACATCACAATCTTCATCCACGGCCACAATGTATTTACTGAACATCATTTGCCCCATCCCCCAGAGTCCGTGCATAACTTTGAAGGCCTGATAAGGATATTGTTTTCGAATGCTGACAAAGACCAGATTGTGAAAAACGCCTTCGGGGGGCAGTGTCATATCCACGACCTCAGGAAAATTCATTTTGAACACCGGCAGTAAAATCCGCACACAAGCGTCGCCGATGTAGTAATCCTCCATTGGCGGAATGCCCACAATTGTCGTCGGGTAACCCGCGTCGCGCCGGTGGGTGATCGCAGTCAAATGGAACACGGGGTAGTCTTCGACCGCCGTATAAAATCCGGTGTGATCGCCAAAAGGCCCTTCCGGACGCATCTCACCCGGCTGCACATAACCTTCCAGAACAAAGTCCACGTCCGCCGGCACATCGACGTCAATGGTTTTACAGCGAACAAGCTCGATTGATTTCTTTCGCAGGAAGCCGGCAAAAAACAGTTCGTCAAGACCGTCTGGCAATGGCGCAGTTGCCGCGAACGTATAAACGGGGTCACCCCCTATCGTGACGGCGACCGGCATGCGTTCACCGCGTTCGTAATAGCGTTTGCCATGTCGCGCGCCGACCTTGTGAAGCTGCCAGTGCATTCCGGTTGTGCGCTCGTCATAGACCTGCATTCGGTAAATGCCGACGTTGCGCCCGCCTGTTTCCGGGTCGCGCGTATGCACATTTGGCAGAGTGATGAAACGCCCGCCGTCTTTTGGCCAGCACTTAAGGATCGGCAGATCGTGCAGGGAAAAGCTGTCGCCGTCATCGATCTTGTGCACGATTTCCTGGCACGGTGCTTCGCGCACTGATTTTGGACGGGCATGCAGCAAGTGGATTCCCTGCCTGAGTAAGCTCCAGCCTTCACGCAGATCGGTTGGCGGTTTTGCTTTGAGAATAAGTTGAATTTCTTGTGCGACGTCTGCCACGTCGGACACTTGTAGCGCCAGTGCCATGCGTCGGCGCGACCCCATTGTGTTGATTGCTACCGGGAATTGCGATCGTTTTCCATCGACAATCGGATGCTCGAACAACAGAGCCTTTCCGCCGTCAGGCGATTTCATCTCTCGGTCTGCCCATTCGGCGATCAGCAGATCTGTGTCGACTGGAATTGTAACGCGTTTCAGCTCGCCAGCCTGATCAAGCGCTGCGAGGAAATTCCGAAATGAGCGGTAAGCCATTGGTCAGGCAGGCCCCGATTTTGATTGTTTTGATGAACACTCAAGTGGCCGTTGTTCAGCGTTACGACGGCAATTGGTATTGGAAGGCCACAACCCTGCCGTTGAGGAAAGTGACCACCCGGGAAGGATAAGGGATAGCTGGAGCAACGTCTGCGTAATAGAATGGATCGTAGAGATCATTGTAAGGGTAACCGTATGGGTAATAGGGATAAGTCATGTAACTTATGTAAATCCAAGTCTCCGTCGCACGCCTGTGCGTTTTAGCCAAGATTTTTCGATCCGGCGAACCCCATGCCAGCCACACCGCATTTCGTGACATCGCGGTACAGATTCGCCCGAGGCTTACCAACGTCTGATCTCTGGCGGACAGACTCTGGTAAAGGTTGGGATGATCAGAGATTCGCGTTTGCGGCGTTGAACAACTTGTAAGAATCAGGGCTCCCGCCGCGAGACCGAGCGTCGATGCGCCAAGGTAGAATCGACGCTTCATGCTTTGAGGAAATCATACCGGCCGGCAACTTGGCAAGCGAAACCGTGCAGCTCCTTGATCGGCGCGGCGTTGCCGATAGCTGATTCGTATCGACGCAGAATACGAACGAAGTTGTTCACCGGCCCTTATGGCGGCGGTGGCGGCAGGTATTGGAAGAAAACAACTCTGCCATTAGAGAAAGTGACCCCTTTGGACAGGTAAGGGAACTTCGGCGGGATGTACGACCAATCGAATGGGCCGTAATAGTAGGGCACGCCATAGCTTGGAAAAGGTGTGTCGTAACGCACGTACATCCACGTTTCGGTAGGGCGACCACGCCTTTCGCCCGGGATCTTCTGATCTGGTGTACCCCAGGCCAACCATACCGCGTCCATAGTCATACCAGGTCGAATCTGTCCTTGACTTACCAGTGCCTGGTCCCTGGGAGAGAGACGCTGATAGATCTCCGGATTTTTGGAAATGCGGGCTTCAGGGGTTGCACAACCGGTTAAAATCACTGCACCGGCTGCTATGCCAAATGTCAGCGCGATGGACGCGACTCGACGCTCCATGGTGTTGATCATACGTTCGCTCCATATCGAGTCAATCAATGTGGGTTGTTGATTCACCACCGCCTTCTCCGTAACGTTTCACGCATGCAGGATCGCTACGGCCATCGGATCTCTTACTTGCGCGTCTCGATCACCGACCGGTGCAATGAACGCTGCACTTACTGCATGCCGCAGGAATTGCAGGAATGGTTGCCTCGCGAGGGAATTTTGACTTTCGAGGAAACGCTGCGGCTGATTCGCATCGCGGCTGATCTCGGCGTTTCGAAAGTGCGAGTCACGGGCGGAGAACCACTGACCCGGCGTGACGTGATCACTTTCATTCGGAAAATCCCTGAGATTTCGGGTATCAAAAGCATCGGTCTTTCCACAAACGGGACGCTGCTTGCACGCGAAATCACGTCGGCCGAGACAATGGCGGCTGCCTTGCGGCATGCCGGCATGCAATCGGTTAATGTTTCGCTCGATACGCTGGACCGAGAAGTTTACGCACACATAACCGGTCGGGATTTCCACCAAGACGTTCTTCGCGGAATCGACGCAGCCATCGCGGCAGGGTTCGACCAAATCAAATTGAACACAGTACTGATGCGGGGCCGAAATGAAGACCAGCTCATCCCGTTGATAGAGTTTGCCGCAGAACGCGGTCTGATTTTGCGCTTCATCGAGATGATGCCAGTGAGCACGACCGACGTTCTCGATGAACATAACTTCATGTCCGTTTTTGAAGCGAAAAAGCTAGTCGAATCGTGTTACGGAAATTTGATCCCGGAGACGGAATTTCGCACGAATGGTCCGGCCACCTATTATCAAATTCCCGGGCGCGGACAACGCATTGGCTTTATCGGGGCGATGACGAATCTGCATTTCTGCGAAAGCTGCAACAAACTTCGCCTGACGTGCGATGGGAAGTTGCGCCCGTGTCTTGGCAGCTATTTGGAGTTCGACATCATGAAACCGCTGCGGGCTGGCGCGAGCGATGGGGAGCTTAAGCAATTCTTTCTCAACGTTGTCGAGCGCAAACCTGAGCAGCACGATTTCAGGGACAATTACCAACCCAATCGCAAGATGATTGCCATCGGTGGCTAAGCGATGAATCGTCTTTCTCATCTTGCTTCCGACGGCCGAGTGCAAATGGTGAATGTCTCTGCCAAGCCGATGAGCGTGCGAAGGGCTGTCGCCGTCGGCAAAATTCGGCTACAACGGGAAACGCTCGCTCTGATTAGCAAAGATGAAATCGCGAAGGGGAATGTCTTTGCGACTGCGCGGATTGCGGGCATCCAAGCCGCAAAGCAAACGGGTCATCTAATTCCGTTGTGCCACACACTGCCGTTGAGTGAGGTCAAGATTGACATTATTGCCGCGCGCGACGGCGCGGAAGTCACGTGCACCGCACAGACGGTCGCGCAGACCGGAGTCGAGATGGAAGCCCTCGTCGGCGTCGCCGTCGCGTTACTTACGATTTACGACATGTGCAAAGCGGTGGATAAAAAAATGCACATCGCCGACGTGCGGCTTGTTGAAAAGACAAAAGCCTGATGCAGATCGTTTGTGGTATCATCACCATCTCGGATCGCGCCAGCGCGGGGGATTACAAGGATCTGGGCGGTCCCGCGTTGAAGGGCGCGGCGCAAAAGGCAGGCTGGCAGGTTCTCGCGGACGCGGTTGTGCCAGATAACGCAGCTAGGATTCAAGAGGCGATCCGCTCGTTCTCGACACAAGGCTGCGGTTTGATCCTGACGACTGGCGGCACCGGAATTGGACCGCGCGATGTCACCCCGGAAGCGATCCGTGGGATCATGCGTGTCGAGCTCCCAGGGTTCGGAGAAGTGATGCGCGCCGAGTCCATGAAGATCACCCCCAATTCAATCCTATCGCGTAGTTTGGCTGCGATCGTCGATCATGCTTTGGTAATCGCGCTTCCAGGAAAACCGAGCGGCGCTGTGGAATGTCTTGGGTTCGTGAAAGGTGCGATCCCACATGGAGTCGCTCTCGCACAAGAAACGCCGACATCGTGCTGACCGCGCAATTTTTCAGCGGCTGTTGAATTCAGTCGGGATAAGTAAGGAGTCGCATTAACTGTCTTCCGTAGCCGCTCAGCTGCGCGTTTGCGCCGCGGCCAGAGACTATGTCCCGAGTCAGATAGGAGTAGTCGATCGAGCTGTTTTTAACGTACGTCAGCTCCGGTTGAGTCACGCGTTTATCGCTGGGTTCAATTTTAAGCGGCACACCAGAACGCGCGAAAGAAACCTCCCATGATGATTTTTCGTTTCGTTTCCCTGCCCCCAGAATCCAGGGATAAAGTCTTGGCAAGTCGAAATGATGCGATTTAGGCAGGGTCACCTTGTAGAATATTTCTTCACCACTAAGAAACTCGGGAATGGTAAGAGACGGATTCTTGTGAAGCGCCAGGTAAAGCCGCGCAATGTCGAGCCCGGCGAGATTCAAACCGTTGTAAATTCCGTTGTGATTCGGGTCGTTCCTGAAGAATGCGTTATGCCATGCCTCGAATTGACGGCTGAACATCAGGTCCAATTCCAAATGCAGATGCGCGCGCTCCTGGTTTAACCCCTTTCCGGTGTAGCCCATCACTGCAATGCGCTGGCCACGTTTCGCCACGTCACCGGGCTGCACTGCGATCGAGCTAAGGTGCCCGTATAGGCTGTAGTAGCTCGAGCCGCCCCACTGATGCTCGATTACGACATACTTCCCATAGTTCGAATAGCCGGGCACAAGATTGGTGTGAACGACTTTCCCGTCGGCAATGGCACGTACTTCATCGAGCGGCTCACCGCGTGGATCGCGGTGTAAGGGCCGAATGTCGACTCCTTCGTGAAAGCGCGTGTAAACGATGCCACCAGCTGTGTCGGTGGGATCGCGCACAAAGCCGTATTGGCCGCCCTCCCACGGCGTCGATTTAGCACCTTTGTAATTGCGCTCGACGTACTGATAGAAGGCGGGACCATCGCCTGAGAAAAGGGCGTCGTTATCAGTGGGCAGGACCAAATCCAACACCTGGCTCTGCGCGGTCTGAGTCGTCATGGAAATGGATAAAAAAGCAGCGCCAATTGCAGCAGCGGATAATCGCATGGCGGATTAATGCGATTGACGTTTTTGTTGGCCGATTTGGCGCCAGTCTTTTTTCATCAAGTCAATGTCGGCTCCGGTTAATCCGGAAGGAATGAAAATCTTCCCGTCAGAGACGCGCTTATCGACTTGCAGTTGAGTGATGAGTCGGCCATTAACGAACACAAAGAGGAAACCGCCTCGGCGCTCCACACTCAAGGTATCGAGGACGACGCGTCCGTGCTCGTCGAGTTGAATCAGCGCACCATAAGTTCCATCCTGCGCCGGATAAGCGGAAAACGCTGTAACATCTTGCTCCGAAATCCATGGCATCTTTTCAATGGCCACGTTTTTGCCCGATATCTGGCCGCGAACAGATGTCGCGAACACCTCGGTGTCCTGCGAGTTCGCTTGTGCATGTACTCGGAACGTGCAATGCCGTTGTTTCGCTACGCCATCGGCCAGCGCGAAAACGAGGCAGAGTGCGAATACACTGAGAGTTCGCATGCCGATTGATAAAGGGTTTGACAGGAATTTTGCAACCCAGAAAGCTTTCGGCGCTGGAACCCCATTCATGAAACGCCGCATCATTTTGCTTCTTTTGGTTCCTTTTTTGGTCGCAGCCATTTTTGGCCAGGATGGCTCGCCGACATCGACTCCGGTGCGGAGGCGCGGTTGGTTGAGCCGCATTCTCCATCCATTTTCACCCGAAGTGGTCTTCCAATACAAAGATCCTAGGTTACGTGGGCTTGCACTCGATCTCCAAATCACGCCGCAAACCGTAAAGCTGTCCGAGGTTCGTCAGCTTGGAGTAAAGGTGACGCTGTCAAATCTGTCCAAGCGTCCTGTGGCGCTCGACTTTCCGACGAACCAGCGGATCGAAATTTACCTGATGGATTCCGCAGGGAACCTCCTGACAAAATGGTCCGACAACCACGCTATCACCGAAAAACCCGCCACGATCCTGATCAATCCTCAAGAGCGAATCGAATACAGCGAAACAATCGCGACGCGCGAGCTCACACCAAACAAAGTCTTTATTGCCGAAGTCTTCTTTCCCCAATATCCGGAGCTGCGAATCCGCCAAAAATTTCTCGCTGTGCCTTGAGGGCAGGCGATGGAGTGATGGAGTAATGGCTTCTGACACACTCGCACCACTGCAACACTCCAATACTCCAATTCTTCTCTTTTCCGATTACCACACGCATCCACAGGGACATCGCGTGCAACGGTACACACAGGAATTGCTTCAACCATGGGCGGACTCAGCGCGCAAATTGGGCCTAATCGATATCGCTTTTACCGATCACGATCGGTATCACGCCGGAATCGACTTCGATGAAATCGATCAATTGCGGGAAAGAAATCCCGATCTGCGAATTCGAGCCGGCATTGAGCTAGATAACGATCCCATCCATTCGGCAGCCGGCCGGAACTGGATTGAGAAGCACTGGGACAAGCTGGATTTTGTCCTAGGCTCAGTTCATTTCCTCGACCGCCCCGATCAGATGTTCGACAGCGTGCCTGATGGCGCCGCGCAATTCGAGGGCCGTGATATCGACGCTGTATATGCAGATTATTTTCGACGTGTCCGCGAAATCGCAGCGACCGGGCTGGTTGATTGCCTCGCCCATCTCGATCTCATTAAAATCCATGGTCATCGGCTGAGTGGAGAGATCGGCAGTTTGATCAATGAAACGCTCGATTTGATTCGTGCGCGGAACCTGGCGATTGAGCTTTCCACAGCTGGGTGGCGCAAGCCGGTGAATGAACTTTACCCCAGCGACTCGATCATTGTGCTCGCAATGAACAAGAATATTTCTTTTACCACTGCCTCTGACGCGCATTCACACGCGCAACTGGGCGACAAGTTTCCGATCTTAGCACAAAGAATGGCGACGCTGGGAATTCAGCAGGTCTGCGTTTTCGAAAAGCACAATCGCACGCAACTGCCATTATAACTGAAGATCAAGCTGCGACCCTCCGTCGGGTGAAAACGCCTGTGCTGTTTCGGAAGGAAGCGGTAATGAGAAGCCCACACGCTGCGCGAGACGTTGGCAGGTTTCCGGTGCGAATCCCTCGAAGTGGTTGCTGGCAAATGCCCAGACATTCCGCACTTCGGCAAGATGCCGCTCGATCTTGAGAGACCAGCTTTCGAGAGCGGCTTCACGTTTCCACAGCAATTTTTGATAACGATGGATGTGGGCACCGTCAACGTCGTATTTCGTTGTGTAGTCGCCGAGCAAACGCAAATACAGAAAATCGGTAGTGCGTGGCAGAAATTCAAAGGGGGCAAGATTTCGTTCATTGAGCGGAGTGCTATCGGCCCAAACCCAGCAAATGCGATATTTTTCCAACAGCCGAATAAATTGCGGTCGATGCCAGCCGGCATGACGAAACTCAATCGCAAAACGGAAATCTCGTGGCAGTTGTGGGAGAAACTTTCGGAGCGCCGGCTTGCCGTCCTTTGGGGTCAAGGAAGGCGGGAGTTGGATGAGAATAACCTGGAGCTTTGGTCTTAGTGACTCGATGGCGCGCAGAAATGACTTTAGTTCGACCGCACAATCATGCAGCCGGCGGATGTGTGTAATCTGACGGGGAAGCTTACAAGTGAACCGAAAAGCAGTGGGAGTCATTTCGACCCAACGACGGACGACATCTTCAGTCGGAGCAGCGTGGAAGGTAGAGTCCACTTCAACCGCCGCGAGATAGTTAGCGTAAAATTCGAGCCAGCGTGACTCCGGCAGTTCCGGCGGGTAAAAAACACCACGCCAGTCTTGAAAGCTCCATGCGCACGAGCCGATTCGAATTTTCTGCTGATCAGTCAGATTCAAGGGAAATTAGAAAACTAGTCAGTTTTAGTCCCTGGGGAAAGCTTTCCCCTCTGGCAGATTTGGCGAATATTACGGCCGGCTGCGTCGTACCGGCGACTGCTCAAACTTGACTGGCCAGATAAGTTAACTACGCTGCCCCACCCGAATGCAATTCGTTATTCGCGTCTTTTTAGTTCTCGCTGGCGCCCTGTTTCTCTTGCCTGAACCAGGCGTTGGCTCCGTTGTCTTCCAACCGGGGAAAAAAGCAAAATTCGTAGCGCCGGGCGAAGAAGAGATAAGCGGGAATGCCGCGGAGCTATTTCAGATCGGACAAACTGCTGAAAAAGAAGGTAACATCAAACGCGCGATCAAAGCTTACAAAAGCCTGGTTAAACGTCACCCAAAAGATGCACTGGCGCCCTCCGCGCTTTATCGCAGCGCTCAGTTGCAGGAACAGGTCCACAACTATACACCGGCGGCCGAAGCATTTCTCCAGTTGGTAGAACGATATCCAAGTAGTCCCAATTTCGAGCCAGCAATCGAGGCGCAGTTTCGCATCGGCGAAATTTACCTTAACGGAAAAAAACTGAAGGTTCTGGGGATTCCCATTGCGTCGGCATTGGACCGCGCGGTGACTATTTTCGCCAATGTTGTTCGTACTGCGCCCTATGGAAAATACACAGCCCGTGCGCAGTTTGACATTGGTCTTGCGCGAGAGAAACAAGGCGCCAACGATGCGGCCATTCAAGCGTACCAGGCGGTGGTGGACAAATTTCCGAATGAACCGATCGCAGTGGATGCGCAATACCAGATCGGTTACATTTGGTTTACGGCCGCGCAATTAGGCACGAAGGACGCCGCCGCGGCATCCAATGCCAAAACTGGGTTTCAGGATTTCCTCTTCCATTATCCCAAGAGCGAGAAAGCAGCGCAGGCGCGCGCTAACCTGGATATTCTCGAGCACAAGCAAACGGCCAACTCGTACAAGGTCGCGAAATTCTACGATAAACAAAAATATTATCGCGCCGCCGTCATCTACTACAACGAGGTCATTCGTCAGCAGCCCGGATCAGAGGAAAGCAATGAAGCCAAGAAACGGATTGATCAGTTGCGCGCAAAGTTCGGCGAGGCTGCGCTTCAGCCGGCTTTGCCCGTAGCACAAGGTGGCAAGAAAAAAGGTGAAGCGCATGGAGCACGGACTGCAGGAACCGGCTCTGCCAAGCCGGGTGCAGCAAATAACGAAGCGCCCTTACCTGCGCCCGAGACTGATTCTTCGCTGCCGCCGCCGGCTTCTCTTGCGCCCGATACTACGACTGCCCCTGAACCGCTGCTGCCTCCGCCGGGGACGAGCACAAGTTCGGATACATCGCCCTCTGCCGACGCCTCGGCCTCTCCCGAAGCGTCCGCCTCACCGGCGCCTTGAAAGCCTCGTTTGCGACTGTAATCTGTCTGGCCTTGAGTGGCTGCCTTGGCTATCACGTCGGGCCGGTGAAGCCATACTATCTGCGTGACGTTCACACCATCGCTGTGCCGACTTTCAAAAATCGCACTCTCGTCCCACGCATCGAAGTTTTAATCACCGATACTGTAATCAAGCAATTGCAACAGGACGGGACCTTTCAGATTGCGACCGGGGACAACGCGGACGCTATTTTGAATGGTGAGGTATCCCGCATCAACCGCCTGCCGGCGCGCTCGGTTCGTGGCAACGTATTGAAAACAACCGAATTTGCTCTTACGTTGAACGTAAGGTATTCGGTAACCGGAAGAAATGGTGAACAGCTGGCACCGCCGAGCGAAGCGGTAGGAACGACGAGCTTCTTCGTGAGTAGCGACGTAACCACTGATGAACGGCAAGCTTTGCCGCTGGCCACTGAAGATCTCGCCACCCGATTAGTTAGCCAAATAAGCGAGGGTTGGTGATGAGCGATGAAGGGGGAAGAAAGGCTTTGGACGATCCTCAACGACAAGCTGGATACTCTACGTGCCACAAATCGCTTGCCTGAGGCGATTCGCATTGCCGAAACCGCTGTTGAGATCGCGAAGCGTGCCTTCAAGGGGAACGAGACTCCACTTGCCATCAGCTTCGAGAAGCTAGGCCAGCTACTCGAACAAAAGGGAGATTACACCGCGGCCGAGGCAAACTTGCTGAAGGCGCATGCAATCCTGGAAAAGGCAAAACCACCCGACCAGCATGCCATCTATCGCTCGGCCCGGCGCCTGGCATCCCTGTGCGATGGCCTCGGCCAATCTGAAGAGGCCGTCAATTTTTATCAGAAAGCAATAGCCGCCGGGACGCAGATCGACGACGTCCCTTATTCCGATATCGGAACGATGTTAAACAACATTGCGCTGATCCTGCGCAAATCGGGCCGGCAAAAGGCGGCGGAGCCATGCTATGTGCGTGCTTTAGAGATTTATGAGAAACAGCTCGGGCCTGACCACCCCGATGTCGCGTCGGTGCTAAACAACCTGGCGGTGTTTTACACGAATGAACGCCGCTACACGGAAGCCGAGAAGATTCATCTTCGCGCGCTAGCCATCCGGCAGAAATTGAATCCACGTCCCCTTGCCGACATTGCGCAATCCAAATGCAACCTGGCGGTAGTCTATCATTCGCGCGGTGATTACGCGAAAGCGGCAGAACTTTATCAATCCTCGCTAAAGGCGTGGGAAGAGGTGCAGGAGAAGCCCTCCAAGGATTACGACATCGTGGTTTCGAATTATGCCGATCTTTTGCGTTCTATTGGTCAGGTACGCAAAGCGCATCAGTTGGAGGTTCGCGCGCGCAAGAGGCGTTCAGGTTGATTTATTCAGACGTCGCTGGTTCCATTCTGTCGTAGCATCCTCGATTAAACCTTGCAGGCCGGTTGGTGAACACGCATGGTACCGCTGCTGCTTTTGCTCGCGTGGCGGAATCGGCAGACGCGTACGGCTCAGGACCGTATGGGGAAACCCGTGGAGGTTCGAGTCCTCTCGCGAGCACCAAGCCCACTCCTACCTGCAATGAGCGACAAATACAGACGCTACAATGCGGTTAATCAAAAGTTACTTCGCAGCTTTCCTTCTGGCCGCCCAACGCGCCTTCATTAGCTCGGAGAGCTTCCTTCGTCCGGCAGGCGTGAGTGTGCCTCTTTTCTTACTAGAGACTGTCTTCTTGCCAGCCGCTCTCCTCCTTGCCGCCCAGCGAGCCTTCATTAACTGGGAAAGCTTCCTTCGCCCGGCAGGCGTGAGCTGCCCTTTTTTCCTGGCAGAAGTCGCCGTAGTCGCGCCCCCTCTTAATTTTGCCCAACGAGCTCTGGCAGCCGCCGAAAGCTTCGCTCGAGTTGAGGGCGAAAAGTAACGGCCCGCCGCGGGGCGGGTTGTCGTCATTGTCGGAGGTGCACCTCCTCCCAGAATGGAGGAAAGACGTCTTTGTAGGTTATCAATTTGTCTGCGAATTGAGATCGCTTGTTCTAGAGATTTAACAGATATATCCATATGTTGTTAGATAGCCGCAGTTTGGAACGCTGGCAATCGCAATTTTTCATAACAAGCTGATGGGTAGGGTGCCTGTGCCAACCTTACCTGGTAGTTAAGATGCAATTAGCAGCAAAATTAGCTGTCCTAAATCTTGGAGCCGGTGTTCTATCAAGTCCTGACATGAGTACGCAAGCTGCGCGGGTTCGGGAAATGTTCAGCTCGATTGCCACGCGCTACGACATCGCAAATCACTTACTTAGCTGCGGGATGGATGTCTATTGGCGACGACGCGCGGCTGAAATCGTCAGCGCCTGGCGGCCACCCAGAATTGCTGATGTTGCGACTGGCACGGGAGATTTGGCTCTCGCGCTACAAAAGCAATTACCAGAAGCAGAAATCACAGGTGTCGATTTCCTCCCAGAAATGCTGGAACTTGCGAAGCGAAAAGGCGTGCGCCAAACGGTGCTTGCTGATGCGATGAACCTGCCATTCCGCAATGGTTCATTTGATTGCGTCACTATCGCGTTCGGGTTGCGCAATATTGAAAGCTGGGCAACCGGACTTGCTGAAATGTCGCGGGTGCTTAAGACAAATGGGCACTTATTGGTGCTTGAGTTCTCACTGCCTACAACGCCAATCTTGCGCGCTGTTTATCGTTCCTATTTACATCGCTGCCTGCCCTTACTTGGTTCTTTTTTAACAGGCAGGAAAAACGCCTACGACTATCTTGGCGATTCGATCGAGGACTTTCCGTCCGGCCGTGCAATGTGTCAGTTGATGACGGGGAACGGTTTCGCCCGCGGGAGCTTCGAACCACTCACTGGTGGAATCGTCACCATTTATACGGCTACCAAGCAATAAGTGCACAAAGGAGACGGACGATCCTCTTTTTGGGAATTCCGAACCTTTCAGGGTTCGTACCAGTAACGGTTCTTTATTGCCTGGGAGTAGGGGATGCCGCGGTTGGCGGCGATCCACCCGGCGGCGCAGTGGCTTCGCTGGTCAACGGCAATTTCAAGCTGTTCAAGTTTAGATTGCTAATCTCAAACGTACCTTCGCGGCCGTCCACACACGCGCACCACGTGCCGTCACTGTTTTGAGCACCAATAGTCAATTTATGTGATGCCTTATTGTCGGGTGAGGTAGTAAAGGCGAGCACGAGCTGTGGTTTATCGAAACCGTGTTGCGGCGGCGTTCCCTCGAGCCACCGTACCGCGTGCAACGCCGACAACGTGTTGAGGAGTGATTGCAGATTAGCTTCGTTGATCTGACCACTCCCTTTCAACCAATGCCACTGGTTCCGCTGGTCGCGCTCAAGCGACAGCTCATTCTCAGCCGTAACACTTAAGCGATGGATTTGCTCCGGTTTAAACTTAAAGATCGATAGATCCTGCCATTGCAGGGGATCAGGTGAAATCTGATCCACTAAACCGCGGTGCACTGCCACGACGAATGGTTCGTCGGCCAGCCGCGCGTACACGTTATCGCCCTCTGCTTTTCCAAAGGCCAGCGCCGCAAACGACTGCTCACCCGCCTTGCTTTCAGCGGTATTCTCCGAAGCAAATGAACTGAACGTCAATTGAATGGTCGGCTTATCGAGCCCGTATTTGGGCAGATTGGAAGCGACGTCTTCTACGAATCTTGTTACTCGCTCGTTTTGCAATGTGTCGATCAAGCGTCGAATCGCACGTGAATCCGCCGGCGCATTATTTCGGCCGGCAATTGTCCAATTTCCATCTTTCCGCCCGAGAACGGTTTTGGCTTTGCCTGGAGTGTCGATCGTGATCCGATCGAGAATGTTTGTATCGATGCGAACCAAGTGATTGTCGCGCAGATCGGCCGGCTTCGTATTAACGATCTCTTCGACCTTTTTCGGAAGGGTGTAAACGGATCCACGAGGGGCGAACCGTACGTAAACCTGATCTTTTTCTTTTTCTGGTACGCTGCCGATCTGCAGCGTCTGACCTTTGTCCTCTGTTCCAAAGACCTTGATCGATTCGCCGAGCTCAACCTTCTGGTCTTTTTTTTGCTCCTGATCATACAACGTGATCGATCCACGCGGCTCCGCCAATCCATAAGGGCGCAGGTCGCCACGATCGTCGGCCACAAATTGTTGAATGCGCGCTGATGTAATCTGTGAAATCAAGTCCCCTACTTTCCCGTCGTCCGCTCGCGCACGCAACGGTTTGAGGATGTCCCAGTGCTCGCCTCTTTTTTCCAACTCCATTTCACCAGCAGGCGTTTTCAATGTAATGCGGCGCACCTGCGCAGTTGCCACATCGGTTAATTTTTTGTCGCGAAATTCCTCTGGTTTTTTGTCGATATCTTTCCTGACCGACTGTGTGGCGAGATACGTTTCCTTGGAATTCTGGAAGCGCACATACATTCTGCCTTCAAGAGCGGCGTCTTTGCCAAACAAGATTTCCGGAGGTTTCTCACGGCCGAGCAGTTTGAGCTTTAGCTTGGGATTGCTTAGGCCGTACTCGGCTAGTTTGCTCTTATCGGTGTCAATATCTTTGGCGGGAATGGTCCCTTCCTTCTGCCAGTTCTCCAAATCCGACAACAAATTCTCGACTACAGCACCATCTGCCTGATCTTTGATCGGTGTTTCAAGTCGCCACTTGTTCTGACGGCGCCGTATTTCGATTTTTTGATCGCCATTTTGAATAACGATGCCATCAATCTTGTTTCGATCGAAATTGACCACGTTCTGCGCCTGCCGCTTTGCCTCCTCAGTGCTCGGCCGCTTCATTTCGAAAAACCTGAAATAAGCGAAGCCAGCGAGCGCAATGAGCGCCAGGATGAGGGTATTCCTCCAGTTCATACTAGACCCGCCGTTGCCACCACACCATGGTTCCGACTACCGCGGGAACTAACGGTATGAACACCAAAACAATCCAGCGCAGCCGGCGCAACGCCTCTTCGTTAAGACTGAAGGTGAGAGGCTTCGAGACCTTCGGCGCGATACCGATAAGTTGTTCCCGGCTAAGCAGCCAGTTCACGCTGCCAGAGATGAAATCGAGTCCCTGCTGATCCTGCGTGATGGCATTGTCCTGAACGAAGCTTCCGTTGCTAACTACTACCAGGCGCGACGAATTCACCTGGACCCGCTGATCTGCGCTGCCCCCCTTCTCCACTGATGCGCTGATTGTTAGCGGCACATTGATGCTTTGCTTTGCGTCGGCCTGTAGCTTTACCTGGTCGTCTGTGTTGTAATCTTTTTCCGCAAAATAACCTTTTTCAGCCTGGATCAGCGGTTCCACTCGGATGTTCGCAGTGCGGACGCGGTCCGGCTCAAGAGTAAGCGAAGATGTGCCGCCCAAAAAGAGCGTCCGCACATCTGCCAGCCGTTTTGTGATTGGACTGTCGCCGAGGAAACGCGCCTGCACATCTCGCGTTAATGCCAGCTCCTGGATACCAGTGCGCAGGAAAACCATCAGTCTGTCGTCATTCGGTTTGACGCCCAGCTCGTTAACAAAACCGCGGAGGTTCGGCGTTTTCGCCGCTGGATCCAGGAGAAGCAGTATCCGCCCCTGTTTATCCCAGAAATCCCGCAACAGTTTCATTTCCCGATCGGAAAAATCGTATTGCGGCCCGACAATCATGACAGCTTTCACGTCTGCGGGAATCGAATCCAGATCGAGGAGGTTCAGCTCCTGAAACTTGATGTTTTCGTTTTCGATAAACGTTTTCAGCACCGAGATGGGGCTGGTGCCTTCTGAAAGCGACGGTTCCTTGTGGCCGGTGACGTACCCAAGGGTTTTCTTTTTCCCTTCAACAAGGTCGATCATCGCGCTGGTGAGAGCTTGCTCGCCTTTGAATGCGGCCACACGTGGACCTTCGCCAAACGCCATTCCGCTCTGGTCGATATCGGCCATCTCGGACGCCTTGACGGTTTTGTTGCGGCCATCGTAGTCGAGCACCAAAAGACTCTCGTCTGTAACAACTTTGTATTTGTCGAACAGCTCTTTGGCGCGGGAAAGATTCCGCTCGGGATCGATATGTTCGAGGTCGATTTTTCCTTTACCGGCATACTGGTATTCCGTCAGCAAATTCTGAACGTCCGCAGTAATCGGTGTGTTTGGTGCAAAGAAAACCGTCACGCGCATCTTGCCGTTGAGCGTGTCGAGGAAGCGCTTCGTTTTATCTGAGAG
>WNFV01000060.1_pt1 | contig 109700 bp, 102 predicted proteins | sample 5400101 | NCBI WGS metagenome assembly WNFV01 (sample SAMN13153361, study PRJNA577476) | soil metagenome | isolation source: 115 cm soil or saprolite under grassland replicate 1 | place: USA:California | collected 2016-06-15
TGCTGGCGCGCGACGGCCAGACGGCACAGGGCCGGCTCCGCCGGCCCGGCACCAACTCGACAGGACACCGGCTGCCCCAAACGCGAGCGAGCTCAGACCCCCGAAGCGCGACCAGCGTGAGTTCCACCGAGCGCTTGCCAGCGTCTGAGGTCGCTCGCTAACGCTTGGCGACGACCTGCTCCGCGACGGCGGGGATCACGTGGTCGCCGTAGGCCGCGAGGGTGGTCTCCTTGGCGTCGTGCTGGAGATAGACCGCGAACTGGTCGACACCGAGCGACTGCAGCTCACGCAACCGGGCGACCTGGGCGTCCACGGGACCGAGCACGCAGAAGCGGTCGACGACGTCGTCGGGCACGAAGTCGGCGTGGACGTTCCCGGCCCGACCGTGCTGGTTGTAGTCATAGCCTTGCCGGCCCTCGATGTAGGACGTGAGCGCGGCCGGTACGGCGCCGCCTGCGCCGTAGCGGGCGACGAGGTCGGCCACGTGATTGCCGACCATGCCCCCGAACCACCGGCACTGGTCGCGCGCGTGGTCGAGGTCGTCGGAGACGTAGGCGGGCGCGGCCACGCAGATCGTGACGGCGTCTGGGTCGCGCCCCGCCGACGCGGCCGCCTCCTGCACCGCCTTGATGGTCCACGCGGCGATGTCGGGGTCGGCGAGTTGAAGGATGAACCCGTCGCCGACCTGACCGGTGAGGGCGAGCGCCTTCGGGCCATAGGCGGCGACCCACACCTCGAGCGCGCTGCCCGTGCCCCACGGGAAGCACAGGGTCGAGCCCTTGTACTCGACCTCGCGGCCGTTGGCGAGCTCGCGGATCACGTGGATGGCTTTACGCAAGGTGGCCAGGGAGGTCGGTGCGCCGTTGGTGACGCGCACGGCCGAGTCGCCGCGGCCGATACCGCACACGGTGCGATTGCCGTACATCTCGTTGAGCGTCGCGAACAGCGACGCGGTCACCGTCCAGTCACGGGTCGCCGGGTTGGTGACCATGGGCCCGACGACGACCTTGCGGGTCGCGGCCAGGATCCGGCTGTAGATGACGAACGGCTCCTCCCACAGCAGGTGCGAGTCGAAGGTCCACACATGGGTGAAGCCGGCGAGCTCGGCTTGGCGGGCGAGCTCGACGACCTTGGCCGCCGGCGGGTTCGTCTGCAGGACGACGCCGACATCCATCAGCGGGTCCGCGGGAAGCCGAGGTCGATGGAGCTAGTCGCGGGATCGGGCCAGCGGGCGGTGACGACCTTGGCCCGGGTGTAGAAGTGAACGCCCTCGGGCCCGTACATGTGGGTGTCCCCGAACAGCGAGCCCTTCCAGCCCCCGAAGGAGTGGTAGGCGACGGGCACCGGTACGGGCACGTTGACGCCGACCATGCCGCACTCCGCGTCGAGCTGGAAGCGGCGGGCAGCCCCGCCGTCCCGGGTGAAGATGGCACAGCCGTTGCCGTATGGGCTGTCGTTGACCAGGCCGACGGCCTCGTCGTAGGTGTCGGCCCGGACGACACAGAGCACCGGCCCGAAGATCTCGTCCGTGTACACGGACATGTCGGGCGTGACGTTGTCGAGGAGCGTCATCCCGAGGAAGAAGCCGTCACCGGGCACCGGGGCGGCGCGCCCGTCGACGACGACCGTGGCGCCGGCGGTCTCGCCCTCACCGACATAGGACGCGACGCGGTCGCGATGCGCGGCGGTGATGAGCGGGCCCATGTCGCTGCTCGGGTCGGTGCCCGCGCCCACGCGCAGGGCCGGGATCCGCTCGGCGATGGCCCCCACGAGCGAGTCGGCCACCCCGCCGACGGCGACGACGACCGACACCGCCATGCACCGCTCCCCGGACGACCCGAAGGCGGCCGAGACCGCGCTGTCGGCCGCGAGATCGAGCTCGGCGTCGGGCAGCACGACCATGTGGTTCTTCGCCCCGCCCAACGCCTGCACCCGCTTGCCGTGGGCGGTGCCGGTCTCGTAGACGTACCGGGCGATCGGCGTGGAGCCGACGAACGACACGGCGTCGACGTCGGGGTGGGTCAGAAGCCGGTCGACGGCGACCTTGTCACCCTGCACGACGTTGCACACTCCGTCGGGGAGGCCGGCTTGGCGGAACAGGTCGGCGAGGAGAAGCGACGCGGACGGATCCTTCTCGCTCGGCTTCAGGATGACCGCGTTCCCACAGGCGATGGCGTTGGCCAGCATCCACAGCGGGACCATCGCCGGGAAGTTGAAGGGCGTGATGGCGGCGACGACGCCGACAGGCTGGCGGATCGACCACACGTCGACCCCGCCCGAAGCCTGTTCGCTGTAGCCGCCCTTGAGCAGGTTGGGGATGCCGCACGCGAACTCGACGTTCTCGAGGCCGCGGGCTACCTCGCCGAGGGCGTCGGACTCGACCTTGCCGTGCTCGGAGGTGAGCAGCGCGGCGATCTCCTTGCGATTTCCCTCCACCAGGTCGCGCATGTGGAACATGACCTCGGACCGCCGCGAGAGGGCAGTGGCGCCCCAGGCCGGCTGGGCGGCGCGGGCGACGGCGACCGCCCGGTCGACCTCCTCCACGGACGCAAAGTCGACCTCCGCCTGTTGCTGGCCGGTCGCGGGGTTGAACACCGGACCCGTCCGTCCGGACGTGCCCTCGACGACCGCGCCGTCGATCCAGTGCGAGATGCGCCTCATGACAGGTATCCGTTCGTGTCGCGCGCCAGGAACTTGCCGTGTCCCGGTCGACCGTGGAAGGCGCCCCCTTGGATCACGACCGAGCCCCGGGAGAGGACGACGTCGACCCCGCCGTTGATCGTGAACCCCTCCCACGACGAGTGGTCGACGTTCATGTGGGCGGTCTCGTGTGTGATCGTGTGGGTGCGGGCCGGGTCGTAGACGACGATGTCGGCATCGGAGCCGGGGGCGATGATCCCTTTGCGCGGGTAGAGGCCGAACATGCGGGCGGGTGTCGTCGAGCACGTCTCGACCCAGCGCTCGAGCGTCAGCTTTCCGTCGACCACGCCTTGGTAGATGAGGTCCATGCGGTGTTCGACGCCCGCCATGCCGTTGGGGATGGCCCGGAAGTCGCCGACGCCGAGCTCCTTCTGCTCCTTGAAGCAGAACGGGCAGTGGTCGGTGGAGACGACCGCGAGGTCGTTGGTGCGGAGTCCGTTCCAGAGATCGGCGTGGTGATGCTCGTGCTTGGTGCGCAGGGGCGGAGAGCACACCCATTTGGCGCCTTCGAAGCCGGGCGCGCCCAGCTGGTCCTCGAGGGTGAGATACAGGTACTGCGGGCAGGTCTCGGCGAACACGTTGCGCCCGACGTCCCGCGCTTGCGCGACATGGGCGAGCGCCTCGGACGCCGACAGGTGCACGACGTACAGCGGCACGTTGCCGGCGACGTCGGCCAGCACGATGGCCCGGTTGGTCGCTTCGCCCTCGAGCGCCGAGCGCCGGACGATGCCATGGAAAACCGGATCGGTGTCGCCCCGCTCGACGGCCTGCTGGGCCAGCACGTCGATGGCGATGCCGTTTTCGGCGTGCATCATGATCGTGGCGCCGTTGTTCGACGCGCTCTGCATGGCCCGGAGGATCTGCGCGTCGTCGCTGTAGAAGACGCCCGGATACGCCATGAACAGCTTGAAACTGGTGACCCCTTCGTGGGTCACCAGCTCGTCCATCGCCTTCAGCGCCTCCTCGGTGACGTCGCCGAGAATCATGTGGAACGCGAAATCGATCGCGCAGGTGCCGGCCGCCTCGTCGTGGCGCGCCGCCAGCCGGTCCTGGACGATCTCACCCGGACGCTGGAGACCGAAGTCGATGATCGTCGTCGTCCCGCCCCACGCCGCGCCCACTGATCCCGTCTCGAAGGTGTCCGAGGAGAACGTGCCGCCGAACGGCAGGTTCATGTGCACGTGGGGGTCGATGCCCCCGGGCACGACGTACTTGGCCGCGGCGTCGATGACCGTCTCGGCGGTGACATCGGTCGCGGCACCCGGCGCGTAGATGGCGGCGATCGTCTCGCCGTCGATGAGTACGTCGGCGGCGATCCCGCCCGTCGGGTTCACAAGGGTGCCGCCGGTGATGAGCGTTCGTGCCATTGGGTCCTCCTAATGCGTCTACTGCTCCACGAGCCGGTCGTACTCCTCGGGCCGGCGATCCCGGTAGAACTGCCACCGGTTGCGGACCTCGGCGAGGAGGTCCATGTCGAGGTCGCGCACCACGAGCTCGGCCTCATGGCCGTCGGCGGGTTCGCCGACGAACTTTCCCTCGGGGTCCACGAAGTACGAAGTGCCGTAGAAGTCGTTGTCCCCGAGGTCCTCGATGCCGACGCGGTTTATGGCGCCGATGAAGTACTCGTTCGCGACGGCCGACGCCGGCTGCTCGAGCTTCCAGAGGTAGGCGGACAGCCCTCGGTGGGTCGCCGAAGGGTTGAAGACGATCTGGGCCCCGTTGAGACCGAGGGCGCGCCAGCCCTCGGGGAAGTGGCGGTCGTAGCAGATGTAGACACCGACCTTGCCGACCGCGGTGTCGAAGACGGGAAAGCCGAGGTTGCCGGGGCGGAAGTAGAACTTCTCCCAGAAGCCCTTTACCTGCGGGATGTGGTGTTTGCGGTACTTGCCGAGGTAGCGCCCATCGGCGTCGACGAGGGCCGCGGTGTTGTAGAGCACGCCGGGCTGCTCCTGTTCGTACATCGGCAGTACGAAGACCATCCCGAGCTCGGTGGCGAGCCCCTGGAAGCGCTCCGTGGTGGGTCCCGGGATCGACTCGGCGTACTCGTAGTACGCGGCGTCCTGGACCTGGCAGAAGTACGGGCCATAGAACAGCTCCTGGAAGCAGATGACCTTGGCGCCCTGAGCCGCCGCCTCGCGGGCGTACTCCTCGTGGGCCTTGATCATCGTCTCCTTGTCACCCGTCCACGTCGTCTGGACGAGCGCCGCACGCACGGTGCTGGCCATGTCGCCACCTCCTCGATCGACCTACCTTGGCACGGTAGGCGCGGCGACCGCGCTCGACAATGGCGACCTGGTCGGGTGGGCCGCCCGGCGTCGTCGTTCACGAACGCGGGGTCGTGGGCTCACAGCCGGGTGGTGAAATGCCCCAGACGCCCCGCCCTCTTCGGCGTGCCACGATGAACCGTGGCGGCGAAACGGAGCCCTGAATGCAGAAGCGACTCGTCACCCGGTACGCGATGCGGTCCCTGGAGGCGGCGGATGAGAACCAACGACGCGTCGAGGCGGTCTTCGATGAACTTGCCTCGGCCTCACCGAGCAACGTGAGCTACATCGTCCTTCGGCTCGCGGACGGGTCTTTCGTGCACGTGTCCTTCCATGACCACGGTGATGACGAAGTGAACCCGATCTCGTCGACGGACGCGTTCGCCCATTTTCAAGACGGGCACGCCGACCGGCGGGACGGCGACGTCGATCAACAGACCGCAACTCTTGTGGGCGCCTACATCACGACGATCGACTGAACGTCCGCCGTCGGTTGCGGCTTCGGCGACGGGCGGTTCGCACACGCCGAGGGGTGTATTGTCGCAATGACTCACGACGCGATGCTCCGGCCCCCGGCGACGCTACAGGCGAGCCCGAGGAGCACGCGGTGGCCGACACGATGCGCAGGTCAGAGCACGCGGAGTGTGTCGAGACCACGAGTGGTGACCCGCCCGCCCACGTCTCGAAGCTGGCCGTGTTCGTGGCCGTGGTGCGCCGTTCCGGACCGCATCTCATCGAGGCATCGCTGATACCGACCGCGCTGTTCTATTGCTGCCTGGTCGTGGCGGGGCTGGGTGCCGCGTACGTCGTGGCCTTGCTGTGGCTGTACTCGGCGGTCGTCTGCCGGTTGCTCCGCCACCGTCCCGTCCCCCCGTTGCTCGTGCTCGGCGTTATCGGCATCACCGTGCGCACGACCGTCTCGATCGCCAGCGGCAGCACCTTTCTCTACTTCGCCCAGCCGATCCTCGGGTCACTGGTCATGGGCTGGGTGTTCCTCGTCTCCGTCGTCATCGGTCGGCCAATGGTCGAACGCCTCGCTCTCGAGTTTTGGCCGCTGAGCCCCGAGATGCTGGCGCGGCCGGCGGTTGGCCGGTTGCTGCGCGGCCTGACGTTCTTGTGGGCGGGCATCAACCTGGCGATCGGGGCGACGACGCTGACGCTGCTCCTCTGGCTCCCGCTGGCCGCCTACGTGGCGGTGAAGCAGCTGACCACCTACGCCATCATGGGCGCGGGAATCGCGATCACGATCGATCTCTCGGTGCGGACCGCTCGACGGGAGGGGTTCGTCGCCGCGCGGCCGGCCGCTCGACGGCCGGCCGTGCGGCGGCTCGACGCGCCGGCCTGATCCCGAGGTCAGGTCTGTGCGCTGGGTGGCTTGTGCGCTGCCCCCGCGATAGTCGCGCCTTAGTGAATCGACGAGGTTCGAGTAGTAAGAGCTCGAGCGAAAGGCGGAGTCCCCCTTTCCGCTCGGTCCGGCGGTGTCGACCTTCGGTCGACTCGATGCCGACGCGCGCATGCGGTGTCGTAGCCTTCGTCTGCGAGGAGGCGTTGTGATGCGACAAGCGTTCGTCTTCGAGAGGATCGCGGTCCTCGTCGGTCCCTGGCATGAGCCGGCCGACCCGCCGGAGCGGGGCACCCGGGTCGAGGTCCGGCTCATGGCCGACGAGCCTCCGCGGGGATCGTTCTCGGCCGCCCAGCGAGTCGTGATCGACCAGCCGCTGTTTCGCGCGGACTTGTTCGACCGGCTCGATGAGGCGCCCGGGAATCTTCTCAGCGCCCACTTCCATCCGAGCTTCGAAGGCGTCGAGCCGTGCAACCGACATTGGAGCGACGAGATCCGGCACGACCCCACCGGTTGGCTCGCGTCAGAGCTGAGTGATCTGCGGCGACTCGTCGAGCGATCCGGCGTCGACATCGACGGTGCGGCGTGGCTTGACCAGGACGCCGACGCGCTGCGGGAGGCTGTGCCCGCGGTGGTGAGAGCGGTCGAGACGACCTGGGACGACGTGCGAGCCGCCGAGCCGCAGCACGGGTAGCTTCGTCGCTGACCACCACACGGGCGCGACCGCTCCGGAGCCACGATGCAAAGGCTGATCGCCGACCTCACGATGTCGCTGGACGGATTCATCGCCGGGCCGGCGCGACGCCGTGGGAGGGCTGGTGGGGCGCGAAGCTGCACGAGGGTGATCCAGTCGCCGACCGTCACGCATCTCAGGTACCGCGCCCTGAGGTGAGCCTCGCTGACGGCGATGATCCCGCTGACACGGCGCGATCCCGGGCCGCTCGCCGCGCGCAACGGAGGCGCCGGCGCGACGGACGCACCTTCAGGAGGCGCTGAAGGTTTGCTCAGGTTCTGAGCCAATCTGCCGATTCCCACGGTGTGTCCACCGAGGCGCACGAAGGCGCCAACCCGCTGCCGGTGACGATGGCCCGCGACGCGGTCGGCGTGGTCACGTCGGTCGACGATGCCATGGAAGCCCTGCTCGGTTGGACGCCCGACGAGCTCATCGGCTTCCCGTCGAACCAGTTGGTCCACCCCGAGGACCAGCCCAGCGCGGTCGCCGCGTGGCTGGAGATGGTGACCGTTCCGGGCTCGACGCGCCTGTGGCGGGGCCGATACCGGACCGCCGGCGGCGCGTGGAAATGGGTTGAGACCGTCAACGAAAACCACCTCGACGATCCGGGTGACCCGGTCGTGCGCACGGTGATGCGCCAAGTGGCGTCGGACCAAGTGAGCATCGAGGAAGAGCTCCGGGCAAGAAAGGAACTGCTGAGCCGGCTCTCGGACGCGCTGCCGGTGGGTCTGTTCCAGATCGATGGGGAGCGGCAGGTCACGTTCACCAACGACCGCCTTCATGCCATCGTCGGATCGCCGCCGGCGGCCACGATCACTGCGCAGCTCGTGGCCGTGGTTCCCGAGGACGCGCCCCTGCTAGAAGCCGCCTTGTCGGCCGTGCTCGCCGATCAGCCGGTGGACGACATCGAGATCCGGCTGGCACCGCAGACCGCCGACCCACGCGTGTGCCTGTTGAGCCTCCGTGCGCTGACCGACAGCGCGGGCGGCGTCAGCGGTGCGATCGGCTGTCTCAGCGACGTCACGGACCGGGTCCAGCTCCGGCGCGAGCTCGAGATCCGCGCCTCGGTCGACGCGCTCACCTCGTGCCTGAACCGCGCCGCGACCCTCGACCTGCTCGGCACGACGCTCGCCGAGCACGAGCCGACCGACCCCGGGACAGCGGTGATCTTCGTCGACCTCGATCGGTTCAAGGCCGTCAACGATCTTCTGGGTCATGCCGCCGGTGACCGTGTGCTGGTTGCCGCGGCCGAGCGTCTCCGGTTCGCAGTGCGGGGTCGTGACCGCGTCGGACGACTCGGTGGCGACGAGTTCCTGGCGATCTGCCCCGGCGTCGTGAGCCCGGAACAGGCAGTCGAGATCGGCCGGCGGGTGGCCGCGGTGCTGAACACGCGGGTCGAGGTCGGCGCGGACGTCGTCAACCTCCGGGCCAGCATCGGGGTCGCGTGGACCGCCGCAGCCCTCGACGCCGACTCCCTCATCGCCCAGGCCGACAGCGCGATGTACGAGTCGAAGCGGATCGGCGCTTCGGCCGTCACGTTGTTCACGCCGACGCGTGCCGCACCGTCACCGGCGGCCATCAGCCCGGCCTGACGATCCGTTCAGCGGGGGCTCAGCCGCGGCGTGCGACGCTCGCGACATGGGACGTCGAGGACTGGCCGCAGTGTTGCTGGTTCTGGTGGCCGCGGCCGGCGGGGCGGTCGTGCTCGCCACCCGCGATGACGGCACCGCCAGCGGCGGCGCCGACTACGCGCCCGACATCGACCCGGCTCGGTTCACGGCACAGGTCGACAACCCGTTTCTGCCGCTGCCGCCCGGCGCTCGCTGGGTGTACGACGGCACCACCGCCGACGGCGCGGAGCACACCGTCGTCGAGGTGCAGGCGGGCACCAAGAAGATCATGGGCGTCGACTGTGTCATCGTCCGCGACACCGTGAGCCTCGACGGACAGGTCGTCGAGGACACCTACGACTGGTTCGCCCAGGATGATGAAGGCAACGTCTGGTACTTCGGCGAGGACACGAAGGAGTACGAGGAGGGCGCGGTCGCGAGTACGGCCGGTTCGTGGGAAGCCGGCGTCGACGGCGCGCAGCCCGGAATCGCGATGGAGGCCAAGCCGAAGGCGGGGGACCGGTACCGGCAGGAGTACTACCGCGGCGAGGCCGAGGACATGGGCGAGGTGCTCGGTGTCGACGAGCGGGTCGACGTGCCATTCGGACACTTCGACGGCGTCCTCAAGACGAAGGACACCACGCCGCTCGAGCCCGACGTCGTCGAGCACAAGTACTACGCCTCCGGCATCGGCCTGGTCCTCGAACTCGACCCGACCGGCGGCTCCGAGCGAGTCGAGCTCACCGACTTCCAGCAGTAGGCCTGGCTCGCCGCTCGGCCACGTTTCCGGCTACGAGCGCGGTGCCGAGGACGGCGAGCTGCGCGAGCGGCGAGACGTACGCCCCGATCAGCAAGGTCGGGAGTGAGAGAGCGGCGAGTACGACGCGCACCCAGGGTGACCCGAGCCGCATGCGCCATCGCATCGCCGCGAGCCCGAGGAGATACGCGCACACCCCGCCGGCGATGAGGGCGGCGGTTGCCGTGGACACCGGTCGGTCGTACTCCACCATCGCCCGCCGCATCCCCGCGCCGAACACGATGACACCGCCCAGCACCACCAGGAAGGCGTAGCCGTAGACGTGGAGGGCGAGCCATGACCGCCGCGGTCCGTCGGCCTCGGCGAGCGCCCGCTCCGCGCCGACATCGTCGGCGTCGAAGACGAGCCACCACAGCGCGGCTACGACCACGAGCGCCAACACTGCTGTGACGATGAGCCCGGCGGCGATGCCCGACGTCTCGACGCCCAGGCCGATGACGACGACGGACTCACCGAGAGCGATGAGCAGGATCAGCCCGTGCCGTTCGACGAAGTGTCCGCTCCGCAGCGAGATGAGCCCGGGCTTGGTGACGAAGGGTGTCACCCAATGGAGCACGAAGGCCGCGACCCAGAGCGTCCACTGCAGCCATCCGTCCGCCAGCCCGGCGACGAGCACGAGCACGGCGGTGCCGAAGTTTGCGGGGCCGAGCCGTCCCATCCCCCGCAGGAACGACCCCTGCATCGGCCGCAGCAGCATGCCGTCGTGGACGAGGGTCACGATGACGTAGCCGACGCCGAGGGGGATGCCGCCGTCGCCGAACGCGTCCGGGATACCGAGGGCGGCGACGAGGAAGCCAGCCATCCCGAACAGCAGCAGGAGTCGCTGATAGTCGCGGCGCGGCGGCACCGCGTTGGTCAGCCACGCGTAGCCGCCGTACATCCACCAGAGGTTCCCGAAGATCAGCATCGCCCGCGCCACCCCCGAGGGCGTCGGGTCGTCGGCCACCGTCGTCGTGAGCTGGGTGATCGTGAAGACGAAGACGAGGTCGAAGAACAGCTCGAGGGTCGAGACCGAGCCGGCCTCGTCGTCGGGGGAAGCGGTCACGGAGGCGTGGTTCTGTCGGTGGTTATCCGGCTATGGACCCATAACTGCCGACGGAACCGTGGGGCATCGCGTCAGTTACAAGTAGCCGGTGTCCGCGAGCGCGGTCGCGAGGTCGCGCCATTCGGCGTCGGGAACCGCCAGGAGGTTGTCGCCGAGCACCTGCACGCAGACGTGCGACGCCCCGGCGTCGAAGTGCGCGCCGACCCGCGCCCGGACCGTATCGACGTCGCCGCACGCGACGATCGCGTCGACGAGGCGTTCGCTCCCACCGTCGGCGAAGTCGTCGTCAGCGAAGCCCAGCCGCCTGAGGTTGTTCACGTAGTTCGGCGCCCGCAAGTACACGGCCATGCCCTTCCGCGCGGTGGCGAGCGCGCGCGAGCGGTCGGTGTCGAGGACCACCATCTGTTCGGGTGCGAGCATGGGCCCGGATCCGAGGATCTCGCGGGCCCTCGCCGTGTGCTCGACGGGGACGAAGTACGGGTGCGCGCCTTGGGCGTGATCGCGGGCCAGCCGCAACATCTTCGGGCCGAGCGCGGCGAGAACGGTGGCCGGCCGCTCGGTGGGACCGACGGCTCGGAAGATCGCGGCGTCCATCTCGTCGAGGTACCGGACCATCGCGGAGAACGGTCGCGAGTAGTCGTGGTGGCGCACGCGGTCGACCAGATGGTGATGGCTCACTCCGAGTCCGAGCAGGAACCGACCCGGGAAAGCCTCCTCGAGCGTGCGTTGCGTGTTCGCCATGGTGACGGCATCGCGCGCGTAGATGTTCGCGATTCCGGTGGCCACCCGGAGCGTGGTGGTCGCCGAGAGGAGCAGCGCGGCACTCACGAGCGGGTCGCGACCGACGGTCTCGGGGATCCACAACGTGGGGAACCCGTACTCCTCGAGGCGAGCGGCGATCTGCCTCGCCTCGGCGGACGGCACCGCGTCGAGCACGCCGGTCCAGATGCCGACGCGGCCGATGTCGACCGGTGCGGTCACGGCAGGACCGCGACGCACCCGGGGAGCGAGGGGTCGGCGCCCGCGACCCGATGGAGCACCGCCGCGGTGGGACGGATCTCGAGCTCACCGTCGTCGACGGTCGCGGCGCCGTCGACGATGAGGCTGTAATCGCCGTCACCCGACGGCCACAGCAGCGCGACCGTGGGATGGTCGGCGACATTGGCGCTCGTGCGGTTGCCGGCACCGACAACGAGTTGGTCGTCGCGCCAGGCGACCGTCACCGAGACCACGTGCGGGGCGGCATCGGCGTTGACGGTGACCAGGAACGCCTGGGGACCGAACTCGTCGATCCGAGCCGCCAGCTCGGCCAGTTCCACGGGGACGCTCACGTCTGGATCCTAGGAGGGCCGTCCTGCTCCTGGAAGCGACGGGCTCGCCGTGCTTCCCATTGGCGCGCCGCCCAGCACGCGCCGGCCACGTACACCCACCCGGCGAGGATGTCGGTGACGTAGTGCTCGCCGCCGAGGACGAGCACGAAGCCCATCCCCACTGCGTAGGACAACAGGACGAGCCGCAGGGCCCGGCCCGCGGTTGGCCAGAAGAACGCGCACGCCAATGCTGCGAACGCGGCGTGGAGCGAGGGGAAGGCGGCGACCGCGTTCACGGTCTCCTGCCCCTTCTCGAGGAGCTGGTGGGCGACGTGCAGGTGCAGGACGCCCCAGCCCCGCGCCGTCGTCCGGTGGACCTCGCCGATGAACCCCTCCCGCGACGCCAACCAGGGCGGGGCGGCCGGCACCAGGATGTACGTGAGAAGTCCGGCCGCGGTGAGGATGAAGAACCGACGCACCCAACGGACCCAGCGGTCGCGGTCGTGCCACCAGAGCCAACCGGCGATGGCGAACGGCGCGATCAGATGCGACGTGTACACGAGCGTGATGACGCCGTGCCACCACCGCAGCGTGCCCGCCATGCCAATGTGGGCTTGAAGCCACACGCTCGGGATGTGCCCGACGAAGAGGAACCGGTCGACCGCTGCGATCGACCTGCCCTGCACGGGCATCCCCAGGGTGTCGGCCGCCCCCCTCGTGTAGTCGTATGCGGTCAACGCCACGGCGAAGGGCAGCCAGTCCAGGATGAGGCGCTTCAACCGCGCCGGCGATGCGACACACGCCGCGGCCAGCCCGCCGCAGATCCAGGCCAGCAGCTGCTCGCGGTCGATGACGAGGCCCCGCGCCGCGAGCGCGATGGTGAACGCGGCCGCCCACACCGCGATCGGGAGCGCCGCGAGAACGGTGCGGCTCCTCGTCGGGGACGCGACCGCGAGGGGCGGGGCGGGGGTCGCGGGCGCGCTCATCGCGCCCCATTCTCTAGCTCAGCTACTGGTACTCAGGGTCCGCTGCGGTCCCGCGGAGGGCCGGGGAACGGCGGGCGGGCGCCACCGGGGCCGCCGGGACCGGGTCCGCGCGGGCCGGGCGGCGTCAGAGCCGAGCCGGTGTTCGTGGTCGTCACCGTCGTGGTGTCGCGGTCGGCGGAGGCGAGTCCGGGCACAACGATCGTGCCGGCGATTCCGCCGGCCGCGAGCGACGCGGCCACGGCCACTGCGCCGAGGAGCTTGCGAGGCATGGCGCGACTGTGCGCCGCCAACCTGGGAGCCGGCCGTGAACTGGCCGCGACGTCGCGCAGAGCCCGGACGCCCCGTTTCTCGGCGAGTTCGCAGCCGGAGCAAGGCCGGCTGCCGGGTACGAGTCGTTGGATGGCGGCACCCCACCAGGAGAGGAGGTGCATGACATGAAGCTCAAACATCTCATGGCGGCGGCCGCGATCGCCGGCTTCCTCGGCTTCGGCGGGATCTCCCTCGCCAACGCTCAAGAGGATCCGACGACTACGACGACGCCGTCGGCCACGGACGAGGACACGTCGCCCGCCTACGACGACGCGAACTGCCCGAACATGGGCGACTCGTCCGACTCGTCCACCGACTCGTCGACTGCCACGAGCGGCCTCTGACCCAACGGTGCCCGGAGCCTGCCCCGGCTCCGGGCACTGCCGCGTCACCCGGGCTCTCGGTCACCTCACGGCCCGGCCTCGACGAGCTCTCAGCGTGCCGTCGTCTTATGGCGGCCGTGAACCGCTATCGACGGCATCTCACCGCGCTCGTGCTCGCGGCGCTTGTCGCCGCCGGCTGCGGCACGGCGAGCGGCCACTCGGCGGTGGCGACCGACGCGCTCGTGGACATCGGCGCCGGGTTGCAGGGCGTGGCCGGGCTGACCGCGACGACGTACGCCACTGGCTTGGTCCACGTGTCGGCTCTCGCCTTCGATACGGAGGATCGGCTCTGGGCCGCGACGGCTGCGTTCGAGGACGAAGGTGAAGATGGTGTGTACCTCGTGTCCACTGGCGGCGCCGATCCCATCGAGGTCATCGACGAGGTGCACGCGCCGCTCGGGCTGCTCTGGTACGACGGGTCGTTGTACGTGTCGTCGGCCGAACGGGTCGATGCCTACAGCGGCTTCGACGGGGCTCGGTTCACCGACCAGCGCACAGTCGTCACCCTGCCCGACGGCGTCGGCGAGACCAACGGCATCGCACTGGCCCCCGACGGTCGCATCGTCCTGGGGATCTCGGCACCGTGCGACGCGTGCGCGACGACGTCGGAGCTGTCGGCCGCGGTGGTGTCCTTCCGGCCTGACGGCAGTGACCTTCAGGTCGTGGCCACAGGGATCCGGGCTCCGATCGGGCTCACCTACTTCCCTGATACTGCGGATCTCTTCGTGACGATGAACCAGCGCGACGACCTCGGCGACGCCACGCCCGGCGACTGGCTCGCCGTCGTCCGAGAGGGTGACGAGTGGGGGTTCCCCGACTGTTACGGGCAAGGCGGCGGCGTGTGCGACGGTGTGCCCGAGCCGACGGCGGAGCTCGACGAGCACGCGGCGGTCAGCGGCGTCGCCATCGTCACAGGTTCGCTCGGCACCACGGTTGGCACCGCGGCGATCGTCGCCGAGTGGTCCACCGGGAAGATCCAGCGGGTCGCGCTCGACCAATCGGGCGGCGGCTACACGGGACGGGTCGAACCGTTCCTGACCGGGCTGAAGAACCCGGTGCCCGTGCTCGTCGCACCCGACGGAGCGGTGCTCGTGGGGGACTGGACCACGGGCGCCGTGTACCGCGTCGCTTCGTCGTAGAAAGTGGGGATGACCGACCGTTACGACGCCTTCCCGCACCTGCACGTCGACCGGCCCGCCGAGGGTGTCGTCCGCATCGTCCTCGACCGCCCCGGGCTGAATGCCGTCGACCACGACGTGCATCGCGAGCTGGCCGACGTGTGGCTCACGATCGACCGCGACCCGGCTACCAACGTGGCGCTCATCCAAGGCGCGGGGAAGGCGTTCAGCGCCGGGGGCAGCTTCGAGCTGCTCGACTCGCTGATGCACGACTACGGCGTCCGGACCCGAGTCATGCGCGAGGCGCGCGACCTCGTCCTCAACGTCATCAATTGCTCGAAGCCGATCGTGTCGGCGATCCACGGCCCCGCGGTCGGTGCCGGTCTCGTGGTCGGGATCCTCGCCGACGTGTCCGTCGTCGCCCGGACAGCTCGCATCATCGACGGCCATACGCGCCTGGGTGTCGTCGCCGGCGACCACGCCGCCATCTGCTGGCCCCTGCTGTGTGGCATGGCGAAGGCGAAGTACTACCTGCTCACCTGCGAGACGCTGAGCGGCGAGGAAGCCGAACGGATCGGACTCGTCTCACTCTGCGTCGACGACGGCGAGGTGCACGACAAGGCCCTCGAGATCGCAGTGCAACTCGCGGGCGGCGCTCAGTCCGCGATCCGCTGGACCAAGCAGACGCTCAACAACTGGTACCGCGCCCAGACCGCCATCCTCGACGCGTCGCTGGCCTACGAGTTCTACGGGTTCTCGGGTCCCGACGCCCGCGAAGGCCTCGCGTCCCACACCGAGAAGCGTCCGCCGCACTTCACCGGCCCGACCGGCGAATGAGCCCGACTGCCCGATCGTGTTTCGTCAGAAGCGGACCGGTAGGTGCTTCGGGCCGGAGATGAAAGTAGAGGGGAGCCATTCGGTGGCACCCGCGGGCTCCAGGTTGGGGAGCCGCGTGAGCAGCTGGCGCAAGAGTGCGTGGATCTCGACGCGGGCGATGTGCGCGCCGAGGCAGAAGTGCGGTCCGCCGCCTCCGAACGCGACGTGCTCGTTGGGCGACCGCGCGAGATCGAGGCGGTCGGCGGACGGTCCGAACACCTCCTCGTCGCGGTTCGCCGACCCGTAGTACATGACCACCTTCTGGCCGGCGCGCACTGCGACGCCCGCGATCTCGGCATCGCGGGTCGTGGTGCGGCGCATGTACACGACCGGGCTGATCCACCGCAGCAGCTCCTCGACCGCGGTCCCGAGCCTGGCATCGAGGTCGTCGGCCAGCCACACCTGCTGATCGGGATGCGCGAACAGGGCATCCATGCCGCCCGCGACGAGGTTGCGTGTCGTGTCGCCGCCCGCGTCGACCAGCAGCAGGAAGAAGAGGTTGAAGTCGATGAGGTCGAGCTCGCGATCGCCGACGGTCGCCGTCGCGATCAGGGTGGCGAGGTCCTCGCCGGGCTCCGCCCGCTTGCGCTCCCACACCTCGCGGCCGTAGTTGAACATCTCGAGCACCGCGCCCATGGCCGCACCGTCGGGCAGGGTCTCCGGCGCGGCGTGGATCGTCTCGGTCAGGCGGTAGAGGGCCACGCCGTCTTCGAGCGGGATGCCGAGCATGTCGGCGATCACGTACGACGGCATGAGGCCGGCGATGTCCTCGACGAGATCGCATTCGCCCCGGCCGACCACACCCTCGACGATGCGCTCCGCCAACGCCTCGATCCGCGGTCGCCACGCCTTCGCCGCCCGCGGGATGAACTCACCCGCCACCAGCTTGCGGAACCGGGTGTGGCGGGGTGGGTCCATCGTCAACATCATCTGGTGGTCGCCGACGTCGATACCCCCTTCGCCGTCGGGGATCATGATCGTCGGCGTCGACGAGAACGTGTCCGGATCGCGACCGACGGCCTTGACGTCGCGATAGCGCGTCACCGCCCAGAACCCGGGACCGTCGGGCTCGTCGTGCCGATGGACCGGGTCGTGGTGCCGGAGCCACGCGAACTGCTCGTGCGGTTGGCCATGGGCGAACGACGCGGGGGACAGGAGGTCGATCGCCGGGGCGGCCGGGGTCGAGGTCACGGTCGCAGTTCTAGTCCGATGCATGGTTGGGTGATTCGCCGTCGGGAGGGTCCTCGACAACGGAATCCCTTGCCGCCGGACTGGGAACCTCCGAATATAGGGGCGTTCGCGCTTGAAAGAGTCCGCCGGGTCGTGTCCCGCAAGCCGAAGTCGCAACGGCCGGTCATCCTCGACGAGGCGCGGGGCATCATCGCGCAGCTGCAAGAGGACGGGCGCCGGCCGTACACGAGGATCGGCGCAGCCGTCGGGCTGTCCGAGGCCGCGGTACACCAGCGGGTGCAGCAGTTGATCGAGGCGGGCGTCCTCCAGATCGTGGCCGTCACCGATCCCATGACCCTCGGCATGCGACGCGTGGCCATGGTCGGCATCGCGGCGGAAGGCGACGTGCGCGCCGTCGCCAACGCGGTGAGCGACGTGCCCGAGGTGGACTACGTGGTGCTGACGGCGGGCTCGTTCGATCTACTGATCGAGGTCGTGTGCCAGGACGACGATCATCTGTTCGCGCTGCTCAACGACAGGATCCGCGCCATCCCGGGCGTGCGGTCGACCGAGACCTTCGTCTATCTCAGCCTGCGCAAGCAGACCTACACGTGGGGAGCACGATGAACACGCTGACACCCGACGAGCTGCAAGCTGCCGCCCGCGACCACCTCTGGATGCACTTCACCCGGCTCGGCTCGTACCGCAGCGGCGAGGTGCCGATCATCGTCAAGGGCGAAGGCTGCTACGTCTGGGACGACCACGGCCGGCGATACCTCGACGGGCTGTCGGGCCTGTTCGTCGTGAACGTCGGCCACGGCCGGCGCGAGCTCGCGGCCGCGGCCGCGGCCCAGGCGGCCGAGCTCGCCTACTTCCCGATCTGGAGCTACGCCCATCCCCGCGCCATCGAGCTGGCCGACCGGCTCGCCGACCTCGCCCCGGGCGACCTCAACCGCATCTTCTTCACCACCGGCGGCTCAGAGGCGGTCGAGTCCGCGTGGAAGCTGGCGCGGCAGTACTTCCAGGCGATCGGCCAGCCCGGCCGCTACAAGGTGATCGCGCGCAACGTCGCCTACCACGGCACGACGATGGGCGCGCTGGCCATCACCGGCATCGCCGGCCTGCGGGCTCCGTTCGAACCCCTCACGCCCGGCGCGTTCCACGTGCCCAACACCGACCGCTACCGGTGCCAGACGTGCGCGCTCGCGCCGCAGTGCACGCTGGCGTGCGCCGACGCCATCGAGCAGGTGATCGAGGCCGAGGGTCCGTCCACGGTGGCGGCCGTCTTCCTCGAACCCGTGCAGAACGGGGGTGGGTGCTTCCCTCCGCCGCCCGGCTACTTCGAGCGGGTCCGCGAGATCTGCGATCGCCACGGCGTGCTGCTCGTGTCCGACGAGGTGATCTGTGGGTTCGGCCGGCTCGGCTACATGTTCGGCTGCGAGCGCTACGGCTACCAGCCCGACATCATCACCGTGGCCAAGGGGCTCACGAGCGGCTACTCGCCGCTCGGCGGGACGATCGCCAGCGACCGGCTCGTCGAGCCGTTCCTCACCGACAAGTCCGCGTTCCTCCACGGCCTGACCTTCGGCGGCCACCCGGTGGGCTGCGCGGTCGCGATGGCCAACCTCGACATCTTCGAACGCGAGGACCTGCTCGCCCACGTGCGGACGAACGAGCCCGAGTTGCAAGCCCGGCTCGAGTCGCTCCTCGACATCCCGATGGTGGGCGACGTCCGCGGCGCGGGCTACTTCTGGGCGCTCGCGCTCGTGAAGGACAAGGAGACGCGGGAGACCTTCGACGATGCCGAGAGCGAGGACCTGCTGCGCGGCTTCCTCGCGCCGAGGCTGTTCGAAGCCGGGCTCGTGTGCCGCACCGACACCCGCGGTGATCCGATCGTGCAGTTGTCGCCGCCGCTCATCGCCGGGCCCGAACAGTTCGGCGAGATCGAGTCGATCCTACGCACGGTCCTCACCGAAGCATGGAAGCGGATGGCGTAGACGCGTCCCCGTCCGGTCAGAGGCCGGGGAACGCCTCCTCGATGGCGCGCTCGACGCCCTCGCGGCGCAGGACTTCCTTCACCCGGCCGACGTCGTCATAGAAGACGCCGTACACCATCTCCATCTGGGCGGCCGTGACCTCCCACAGGCGCCCGACCGCCGCGTCGACACCGTCGCCCGCGGTGTAAGCCTCCTGGAAGGCTCGCCGCGCGCCGGCGTCGATGAGGGTGACATCGGGTGGGTCGGTCACCCATTGCTGGTAGAGGGTGTCGGCCGTCATCTGGCCGTTGTAGTAATCGGTGAGGTCGTCGTAGAGCGATCCCACCGACTTGTACATGGGCTTGCCGGCGGCACCCTCGTTCCACCACGCCATGAAGACGCCGTACCACCAGCTGTCGTCACGGCACTTTGCGTAGCTCTTGGGGCGAGCGTTGCCGAGCAAGTTGTCGGACATGTTGTTCGTGAGCCAAGCCATCGCGGAACGGTACGCCTACGGCGCCCCGCCTTCAGTCTTGGGCGTGACGGGCGCGCGGCCGCCAGATGCGTGAGGCGAGGCGACGGCGGGGGACGCGGCTGCGGCCAGCGTCGTCGAGGAGCTCACGCTGGTGCTCGAGGACGAGAAACTCAGCGGTGGAGGGGTGCATCATGCGAGCACCGTACGACGGGCTGCGGACAGGTTCAGTCCGGGATTCCGAGAAAAATCACACCGATGCAACTTCCCCGAAAAGTGCAGGTCAGGCCGGTGAAATAACATGAGCGTGGCGGTGTCGTCGCCGCTGTATGGTTCCGGCATCGGACCACCGGGAGGGTGATGGCATGCCGACATTCAGCCAACTGGCGGCGGAGTACCTGCAGGGGTTCGGGTTCAAAGTGTCCGCCGAGACGATTCCGCCCATCGGCGACATCCAACACGACTGGCAAGGTCTCCTCGACTGGTGGAAGTCCCTCGATGAGCGCACCAAGCGGATCCTCGAGTCGTCGAACCTGGCCGAGGGCCTGAAGCAAGAAGGGTTCTTCACGTCCTGGCCCGGTCTCTACGACCTCTTCCAGCAGAACCCGTCCGGCGGGTGGGGCTACTGCTTCGACAACATCGAGACCGCGGTCAACCGCGCCTTCCACGCCGAGCAGGAGCAGGCGCCCTACCAACCCGACACGATCTAAAGGGCGTCGCGCGCAAGCCCTCGCGTCGGCGTGTAACGCGTGCGTGAACAGCCTCGGTGTCCCCCGACGAGTACCTCTGCTTGAATGCCCGGCCGTGGACATCGACCTTCCGGCCGACGACGACCCGCGCCGGCTCGAGATTCGCCAGTGGCTGGCGGAGCATCCCGCCCCGACGCCCGGCCAGTTGGTGGAGGCCGGGTTCGTCACCGCGCACTGGCCGCGGCCGTGGGGTCTCGACGCCGCGCCTGAGCTCCAGCTGATCATCGACGACGAGCTGCGCCGGGCCGGGGTCGCCAAGCCGATGAACCCCATCGGCATCGGGCATTGCGGGCCGGTGATCGTGGTGCACGGCACCGAGGAGCAGAAGCAGCGTTACCTGCCGCCGATGCTGCGCGGCGAGGAGCTGTGGTGCCAGCTGTTCAGCGAGCCCGAGGCCGGCTCGGATCTCGCCAACCTGTCGACCCGTGCCGTGCGCGACGGTGACGTGTTCGTCGTGAACGGTCAGAAGATCTGGACGTCGCTGGCGCAGGTCGCGAAGTACGGGATCCTCATTGCCCGTACCGATCCCGACGTCTCGAAGTACACCGGGATCTCCTACTTCATCGTGCCGATGGATCTACCGGGCATCGAGATCCGCCCACTGCGCAACATGATCGGCAACTTCGGCGACGCCGGGTTCTGCGAGGTGTTCTTCACTGACGTCGAGGTGCCGGCCGAGAACCTCATCGGCCCGCTCAACGGCGGCTGGGCGATGGCGAAGGAGACGCTCGCCAACGAGCGCGTGTCCTTGTCCCGCGAGGGTCTCCAGTGGGGTCACGGACCGACGGTGCGCGACCTCCTCGACCTCGTTCGGGCCCGGGGCGGCGCGCCGAACGCCGTCCTCCGTCAGCGACTCGCGTCGGCGTACATCGACGGCGAGATCATGCGGTACCACCAGCTCCGGCAGATCTCCGCGGCGGTGAACAAGAAGCCCGGCCCTGACGCGTCGTTGCGCAAGGCGCTCAAGGACCCGCACGGCAAGGTCGTGTTCACGTTGGCCAAGGATCTCCAGGGCGCGGCCGGCCTGCTCGGCTTGGGGGTCAATCCGGTGTGGGAGGCGTGGGCGAGCGGCTTCCTGTTCAGCCCGGCGCTCACGGTCGGCGGCGGCACCGCGGAGGTCCTTCGCAACGTGATCGCCGAACGCATCCTGGGCCTTCCCCACGACGTCGACGTCGAGCTGGGCAAGACCTGGGCCGAGACCAGACACCCCAGGGTCTTCTCGACGCAATAGCCCGTCGCTTCGCCGGGCTATTGCGTCGAGAAGCGTGTGTTGAGCTCGCGGAAGGGGACGTCCTTGTCGACGCGGGGTTCGCCGGGGAGGCCGAGGACGCGCTCGCCGAGGAGGTTGCGTTGGATCTCGTCGCTGCCGCCGGCGATGCGCAGCGACGGGGCTTGGAGGAACGACGGATGCCACGCGCCGGACACCATCGCGGCCGCGCCGTCTACGGCCAGGGTCAGCTCGGTGTTCGTCTTCGTGTTGCACGCGGCGAAGAGCTTGAGGATCATCGCCTCAGGGCCAGCGGCGCGCCCGTGGCTCGTCGCCGTCCGGATCCGCAGCCCCGTGTAGCGGATGATCTCGGCCCGGGTGAACGACGCCGCCATCTCCTGACGGAGCACCGGGTTGTCGGCGACGCCGCGAGAACGAGCCAACGTGAGCAGTTCCTCGAACACGCTGGCGCGGTTGCCGCCCATGAAGCCTCGCTCGTTGGCGAGGGTCGTCATCGCCACGCCCCAGCCCGCGTTGACGTCACCGAGCACGGCGGCGTCGGGCACCCGCACGTCGGTGAGGAACACTTCGCTGAAGTGGGCCTGCCCGGTCATCTGGCGCAGGGGCCGTACATCGATGCCAGCCGTGCGCATATCGAGCAGGAAGTACGTGATGCCCCGGTGCTTCGGCTGGTCGAGGTCGGTGCGGGCGAGCAGCATGCCGAAGTCGCTGTACTGCGCCCCCGAGGTCCACACCTTCTGGCCGTTCACGACCCACTCGTCGCCGTCGCGCTCGGCCCGGGTCGACACGCCGGCAAGGTCGGAGCCGGCACCGGGCTCGCTGAACAGCTGGCACCACACCTCGTCGCCGCGCAGCATCGGCGGGAGGAAGCGCGCCTTCTGGTCAGCGGAGCCGTGGGCGATGATCGTCGGCCCGGCCATGCTCAGCCCTACGGCGAATGGACTGCCGACCACACCGGCCCGAGTCGCCTCCTCGGCGAAGATACCGGCTTCGGTCGCGGTGCCGCCGCGGCCGCCGTAGTCGGTCGGCCACGTGATGCACGCCCAGCCGCTCTCGGCCAGGAACGCTTGCCAGCGCTTCGAGCGGGCGGCCCAGTCGCTCTCGTGGGCTTGCGAGCCGCCGGCGACGTCGGCCGCCGCCTCCCTCACGTCCGGGCGCGCGAACCACGCGCGTACCTCGGATCGGAACGCCGCTTCGTGCGGGTCCTCGTCGATGTCCATTTGTAGCTATGAGTGGAACTTGACAGGCAAGTGCTTGATGCCGCCGATGAAGTTGGACCGGAGCCGGTCCGGCGCGCCCAGCGCCTCGACCCGCGGGACTCGCCGGACGAGCTCCTCGAAGAGGACGTGGATCTCCATGCGGGCGAGCTGCGCGCCGAGGCAGAAGTGAGGGCCGCCGCCACCGAACGCGATGTGGGGATTGGGATCGCGGGCCAGGTCGAAGCGGAAGGGGTCCTCGAACACCTCCTCGTCCCGGTTGGCGGAGATGTACCAGAGGCTGATCTTGTCGCCGTCCTTGATCGTCTTGTCGCGCAACTCGAAGTCGCGGGTGGCGTTGCGGCGGAAGTACATGACCGGTGATGCCCACCGCAGGATCTCCTCGGTGGCCCCGGCGATGTTGCCTTCGGGGTCGCCCGCCAGCAATTCGTACTGGTCGGGGTTCTCGAGCAGCGCGTTCATGCCGTGGGCGATCGCGTTGCGTGTCGTCTCGTTGCCGGCTACCGACAGCAAGAGGAAGAACAGGTTGAAGTCCATGTCCGAGAGCGTGTCGCCGTCGACCTCGGAGCTCAGCAGGGTGCTGACGATGTCTTCACGGGGCTCGGTCCGCCGCTGATCGGCGAGGGCCTGCGCGTACATGAACATCTCGACTTGCGCGTTGAACACCTCCTCCTGGCTCACGGTGTACTCGGGGTCCTCGGAGCCGACCATGCGGTTGCTCCACTCGAAGATCTTGTGGCGATCTTCACGCGGCACCCCGATCAGTTCGGCGATCACCTCGAGCGGCAACTCGGCCGCGACGTCGACGACGAAGTCGCACTCGTCGGATGCGATCGCCTCGTCGAGGATCCGGTTGGTGAGCTCGCGGATGTGCGGCTCGAGCACGTTGATCATGCGAGGCGTGAAGCCGCGGTTCACGAGCTTGCGGTACCGGGTGTGATCGGGTGGATCCATCATCAGCATCATCCGGCCGCCGGCCTGTTCGGCCTCGGTCTGGCCGACGAGGTTCTCCTCCAAGCCGACGACGCCGCCGCGGGCCTGTGCCGACGAGAAGGTGGCCGAGTCGCGGTTGCAGGTGATCACGTCCGCGTGCTTGGTGATGACCCAGAACCCGGGCCCGTCGGGCTCGTCGTGGTGATGGACCGGTTCGTTGGCGCGGAGCCAGGTGAACCACTCGTGGGGGATGCCCTGCGTGAACCGGTCTCGGTCGAGAAGGTTGATCTCAGTGGTGTTCATCGGTCTCCTCGTTGCCATGCCGCGAAAGCCTCATCGGCCTTTGAACTCCGGAGTGCGCTTGTCCATGAAGGCGGTGGGTCCTTCCTTTGCATCCTCGCTCATGAACACCGGCATGCCGATCTGCGAGTCGATCCGCATGGCGTCGCCTTCGGGGAGGCACTCGGTGGCCCGCAGCGCGCGGAGCACGGCTTGGACGGCGACGGGTCCGTTCGCCGCGATGGTCTCCGCGACCTCTCGTGCCCGGTCGAGGGCGGTGCCGTCGGGGACGACCTCGCCGATGAGCCCGATCGCCTTTGCCTCGGGGGCCCGGAGGTGCCGACCCGTGAGCAGGATCTCGGCCGCGACGGCGTACGGGATCTGGCGGCGCAGACGCACGACCGAACCGCCGAGCGGGTATAGGCCCCACTTCACCTCCGACACGCCGAAGCGGGCCGTCTCCCCGGCGATGCGGATGTCGGTGGCTTGCAGGATCTCCGTGCCCCCTGCCACTGCGGGGCCCTCGACCGCGGCGATGAGCGGCTTGTCGAGCAGGAAACCCTTCAGCAGCGGCTTGATGACGCCCTCGGAGATCTCGCGGACGGTGTCCGCGCCCTCCTTGAACGCGTCGCCCGGGTGCATCTCGGTCATCGCCTGCAGGTCCGCCCCGGCGCAGAAGCATCCGCCCGCGCCGGTGAGGATGGCGACCCGGATGTCGGGGTTGGCGTTGATCTCGTCCCACGCCGCGCTCATCCCTTGCATCATCGTGAGCGAGAGGGCGTTGCGCCGCTCGGGCCGGTTCATCGTGAGGATCATCACGTGCCCGTCGCGCTCGACGAGCAGGTGCTGATCGGGCGGCGTCTCGGTGGCTGTCACTGGTCTCCTTACGGCTTCCGGTCGCGGACGATCCACATGGCAAAGAACTGGGAGGCGCCGCCGTACGCGTGGCCCAGCCCGGTGTGCGCGCCGTCGACCTGGTGCTCGCCGGCCTGGCCGCGGACCTGGAGCGCGGCCTCGGCGAACCGCAGCATCCCTGACGCGCCGATGGGATTGGACGACAACACACCCCCCGAGCAGTTGACGGGGAGGTCGCCGCTCATCTCGGTGACCCCGTCCTCCGTGAGCTTCCAACCAGCACCGCGTTCGGCGAAGCCGAGGTTCTCCATCCACATCGGCTCGTACCAGCTGAACGGCACGTAGCACTCGACCACGTCGATGTCCCGGCGGGGGTCGGTGATGCCGGCCTGCGCGTAGACGTCGGCCGCGCAGTCCCGCCCGCCTTGCGGGTCGACGGGATCGCGGCCGGGGAACTGCCCGAGCTCGCTGCGCACCGCGGTGGCGTGCACCCACGCCGGGCGAGTGGCGGCACGGTCGCCGCCGGCTTCGTCGGTGAGCACCATGGCGCACGCGCCGTCCGACGCAGGGCACGACTCGAGACGCCGCACGGGCTCCCACACCATGGGCGAGTCGCGCACCATCTCGAGCGTGATGTCGGGGACCTTGAGGTGGGCGTACGGGTTCTTCAGCGCGTTCTTGCGGTCCTTCACCGCGACCATCCACCCGACGTAGTCCGGCGCCCCCGAGCGGTCGATGTAGGCGCGTATGTGCGGGGCGAAGTAGCCGCCGGCCCCGACGCCGCCGCTGCGACCACCCGACAGGCCCCACGTGGTGTCGCCCTCTGATTGCTTCTCGAAGCCGATCGTGAGGACGCGGCGCCGGACTCTGGACTGCACGAGGTGGGCCGCGACGACCGCGGTGGACCCGCCGACGCTGCCGGCGGTGTGCACCCGCAGGATCGGCTTGCCCGCGGCGCCCAGCGCGTCGGCGAGGTACAGCTCGGGCATCATCACGCCTTCGAAGGAGTCAGGCGCGGTGCCGATCACGATGGCGTCGATGTCGCGCCACCTCATCTCGGCATCGTCGAGGGCGCGCTGCGCGGCTTCGCGCAGGAGCCCGGCCAGCGACACGTCCTCCCGCACTTTGGCGTGGTGGGTCTGGCCGACGCCGACGACCGCGCACCGTTCAGCCATCGCGAGCTTCGTCGGACTCGAGCACGCAGACGAGGTTCTGCTGCAGACACGGCCCCGACGCGGCGTGGCCGACCGTTCGATGCATGCCGCTCGCGTTGATCTGACGGAACGCTTCACCGATGCGGATCAGACCAGTGACCATCACCGGGTTGGCGGCCAGCGCCCCGCCCGACGGGTTGACGACCACGTCGTCACCGAGGCCGAGCGCCTCGCGCAGGAGAAGCTCCTCGTGGCTGAAAGCGGCAGCCAGCTCGGCGACGTCGACAGGTCCGTCGGCGACGCCCGCGTTCTCGGACGCGATGCGAGCCGACTCGACCCGGGTGAGGTCGCGCACGCCGACGTAGTGCGGATCGGCACGGTGGTCGATGCCGCGGATCCACGCCGGCCGCTCGCAGACGTCGCGGGCTCGGTCGCCGGCCGCCAGCACCACCGCCGCCGCGCCGTCGGACACGGGCGGGCAGTCGCTCGGACGCAGTGGGTTGACGAGGTACGGCTCGGCGAGCAGCTCGTCGGCGGTGACGTCGGCGGCCACCTGCGCGTGCGGGTTGGACTGCGCGGCGCGGCGGCTCCTGGCCGTGACCTCCGCGAGATCGGCTTCCTTCACCCGCCCGGTGTCGAGCAGGGCGCGGGCCTGGAGGGCGGCCAGCGACACATGGTCGGCCCACAGCGGCATGAGGTAGTAGGGGTCGTTCTGGAGGCAGAGCACCTCGCGGAGATCGCAGCGCGAGGAGACTCCCGACGAGAACACGAGGGCAGAGTCGACGTCGCCGTGCTGAAGCCGGACCCACGCCTCGTACAGCGCCCACGCCCCGTCCATCTCGACGTGCGACTCCGCGATCGGAGGCCACGCGCCCGCCGCCTCGAGGGTGGCGACGAAGGCGAAGGGCGCGCCGGTGAGGTAGTCCGCGCTACCGGAGCACGTGAAGCCGATTTCCCGCCGAGGGATGCCCGAGCGTTCCACCGCCTCGGTGATGACCGGCAGCAGCATCTGCGTCTCGGTTTCCTCGACCCGTGCCCGCGACGGCGCCTGTGCGAACGCCACGATCGCGACGTCGCGCATCACCCGCTCCGTTCTGTGGGCAGTTTGCGGCCCAGACGACGGGAAATTGCCCACAGAACCATCAGAGGACGTGCTTCTCGTAACGGGAGCGGTCCGCGTCCGGTTCGCCCGTCGGGCGCCAACCGGTGATGGCGTCACCGAAGCCGTAGCCGCGGGGGTCGACACTGGCGCGGTCACCGGCGCCGGCCCACACCGCCTCGACCCGCAGGCCCATCCGGATCTCGTCCAACGGAAAGTCGACGAGACGTTGCTGGCCGACCGTGCCGTCGGCGCCGTCGAGGAGGATGCTGGCGAGGGCGTAATCCTCGCGCTCCGTCTGGCCGTGGTACTGGATCGGCGTGAGCACCGTCCACGACGTGACGGTGCCGCGGTCGGCCACATCCACCTCGTCCGCCTCACCGGTGGGCACGACGCACAGCGGGCAGTAGCCGCGCGGCGGTACGTAGACCAGACCACACTCCGGGCAGCGATGACCCGTGATGACCCCGTCGTGCAGACGCTGCCCGAACCGCCGATGCACGGGACTCACCCTCACCTCGTAGTCGAGCGAGATCACCTGGGGCATGAACGTCACCGGCTCGCTCACCGCGCGTCCTCGGGTTCGAAGCAGGCGATGTCGGTGATGTGACCGGTGCGCTCTTCGCGCCAGCGAACGCGCACCCGCATCCCCGTGGTGACCCCGGGGGCATCGACGGCGTGCAGCAACGCCGTGTCCGCCCCGTCGAGGCGCACCAACGCCCAGGCGAACGGGCGGTCGAAGGGGTGCTTGCGCAACGGCTCCTCGACCCACGCCCACTGGGTCACGACACCGGTTTGGCCGACCTCGACGAGATCATCGACGGCTTCGCCGGTGTCCGGGTCGTACTCGAGGGCGGGCACGATCACCCGACCCGCGGCCGTCCGGCTCCCCAGGATCCGGCGATCACGCAGTCCGGCGAGGAACGCCCCGACCACAGGCCCGACGCTGCGGCGGTACGGGAGCTCCAGGGTGTAGGTGTGCTCCCCTGGGGTCACTGGATAATTAGAACAGATTCTAGTTATGGCTTGCCAGAGGGCGACGTGCTCAACTCGTCCTGTGGCGTACAACCTCGCCGACTTCGTCGAGCACACCGTCGACGCCGTCCCGGAGCGCACCGCCTTGGTGTGCGGGGCGCGCGCGGAGACCTACGGGGAGCTGGAGGAGCGAGCGAACCGGTTGGCGCATCACCTTGCCGCGCAGGGGATCGGCGAGCGCGACCACGTCGCCATCTACTCCCACAACAGCCTCGAGTTCGTCGAGACGATGCTGGCCAGCTACAAGCTCCGCGCCGTTCCGGTCAACGTGAATTACCGCTACGTCGAGGACGAGCTCGTCTACGTGCTCGCCAACGCGGACGCGGCGGCGGTGGTGGTCGAGGCGGAGTTCGCGCCGAAGATCGAGGCCGTCCGCGATCGACTGCCGCTGCTGCGCCACGTTCTCGTTGTGGACGCTTCGTATGAGGAGGCGCTCGCAGCCGCGTCGGCCGCGCGCGACTTCGCGGCGCGATCGGCCGACGACCTGTACATCCTCTACACCGGGGGCACCACGGGCTTCCCGAAGGGGGTCGTGTGGCGCCACGAGGACGTGTGGCGAACGCTGGGCGGCGGCATCGACTTCATCACCGGTGAGCGCATCACCGATGAGTACGCGATGTCCCGGTTGGCGGCCGAGGCCCCGCCCACCGTTGCTCTCGTGCTCGCCCCGCTGATGCACGGGGCCGCGCAGTGGGGCACGCTCGGTGGCCTCTTCAAGGGGGCGACGGTCGTGCTGTTGCCGAGGTTCGACGCCGACGAGGTGTGGAAGACGGTCGAGCGCTACCGCATCGGCGGGCTCGCCATCACCGGCGACGCGATGGCCCGTCCGATGATCGACGCCCTCATCGCCGGGCACTACGACACGTCCTCATTGGTCGCGGTCAGCTCGACGGCCGCGGTCTTCTCGCCCGTGGTCAAGGACCAGCTCTTCGACCTGTTGCCCGGCGTGATGATCACCGAAGCCGTCGGCTCGTCAGAGAGCGGGTTCAACGGCATTCGCCTGTTCGAGAAGGGCGCGACGGCGTCGGGCGAGGGCGTGGTCACCGTGAGCCTCGGACCCGACACGCTGATCCTCGGCGACGATCTTGAGCCGGTCGCGCCCGGCGAGATCGGCCGGATGGCCCGGGGCGGCAACGTCCCGCTGGGCTACTACAAGGACCCCGAGCGCACGGCCGCGACGTTCGTGGAGATCGACGGGAGGCGGTACGCCATCCCTGGCGACTTCGCCCGCCTCGAGCTCGACGGCCGGATGACGCTGCTCGGCCGGGGCTCGCAGTGCATCAATTCCGGCGGCGAGAAGATCTATCCCGAGGAAGTCGAGTCGGTGTTGAAGGCGCATGCGAAGGTCTTCGACGCGCTGGTGGTCGGCGTCGACGACGAGCGTTGGGGGCAGGCAGTGGCCGCCGTGGTTCAGGCGCGACCCGGCGAGGTCCCGACCCTCCGCGAGCTGGACGAGCACTGCCGCGCCCGGCTCGCCGGCTACAAGGTCCCGCGGCGGCTCGTGCTCGTCGGCGAGATCCCCCGCCAGCCGTCGGGAAAGCCGGATTACCCGAGCGCGAAGCGCGCCGCACAGGAGGGACGCACGTGGACCACCGCCTGACTGTGCTGTTCGGGATCGAGTACCCGATCTTCGCCTTTTCGCGGGCGCCGACGGGATCGCCGGCGACGCACGCTACGCCGAAGTCGTCGCGCTGCACCGGACTATGCCCGGTGGAACGCGGCACGTACGGCTAAGAAGGGGCCACCGTTGGGGCAGCGGGGCCGCTGGCGCGAGAACGTGTTCTAGGCACAGACTGGGCCGCATGGCAGCAGTGAGCGAAGAGCGGTACACGATCATTTCCGCGGACTGCCACGCCGGAGGCAGCCACGCCGCCTACCGCGACTACCTCGACCCCAAGTACCTCGACGACTTCGACGCGTGGCGAGGCAAGTACCGCAACCCCTTCAAGGACCTCGGCGACACCCGCCGGCTGCGCAACTGGGACAACGAGATGCGCAACTCGCAGCAGGAGAGCGACGGAGTCGTAGGCGAGGTCGTGTTCCCCAACACGGTGCCGCCCTTCTTCCCGAGCTTCGTGCTGTTCGCCAAACCGCCCAAGGACGACGAGTACGAGCACCGCCACGCCGGCGTGCTCGCCCACAACCGATGGCTCGTGGACTGGTGCGGTGAGTTCGCCGAGCGGCGGGCGGGGGTCGGCCAGATCTTCCTCAACGACGTTGACGACGCCATCGCCGACGCCACCTGGATCAAGGAGCACGGTCTGCGTGGCGGTCTCCTGCTCCCGAATCTCGCCCCCGACGTCAAATGGGTCAAGCCGCTGTACGACCCCGTGTACGAACCGCTGTGGGCCGCGCTCCAGGACCTCGACATCCCGGTAAACGTCCACAGTGGCACCGGCAACCCCGACTACGGCCCGTACCCCGTGTCGATGCTCCTCTACATCAACGAGGTGTTGTTCTACTCGCAGCGCCCTTTCGTGCAGCTGCTCCTGTCGGGCGTCTTCGAGCGGTATCCCCGCCTCAAGTTCGTGATGACCGAGGCGGGATGTGCGTGGGTGCCGGGGGTGCTCGAGATGCTCGACCGGACGATCCGCAACATCCGCGACACCGGCGCGACCGGCGAGATCCGGTACGGCGCCGACCACGTCCTGCCGAAGGACGCCACCGAGTACTTCCACCAGAACTGTTGGATGGGGGTCAGCAATCCGGGACCGGCCGACATCCGCGTCCGCGACGTCATCGGCCCCGACCGGTTCATGTGGGGGAGCGACTACCCCCACGACGAGGGCAGCCACCCGTACACACGGGAACATCTGCGGGCGCGTTTCAGCGACGTCGCTCCCGACGCGCTGCGCAAGTTGCTCGCCGGCAACGCGGCGGCGTTGTACGACTTCGACCTGGACGCGTTGGCGCCGCTGGCGGCGCAAGTCGGGCCGACGGTCGAGGAGATCGCCACGCCGATCGACGAGATCCCGGTGAAGGAGCTGGCTCGCCTCTCCGAGGACATGGACGCGAAGGCCATCCATTGACCCAACCCGTCGTCCTGGTCGACGACCCCGCACCCAGCATTCGACGGCTGACGCTGAATCGGCCCGACAAGCGCAATGCCCTCAACCACGCCCTACGGGGTGCGCTCATCGAGGAGCTGCGACGCGCGGACACGGACCCCGAGGTGCGGGTGACGATCGTGCGCGGCGCGGGGTCATGCTTTTCCGCCGGCTACGAGCTCGGCGGTGGCAACGAGGGGATGGACCTGCCGTACTACACGGCCGGCGGCGAAGGACAGTGGCCGCGCCACGTCACCGAAGGGTGGATGAGCATCTGGGATCAGGCCAAGCCGGTGATCGCCCAGGTCCATGGGTACTGCCTCGCGGGCGGCAGCGAGCTGGCCACCGGGTGCGACCTCGTGTACGTCGCCGAGGACGCCAAGATCGGCTACCCCGCGGTGCGGTTCGGGACGCCAGACATGCAGTTCCACGCGTGGTTCATGGGAATGCGGTCGGCGATGGAGATGATGCTCACGGGTGATTGGATCTCCGGCGTCGAAGCGGCCCGGCTGGGATGGGCGAATCGCGCCTATCCCGGCGAGGCGCTCGGGGACGAGGTGATCGCGATCGCCGAGCGGATCGCCAAGGTGCCGCCCGACATCGTCCAGCTCAACAAGCGCACGGTCCACCGGGCGATGGACATCATGGGCCTGCGGGCCGCGATCCGATCGGGCACCGAGCTGTGCTCGCTGGCCACCCACCAACGGAGCTTCTACGCGTTCATCGCGGGCATGCGCGAGAAGGGCCTCACCGCCGCGCTCCAGGAGCGCGACGAACCGTTCGGCGATTACCGCACCGCCGAGCACTGACCCTCGCCGAGGGCCGCCTACTCGAGCGGCGAGCCGTAAGGGAGCCGCTCCCGCCCGTGTCGGCGCCGACGTTCTCGGTCGTCATCGCGGTCTACGAGGTGGGCGCTCTATGAGCGGGCGGCCCCGCGTCATACGATCGACGGAGGTACGGCCACAAGGGGGAACGCCTGATGAGCGATCCGACATGGAACTTCATGGATCCGGCGAGCAAGGACCGACTCCTCAACGTCTTGCGCACCGAGATCGACGGGCTCCGGGCGCTCGTCGCCGATCCGGCCCGGTGGGAGGCACCGACCGCGTGCGCGGGCTGGGAGGCGCGGGACGTCATCGGCCATCTGGTCGACACAACGGAGAGCTATCTGCCCAACTTCAAGCTTGCTCACGACGGCGGCACCGGACCGGAGCCGCGCGGGCTGAAGGTCATGGCCCAACTCGTCGACGAGGGCGCCAAGGCGTTCCGGAAGGTGCCGCGGGAGGAGCTGCTGGCCCGGCTCGAGGACGCCATCACCGCGATGATGGGCGAGTTCGACGCGTTGTCCGAGTCCGACTGGACCGGGTTCATGGTGCACCACAACTACATGGGGCCGGTGCCGGCGATGTTCTATCCGGCGTTCCAGCTCGTCGACTACGCAGTGCACGGGTGGGATGTCCGTGAGGGGAGCGGGCTACCGCACGCCATGGACGGCGACGCCGCCGACCTGCTCGTGCCCCTGATCTTCATCCTGTGGCAGGCGACGGCCGACACGAGCGGCGTCACCGCGCCGTTCTCGGTAGGGATCAGGGTGTCGGGCAACAACGGCGGCGAGACCAAGGCCGACATCACCCCGGAGGGGGTGCAGTTCGCACCCGGCGCGATCGACGGCTGCGACGCGACCCTCGAGTTCGACCCCGCCACGCTCGTCCTCACGGGCTACGCCCGCATGAACGGTGGCACGGTCCGCGGCGACCGTGCCCGCGGTGAGCAGTTCCGCAGCCTCTTCTTCCCGATCTGACCCACCACCGGCCCCGGACACCGTCACCGGCGGTCGGCCAGGAAGGGGAAGCGGGCGCGCACGTCGGTGACGACCGCGGGGTCGACGTCGGCCGCGATCAATGTCTCGTCCGAGCCGGCGGCGGCGAGAACCGCGCCCATCGGGTCGAGGATCACGCTGTCGCCGGCGTAGCTCAGCCCACCACCGGTGCCGACGCGGTTCACGCCCACGACGTAGGCCTGGTCCTCGATGGCGCGGGCCGTGAGCAGTGCCGTCCAGTGGTGGCGCCGGGCGTCGGGCCAGTTGGCCACGACGAGGTAGAGATCGGTGCCCGCCGCGACGTCCCAGAACACGTTCGCGAACCGGAGGTCGTAGCAGACGAACGGCGTGACGCGGACGCCGTCGACGCCGACGGTGATCGTCGCGTCGCCCGGGGCGTAGTGCTCGTCCTCGCCGGCGAACGAGAACGGGTGCAGCTTGTCGTAGTGCGCGACGACGCCATCGGGCGAGACCAGCAGCATCCGGTTGGTCGGCTTGTCGCCTTCGGTCGTCGCGCGGCACGGGATCGACCCGGCCAGCCACACGCCGTGCGTCGTCGCCTGCTCGAACAGGAAGCGGGCGCTGGGTCCGTCGGCGGGCTGAGCCACTCGGTCGGTGGCCATCGTGAAGCCCACCGAGAACATCTCGGTGAGCACCACCAAGCGGGCCCCGTCGGACGCGGCCTTCGCGATGAGCGGGGCGACGTGCTCGTGCGTGGCCGGCGCGTCCTCCCAGACGATGTCGTGCTGGATCGCGGCGACTCTCACGACGCGCCCGCCGGCCGTCCGAGAGCCTTCAGCCGGGTCACGGCCTCGTCGAGGACCTCCAGCCGTTTGCAGAACGCGAACCGGACCAGCGACCGCCCCGCGTTGGTGTCGTCGTAGAACACGGCGCTCGGCACGGCCACCACGCCACACCGCTCGGGTAGGGACCGGCAGAACGCCAAGCCGTCGTCCTCGCCCACCGAGCGGACGTCGGTGGTGACGAAGTAGGTGCCGGCCGACGGATGGACCTCGAGGCCGACCTCGGCCAGGCCCGCGCTCAGCAGATCTCGCTTGGCGCGCAGGTCATCGGCGAGGCCGTGGAAGTACGCGTCCCCCATCGCCAGCGCGACGGCGATGGCGGGCTGGAACGGCGCGCCGTTGACGTACGTGAGGAATTGCTTGGCCGTGCGGACCGCGTCGAGCAGCGGCGCCGGCGCGCAGGCCCAGCCGACCTTCCAACCGGTGAACGAGAACGTCTTGCCCGCCGACGAGATCGTGATCGTGCGCTCGCGCATCCCGGGCAACGTCGCCATCGGGATGTGCGTGCCGTCGAACACGATGTGCTCGTACACCTCGTCGGTGACGACGACGAGATCGTGCTCGACCGCGACCGCGGCGATGGCTCGCAGTTCGTCGGCCGAGAACACCTTGCCCGTGGGGTTGTGGGGCGAGTTGAGGACGAGGAGGCGCGTGCGCGGCGTGATCGCGGCCCGCAGATCGTCGGCATCGAACCCGTAGCCGGGAGCGCGCAGGAGCACGGTGCGGCGCGCGGCGCCTGCCATCGCCACGCCCGCTGCGTACGAGTCGTAGTAGGGCTCGAACATGACGACCTCGTCGCCGGCGTCGCAGAGCGCGAGAAAGCACGCGGCCAGCGCCTCGGTGGCCCCCGCGGTGACGAGCACCTCGGTGTCGGGGTCGTAGGCGAGATCCCACCAGTGCCGTTGGTGCTCGGCGATGGCCGCGCGCAGGGCGGGGATCCCGATGTCCGGCGGGTACTGGTTGTGCCCGGACCGGATGGCGTCGATGGCGGCCTCGGCGACCAACGCGGGACCGTCGCTGTCGGGGAAGCCCTGGCCGAGATTGACCGCGCCCGTACGCACGGCGAGCGCCGACATCTCGGCGAAGATCGTCGTCCCGAACCCCGCGAGGCGAGACGTGAGGTGAGGCCGGTGCTGCGTCATGCCCCGCTGAGCCTACGAGCCCCCCTCACCAACTTCTGTCGGCAGTTATCGACCTATGGATGCACTAACTGCCGACAGAACGGGGGGGGGCGTCCGTGCGGGCGATGCGAGCAGGGCCGCTGCGCCCGCCGGCCGGCGGGCCGGCGTGGCCGTCGACCCGCAGGGGAACGTTGTCACCGAGTACGGCACCGAGACCGGCGAGTACGAGGAGGTGTTCTCGATCGACCACTGCTTCGGCGACCATGTTCCGCAACCCCTCCTCGACGGGACGCGAGCTGTGCGGCGACCAGAGTGGCAGTGACACGCGGCCGGGCCCACGTCGGGTGCTCGGGCTGGATGTACAAGGACTGGCGGGGGATCGTCTACCCGGAGGGCCTCCCGCAGCGCCGGTGGTTCGAGCACTACACGACGCTCTTCGACACCGTCGAGATCAACAACACCTTCTATCGTCTCCCCCCGCCGCCGACGGCGGAAGCGTGGGCCGCCCAAGCCCCTGCGGGCTTCACCTACGCGGTGAAGCTCGGGGCCTTCGGTTCGCACCGGATGAAGCTGCGCGATGCCGCCCGCTGGCTGCCAAACCATCTCGACCGCGTCCGGCGGTTGGGTCCGTCGCTCGGGCCGACGCTCGTGCAACTCCCGCCGCGGTGGCGCCGCGACCCGGAGCGCCTCGACGAGTTCCTGGCGGTCGCCCCGAAGGACCTGCGGTGGGCGGTCGAGCTGCGGGAGCCGTCGTGGGTGCATGACGACGTCTTCTCGGTCCTGCGCCGCCACGGCGCCGCGTTGTGCATCCACGACCTTCTCGCCCGCCATCCATGGGAGCGCACCGCCGACTGGACGTACGTGCGCTTCCACGGTCCCGCCGCCTTGGAGGAGAAGTACCGAGGCAAGTACGGCGGCCGCCGCCTCGCCCGCCCAGCGGCCCGGCTTCGCGAGTGGATGGACGACGGGTGCGACGTCTACGCGTATTTCAACAACGACTACGAGGGGTTCGCGGTGCAGGATGCCCGCTGGCTCTCGGCCCGGTTGACGTCCTGACCCGCGCCACGTCGGGCGAGCTCATCGACAACTGGACGTGACCGCGGACGTACCCGACATCCCACGACGATGACGAAGCGCCGGGTCGATGGTCGCCGCGAACGCGCAGGGTCAACTCGTCGCGTGGCAGGCGCCCGTCGCGGGCCCCTCTTCGGGCCGACGATCGCGGCCAGGGTCAGCCAGTCGCATTGCCGAGGGCGCCGCCGATGCTGGGGATTCTCGCAGCTCGAGGATGGGATGCTCTCGGCATGCCCGTGCTCGTCGCGCCGACCGCGTCCGTCCGCGACTCCTACCTAGAGGGCGAACGCGCCCTGTGTCTCGAGGAGGGAACCTCGACGCAATGGCTCCAAGAGGCGGCGAACGACTTTGCCGCCTACGCGGAACGGCGCCGCCAGGTGCGCGAGCTCTGGGGTGTCCCGGTCACCGAGCTGTGGTTTGTCGAGGGAGCCGAGTACATCGGGACGGTGGTGATCCGGCATCACCTCACGCCCGCGCTCGAGGTGGACGGGGGGCACGTCGGCTACCACGTCGTACCGAGCCATCGTCGACAGGGCCACGCGACGACGATGCTCGCGGCGACCGTGAGGATGGCACCCACGCTCGGCATAACGACCATGGTCGTGACGTGCGATGAGGACAACACCGCCTCGTGTCGCACGGTCGAAGCGAACGGCGGCGTGCTCGAGGACGTGCGCGACGGCATCGCTCGCTACCGCCTCGACTGCACCGTGACGCCGACACCGTGATCCCGCCCGGCCACGGGGCGTTCCGAACGCGGGGCGCCGTCGGGGTCCGTCAGACCGCCGCGGTGAGGCCCTCCACGGTCGGCACCCCCACCTCAGTGCGGTGGACTGTACCGGCGCGGCGGCAGGAGACACTCTTGTGCGTCGGGTGAGCGACCTTTCCGCGCATGACAAGGGGCCTCTATGCTCTCCACCGCCTTCACCGAGCTCGTCGGGTGCGACGCTCCGATCCAGCTGGCGCCGATGGGTGCCATCTCCTCCCCCGACCTTGTCAAGGCGGTGGTGGAGGCGGGGGGCATGGGGATGACGGGATTGCCGATGGCGCCGGCCGCCGTCGTCGCCGATCTCCTCGACGGCCTTGGCCGGGCGACGGAGGGGCCCTTCGGCTTCAACGTGCTCGTCACGTTCCTCGACGTCGAGGTCGTCGACGCGGCGGCCGAGCGGTGCGGATACGTGGACTTCTACCACGGCCCCGTGGACGCCTCCCTCGTCGAACGCGTGCACGCCGGCGGGGCATTGGCCGGCTGGCAGGTCGGTGCGGCTGACGAAGCTCGAGAGGCCGCCGCGGCCGGCTGCGACCTACTCGTGGTCCGAGGCACGGAGGGAGGCGGACGGATGTATGGCACCCGCAGCCTCTGGCCGCTGCTGGCCGAAGTCCTCGCCAGTGTCGAGGTTCCCGTGCTGGCGGCCGGCGGGCTGGCCGACGGCCGCGGTCTCGCCGCCGCCTTGGCCGCCGGCGCCGCCGGGGTGCGGATGGGTACGCGTTTCGTCGCCAGCACCGAGTCGGCGGCCCACCCCGCCTACAAGGAAGCCATCGTCGCCTCCCGAGCGGACGGCACGGTGCTGACCGATGAGTTCAGAGCGGGGTGGCCGGACAAGATTGCGACGGCCAGGGTCCTGCGGTCGGCGTTGGACCGGAACCGCTCGCTGCCTGACGGCGCGACCGTCGGCCGCGTGGCAATGGGTCCCGCGGTCGTGGAGGTGCCGCGGTTCGGGTTCATCCCGCCCGTCGGCGCGGCTGAGGGTGACATCGGGGCGTGGGCCCTCTACGCCGGCGAGTCCGCGGCCCTGATCGGCGCCGTCGAGCCGGCCGGGACCATCATCGACCGCCTTGTCCACGAGGCCGAGGAACTGCTACGGGCGGCAGCTCCGACGTGACGCAACGCTGGTTCAACGGGATGCGTGGTTTGGCCGCTTACGGCGGCACACGCACGAGAACCCCTTGGATCACGACAGCCCCTGGCGGGAACGCCATCCGTCTCAGTCCTTGGTCCGAAGGTGTGGGGGGACGAGGAACGCCGGTCGGCCGCGCGCGTACACGGTCACGAAGGCCACCGCGCTCACGAGCCACAGGAAGGCGACCATCACGGCCAGACTGTGAAGAAGCCCCGCCGGAACAAGCCGATCATCCATCCGGCGCCGCAGAGCAGGTAACCAGAGATCAACGAGGCCGGCAGCGCTCGGCGGAGCCCATCGATGTTCTTCAGCCACACTCCGGCGCTTCGACGCAGGACTTTCACAGCTCGCCCGCCGGTCCAGGCCTTCCGGAAGGCTCCGCTCGACGGCGACGGCTCGGTGCCGATGAGGGCCGTCGCGCCCGTCCGGACCTGCTGACGCCGGCCGCCTGCTATCACGTCTACATCCACCACGAAGGCGAGGCCCTCGTCGCGCCCCGCGACTACACCACGCGCACCCGACGGCACCCGGCGTTCGCGGGCACGCACGCGCGCGTACGCGAGACGCTCGAGCGCATCATGGCCGACGAGCGATGGCACATCGGCTACGTCCGCGACGCGCAGGACGCGATGGCCGCCCGCGATGGCCAGGATGCGATCGACGCCGCGGTGAAGCGCCTCAGCTACGCCGATCGGGAGGTCCACGAGAAGACCCTTCGCGAGTACGGCGAGCGGGTCGAGTTCCTGCCAGCGGGGGAGGGCCTACGGCCGTGACCGTCCGACTCGTCGACGGCGTGCGCGTCGTCGTGGCCACCGCCGCCACCCCGCTCGGGACGGCCGCGCTCACGCCGGCCGAGGCCGCTCGCCTCGGTCAACTGACCGCGCCCCACCGCCGCCAGCAATGGCTGATGTCTCGGCGCGCGATGCGGGAGGCGCTCGAAGCCACCGGGCGCTCCGCCGACACCGCCGACTACGCGTTCCCGCACTCCCGCGTGTCCCTCTCGCACTCTCGGAGATCGGCCGTCGCGGTCGCGGTCGACGGTGAGCCCGACGAGGTCGTCGGTGTGGGCATCGACATCGAACCGGTGCGGTTCGTGCGGCCGGGCACCATGCGGTTCTTCCTCACCGAGCCCGAGCGGGAGTGGCTGGCTGCGGTCAGCGACGATCGCCGCGCGGTCGAGCACATACGGCTGTGGACCGTGAAGGAGGCGCTGTTCAAGTCCGATCCCGGCAACGCGGCCTCGCGGCTCATCCATTACGAGCTCGACGACCCGGCCGCGCTCGCCGGCCGGGCCCGGCGCCGCGACGCCGGCGCCATCGTCTTCCGCTACGCGTCCACTCACCACAGTGACGGGTTGGAGAGCATCGCCCTCGCGTTGAGAGGTGAAGTCTGAACGATCGTTCTGGCGAGCGTGACATGCCTCCACGGCACGTGAGTCTCGCCAGAATGACGCCGCCGGGCGGCTCGGTGTAGACAGCGGGGCGATGTACGTGTCGGATGGGACCGACGCCCGGCGGCCCGCGGGGGGCTTCGGTGCCGCGGGCGTCGTCGCGCACTTCAAGGGCCCGTTCGCAGGCGCCTGGCCAATACCGCGCGGCGCCGTGGCCAACAAGGTGGCCGAGCTCGGCGTGCCGTTCCCCGATTGACCGTGACCGCCGACGACGTTCGAGCGGAGGTCCGGGCCTGGCTCGAGGCGCACTGGGACCCTGAGCTGGGCTTGGCCGAGTGGCGGGGGCTCCTCGCCGACGCGGGCTGGGCCTGCCCCTCGTGGCCCACCGAGTGGTACGGGCGAGGCCTGCCCGCCGCCTTCGATGCGATCGTGGCCGAGGAGCTCGACCGGGCCGGCGCGGTCGGGACGCCGACGGGTGTGGGCATGGGGTTGGCCGCGCCGACGGTTCTCCTGCACGCGTCCGACGAGCTGAAGGCCCGCCTCCTCCGCCCGACGATCACCGGTGAGCTCACGTGGTGCCAGTTGTTCAGCGAGCCCGGGAGTGGTTCGGATCTCGCGGGCCTGACGACCAGGGCCGACCGCGATGGCGACGAGTGGATCGTCAACGGGCAGAAGGTGTGGAACACGAGCGCCGACCATGCCGAGTTCGGTCTGCTCCTCGCCCGGACCGACTGGGACGCGCCGAAGCACCGCGGCATCAGCTACTTGGCCTTGCCGATGCACCAGCCCGGCATCGACGTTCGGCCCTTGCGCCAGATGAACGGCCGTGCCTCGTTCAACGAGGTGTTCATGGCTGACGCCCGGGTGCCCGCCGCCAACGTGATCGGAGACGTCGGCGGTGGCTGGACCGTCGCGCTCACGACGCTCGCCCACGAACGACGCCTTGGTGGTCTCTTCGTTCCTCGGTTCCGACCCGACGCCGCGGGCCGGGCAGTGCGCGAGGCGCAAGCGGAGGCGGCGGAGTACTTCAAGACGTACGAGTGGTACCCGCAGCGGGCCGGTCGGGCCGACCTCGTCGCCGACCGGGCGCGGGCGACGGGACGGGCCGCTGATCCGGTCGTGCGCCAGGAGATCGCCGCCCTGATGGCCACCGTGCGCACCGCGCAGTGGACCGCGGCGCGGGCGCAGGCGGCGCGGGCCCTCGGTCGGCCGCCGGGCCCCGAAGGTTCGCTCGGCAAGCTCGCGGCGAGCCACATCGCCCGCGCTGCGGCCCGGGTCCACAGCGTCGTCGCCGGGGCGTCGGGGATGCTCGCCGGTCGCGATGCCCCGCTCGACGGGATGATCACCGAGGTCATGCTGTCGGTGCCGGCCGTGTCGATCGCGGGCGGCACCGACGAGATCCAGCGCAACATCATCGGCGAGCGCGTCCTCGGCCTCCCGAAGGAACCCCAAGTCGACAAGGACCAACCCTTCCGCGAGGTCCGCCGGAACTGAAGGGCGGCGTCGTTCTGGCGAGCGTGGCTAGTCCTGGCGACTAGCACAGCTCGCCAGAACGCGCCGGGTCGGCTCAGAAGCGCCAGCGCGTGGGGGTGCCGGGGAAGTCGGCCTCGTCGAGCCCGAAGGCCCAGGTCGGCACGAGCTGGAAGAGCGCGTTCTCGACGAAGAACTCGACGCCGTAGGTCTCGTCGTACTTCTCGTTCACCGCGTCGGTGAAGCGGCGGGCTGCCGACCCGTCGTGGACGCGGGCCACGGTCCCTTCCACGATCACCGGTTCGAGCGCGTTGTCCGTCGTGGCCGTGCACCGGGGGTCCGCGGCGAGGTTCCGCGTCTTGCGCGATCCGGGGCTGGAGCTGAACCAGAGTGAGTCGTCGTCGTCCCAGACGCCCCACACGGGCATGACGTGCGGACGCCCGTCGGGTCGCACCGTCGCGATCCAGTAGTCGTGCGACTGCTTCAGCCGCTCGACCGCCCATGACCATGGCAGGAGACCGGTGCCCTCCTCGGGGCCAGCGATGCCGTAGCCGGGCATGAACGGACGGCTGGGTGTCGGCGTCACGATGCCGCGCCTCGCCGCGCCGGCCCGGGGGCGAGGTCGATGGGCGGGATGCGCACCAGCCTCGCCCACTCGGGGGGTTCGAGCCGATCCTCGCCCGGCAGCAAGCCGACGATCACCGGCCGGCCCGGGTCCCGCGCCGGCCAGGGTGTGAGCCCGTCGGTGAGCACGACGACGAAGTCCGGCCGCGGGCGCGCTGCGAGCGCCACGGCGATACCGCGAGCCATGTCGGTGCCCCCGCCTCCGGACAGGGGGATGAGCCGGCCCCGCGGCCGGTCGATCCGGTGGGCGTCGGTGTCGGTCGCGTAGACCGTGAGGAGGTCGGGCCGGACGCCTAGCCCCCGCACGCATCCCTGCACCTCCGACCACGCGACCTGGAGCAGCGCGTCGTCCACCGACGCGGACGTGTCGACGACGATCGCCACGCGCGGCAACGGGCGGTGCAACGAGGGCAGGACGACCTTGGGGACCCGGCGCCGTGATGGCTTGCGGTACGCATAGTCCGACGCACCGTTCACGGCGGCGACGGCTCCGCGGACGGCGCCGCCGAGCAGTCGCCGCCAGTCGAGCTGCGGGCGCAGGAGGCTCTCCGCCCATCGCGTCCATCCCGCCGCGATCGTGCCGGGGTGGCGCGCGTCGACTTGCAGCACCTCCTCGGCGACTCGCCTCCGCAGGAGCACAGCCTCGGCTTCGCTCAAGCCGTTCGGCACCGTGCCCGAGTCTCCGGGAGCGAACCGGCTGTGGCAGCCGGTGCCGCAGTCGGGGGCCGCGGGAGTGGGGCGGGGCCGGCTCAGGAGCCGATGGAAGTAGTACTCGGCGGCGCGGTGCGGGGGCTCGCCGAGCGTGGCCGGCACGACCGGCCGGGCGGGCAGGACGACTTCGTCGTCAACGAGGTCGTCGTTGATCTCGGCGTCGGCCGCCACGTTCCAGAGCCGCGCCGTCGAGTCCGAGATGCCGCACGCGCGAGCGCGGGAGGCGTGGCCCCGCACGACGTGGCCGACCTCGTGCAGGAAGACGCCGGCGCACTCGTCGACGGACCAGTTGGCGAGCGCGGCCGGGTCGACCCGTATGCGCCATTCCTCGTCGACCGCGAACGTTCCCCGGCCCGGGTCGGCGACCGGCGTCAGGGCATACAGCGCGAGGGCGAGGAAGGGCTGGGCGTCGGCGGCCCGCAGCCGGGCCGCGGCCAAGCGGGTCATGTCGAGTGGGGCCGCGGGAGCGGGCTCAGTCACTGCCGGCGGTCAAGCGCTCGAACAGGCCCGCCGCCCGCAGCACCGGGGCCATCGAGACGAGCACGCCCCGGGGCGGCGTGGCCCCGTCGGGCCGGTGGTTCAGGAGTGATCGGACAGCCGCGACGGCGATGTCGGCGTGGCCGCCGTCGGTGCCGGCGGCGATCGCCTGCCACGCCGCTTGCCAGCGGTCGGTTGTGTTGTCGGCAAGCACGGCCGCGGTCAGCGCGGTGAGGGCGGCATAGGCACGGTCGCCGCGGTCGGGGAGGCGGAAGGAGCTGGGGTCGCGCAGCACCTCTTCCGCGTCGGGTAGCTCCAGCTCGTTCCGCCAGGCGAGGAACTCGAGGGCGGCGGCCGGGCCAACGGCTCCAGCGGCGAGGAAGGCGGCCACGGTGTCCGTCGCGCCGGCCAGGTCGGCCGCGGCCAGCAGGCGGGCGGCCATGTCCCACGCGCGGGGGGACGGCCAGGCCCGTCCGGCCGCGGTCTCGTCGGCCGGCGGCGCGTGGAAGAGCCCGGGCCTGGTGTTCACGAACGCCCCGATGCTGCCGCGCGCCGCGGTCATCCCGCGCCGCAGAGCCTCGTCGTCGAGGTCGGGAACGGCCTGGGGAACGAAGCCGCCGAGGATGCCGGCGGACCACTCGGCCGGCTCGAGCACCCAATCGAGATGACAGAACCGGTTGGCCAGTGGCGGCGAGAGATCCCAGCCGTCGGCGGCCTGCTCGGGCGGGTTGGCGGCGGCCACGACCGTGACCTCGGCGGGGAGCTGGAGATCGCCGACGGTGCGCTCGAGGACGACGCGGAGCAGCGCGGCTTGTACCGCGGGGGGCGCGGTGGAGATCTCGTCGAGGAAGAGCACCCCCCGCCCGGCGTCGCTCAGCCGCTGTGCCCACCGCGGCGGTGAGAAATGCACGGTTCGCCCGTCGTCACCGACGACCGGCAGCCCGGCGAAGTCCGAAGGTTCCCGGATGCTGGCGATGACGGTCTCGCACGGGAGATCCGCGGCGGCGGCCATCTCGCGCACCGCCGACGTCTTGCCGAGCCCGGGCCCTCCCCACAACAGGACGGGCACGCGCGCACCCACGGCGACCGCCAGCGCCGAACGTACCGTCGCCGTCATTCGCGCATCTCGGGAGCTGGCTCGGCGCCGGGCAGGCGGACGACCACGTCCTGCACTTCACCGCCGACTTGCAGCCGGACGTGGGTGGCGACGCCCGTGAAGTGGGGCCACGTCACCTCTTCGGTACCGCCCGCGTCGAGAGTGAAGATCGCATCGAGCGGCGTCAGGTCGCCCTCCGCCCCTTCCAACGACACGCCGGTGACGGTGATGCTCGTGGTGCCGCCCTGGAAGTAGAGGCCAAGCGTGTCGTCGACGCCGTCGCCGGTGACCACCAGGCCCACAGTGAGATGCCCGCCCCCTGGTAGGTCGGTGACGGTCGTCGCGCCGACGAACGGCGGGGCCGCGCCGCCGCCCACGAGGGCGGGAACGTCGAGCGCGCGCACGCCCACCGTGTCGTCCCCCTTGCCGTCGTCGCGCACCGCGAGTGCGAGTAGCACGAGCGCGACGACGCCGAGCGCTACCAGTCCCGCTCGCACCGTGGAGACGCGCTTGTGCACGGGCCGCTGGCGCAGTCCGGCCTGCTTGCGTTCGAGCGTCGTTCGGGCGAGCCGAGCGACGACCTCGTCCTCGTCGCCGCACATCTCGTCAAGGAGCGTTATCGAGAGCGTGTCGAAGCGCGCCACGGCCCGGCGCACCTCGAGCTGCGGATCTCGGGCCAGAAGCTCGAGCGCGGGATACGGGACGCGATCTTGGGTGGCGACCATGTGCCGCACGCGCCACAGCGAGTGGGTCTCGGGCGTTCGGTCGGCCGTCGCCGCTTCGCGGTACCAGTACCACTGGCTGATCTCGGGATCGCCGGGATGACCGAAGCAGCGGTCGGGGTCGAACGTGGGATTGCCACGGCCGGAGCCGCCCAGCGCGAGCCAGGTGAGCACCTCCTCCGACAGATCGGGCGGACACGCCGGGTTGCGGGCGATGTTCCGCAGCGTCCACGACGGCTCGGTGAGCCCGGCCGCGAGAGCCACCAGGCCACCGGGAGGCGCGGCCGGGTTGGCCGCCGCCACTCCCCGGACGTACTCATCGCCCTCCCCGAGAAGGAGCATCATCGTGGCCGGCGACGCCGCGGGGTTCGCGGCCAGCGCCAGCCGCACGGGCCGGACGTCAGTCGCGAAGCGGTCGAGGATGTCGGCCGGCGTGCGCGGGTCGCGGGCCAGGGTCGCTCGCACGGCCCAGGCGCCGTCCCGTGCCAGCCGGCGTACCACCGACACGGGGCAGGCGGGATGGACGAGCGCCCGCATCTGGACGTCCCAACGTCCGCGGCGGACGACACGCTTGAGGACTCGGGGCGATGACGCGGGGTTCGAGGCCAGCGCCCGCTGGACGTCGGGGGACACATGCTTGCGGCCGGCCAGCCGCTCGAGCACCCGCGGTGCCACGTCGGCATTGGCGGCCAGCGCCGCCCGCACGGCGGGTTCGGGATCCTTGGCCAGCCGCCCGACGATCGCCGATGGCACTTCGGCGCGGGCCGCCACGATCCGCCGCACGGCCGGATCGGGATCGTGGGCGAGCTCGAGCACAGTGGCGGCGGGTGTACCCACATCCTGGGCGAGCCGCTCCCGATCGTTCAGCTCCTGTGAGCCCACGTCGGCGCCGCGCACGTGCTGAGCGTACTCACGGACCTGTCACTACTGATCGCTCAGCAGGTCGGCTGCTCGGAAAGCGGTCGACATCTCGCAACGCCGGGAACAGGAACCACCAGCCGCCGGCGACGGCGAGCGTCGCCACGCCGCCCACGGCGATGGCCGCGGCCGGACCGATCAGCTGACCGACCACGCCCGACTCGAAGGCGCCGAGCTCGTTCGACGCGCCGATGAAGACGTTCTCGACCGCGAGCACCCGGCCCCGCTTGTCCTCAGGTGTGACTAGGGGGACGAGCGTGGCGCGGATGAACACGCTGATCGAGTCGGCTCCCGACAGCGTCAGCATGGCGATGAAGGCGAGCACGAACGACGTGGTGACGCCGAGGACGATCGTCCCGACCCCGAAGGCGGCGACGGTGGCCAGGAGGGTTCGGCCGACGCGGCGCGTGACGGGCCTCAGGGCGAGCGAGACCGTCACCGCGCCGGCGCCGATGCCGCCCGCCGCCCGCAACCACCCGAGGCCCACGGCGCCGACGCCGAGCCGGTCCTTGGCGATGGCCGGGAGAAGGGCGACGGCGCCGCCGAAGAGCACTGCGAACAGGTCGAGCGAGATCGCGCCGAGGAGGGTCGGCTGGCGACGGATGAAGCGGAGGCCCTCGAGGGCCTCGTGCCATCCCGCTTGCGCGGGTGCGGCGGCGGTCCCGTGACCCGCGGCGGGCTCGACCGCGGCCTCGACCATCGCGTCGGTGCGGACGGTCGCATCACTGGGCCGGTCCGCGGGGGCGTGCGGTCGGGGCACGTGAACGGACCCGACGGCGATGGCGGCCACGACCAGGAGGGCTGTGGTCGCGAGGTACGGCAGCCAGACGTGGACGGTGAACAGGAAGCCGCCGAGCACAGGGCCGACGACGATGGCCGCCTGCCAGGTCGCCGAGTTGCGGGCGACGAGCCATGGGAGTCGGTCGGGCGGGGCGATGTCGGACGGAAGCGCCCTCGTCGCCGGGGCGGCGAAGGCGCGGGCGACTCCGAAGGCCAAGACCATGAGGAAGATCGGCGTCGCCGACGTCGGGTCGGTGCTCGCGTACCAGGCGAGCGCGGCACCCACCGCGGCCTCGCCCAGCGCGGCGACGGCGGCCACCCGGCGACGGTCGAAGCGGTCGGCCACGGAACCCGTCACGAGCACGAACACCGCGGCGGGTGCGAACTCGGCCAGGCCGAGCAGCCCGAGGTCGAGCACCCGTCCCGTGAGGTCGTAGACCTGCTTTCCGAGGACTGTGGTCTGCGCCATCGACGCCGTCGTCGAGCAGAAGACGCTGACAAGCAGAGCGATGACCGACCGCCGCACCTCCGGCATTCTTACGTCACCGCGGACAGTCAGAACGGAGCATGAGAGTGCCGAAGCGAGGCTGCAGGCCGAGCGCCGGTGAACCGGGACGGTTTCCAGCGGGAGGTTGCAGCGCCCGTAGGGGCGCTGCCGTCGGACGGGGCCATTGAGCGGGGAACCCGCTCCATGGCGCCGACCGACCAGAGTGAGACTGCCGGTGAACCGGGACAGTCCTCAGCGGGAGGTTGGCGCGCCCGACAACCTGCAGCCGTACGCCCTCGACGCATCCGGGTAAACCTGCCGCCATGTCCGTTACCGCGACCCTTCCCAGCCTGCGCTCGGAGCAGGCGAAGCAGCGGCAGCTCCTTGTCAGCAAGCGCCGGGCGACCGCGCTCCTCGCGGGTGTGTCCGTCCTCTTCCTCACGATCACGATCTCCGGCGCACACGGCTGGCTCGGCTACGTGCAGGCCACGGCCGAGGCGTCGATGGTCGGCGGCCTCGCCGACTGGTTCGCGGTGGTCGCCCTGTTTCGGCATCCGCTGGGGATCCCGATCCCGCACACGGCGATCATCGTTGAACGCAAGGCCCAGTTCGGCGACACCCTCGGCCAGTTCATCCAGGACAGCTTCCTCAGCCCCGACTCGGTCATCATGCGGGTGCGGGCGGCGAACGTGCCGGTGCGGCTGGCCGATTGGCTGGCCGAGCCGGCCAACGCGGAGCGGCTGGCCGGCTACGTCGCGGACGCCGCCGTCGCCATCGCCGATCTCGTGCGCGACGAGGACGTCCAGCGCACGCTCGAGGGCATCCTTCGGGAACGGATCGACTCGACGCCCCTGGCCCCGCTCGCGGGCAAGGCGCTGCGCTTCCTGACCGCAGAGGGCCGGCACGGCGAGGTGCTCGACGCGGCGTTCCGTGGGCTCGACCGCTATCTCGACGAGCACGAGGACGAGCTGCGCCTCCGCTTGGCACGGCAGGCGCCGTGGTGGCTTCCCGGCGCAGTCGAGGATCGCATCTTCGTCCGCTTGCTCGACGGCGCCCATGGCCTCCTGCGCGAGATCGCCGCGGATCCGGACCACGAGGTGCGGCGGGAGCTCGAAGCGCGGATCGAGCGCTTCGCCACGGAGTTGGAGACGTCACCCGAGCTGAGGGAGCGGGGGGAGCAACTCAAGGGTGACGTGCTCGCCCAGCCCGAGCTGCGCCACTGGGTGGCGTCGTTGTGGGCGGAGGCGAAGTCGTACTTGCGGGCGCAAGCCGCGGACCCGGACTCCGACCTGCGGCACAAGCTGGCGAGCGCGATCGCGGCGGCCGGCACCCGGTTGCGGGACGAGCCCGCGTTGGGCGAGAGCGTCCAGCAGGGCGTGGAGTCTGCCGTCCGCTATGTCGTCGAGCACTTCGACGGCGAGATCTCCGTCCTCGTCAGCGGGACCATCCAACGCTGGGACGCGGAGGAGACCGCTCGCCGGCTCGAGCTCTTGCTCGGGCCCGACCTTCAGTTCATCCGCATCAACGGCACCGTCGTGGGCGGCGCCGCGGGCCTGTTGCTGCACACGATCGCGCAGGCGCTCAAGTGAGACACGGCCGCCGCGTCGTTCTGGCGTAGCAGAACGGCGCGCGACGTCACCTTTCAACGCAAGAACACGTCGAGGCCGGTAGCCGCCTGCTAGACCCGGCGGCGATGAACGTCGTCGTCGTGTACGAGAGCCTCACCGGGAACACGCGCCGGGCCGCCGAGCTGATCGGCGGCGCCGCGCACGCGAGCGGTGCGCAGGTGTCGGTCCATGCGCTCACCGCCCAGCCAGTCGCGACCCTGGACCTCGAGGCGGTCGCGGCGGCCGACGTCATCTTCGTCGGCACGTGGGTTGACGGGTTCGTGGTGTTCGGGATGCGACCGGGTCGGGCGACACGACTGCGCAACCTGCCGGTCCTCGACGGCAAACGGGTCGCCGTGTTCTGCACTTACGCCGTGAACCCAGGGCGGACGCTGCGCAAGATCGCCTCGATCCTCGAGGCCAAGGGGGCGGCGGTCGTGGCCAGCCGGGCCATCAAGCGCACGGGTATCGACGAGCGGGCGGCCGCCGCGTTCGTCGACGAGGTCCTCGCCGCCATTCCCGCCTGAACCCCCCAATCGGGCACGTAACGGTGTGATCGGCATAACACGTCGATTTGCTACAGACTGTCCGCCATGAGACTCACACTGCGAGCTATCACTGCGGCGGCTTTGATCACCGCTTCATTCGTCGCATCCAGTGCCGTCCCGGCCTCCGCGGTGCCCACCTGGGCCCCCGCGGCGACCGCCGCTGTTCATCCCGGCGTCCAAACCTTCACGCAGGGCGCCCAGTGCACCGCCAACTTCATCTTCTACAACGCCACTCACGTCTACATCGGCCAGGCTGCGCATTGCTCGGGCACCGGCGCGGCCACCGAGACCAACGGCTGCGTCGCGCACTCGCTCCCGCTTGGGACCAAGGTCGACGTCACCGGCGCCTCCCAGCAGGGAACGATGGTCTACAACTCGTGGATCGCCATGCAGTTGCTGGGCGAGACCAATGCCGACACCTGCGCCTTCAATGACCTCGCCTTGGTCGAGCTGTCGGCGGCCGACGCGGCGAAGGTCAACCCGTCGATCCCGTTCTGGGGCGGGCCCACGGGCGTGTCGGGCGCAGGAACGGCGGTGGGCTCGTCCGTGTACAGCTACGGCAACTCGGAGCTGCGCCTCGGGCTCGCGCCGCTCAGCCCCAAGCGCGGCATCAGCCTCGGCGACGCGGGCAGCGGCTGGAGTCACACCGTCTACACGCTCACGCCGGGCATCCCCGGTGACTCGGGGAGCGCCTTCTTGGACGGATCGGGCCACGCGATCGGTGTGTTGAGCACCGTGGCGATCGCGCCACTCGCCGGGAGCAACGGCGTGGGCGACGTCTCCCGCGAGCTCAGCTACCTCAACGGCCACACGGCGTTCGCCGTCACGCTGGCTACGGGCACCGAGCCCTTCGACCCGGACCGGTTGATCTGACTCAGCGCGCGGCCGGGCCGCGAGGCCCGGCCGCGCCACGAGCAGTCAGTCGGTCGTGGTGAGGCCGACCGGGCAGGCGACGCCCGTACCGCCGATGCCGCAGTAGCCGTTCGGGTTCTTCGACAGGTACTGCTGGTGATACGGCTCCGCATAGTAGAAGGCTGACTCGTCGGCGATCTCGGTGGTGATCTCGCCGAAGCCGGCCTCGGACAGCTTCTTCTGGTACGCGATTCTCGACGCCTCGGCTGCCTCGTGCTGTTCGGGCGTGCTGGTGTAGATCGCGGAGCGGTACTGCGTGCCGTGGTCGTTGCCCTGCCGCATCCCCTGGGTGGGGTCGTGGTTCTCCCAGAAGACGCGCAGCATCTCCTCGTAGGTCGTCTTGGCCGGGTCGAACACGACGAGGACCACCTCCGTGTGACCGGTGAGGCCGGAGCACACCTCCTCGTACGTGGGGTTGGGCGTGAACCCGCCGGCGTAGCCGACGGCCGTCGTGTAGACGCCGGGGGCCTCCCAGAACTTGCGCTCGGCTCCCCAGAAGCAGCCCATGCCGAACACGGCCCGCTCGAAGCCCTCGGGGAACGGGGGCGTGAGCGTGTGGAAGTTGACGTGGTGCTGCGACGGCACGGACATGGTCTCGTCCCGGCCCGGCAAGGCGTCGTCGGCGGTCGGCATCGTGCTTTTGTGCCTGCTGAACCAAGCCATGCTGGTCAGGCTACCGGCGTGCGGTCGTCGTAAGCCCGGAAGGCAGGCAGGGCGGCGGCCGCCGTGACCACGCCGACGATGCACAGCACGCCACCCGAGACAACCGCAGCGCGCACGCCCACCAGCGCGGCCGCGACGCCCGACTCCGCGTTGCCGAGCAGCGGTCCCGACGAGTAGCTGATCAACTCGATCGACGCCAGGCGCCCCCGCAGAGCGTCGGGAATCGTGCGGTTCCACATCGTCATGCGGAACACGCCGCTGACCATGTCGGCCCCGCCCGCCACCACCAGCCCGACGACCGCCAGCCACAGCGACGGCGCAACACCGAACACGACGATTCCCGCGCCCCACATCACTGCAGCGAGCGCAATGGCCCAGCCGTGACGGTGCACGCGCGACGTCCATCCGCTCGTGACCATCGCCAGGAATGCACCGAGTGAGGGCGCCGAGTAGAGGAGCCCGACAACCTCCGCTCCGCCGTATCGCGTCGCCATCGCCGGGAAGAGGGCGATGGGCATGCCGAAGAACATCGCCGTCATGTCGACCAGATACGTACCGATCAGCTCCTGCCGGCTGCGTGCGTAGCGGACGCCTTCGGCAATGCGCCGGAGGCTCGGGCGTTCGGCCTGCGGAGGCGGGGGCGTCGCGGCCATCGCCCTCAGGACCACGATGGACGCGGCGAACGTGGCCGCGTCGAGGGAGTACGCGAACGTGAGCCCCGGGCCCGCGATGAGGATGCCGGCCAGAGCCGGGCCGAGGATCATCGCCAACGTTCCTTGGAGCCCGCTGATCGCGCCCGCGGCCGTGAGGTCGTCGACGTCGACCAGTCGGGGAATGAGTGCGTCGAGCGCGGGACGCTGGAGCGCGTCGAGGGCCGACAGGACGCCGGCGAGCACGAAGACCACCCAGACCCGCGGGTGGTCGAGCGCGGCGTTGGCGACGAGCACGCCGACACCGACCATGAACGCGGTCTCGGTCCTGAGCACCAGCCGGCGGCGATCCATCGCGTCGGCGAGCGCACCGCCGAGGAACGCGGGGACAAGGAGGCATGCCAACTCGACGAGGCCGAGAAGGCCGACCGCCAGCGACGACCCGGTGAGGGCGAACACCTGCACCGGTACGGCGACGTAGGTGACCATCGTCCCGAAGAACGAGACGCCGCGACTGACCATCAGCAGACGGAAGTCGCGGCTGCGGCGGAGTGGGGTCAGATCGACGGCCAGCGACCGCCAGCCGGTCGTCGGCGCCGCCTCGATCGGAGCGGGCGGTTCGGGCGGAGCCGGGCCGACCCGGTCGTCGGTGTCCACCGTCAGGTCGCTCGGTCTGGAGTGCCGTCAGTCGAACGGTGTGTCGAGGGCACCCTTGAGCTTGCGAGCCACCGCCCCGAGGAGCGCGAACGCCACCTCGGGACTCTGGCGGATGACTTGTCTCATCTGCTCGGCCCGGAGCACGAGCACGAACATGGGGGAGTCTGCGGTGATCGTGGCCGTGCGAGGACCGGGGTCGAGCAGCGCGAGCTCGCCGAACACATCACCATCGGTGAGCCGGGCCACCTCGCGGCCGTCACGCTCGACGCGGGCGACGCCCTCGATGATGACGAACACGTCGTCGCGCTCCTGGCCCTGTTCGATGAGCACGGTGCCGGCCGCGATCTCGTGCTCCTCCGTGACCCGCGCGATCCGTCCCAAGTCACGAGTCGAGCAATTGCCGAAGAGGGTGATGTGGCCGAGCAAGGCGACCTTGGCGGCGTCAGCCTGAGGGGACACGGCCGCGATCATGCCTGAGATCGCTCAGTTGAACACGACGTGGGCCAGACCAGTGGCGATTCCCCAGATGACGAAGGCGGCCGGCATCGACAGCACAACCCCGCCGACGAGCGGCGCAGTTTCGAGGACCTCACGCTTCAACTGCTGAAGCGCCGGGAACCAGACGCCGGTCGCGCCGGCGGCGACCACCAAGGCGACCACCAGCTCGACCGTTGCCCGCCGGTGAGTGAGGCCGTTGGCTCCCCGAGCGAGGGCCCGGGCGGCCTCCTGGTCACCCAGCAGCTCGGACAGCCGGCGCTGCGTGTCGCTGTCGATGTCGGTCGCAAGCACGGCCGCGAACGACAGCATCAGGAAGAAGGCCGCCAGCGCGGTACCGACCCCGATCGCGAACCGCCACTTCAGCTGCCGACGCTTCGAGTCCGCCAGCTGTGTCGACATCCGCGGGACCGTACCCCGCGCGCCGGTCACCCACGGTCAAAGGGGACTCGGCGCCGCTCGAGTTGGGTGGCCGGACCGGGGGGGTTGCCCTGGCGTTCCACGCGTGGGTCACGTGGGCGTTGCCACTCCGCTGGCGCCACTGACCGTCGCGCTTCCCGCACGTAATCTCCGCCGATGGTCGACGTATGGACGACGGGCGTGTCCTTGCCGCGGCTGGCGACGCGACTCGCGCAGCGGGCCGAAGCGGACGGATTCGACGGGATGGTCGTCGTCGACAGCCAGAACCTGGCGGGCGATTGCTACGTCGCGTTGGCGATGGCGGCCCGTGACACCACGCGCCTCAAGCTCGGCACCGGCGTCACGAACCCATTCACACGCCATCCCGCGGTCACCGCGTCCGCGATCGCCAGCATCCAGGCCGAGTCGGCCGGCCGTGCCGTCCTCGGCATCGGGCGGGGCGACTCGTCGCTCGCGCACCTCGGGTTGGCGCCGGCGCCGGTGAAGGTCTTCGAGCGCTACCTCGAACGGGTGCAGGCCTACCTGCGCGGCGAGGAGATCGCGTTCGCGGCGGATGACACCGAGGACGGAACGCCCGTCGCGTCGCTGGAGCTGGCGGCGACGCCGCGATCGAGCCAGCTCCACTGGCTGCGGCCCGACCAGCCGAAGGTGCCGGTGGAGGTGGCCGCGTCGGGGCCGAAGGTGATCCGCGTCGCGGCCCGGTTGGCCGACCGGGTGATGCTGGCCGTCGGTGCCGATCCCGACCGGGTGCGGTGGGGGATGGGTCTCGCTCGCACGGTCCGCGAGGACGTGCCGGTCGGTGCGTACGTGAACGTCGTGGCCAACCCGGACGTCGAGGCCGCGAGGCGATTGGCACGCGGTGGCATGTCCACCTTTGCTCGGTTCAACGTGATGCACGGGACGACTCACGGGCCCGTCGACGAGTCGGCCCGAGCCGTACTCGACCGGCTGCACGACGCGTACGACATGCGCGTCCACACCCGCCTCGACTCGCCGCAGGCGGCCGAGCTGTCGCCTGAGTTCGTCGACAGGTTCGGCATCGCGGGCCCGTCGGCCTACTGCGTCGATCGCCTTGACGCGTTGGTCGAACTGGGACTCGACAAGCTCATCATCGTCGGCGCCTCCCTCGGCGCGGGCCGCGAGGAGATGCTCGACGCGTCGGCGCGCTTCGTCGAAGAGGTCTTGCCCGCCCTGCGGTAGGGGGGCGGCGTCAGTCCCAGAGCGCGGCGACCAGTTCGTCCACCGCGGCCAACTGGGGGTGGGCGACCGGGTCGTGGTCGTCGGCGGGCGCGGCGAGGGCGGTCTGGTCGTGGTCCATCGTCGCGAGGACGGCGGGCGTGAAGAACCGGGTGAGCTGCGCGTAGCCGTGGCTGTCGCCGCGGCCGCGCGTGTGGTGATAGCGCAACGGCATGTAGCAGTAGAGGTGATCGCGGGCGCGCGTCATCGCCACGTACAGGAGTCGCCGCTCTTCTTCGATCGACTCGTCGTCGCCGGTGGCCATGTCCGACGGGATGTTGCCGTCGGCCAGGTGGATGACGTGGACGACGTCCCACTCGCCGCCCTTGGCCGAATGGATGGTGCTGAGGGTGAGTACGTCGTCGTCGAGGTGGGGAGGACCGGCGAGATCGCCGGTCGCAGCCGGCGGGTCGAGGGTGAGATCGACGAGGAACCGGCTCAGGCTGGGGGCCACGCTCGCGGCGCCTTGGAGCTGCTCGAGGTCGGCGGTACGGGCGGCCGGCCGCGGGTAGCGGCGCTCGACCATCGGGTCGAGCCACCGGCGGATTCGCTCGATCTGAGCGGCGGGGGAGCGCACCAACTCGGGGCGGCGGGCGTCAGCCAGGGCCGCGAGGAGCGTGGCGCCGTCGTCGACCGCGGACGGGGGAAGGTCGCCCGCGGCCAACGACGCGCCGGTACCCGACAGGCGATGGGCGGTAGCCGGTCCGACGCCGTCGAGCAGTTGCATGACCCGGAACCACGCCAGCTCGTCCGCTGGGTTCTCGACGAGGCGGAGCAGGCACAGCAGATCCTTGACGTGGGCCGCTTCGAGGAAGCGCAAACCGCCGTACTTCACGAACGGGATGCGGCGGGCCGCCAGCTCCAGTTCGAGGAGGTCGCTGTGGTGTCCGGTGCGGAACAGGACCGCCTGGCGGCGGAGGGCGGTGCCGCGATCGTGGTGATCGAGGAGCCGAGCGCAGACGGCGGCGGACTGGTCGCCTTCGTCCGCGCACGAGACCAGCAAGGCGCGGGGTCCGTCGGCCCGCGTCGACCACAGCGTCTTCGGATGCCGGTGGCGGGCCTCGGCGATCACCGCGTTAGTGGCGGCCAGCAGCGCGGGTGTGGAGCGATGGTTCTGCTCGAGAAGCGCGACATCGGCACCGAAGCGTTCGGGGAACTCGAGGATGTTGCGCTGGGTCGCGTTGCGGAACGCGTAGATCGCCTGCGCGTCGTCGCCCACTGCGGTGATGCGGGCTCCGGCCGCGGCCATACCGGCCAGGATGTCGGCCTGGACCGCGTTGGTGTCCTGATACTCGTCGACGAGCACGTGGTCGAAGCGCGCCGCCAGCACCTTGGCGGTGTCGGGGATCCGCAGGAGCGCGGCCCAGCAGAGGAGCAGGTCGTCGAAGTCGAGTACCGCCGCGGCTCGCTTGCGGGCGGTGTACGCCTCGAACGTCGCCTTGATCGCCGGCCGGTGCTCCGCGCACCACGGGAACGTCGTGCGCAGGACCTCGGACAGCGGCGTGTTGGTGTTCACGCACCGGCTGAGGATGGCGGCCAGGGCCTCCTTCTTCGGCGCGCGCTTCCTGCTGCTCGCGTCGGTGGCGATCTCGGTGCGGGCCAGCGCGAGGAGGTCGGCCGTGTCGGCCTGGTCGAGGAGCGTGAAGGACGCGTCGAGCCCGAGCGCCGAGCCGTGGCGGCGCAGCAGGCGGTTGGCGACCGCATGGAAGGTCCCGCCCCACACCGCGGCAGCGACCTGTTGGCCGGACAGGCTCTCCGCCCGGCGCAGTAGCTCGGCGGCGGCGCGCCGGCTGAACGTGAGGAGCAGGATCCGGGACGGGTCGGCCCCGGATCGCACGAGGTGAGCGAGCCGGGCCGCGAGCGTGGTGGTCTTGCCTGTGCCGGCGCCGGCCACGATCAACAGGTGGCCGCCGTCGTGCGCCACCGGTCGTGACTGCTCAGGGGTGAGCGCCCATTCGCTGCCGGGGAACACCCGTTCGAAGATAGTCGCGTCCGGCGATCGGTGTGGGGATCGTCGCCGCGGCCCGCCAGAATGCGGGATCGCCGCGCCCCGGACTGCCGAGCGTCTCCTCACGCGCCCGTTCGTCGTCGTCACGATGTCCGCCGGCGCGTACTTCCTGGCCCTCGGGATCGTGCAGCCGGTCCTGCCGCGCTACGTCCGGGACGAGCTGGGCGGCGGTGGCGTGGCGGTCGGCATCGCCGTCGGTGCGTTTGCCGTCACCTCGGCCCTCCTGCGGCCGTGGGCGGGACGGATCGGCGACCGTTACGGCCGGCGGGTGCTGATCCTCGGCGGCGCCGCGATCGCGGGCGTGTCGCTGCTCGGCTACAGCCTCGGCGACAGCTTGATCGTCCTCGTGGTGATGCGCCTCGTCACCGGCGTGGGTGAGGCGGCGGTGTTCGTCGGCGCCGCGACCACGGCGCAGGACCTGACCCCGGCCAGCCGGCGGGGGGAGGCGACGTCGTACTTCTCGATCGCGGTGTACGGCGGGCTGGCGGTGGGCCCGCCGGTCGGCGACGCGGTGCGGCAGGCTGGCAGCTCCACGGCCGCGTGGGTGGTGGCGGCCGGGGCCTGCGGGCTGGCGTGCCTGCTCGGGCTGCTCGTGCCGGCCGACCGGGCCATGGCGATCGGTGGCACCACCCGCCGCGGGTTCCTGCAGCGCGACGCCATCGGTCCCGGCGTGGTGCTCGCCTTGGCGATGACGGGCTACGCCGGCTTCGCCACGTTCGTCCCCCTTTACGTCGACCAGGTCGGGCTGGACGAGGCGGGGCCCGTGCTCGCCACCTACGCCGTCGGCGTGCTCCTCATCCGCATCCTCGGGGCTCGTATCCCCGACCGATTCGGGGCCGTGGAGACGTCGACGGTGGCGCTGGCCACCATCGCCATCGGGCTGGGCGTGATCGCGGCGTGGCCCACGGTGCTGGGGCTGTACGTGGGGACCGTGGTGTTCTCGTGCGGCCAGTCGCTCGTGTACCCGGCCTTGTTCCCGCTCGTGATCGACGGTGCGCCCGAGGCGGAGCGGAGCCATGCCGTCGCCACGTTCACGTTGTTCTTCGACGTGTCCCAAGGCGTCGGCGCGGTCGCCCTCGGTGCCGTCGTCGCGTTGATGGGGGAGCGGGCTGCGTTCGCGGCCGCCGCTATCGTCTGCGCGGGCGCGATCATCGTTCTACGCCGGGGCGTCCCGTCATTCTCGAGGCTGACGGGGACGGAAAACGTCCCCGTCACCGTCGAGAACGCGCCGTAGACGCGGAACCCGGCCGGACCGTCAGCCGGCGACGCGCTGGACGAAGACTTGGGTCGCGACCGTGCGGCCGAGCGTGCGGTCCTTACCATCGACCCGGAGGACGAGCGGCCCGTCGAACGGGTGCTTTTCACGCACCTCGACCCGGCCGCCGGGCCGCAGCCCCAACGTGTCGAGGAACGCCACCACCTCCGGGTCGGTGGAGCCGGGGACGGCCACGACCGCGACGTCGCCGGGTTCGAGGTCGTAGAGCGGCGGCATGTCGGGCAGCTCGGCGGTCTCGGGCGCAGGGATCGGGAACCCGTGGGGGCACGTTTCGGGCCGGTCGAGCGCGAGGTAGATGCGGTCCTCGACCTCCTGGGGCAGCTCGTGCTCGAAGGACGTGGCGAGCCGGTCGGCCTCGTTCCAGGCGTAGCCCAACATGTCGGCCAGGAACCGCTCCACGATCCGGTGCCGGCGGATGCAGCCGACGGCCGCGGCCCGGCCCTCGGGCGTGAGCTTCACACCCTTGTAGAGCTCGTGGTCCACCAAACCCCGGTCAGCCAACCGCTTCACCGTGGTCGTCACCGTGCTCGGGCTGACACGGAGCTTCTCGGCGAGATCCCCGGTGTGCGCGGGGCTGTCGCCCTTCGTGAGGCGATACACCGCTTTGAGCGTCTCGCGCTCCGATTTCGACAGCTTCATGGTCATGGCCAGTCGGGCAAGGTAAGGGGTCGCGCTCCCTTGGTCAAAGTCATCCCTGGCGGTCGGGTCCCGCCCGTTCGATGGTGACGAGCACCATGATGCGCCCATCGCGCTCCATCGCGGCGCGGTAGTCGTCCCAGTCGGGGTGCTCGCCCGCCAACCGCCGGTAGTAGTCGACGAGCAACTCCATCGCTTCGGGCAGATGGACGATCTCGGCCGTGCCGTCGACCTGGACCCATTGACCATAGAACCCGTCGTTGAGCACGCACAGGCTCACCCGCGGGTCACGGGCGAGGTGCTTCGCCTTCATGGCCGTCTCGCGGGTGCTCACCATGACCCGGCCCTGGTCGTCCACGCCGACCGACACCGGCGACATCGCCGGTTGGCCGCGGCGCCGGCGGGTGAGCATCACGGCCCGGTGGTTCTCCTGCATGAATGCCTGGGCCTCGCTGATATCCATGCTCGGAAGTGTGCTCCTAATCTCGTGCCCATGACCCGCGTGCCGTGGCTGCCGATCAAGCTGGGTCCGTGCTCGAACGGGGAGTTCCAGCCACGACCGTCCAGCGCGGTGGTTCAGGAGGCGATGCGCCGGGCCGAGGCGGCGTGCGAGGCGAACGCCCGGCGCCTCGGGATGAGTCGCCGGCGCTTCCTTGCCTCGACGTGCGGCGCGGCGACGACGCTGCTCGTGTTGGCGGCCTGCTCCGACGAGGCCCACCGCGCGTCCGGCTCGACGACGTCGGCCCCGGGCGGGACGTTCGCCATCCCGCCGGAAGCGACGACCGAGAGCACGGCGGCCGACGCGGCCCTCGGCGGCGAGGAGCCGATCGTCGACGTTCAGACCCACCTGCTCGAGTTCGACCCCGCCCATCCTCCGGCCGGCAACTCGTTCGGCAGCGGGTTCCCCCAGGCCTCGTGCGGGGACGCCGAGTGGTGGCAGTGCTTCTCCGTCGACCACTGGATGGAGAAGGTCTTCCTGGAGAGCGACACGACGATGGCGGTGATCTCAGCCGTGCCCGTCGTGGCCGACCCCGATCCGCTGTCGATCGAGGTCATGGAGCAGGCCCGGCGCGTCGCCGAGGAGCTGTGCGGCGATGGCCGCGTGCTGCTTCAGGGCCATGCCGTGCCCAACGTCGGCCGACCGGCGGCCGCCCTCGACGCGATGGCGGCGCTGGTGGGCGACCACCCGGTCGCGGCGTGGAAGGTCTACACGCATTACGGCGACGGCTTCTTCCTCGACGACGATGGCATCGGGGCCGGCTTCCTGGCGAAGGTCGAGGAGCTCGGCGTGCCGATCGTGTCGGTGCACAAGGGCTTCTCGGGCGGCGACCGGTTCGCGGCACCGGTCGACATCGGGCCGGCCGCGGTCGCCCATCCCGGGATCGCCTTCGTCGTCTACCACTCGGGCTTCGAGCCCGGGAACGCAGAAGGCCCGTACGACCCGGAGGGCAACGGCGTCGACCGTCTCGTGCGCACCGTGTCCGAGACGGGGATCGCTCCCGGCAGCAACGTGTACGCGGAGCTGGGATCGACCTGGCGCACGGTCATGGGCTCGCCCGACGAGGCGGCCCACGTCCTCGGCAAGGTCCTCACTGCGGTGGGCGAGGACAACGTCCTCTGGGGCACCGACTCGATCTGGTACGGGTCACCGCAGGACCAGATCCAGGCCTTCCGCGCCTTCGAGATCACCGGTGAGTTCCAGGAGCGCTTCGGCTACCCGCCGCTCACGCCCGAGGTGAAGGCGAAGATCCTCGGCAGCAACGCCGCCCGGCTGTACGACGTCGACCCCGCCACCGCCCCGTGCCGTTTCGACCGGGCCGAGCTCGCCCGGATCCGCGAGGAGCGCGCGTTCGTACCGGTGACCGAAGGTCCGGTCGCCGCTGGCGAGGTGGCCGCGACATTCCGCCGCGATCACCCGTGGTTCTAGGACGGCGCGAGGAACGCCTGGAGCGCACGGGTCAGCAACCCGAGATCGTCGGCGCCCATCAGCTCACGGGCCGAATGCATCGCTAACTGGGATGCACCGACGTCGACGGTCGTGATGCCGAGCCGGGCCGCCGTGAGCGGACCGATCGTCGACCCGCACGGCATGTCGTTGCGGTGGACGTACCGCTGCACCGGCACGCCCGCCCGTTCGCACGCCTCGGCGAACAACGCGGCACCGACCGCGTCGGTCGCGTAGCGCTGGTTCACGTTCTCCTTGATCACCGGGCCGCCGTTGAGCGTGATCCAATGGTCGGGATCGTGGCGGTCGCTGTAGTTGGGGTGCGTGGCGTGAGCCATGTCGGCCGAGACGCAAGCGGACCGCGCCAACGCCCGGTGCCACACCTCGCGGTCGTCGGCTGCGCCCAGGCCGAGCGCGATGCGCTCGAGCACCGTCGGCAGCAGCCGCCCGTCGGCGCCCCGGTCGCTCGTACTGCCCACCTCCTCGTGGTCGAAGAGGCACACGACGGCCACCGCGCCACAGCCGTCCGCCGCCGCCGTGAGCGCCTCGGTCGCGGCCAGGCACGAGCAGAGGTTGTCGAGCCGCCCGCCGCTCACGAACTCGCCGTCGCGTCCGACGAGCGTCGCGGCCGTGACGTCGTGGGTCATGACGTCCCAACCGAGCACCGCATCCTCGTCGACCTCGAGCTCCTTCGCGAGGAAGTGCCGGAACCCGCCCCGCCGCGGCTCGCCCAAGGCCCACACCGGCACGATGTGCTCCTGCGGGTTGAGGACAAGGCCCTTCGTGTTCACGTCCCGGTCGAGATGCACTGCGAGCTGCGGCACCCGGAGCACGGGCCGGCCCACCAAGAGCAGCCGCTCGACGGCTCCCGCGTCGGCCCGCACCATGACTCGACCGGACAGGCCGAGGTCGCGGTCGAGCCACGAGTTCAACAATGGCGATCCGTAGACCTCCACACGGACCTGTGACCAACCGGCCCGGCCGGTATCGGGCTGCGGCTTGACGCGGAGGTTGGGGCTGTCGGTGTGGGCGCCGACGATGCGGAAGCCCGCGGTCGCGAGATCGAGGTCGTCCGGCGTGCACCAGGCGACCACACTGCCGCCGCGCACGACGTAGTGCCGCCCGCCCGCGGGCCACGCGTCGGACTCGGACACCGCGGTGAACCCGGCCCGGTCCAGCAACCCGGCGACGTTGGCGACGGCGTGGAACGGCGATGGTGACCCGTCGAGGAACGAGAGGAAACGCTGGAGCGGCGCGTTCATGGCAGGAGCCCCGTGCAGTCGCGGAGCGAGTCCCAGTACGCCAGAGCCTCTTCCGCTTCGGCTCCTTCGAGCAGGTGGGGCACGCGGTCGCTCACCCGGCCCGGGAGCCACTGGTACCCGTCGATGTCGCGGCCCGTGGCGGTCACGAGCAGTATCCCTGTGCGCGCGCCCTCTGCATTTCCGGCATAGAACGCGAAGTTACCGAGCCCGTAGTGGACGAGCGCTTGGCCCATGTGCCCACCCCCTTGCAGCCGGTGGGCGTGGCTGCCCACCACGATGTCCGCGCCCGCCTCCACGAGCGTCGTCGCCAACGACTGCTGGCTGCCCGTGGGGCACGTCTGCTTCTCGATCCCCCAGTGAAGGAACACGACGACAGTGTCGGACACGGCCCGCGCCGCCTGAACCTCCTGCACCAAGCGATCGACGAGCTTGGCCGACGCCAAGCCCGGTATGCCGGGGCCCGCCGTCCACGAGCTGATGAGGCTGTCGTCCAGCACCTGGGTGGCCGCGATGATCGCGATGCGCTGACCCTTGACCGTGGCCCGGAAGGGTGTGAACGCCTCGTCGATGTCCTGGCCGATGCCGATGAGCGGGAAGCCGGAGGCCGCCCGGGCCGCAAGCGAGTCTTGGAGGCCGCCGGCTCCGAAGTCACGCCCGTGGTTGTTGGCCGCGCTGGCGAGGTCGATGCCCGCGGCCCGCAGCGCGTCGAGCGCGGCGGGAGGCGCCCGGAACGTGAACTCCTTGTTCTCCGGTGATCCGCCCTCGGTGACCGCGGTCTCCAGGTTGACCATCGCGAGGTCGGCCGCCTCGAACGCGGGGGCGACCTCGCGCAGCGCGGTGGCCGGGTCGGCGTCGAGCCGGGCCCGCATCGTGCCCTCGAAGTTGACGTCGCCGGCGAAGGCGATGGTCACCGGGTTGCCGCTCCCGCGGCGGGGCGGGACGGTCGTGGTCGTGGTCGCCGCCGTCGTCGGGGTCGTGGGAGCGGGAACCGTGGTGGTCGTCGGGTCCGCCTCGCTCGCCACGGTGGGAGCGTCGTTGCTGGAGCAGGCGAGCAGGATGGCGAGGCTGACCAAATAGGTCGCCACCAACCCGAACCGCCGTCCCCGCACGGCCCGAAAGGCTAACGGCCACCGCGTTCGGGCGTAGAAAGGCAACGCGGGGCGTCGCCGTGCTACGCCAGGACGCAAGGGGGTCCGGCCGACGGGCGCCGCCCGGCTATCATCGCGGGACTGCCGGCAGGGCCAATGCTGTCCCCGCACGCAGCACCGGACCGAACCGATCCGACGCTACGGGACGAAGACATGGCTTCCGACCTTCCGGCCCTCCAAGGCCTCTACGACCCCGCCTTCGAGCACGACGCCTGCGGCGTCTCCTTCGTCGTGGACATGCACGGCCGCGCGACGCATCGCATGGTGCAGCTCGGGCTGCGCTCGTTGTGCAACCTCGACCACCGGGGAGCAACGGGGGCGGAGGCCAACACCGGCGACGGCGCGGGCATCCTCGTGCAGGTCCCCGACCGCTTCCTTCGCGCGGTCGTCGGCTTCGAGCTGCCGTCCGCCGGACAGTACGCGGTGGGCGGCGCGTTCCTGCCGCGCGACGCCGCCGAAGCGGCGACCGCGATGACCGCGGTCGAGAAGGTCGTCGCCAGCGAGAACCTGCGAGTGCTCGGATGGCGCGACGTCCCCACCGACGACTCGATGATCGGCGAGATGGCGCGGCTCGTGGCGCCCACCTTCCGCCAGCTGTTCATCGCCGGTCCGAACGGCGAGGCCGGTATCGACCTCGACCGCCGGGCCTTCGTCGCCCGCAAGCGGATCGAGCACGAGGTCGAGACCGACACCGGTGTGCGCGTCTACTTCGCGAGCCTGAGCGCCCGGACGCTCGTCTACAAGGGGATGCTGTCGAGCGGCCAGCTCGAACCGTTCTTCCCCGACCTCCGCGACGAGCGCGTCGAGAGCGCCATCGTGATGGTGCACTCGCGGTTCAGCACCAACACGTTCCCGTCATGGCCGCTGGCGCACCCGTACCGCTACATCGCCCACAACGGCGAGATCAACACCGTGATGGGCAACGAGAACTGGATGCGGGCGCGGGAAGCGCTGCTGCGCACTGACGCGGTGCCCGGTCTCGAGCGCGCGTTCCCTGTGTGCACGCCCGGATCGAGCGACACGTGCCGGTTCGACGAGGCGCTCGAGCTGCTTCACCTCGGCGGCCGCAGCCTGCCCCACGCGGTCCTCATGATGATCCCAGAGGCGTGGGAGAACCACGAGTCGATGCCGCCCGCGAAACGGGCCTTCTACCAGTTCCACTCGTCGCTCATGGAGCCGTGGGACGGTCCCGCTTCGATCGCGTTCACCGACGGCACCGTGATCGGTGCGGTGCTCGACCGCAACGGCCTCCGCCCGTCCCGCTACTGGGTCACGGCCGACGGTCTCGTCGTGATGGCGAGCGAGGTGGGCGTGCTCGACATCGACCCGGCCGAGATCGTGCAGCGGGGCCGGCTCCAGCCGGGCCGCATGTTCCTCGTCGACACGTCGAAGGGCCGCATCGTCGACGACGACGAGATCAAGGCCGAGCTGGCCGCGGAGCACCCCTACGAGGAGTGGCTCCACGCCGGGCTCGTCCACCTGGAGGACCTCCCGCCCCGGTTCCTGCTCACCCCGCAGCATGCGTCGATCGTGCAGCATCAACGCAGCTTCGGGTACACGACCGAGGAGCTTCGGATCCTTCTCGCCCCGATGGCCAAGAACGGCTACGAGCCGATCGGCTCGATGGGCACCGACACACCGGTGGCCGTCCTGTCGGAGCGGCCGCGCTTGCTGTTCGACTACTTCCAACAGCTCTTCGCGCAGGTCACCAACCCGCCCCTCGACGCCATTCGCGAGGAGCTGGTCACGTCGTTGTCGTCCACCATCGGCCCGGAGGAGAACCTTCTTCAACCGACGCCCGCGTCGTGCCGCCAAGTGGTGCTGCCGTATCCGGTGATCTCGAACGAGGAGCTGGCCAAGCTCCTCTACATCAACGAGGACGGCGACTTCCCCGGCTTCAAGCCGTTCGCCATCGACGGGTTGTTCCCGGTGGCGGACGGTGCGCGGGGACTGCGACAGGCGCTGGACGACATCCGAGCGAAGGTGAGCGACGCGATCGCGAGCGGCGCGAAGGTCATCATCCTGTCCGACCGGCATTCCAACGCCGAGCTGGCGCCGATCCCCGCGCTCCTGCTCACCGCGGCCGTGCACCACCACCTGATCCGCGAGAAGTCCCGCACCCGGGTCGGCCTCGTCATCGAGACGGGTGAGGCCCGCGAGGTGCACCACATGGCGCTGCTGCTCGGGTACGGCGCGGGTGCGGTCAACCCGTATCTCGCGTTCGAGACCATCGACGAGATGGTCGCCACCGGCCGCCTTCCCGGACTCACCGATCGCCAGGCCCGTCGCAACTACATCAAGGCGTGCGGCAAGGGCGTGCTCAAGGTGATGTCGAAGATGGGGATCTCCACCGTCGCGTCCTACACCGGCGCCCAGGTGTTCGAGGCGATCGGGCTGTCGCAAGAGTTGGTCGACGAGTTCTTCACCGGCACGACGAGCCGCATCGGCGGCATCGGCCTCGACGAGATCGCGGCCGAAGTCACGGCGCGCCACCGCTTTGCCCACGCCGAGCGTCCGGAGGAACTCGCTCACCGCGACCTGTGGGCGGGCGGCGAGTACCAGTGGCGACGCGAGGGCGAGTACCACCTGTTCAACCCCGAGACCGTCTTCAAGCTCCAGCATGCTGCTCGGTCCAAGCGCTACGACGTCTTCAAGCAGTACACGAACCTCGTCGACGACCAGTCCGTCCGTCTCGCGACCCTCCGGGGGCTGTTCCGGTTCCGGGATCGGACGCCGGTCCCGCTCGACGAGGTGGAGCCGATCACCGAGATCGTCAAGCGGTTCTCGACCGGCGCCATGTCGTACGGGTCCATCTCCAAAGAAGCCCATGAGACCCTCGCGATCGCCATGAACCGGCTCGGCGGGCGCTCCAACACGGGGGAGGGCGGCGAGGACGCCGACCGGTACATCCCCGATCCGAACGGTGATCTGCGGCGCAGCGCGATCAAGCAGGTCGCGTCCGGGCGGTTCGGGGTGACGTCCGAATATCTCGTCAACGCCAGCGACTTGCAGATCAAGATCGCCCAGGGCGCGAAGCCGGGCGAGGGCGGTCAGTTGCCGGGGGCGAAGGTCTATCCGTGGATCGCGAAGACCCGACACTCGACGCCCGGTGTCGGCCTCATCAGCCCGCCCCCGCATCACGACATCTACTCGATCGAGGACATCAAGCAGCTCATCCACGACCTGAAGAACTCGAACCCGAAGGCCCGGGTGCACGTGAAGCTCGTCTCCGAGGTCGGGGTGGGCACGGTGGCGGCGGGGGTGGCCAAGGCCAAGTCCGACGTCGTGCTCATCAGCGGTCACGACGGCGGCACCGGCGCGTCGCCGCTCACGTCCCTGAAGCACGCCGGCACGCCGTGGGAGCTCGGGCTGGCCGAGACGCAGCAGACGCTGTTGATCAACGGCCTGCGCGACCGCATCGTCGTCCAGACCGACGGTCAGCTGAAGACGGGGCGCGACGTGGTCATCGCCGCGCTGCTCGGCGCCGAGGAGTTCGGGTTCGCCACCGCGCCGTTGGTCGTGAGCGGCTGCATCATGATGCGGGTCTGCCACCTCGACACGTGCCCGGTCGGCGTGGCCACCCAGAACCCCGAGCTGCGCAAGCGGTTCAGCGGTCGGCCCGAGTTCGTGGAGACGTTCTTCGAGTACGTCGCCGAGGAGGTCCGCGAGCTGTTGGCGTCGCTCGGGTTCCGTTCGGTCGCGGAGGCGATCGGTCACGTCGAGGCCCTCGATGTCCGCCCGGCCGTCGAGCACTGGAAGGCGCACGGACTCGATCTGGCGCCCATCCTGCACTTCCCGGACGCGTGGCCGGGCCAGGACCTGCATTGCACGACGACGCAGGACCATGGGCTGGAGCACGCGCTGGACAACACGCTCATCCAGCTGTGTGAGGGCGCGCTCGAGGACGGCCAGCCGGTGACGCTGGAGCTGCCGATCCGCAACGTGAACCGGACGGTCGGCACGATGCTCGGCTACGAGGTCACGTCCCGCTACGGCGGCGACGGGTTGCCTGACGACACGATCAGGGTGCAGTTCACCGGTTCCGCGGGGCAGTCTTTCGGGGCCTTCGTGCCGCGGGGGATGACGCTACGACTCGAAGGCGACGCGAACGACTACTTCGGCAAGGGCCTCTCCGGCGGCCGGCTCGTCGTGTACCCGCCGGTGGCGTCGCACCCCGATTTCGTCGCCGAGGACAACATCGTCGCCGGCAACGTGATCCTCTACGGGGCCACGGCCGGCGAGGTGTTCATCCGGGGTGTGGTGGGCGAGCGGTTCTGCGTCCGCAACTCGGGCGCGGTCGCGGTGGTGGAGGGTGTCGGCGACCACGGCTGCGAGTACATGACCGGGGGCCGGGTCGTCGTCCTCGGACCGACGGGCCGCAACTTCGGAGCCGGGATGTCGGGCGGGATCGCGTACATCTACGACCCCGACGGCACGTGCGCCCAGCGCCTCAATTTCGAGATGGCCGACCTCGACCCGCTCGACGACGACGACCGCGACTGGCTGCGGGCGATCGTCCGCAAGCACCAGAGCGAGACAGGGTCCACAGTCGCGGCCCGCGTCCTCGCTCGCTGGCACGAGGAAGTCCGCCACTTCGCGAAGGTCATGCCCAAGGACTACAAGCGGGTCCTCGAAGCCGCCGCCCTCGCCGAAGAACAAGGCCGCGACCCCCTCGAAGCGATCATGGCAAGCGCACATGGCTAGGGCCTCGTCGGCGAACCGAAGGTTCGCCGACGAACTGGCGGCCGCCCACCTGCGGTGGGCGACGACCTGCCACTCCGCAGGTCGACCGGCGGAGCCGGATCGACCGGCAACCGAGGGGGACCCGCAGGAGCCGCCCCCCTCGGGCTCCCCCCATCCTCGCCGCTGCGCTGGCGCCTCGTCGGCGAAGCGAAGGTTCGCCGACGAACTGGCGGCCGCCCACCTGCGGTGGGCGACGACCTGCTACTCCCCAGGTCGACCGGCGGAGCCGGATCGACCGGCAACCGAGGGGGACCGGCAGGAGCCGCCCCCCTCGGGCTCCCCCCATCCTCGCCGCTGCGCTGGACTTGGTTGATGGGTGACGTTCAGGGGTTCTTGAAGCATGGGCGGAAGTTGCCAACGCGGCGACCGGTGCCCGTGCGCATCCTCGACTGGCACGAGGTGTACGAGGAGTTCCCGCTCGAGGAGGTCCGCACCCAGGCGTCGCGGTGCATGGACTGCGGGATCCCCTTCTGCAACAACGGCTGCCCGCTCGGCAACCTCATCCCCGACTGGAACGACCTCGTGTACCGCGACCACTGGCGCGACGCGATCGACCGCCTGCACGCCACCAACAACTTTCCCGAGTTCACCGGCCGGCTGTGCCCGGCGCCTTGCGAGGCGGCGTGCGTGCTCGGGATCAACCAGGACCCGGTCACCATCAAGCAGGTCGAGGTCGAGATCATCGATCGGGCGTGGGACGAGGGCTGGGTCCTGCCGGTGCCCCCATCGGTGCGCACCGGCAGGCGGGTCGCGGTCGTCGGCTCGGGCCCCGCGGGTCTGGCCGCGGCGCAACAACTCACCCGGGCCGGCCACGATGTCGTCGTGTTCGAGCGGGCCGACCGCATCGGCGGGCTGCTCCGCTACGGGATCCCCGAGTTCAAGATGGAGAAGCGCCATCTCGACCGGCGGCTCGACCAGATGCGGGCCGAGGGCACCGAGTTCCGGCCGTCCACCAACGTCGGCGTCGACATGTCGGTCGCGCAGCTGCACTCGGACTTCGACGCCATCGTGCTCGCCGGCGGCGCGACCGCATGGCGCGATCTGCCGATCCCGGGGCGTGAGTTGACGGGCGTGTACCAGGCGATGGAGTACCTGCCGTGGTCCAACCGCGCCCAGGAGGGCGACCTCGCGGTCGACGCGGTGCCCATCACCGCCGCGGGTAAGAAGGTGGTGATCATCGGCGGTGGCGACACCGGCGCCGACTGCCTCGGCACCGCGTGGCGGCAGGGCGCCAAGGCGGTCCACCAGTTCGAGATCCTGCCGCGCCCGCCTGACGAGCGTCCCGACGCCAACCCATGGCCGACATGGCCGTTCATCTTCCGCGTGTCGTCCGCGCACGAGGAGGGCTGCGAGCGGGTGTTCTCGGTGAACACCGAGTGCTTCGTCGGCGATCTTCACGGCAACCTGCGGGCCCTGCGGGCCCACGAGGTCGAGATGGTCGACGGGCGCTTCGTGAAGATCGAAGGCACCGACTTCGACCTCGACTGTGATCTCGTGCTGTTGGCCATGGGCTTCGTCGGTCCCGACCGGGGCGGTCTGCTCGAGGAGCTCGGCGTCGAGTTCGACGAGCGGGGCAATGTCCGCCGCGACGCCGCGTTCGCGACGACGTGCGACGGCGTCTTCGTGTGCGGCGACATGGGCCGGGGCCAGAGCCTGATCGTGTGGGCCATCGCCGAAGGCCGCTCGGCGGCGGCTGCCGTCGACCAGTGGCTCGAAGGCACGACTGCGCTGCCGACGCCCATCGCGCCGACCGCCCGCCCCCTCATGTAGCCCAAACCCGCCGCAACCCGCGTTCTCGACGCTGAGGGGGACGAAAACGGCCCCGTCACCGTCGAGAATGGTGGGTGTGAGGGTCTTCGCCGCGCTGGCCGTTGTTGTCGCGCTCGCGGCGGCGCCGGGGGACGGGGTGCAACGGCCGCCGGCCGAGTACCCGCGGACGTGGCAGCCGGCCGCGGTCCTCTCGCCCGAGCGAGCCGCCGTCGTCGTCGTGCGGGTCGAGGGCCGGGGGGGCGGTGAGTTCGCCGACGGCACCGGCGTCGCCATCGCGCCTGACCTCATCCTCACCGCCGATCACTTGCTGGGTGAGCCAGCCCTGTTCGTCATCCGCTGCGACACCGAACTCGTCGAAGTCCGCCAGGTGACCCGCGACGAGGAGCACGACGTCGCCGTGCTTCAGGTCGACGGCGCCCCCCTCGTACCGGTGGAGCTGGCGCCGTCCGATCCGCAACCCGGGGCCGAACTCGTCGTGAGCGGCTACCCGCGGGGCCAGGACCTCGTCGTGCTCCCCGGCCGCGCCGAGAGTTACGTCGACGGCTCGTTTCTCGACGCGGTCGGCACGGTGATGCGGTTCACCCCGGCACCGGAGCCCGGCCAGTCCGGCGGCGCGCTCCTCGACGCCCACGGACGCCTGGCCGGTCTCGTCACCGGCGTCGAGCGGGCGTCGGGAGTCGGCTACGCGGTGCCGGCGTCCGTGCTGCGCGCCGCGGTGGGCACGCTGGTACCCGGCCGTCGCATCGACGCCGGTACCGTCGCCGCGCCGGCCGCCCGCCCCCGGCAGCCCGCGTGTCGTTCCGAAGCGAGCCACTAAGGCCCGTCTGTCCTGACCGGTAGCCGACGGCCCGCTCACGTACTCGGAGTCGGCCAAGGGCGATCGATGCGATCCTCACCGAGGCCTTCGGTGACGACCCCGATGAGTTCGACGGCGACGTCGAGTCCGATCCCGCCCCGTTCCACTTCGACGCTGGCTTCGCCGCCGGATATCTCCGCCAGAACAGCGGAGGGGGCCTCCTAGACTCGACCGGTGACCCTCCCGGCCCACGATCGGCGGCTGCTCCGGCGCGGCCTGGGTGTGCTGCGGCGGATGATCGCGTTGGAGCCCCGGTTCTTCGGGTTCGCGATCTTCGGTGCCGCGGTGTACGCGCTGGCCACGGTGGGGTCGTCGTACGTGCTCGGCCGCGTCACCGACCGGGTGATCATCCCCCGCTTCGAGACCGGGCACGTCGCCACCGGCACGGTGGTGGGTGCCGTGACCGCGATCGTCGCGGTCGGCCTCGTGAAGTGCGCGGGGATCATCACCCGCCGCATCTGCGCCACGATCGCCGGCGCTCGCGTCGGTGCCACGCTGCGAAGCGCGGTCGTCGAGCGCTACCAGGAGGTCCCCTTCGAGTACCACCAGCGGACGCCCACTGGCGAGCTGCTGGCTCACGCGGGGGCGGACGTCGACGCGGCCACCGAGGTTCTCAACCCGCTGCCGTTCTCCACCGGTGTCGTCGTGATCGTCGTCGTCGCCGCGGTGTGGCTCGTGCTCACCGACCCGTGGCTGGCGCTCGTCGGTTACACCCTGTTCCCCAGCCTCATCGCCCTCAATGTCGTGTACCAGCGGCGTGTGAGCGGTCCCGCGGAGCACGCCCAGGAGCAGATCGGACGGGTGTCGGCGGTGGCCCACGAGAGCTTCGAGGGCGTCCTCATCGTGAAGGCGCTCGGCGCCGAGGCCCTCGAAAGCGAGCGCTTCCGCCTGGTCGCCGAGCAACTCCGCGACGCGAAGATCAGAGTGGCCACGCTGAGGGCGACCTTCGAGGCCGTCCTCGACGCGCTGCCCGGCATCGCCATCGTGGTGCTGCTGGCGGTCGGCGCGTGGCGCGTGCAATCAGGGGCGATCACCACCGGGGTCGTCGTCAGCTTCGTCAGTCTCTTCACGCTCATGGTGTGGCCGCTCCGCCTGATCGGCTACGTCCTCGGCGAACTGCCCCGGGCGGTCGTCGGCTGGGATCGGGTGCAGGAGGTGCTGGCCGAGCCGATCGATCCCCGCCACGCCAAAGACCCGGCTGCGGCCCGACCGTCGCGGCCATCGGTCGGGGGCAACGGTCACAGCCGGGGTGTCGTCCTCGACGTCGACGACCTGTCGTTCGCCTACGACGAGGGCCGCCACGTCCTCCACGGCGTCACGTTCTCCGTCCGGCCGGGGCGGACGGTGGCGGTGGTCGGACCGACGGGGTCAGGCAAGTCCACGCTCCTGCTCGTCGTCGCGGGGCTCCTCCCGCCCGGGAGCGGGGCGGTACGGCTCGACGGCCGTAACGCCCGCGACCTCACGGTCGACGAGCTGCGCGCCACCGTGGCCATGGCGTTCCAGGAGCCGTTCCTGTTCGGTGAGTCGGTGGCCGAGAACATCCTCCTGGGCGCGGACGACCGGGAGCTGGAGCCCGCGGCCGGACTCGCGGCGGCGACCCGGTTCGTCGACCGCCTGCCCGCCCGGTACGACACCGTCGTGGGCGAGCGGGGCGCGACCCTGTCGGGCGGGCAGCGCCAGCGGGTGGCCCTGGCCCGGGCCCTCGCCCGCCGGCCCCGGTTGCTGATGCTCGACGACGCCACCTCGAGCGTCGATCCGACGACGGAGGCAGGCATCTTGGCCTCGCTCAGCCGGCACCTCGAGGCCACCACCCGGCTCGTCGTCGCCAACCGCCCGTCGACGATCGCGTTGGCCGACGAAGTGCTGTACCTCGAGGAAGGCCGTCTCGTCGCCCACGGGACCCACCTCGAGCTGCTCGCCCGCGAACCCGGCTACGAACGCCTGGTGCGCGCCTACGAGCACGACCGCGAAGAACGGCGACCCGCGTGACGGCCGACACCATCACCGCCGACGAGGACGACCTCGAGCTCGACGGAGCGGTTGCGATCCTGCGCCGGGGTCTGGCCACGTCGCCCGAGCTGCGCCGCGGCGCCGGCATCACCATCGGGCTCGCGCTGGTGAGTGCGGGCGGCCGTGTCGTCGTTCCGGTGCTCATCCAACAGGTCATCGACCACGGCCTGGGTGGGGAACGGGTGCGCATGGGTCTGGTGGTGTCCCTGTGCGCCGCGGCGGCGATGGTCGTGGTGATCACCGCCGCGTCGACCCGGCTCACCCTCGCCCGCCTGGCGAGGTCGTCCGAGCACGCACTCTACGGACTGCGGACCCGGGCCTTCGACCACATCCACCGGCTCTCGCTCAACCATCACACCGACGAGCTGCGCGGCCGTCTCGTGTCGCGGGTGACGTCCGACGTCGAGACCCTCAGCCAGTTCTTCTCGTGGGGCGGTGTCGCGTGGATCGTGAACACCGCCATGCTCGCCACAGTGGTCGCAACGATGGCCGTGTACGACGTCCGCTTGGCGGTCGTCGCCGTGGCCGCGGTCATCCCGCTCTACGGCGTCTTGAAAGCGGTGCAACGTCACCTGCTCGCGGCATGGGATCGGGTACGCGACAAGGTGGGCGACATGCTCGCGGCCGTGTCCGAGTCGGTTACCGGCGCGGCCGTCATCCGGGGGTACGGCGTCCAGGCTCGAACCAAGGCGAGGGTGGACGCTGCCATCCACGAGCAGTACCGGGCCTACGTGCGCGCCGGGTCGTTGTCCGCGCTGCTGTTCCCGTCGGGCGAGCTGTTCTCGTTTCTCACCATCTCCGCGGTTGTGGTCGCCGGCGTGGCGATCGGTCCCGGCGGAGGGCTCACCGCCGGCCAGCTCGTCGCCTTCCTGTTCCTCGTCACGCTCTTCCTCGAACCCGTCGCGGAGTTCACCGAAGTGCTCGACCAGACCCAGACGGCGGTCGCCGGCTGGCGCAAGGTGCTCGACGTCCTCGACACCCCGATCGAGGTGGCCGATCCGCCGGAGGGGGTGACGCTGCCCGACGGTCCGCCCCGCATCGAGGTCGAGCACGTCTCTTACGGCTACCGGCGGCTAGGTGTCCTCGGCGCGCCCGAATCGTGGGCGGTCACGGACATCTCGGCCGTCATCGAGCCCGCCACCCGCGTCGCGCTCGTCGGCGCCACCGGGTCGGGAAAGTCGACCCTGGCGAAGCTGCTCGTGCGCCTCGCCGACCCGAGTGCCGGCCGCGTGCTCGTGCACGGCATCGACCTGCGGACGGTCGCGTTCTCGTCGCTGCGGTCGCGCTTGGTCCTCGTTCCGCAGGAGACGTTCCTCTTCGACAGCACCATCGGCGAGAACGTCCGCTTCGCCATCAAAGGGGCGGGGATGGAGGACGTGCGTTTCGCCTTCATCGAGCTCGGCCTCGAAGACTGGCTCGACGGCCTGCCCGACGGTCTCGCCACGCGGGTCGGCGAGCGCGGCGACCATCTCTCGGTGGGCGAGCGTCAGCTCGTCGCGCTGGCCCGCGCCTATCTGGCCAACCCCACGTGCCTGTTGCTCGACGAGGCCACGTCGGCGGTCGATCCCGCCACCGAAACGCGACTCACGCGGGCCCTCGAAAGCCTCAGCCGCGGGCGGACCTCGATCACCATCGCCCACCGCCTCGCTACCGCGGAGAACGCCGACCTCATCCTCGTCCTCGAAGGCGGCCGGCTGGTCGAGCGAGGCACGCATGCTCAACTCCTCGCGCTCGACGGCGCGTACGCGCGCTTGCACGCGAGTTGGATCGACGCGAGCGCGTCGGTGGCCGCCGAGGCGACGAGAACATGAGAGGGGGCGATCCAGTCGTCCCGGTCGTCGTCGTCCACTGGAACCGACTGGAGCGGTGCGTCGCCACCGTCGCCCGATTTCACGACCAGGGCGTGCCCGTGGCCATCACGGTCGTCGACAACGGCTCACCGGCGCCGGTGCGACGCGCCCTGCGCGAGCTGCTCCCGGCCGATGTGGAGATGCTCGAGCTGGGTGCGAACCGGGGCTTCGGTCCTGCCGCCAACGCGGGCTTTCGGCGCTGGCTCGCACGCCGCGACGCGGGGGAGTGGGGCGGCGACTGGCTGGCCCTCGCCCCGCACGACGCCCTCGCCGCGCCCGGGTGCCTCGACCGCATGCTCGCGGTGCTCGCGGCCCGTCCCCGGGCCGGCCTGGCCTGCGCAGACTACGGCGACGGCGCCACTCCAGTGGTCGACCCGTACTTCGGCGGGATCCTCGCGCCGGCAACGGTGGCCGAAGGCTGGGAGCCGGCCGGGCACCCGCACGGGACGCTGCTCATGGCCCGGGCCGCGTGCCTGGACGAGATCGGGCTGTTCGACGAGCGCTACTTCGCGTACTGCGAGGAGGCCGACCTGGGGCTGCGGGCGCGGGCGGGGGGGTGGGAGGTCGGCCTCGTCCGCGGCGCGCTCGTGCGCAATCCCGACGTCGGGTCGGCGGTCGCGGCCGTCGACTATCTCCAGCTGCGGAACACGCTGCTCCTCGTCCGCGAGCACTGGGGGCGTTACCACGCCACCATCCGGTTCCTGCTCGCGCTGGCGCAGTTGGGCACGGGACTCGTCGCCCCCGCTCGCCGCGGTCCCTACTGGTCGGTGACCGGGCGGCTCCGCGCCTTGGCGGACTTCACCCGCGGTCGTTTCGGTCCCCCGCCCGAGGCACTCTTCGCCCGCACTGGCGGTTGAGCAGGGGAGGCGCCATGGCGGGTAATCGGCCAGCCGTCACGCGCCTGACCAGTGCCGCCGCCGGGCTGGGCGTGGGCGTGGCCCTGTCGATCGTCGGCATCGGGGCGGCGCCCGCGGCCGCCGATGAGGACGGCCTTCGATACGAGACCCATGCGCTCTATGAGCTCGATCGTCCGGCCCACGTCGTGCACGTCGCGGTCGACATCGCGTTGACGAACGAGCAGCCCGATGAGGTGACGGGCAACTTCATCCGCGAGTTCTACCTACCGGACACCGTCGTGCCCGTCCTCACCGAAGCCACCAACTTCGCGGCGACCCGCGACGACGGGACGCCGCTCGACGTTTCGACGGAAGCCATCGACCTGCCGCTCGTGATGCTCGCCCGCATCGACCTGAAGCCCGATCTCTACTACGGCCACACCGCGAACATTCACCTCACCTATGACCTTCCGAGCTTGGGTCCCCGTTCCCCGGGGGTCACGCGCATCAACGACGCGTTCGCCAGTTTCACGGTGTTCGTGCTGGGCGACCCCGGCATCACGAGCGTGGAGGTCGTCCTGCCCAAAGGCTACGACGTCGAGGTCGTCGGCGACGATATGACGTTCGCGCTCGAGGGCGACAAGGTCGTCTACCGCGCGGATGCCATCGCCGACCCCTACCTCTGGCAGTCGTCCATCGTCGCCCGCGACGACACCAAGTTGATCCACCACGTGGTCTCGGTGCTCGGCCACGACGTGGAGGTCCAAGCCTGGCCGGACGATCAGCCGTGGGCCGACTTCGTCAACGATCGGCTCGAGAACAGCCTGCCCGCCTTGCAGGAGTTGGTCGGGCAACCGTGGCCGGACGATGTTGACGATCTCGTCGTCACCGAGACCGTGAGTCCGTACTTGTACGGCTACGCCGGCTGGTACCTGCCGTCGGGAGGTTTGCTCGAGATCGGCGACGAGCTGGAACCGGTCGTCGTGCTCCACGAGCTGGCCCACATGTGGTTCAACGACCGGATCTTCGCGGACCGGTGGGTCAACGAGGGCTTCGCCGAGGAGTACGCGACAAGGACCCTCGAGCAGCTCGGTGAGCCGCTCAAGGAACCGACCGCCGTCGATGCGGCCGCGCCCGGCGCGCTCCGCCTCAACGCGTGGTCGACCCCGAACTTGCAGAACGAGATCAGCGACGACCAGGAGACGTTCGGTTACAACACGTCGTGGTTCGTCGTGCGGACACTGTACGCGGAGGTCGGTGCCGATGGCATGGCCGAGGTCATCGACGCGGCCGCCGATCACACGATCTCGTACCGCGGCGATGCTGAGCCGGAGAAGCAGGCCGGGACGGTCAACTGGCAGCGGCTGCTCGATCTTCTCGACGAGGTCGCCGGGTCGCAGCAGGCCGACGGCCTGTTCGCGACCTACGTCGTTTCCGATGCGGACGCGGCGACGTTCCAGGAACGCACGGACACCCGCGCCGCGTACCACGCGCTCGCGGACGCGGGCGGGAGCTGGACACCGCCGCTCGGGGTCCGCCAGGAGATGACCCGCTGGCATTTCGCGAAGGCACGCGCTCTGATCGCGACGGCGACGAGCGTGTTGGACGCGCGGGCGGCCATCGCCGCCATCGTCGAGCCGGCGGGGCTGAAGGTCCCCCCGGCGCTCGAGCACGCCTACGAGAGCGGCGAGCATCTCGCCGAGGTCGTCACGGCCGCTCAGGAGGACCACGCCGCGGCCGAGGAGCTCGTGCGGGCCCACGACGCCCGCCGCGACCACCACGGGTTCTGGGAGAACATCGGCCTGAAGGGCTCGGGCGTCGGTGGGACCTTGGACGATGCCGACCGTGCGTTCGCGGATGGGAAGCCCGACGACGCGATCGAGGACGCGAAAGCGGTCGAACGGCTCGTCGCCGACGCCGACACCGAAGGAAAGAAGCGGGTCGGCCTGGCCGGCGGCGCCGTGCTGTTGCTCGTGGCCGTCACCGTGCCGCTCCGACGGGCCCTGCGCCACGACCGAGCGTCGGTCGGGTCCTCAGAGCTTGGTGTTGTCCCACGTGACGACGTTGATCGGGACGAAGACAACCCAGCGCCAGGTTGACCCGGTGGCCGTACCCGGGAACGGCGGGGGATCCGTCTGCGGGGGACGGCCGTAGCCGCCGTTGTACTTGCGGCCCATCAGCGCTCTGGCCTCGCTGAGGTGGGCATCGGCCGCCTCGGCCTGGGCGTCGTCGAGGATGGTCGCCGTCCCTTGGAGCATCGCCCCCTGCAACTCCGGGAACCGCTCGTTGCGGTCGACGAGGACGGTGGCGTGTGGGTTGCGCCGCAGGTTCACGACCTTCTGGCCGCGGCAGAAGGTGTAGATGCGGCCGCCGACCCAGACGAACCACAGCGGGGTCACATTGATCCGGTGCCCGGGTCCCTGGGTGGCGAGACGCATGTTCCACGACGTCGCCAGTAGCTCGTCGAGCTCCTCCGCGGTGAGGGCGAGCGAGCGCGAGAGCCTGGCCACGGCCGGCATCATGCCGCGCAGCGTCTACTGTCGCCGCCCGTGCCGAGGTTGACGTCGCTGAGTCGCTCCGTCGAGGGACGGGTCGCGCTGGTCACCGGGGCGGCCAGCGGCATGGGGCGGGCCACGGCTCACCTCTTCGCCGACGAGGGCGCCCTGGTCGCGGTCACCGACGTGACGCTTGAAGGCTCCGCCGCAGTCGCGGAAGAGATTCTCGACGCCGGCGGTCAAGCCGCAGCCTGGGCGCTCGATGTCTGCGACCAGCCTCGCGTCGACACGGTGGTCGCGGAGGTCGTCGACCGGTTCGGACCCGTCGATGTGTTGGTGAACAACGCGGGCATCAGCACGATCGGGCCTATCGACGCCCCCGACTTCGAGGCGGTGTGGGACAGAACCTTCGCGGTGAACCTCACCGCCCACGTGCGGCTCATCCGGGCGTGCCTGCCCCACCTCCTGCGGAACGCTGATGGCCGGATCGTCAACATCGCGTCCACCGAAGGGCTGGGCGCGACCGGCTCGATCAGCGCGTACACGGCGTCGAAGCACGGCGTGATCGGCTTGACTCGCTCGCTCGCGGTCGAGCTGGGCAGCCGGGGTGTCACCGTCAACTGCGTGTGCCCCGGACCCATCAACACCGGGATGACCGCGCTGATCCCCGACGATGCGAAGACGAAGTTCGCCCGCCGCCGTGTCCCGTTGCGGCGTTATGGCGAGCCGGAAGAGGTGGCCCACGCCACGCTGTCGCTCGCGCTGCCGGCGGCGTCGTACATCAACGGCGCCGTGCTCGTCGTCGACGGCGGCATGTTGGCCAAGAACACATGACCTATGAGATCCCGGGGGCAACCCCGCGGGTGATCGACGTCGGCGACGTGGCGCTGTCGGTGTACGACGCGGGACCAGCCGACGGCCCGGCGGTCGTCCTCTCGCACGGGTTCCCGGAGCTGGCGTATTCGTGGCGGCGGCAGATCCCTGCGCTGGCCGAGCGGGGCTATCACGTGATCGCGCCGGACCAGCGCGGCTACGGCGGGTCGGGCCGACCGGAGGCGGTCACCGCCTACGACATCTTCCACCTGACGGGCGACCTCGCCTTCGTGCTCGACGCGTTCGGACACGACGACGCCGTGTTCGTCGGCCACGACTGGGGCGGGCTGGTGGTGTGGCAGATGGCGCTGCTCCAACCCGAGCGGGTGGCGGGCGTCGTGGGCGTGAACACGCCGTACATCCCGCGCCTCCCCATCAAGCCGATCGACCTGTTCCGCCAAGCGCGGGGCGACAGCCACTACATCGTGTGGTTCCAGACTCCGGACGTTCCGGACGCGGCGTTGGCGTCGGACGTGCCGCTTCTGTTCACCCGGTTGCTCCGTACCGGGGTGCCGCCCGAGGAGGTGCAAGCCGCGACGGGCGGGTCGGCCAACTTCATGGAGGCGGTCGTCGCCGGGCCGGCGCACGGTGACGCGCTCTTGGACGACCAGGATCTCGATGTGTATGTCTCGGAGTTCGAACGGACGGGCTTCACGGGCGGGATCAACTGGTACCGGAACATGGACCGCAACTGGGAGCTGACGCCCGAGCAGGACGGCGCTCGGATCGACGTCCCTTGCCTCATGGTCACGGCCGAGTGGGATCCAGTGTTGCCGCCCGCGCTCGCACAGGGGATGCCGGCGGTGATCGATGACCTGGAGGTCGCGCTGATCGAGCGGTGCGGACACTGGACCCAACAGGAACAGCCCGCGGCGCTGAACCGCCTGCTGCTCGACTGGCTCGGCCGCCGCTTCCCGCCGGGGTGATCGCGTGACGGTGCGCGTGGGTTTCCTCGGGGCCGGGCTCATCGCCACGTATCACTCGAAGTCGCTCCGGCGATCGGGTGCGGATGCGGCGTGGACCGGGGTGTACGACCCCGATCGGGAGCGGGCCGACCGGTTCGCGGCCGCGAGCGGCGCGCCGGTGCGGGCATCCGAGCACGAGGTCCTCGACAACTGTGATGCCGTGTACGTGATGACGTGGACGGCCGAGCACGAGCGGCTCGTGGCCGCAGCCGCCGACCGGGGCCTGGCCGTGTTCTGCGAGAAGCCGTTGGCCACCGACGCCGCGGGCGCGGGGCGCATGACCGAGGCCGTCACGGCCGCCGGTGTCGTGCACCAGGTCGGACTGGTGCTGCGCCACTCGCCGGTGTTCGCGCTCGCCCGTGACCTCGTCGCCGAGGAGGAGTCGGGGCGGGTCATGAGCGTCGTGTTCCGCGACGACCAGTTCATTCCGATCCAGGGTCACTACGGCTCGACGTGGCGGGGCGACGTGGCCAAAGCGGGTGCCGGCACGTTGCTCGAGCACTCGATCCACGACCTCGACGTGCTCGACTGGGTCATCGGTCCGCTCGAGTCGGTGAGCGCCAGATCGGTCGAGTTCCACGGAATCGCGGGTATCGAGGACAGCGTCGCGGCCACCGTGGCGTTCACGGCCGGGGGAGTGGGAGTGCTCACGTCGGTGTGGCACGACATCCTCGAACGGCCCAGCCTCCGCCGGCTGGAGATCTTCTCGGAGCGGTTGTACGTGGGCGTCGAGGGCGACTGGTTCGGTCCGATCCGATGGCAGCAGACGGGGACCAATGAGGAGTCGCTCGAGGGCGAGGCACTTGTCGCCGAGTGCGAGCGTCGAGGTCTGACGCTCGGCAACCCGGACGGACTCTTCGTCGCGGCCGTGGCCGACGGACGCCCGGCGTGGCCCGGCTTCGACGTCGCGCTGCGGGCCCATCTCGCGGCCGACGCCGTCTACCGCTCCGCCGCGGCCGGCGGCGAGCCGGTCGCCATCCCTCGTTCTGGCGCAGAAATGTGACCTGCGGCGTCGTTCTGCTACGCCAGAACGACGCCGTGGCGCTTCAAGGGACGAGGACGAGCTTGCCGTAGGTGGCGCGATCGCCGAGGCTGACGAGGGCGGCCGGCGCGTCGGCCAGCGGCCGCTCGGCCATGACGAGGGGGTCGATGGAACCCTCGCGGTGCATGCGCATCAGCTCCTCGTGGCAGTGCGCGACCAACGCTGGATCATGGGCTCGGTACGCGCCCCAGTGGAGGCCGACCACGCTGTAGTTCTTCAGGAGCACGTGGTTCCCGGGGATCTCCTGGATGCGTCCGCCGGCGAAGCCGATGACGAGCAGGCGCCCCTCCCACGCGACGCAGCGCCGGGATCGGTCGAACGTGTCGCCGCCGACCGGGTCGTACACGACGTCGGCGCCGTTGCCGTCGGTCGCGTCCTTCACCGCGTCGACGAAGTCGACGGCGCGGTAGTCGATGACGACGTCGGCGCCCAACCGGCGGCAGATCTCGACCTTCTCGGCGCCGCCGGCCGTGGCGATCACCACCGCACCGGCCGCCCGTCCGAGCTGGATCGCGGCGGAGCCGACGCCGCCCGCGCCGGCGTGTACGAGCAGCGTCTCGCCGGCGTGCAGCGCGGCGCGCCGGAACAGCCCGAACCACCCCGTCTGATAGGTGATGAGCAGCGCGGCCGCGGACGCGTCCCCCAGGCTGTCGGGGATCGGGAACACGTCCGCTACGTTCGCAACCACCCGCTCCGCCAAGCCGCCCCGCGGGAGACGGGGGAGCGCGGCCACGCGTTGGCCGACGCGCAGGCCCGCGCCGTCTGCGCCGTCGCCGAGCGCGGCGATCGTGCCGCTGACCTCGAGTCCAGGCGTGAATGGCAACGCGGGTTTCTCCTGGTATCGGCCCTGGCACAGGAGGATGTCGGGGAAGTTCAGCCCGCTGGCCGAGACCGTGATGACCACTTCGCCGGGACCCGGCTCGGGCTCGTCGACGTCGTCGAGCGCGAGCACGTCGACCGGGTCGCCGAGCGAGTGCACTCGCCACGCACGCATGGGCACGACCGTAGTAAGCCGGAGGGCATGCCCTACGAGGTTCTTCGCTTCCCCTACAACGGGACCGTCGACGCGGACGGCCACGTCCTCGAACCGCCCGAGCTGTGGGAGACGTATCTCGACGCGCCGTACCGCGACCGTGCCATCCGCATACGCGTCGACGACGACGGGTTCGAGTACCTCGAACTCGACGAGGTGCCCTCGAAGCGAACCGTGAAGGGGGTACTCGGGCTCATGGGCGCGATGGGTGACGTCGACGCCCGGCCGTCACCCGACCGCCGCTATGCCGACAACATCCCGTACGGCGCGGGCTCGGCGACCGAGCGACTCGACTTGCTGGAGCGCGAGAACCTCGACGGCGCGCTGCTGTATCCGACCCTCGGGTTGTTGTGGGAGTGCGAGGTCACGGATCCGGAGATCACGTGCGCGTACCAGCGGGCCTACAACCGCTGGATCGCCGACTTCTGCCGGGAGTCCGGCGGTCGGCTCGTGCCCATCGCCCACCTCAACCTCCTCGATGCCGAATGGGCCGCGGACGAACTCGAGCGAGCGGTGGCCGACGGGTGCCGGGGCGCGTTCCTCGCGCCATTCACGCACACCCGAACACCCCACGGGCACATCGACCACGACCCGCTGTACGCCCGGGCCGTCGAGCTGGATGTACCGATCGCCATCCACCCGACGTTCGAGCCCGTCGAGATGATGCCGGTCCGCTTCGGCGGGCTCGGTCGGGCGGGCGAGTTCTTCTACAACGTGATGGTCCGACAAGGCGTCCAGCAAGCGCTGCTCTCGTTCTTCGCGCTCGGAACCCTGGAACGGTTCCCCACGCTGAAGCTCGGCGTGCTGGAGTCGGGATCGGGCTGGGTCGGCTCGTTCCTCGACCGCATGGACGCGGTGTGGGAGACGAACAGCGGTGGCGGTGCGCGGGCGGCTGGGTTGGCCACCCGTCCGAGCGAGGTGTTCCCGCGCCAATGCTTCGTCTCGGGCGACCCCGACGAGACCGCGGCACCGTTCCTGTTCGACCACGTGGGTGCCCACTGCTTCATGTGGGCCACCGACTATCCCCACCCGGACCATCCCGGCACGTGGGTGCCGGCGCTGAAGCGCATGGTGGCCGGGTTGTCGGACGACACACGGGCGGCCGTGCTCGGCGGCAACGTGCGCCGCCTCTACGGCCTCAGCGTGTAGCCCACACCGCGAACAGGGGGTCGCCGCCCTGGTCGATCGGCGTCCGGCGGGCGACGGTCGGCTCGCCCCAGACCCGGCTGCGCTTGAAGTACTCGGCGACGATCACACAGTGGTCCTCGTCGCTGGTGGCCAGCCAGCCCCGGATGGCCTTCGTCGGGAAGCAGCGGTTCGAGAACGTGCACACGAACAGGCCGCCGGGGCGCACGACGCGGGCGACGGCGCGGAAGACCTCGATCGGGTGGACGAGGTAGTCGACCGACACGCAGCACACCGCGGCGTCGAAGGCTTCGTCGCGGAACGGGAGCGCGGGATCGAGGTTCAGGTCGTGGACGACCGTCGTGTGCGCCATGGGATTGGCGGCCAGCTCGGCCGCGTTCATGCCAAGGACCGTGAGGCGTGCTGGCCGGATGTGGAAGTGGGACACCCATGAGCTCATGAGGTCGAGCACGTCGCCGCTGAGCCCGAGCTCGGCGTACAGATCGCCCACGGCGCGGATCGCGGCGTCGTCGATGTGGGTGACGAGCCGCGCCGGCGCGTAGAACTCGGTGTCGGTGGCCGGGTCGCCGCGGTCGAAGAAGCCGTCGGGGAACCCGTGGTACGGATCGGCGGCCGTCACGACGGCGACCTAACGTGACCGACCATGAGCGAAGTGGAAGACGCCCGCAAGAAGCTCGAGGACGAGTTCGGGCAGGTCCGCAAGCACCTGTCGAAGGTCCGCGACGCCCTCGAGAAGGTCGAGAAGGCCGGGCCCGAGGACGACCTCCACGGTCTGTTGAAGGATCTCGAGGACGTCGTGAAGGAGGTCCGCACCGGCGGCATCATCGGCTCCGGCGCGAACGGCCACAAGCGCGCCCTCGAGAAGTTCAAGAAGGCACAGTCGGCGGGGCTCTAGAGGGTCCCTCAGTCGAAGATGATCACCGAGCGGGCGACTTCGCCCGTCTTCATGGCGTCGAAGCCGTCGTTCACCTCGTCGAGCGTGATGCGCCGCGACACGAGCTCGTCGAGCTTCAGGCGGCCGTCGAGGTAGAGGTCGACATAGCGGGGCATGTCGACCCGGAACCGGTTCGACCCCATGTTCGAGCCTTGGAGCTTCTTCTCGTAGAGCAACTCGACCCCGGGGATCTCCACGCTCTGACCGAGCGGGATCATGCCGATGACCGTGGCGGTGCCGCCGCGGCGGAGCATGGCGAAGGCCTGCTCGGCGGTGGCCTTCAGGCCGATTGCCTCGAAGCTGTAGTGCACCCCGCCGCCCGTGAGCTCTTGGACTTGACCGATCGGGTTGCCGGCGGACGCGTCGACGACATCGGTGGCACCGAACTGCCGCGCCAGGTCGAGTTTGTGCGCCACCATGTCGACGGCGATCACTCGCCCTGCACCGGCGATCGCCGCCCCTTGGATGCAGTTGAGGCCGATGCCGCCGCACCCGATCACCGCCACGGTGGAGCCGGGCTCGACCCGGGCGGTGTTGAACACCGCGCCGAGCCCCGTCGTCACCCCGCAGCCGATGAGCGCGGCCCGGTCGAGCGGCATGTCGTCGCGGATCTTCACGAGCGCGTTCTCGTGCACCAGCATCTGCTCGGCGAACGAGGACAGGTCGAAGTACTGCCACATCGGGCCGCCGGCCTTGCTGAGGCGCTGAGGGTCCTCGAGTGGCCGTTGCACCGCGGCCTTGTTGTCGCACAGGGACAGGTGGCCCGTCAGGCAGTACTCGCAGCCGCCGCAGTACACCGACAGGCAGCTGATGACGTGGTCCCCGGGCTTGAGGTAGGTCACTTGGTCGCCCACGGCCTCGACCACGCCCGCCGACTCGTGACCGAGCACGCATGGCGTCGCCCAGAAGTACTTGCCCTCCATGAAGTGAAGGTCGCTGTGACACAGACCGGCCGCCGCGGTGCGGACGAGCACCTCGTGCGGCCCGGGGCGGTCGATGTCGACCTCGTCGATCTCGAGCTTGCCGGGGATCTCGTGCAGGATCGCAGCGCGCATGGCCGGTGCCTCCTCAGTGGGCGATGAGCTGCTGCGATACTGGCACACTCATGATGCGATCGCCCTTGCTCACCGAGCGCTTCGACGACGCGTTGGTGTGGGCCTCACAGCTCCACCGTTTCCAGCTCCGCAAGTCGACGCCGATCCCGTACCTCTCGCACCTGCTGTCGGTCACGGCCATCGTGATCGAGCACGGCGGCGACGAGGACCAGGCCATCGCGGCGCTGCTGCACGACACCATCGAAGACCAAGGCGTCTGGGACAACGAGATCGCCGAACGCTTCGGCGCCGAGGTGGCCGCGTTGGTGCGGGCGTGCTCCGAGGACGAGGAGTGGTCGATGGCGCCGTGGCGGGTGCGCAAGGGCGAGTATCTCGACCATCTCGCGTCGGCGCACATGCCGGCGCGCGCGCTGCTGGTGTCGGCCGCAGACAAGCTCCACAACGCCCGATCCACCCTCGGAGATCTGCGCCGGCACGGCGAGAAGGCGTGGACCCGCTTCAGCGGTGGCCGCGACGGGCAGCTCTGGTTCTACGAGACGGTGGCGGCCGTGCTCTGCGAGCGGCTGCCGGGCGATCTCACCGACGAGTTGCACGACACGGTCGCGGACCTGGCGACGTTTCCACGCGGGCAGATCGGGCTCTTGGAAGGCATCGCCACGACACGGGCGATCCGCCGGTTCCGTCCCGATCCCATCCCGGAGCGTGACCTCGCTCGCATCCTGTTCGCGGCCAGCCGAGCACCGTCGGGCTCGAACCGACAACCGTTCCGCTTCCTCGTCCTGCGCGACGGCCCGCGTGCCCGGGAGGCCAAGACGCTTCTCGGCGACGCGTTCCGCTCGGGCTGGGGGGCAAAGCGTTCCGCTGACGGCTACGAGTCCGGTTCCGGGGCCGACCAGCGGTCACCGAAGGCGCGCATGGCGGCGAGCATCCAGCGCTTCGTCGACCGGTTCGAAGAGATTCCCGTCGTCGTCTTGCCGTGCCTGGTGCGCTACCGCTCGCCGTTCCCCACCGAGGGAGGATCGGTCTACCCGTCGTGTCAGAACCTGCTCTTGGCGGCGCGGGCCCTCGGCTACGGGGGAGTGATGACCGTGTGGCACGAACTCGTGGCCGATCAGCTCCGCGCCCTCTTGGGGATCCCCGAGGACGTGCTGATCGCCGCGACGATCCCGCTCGGGCGCCCCATCGGCGGCCACGGCCCGGTACGGCGGCGACCGCTTGGCGAGTTGGTGTTCGAGGACGGGTGGGGGACAGCCGCGGGGTGGGCCGTCGACCCGCCTGGCACCCGATTTACCGGGACGGGCCCGCGGCATCCCCGGGAGTGACGCGCATGAGCCGGGACTGCAGGCGGGCGGCGGGCTCGTCCAGCCCCGGAAGCTGGCCCTGCAAGGTCCCGCCGTGACCCAGCACGATCTCGGCGACTAAGTCCTCGACGTCGGCCCACGACGCCGCCCGCGGCCCGTCGAGGTGCCGGTTGTAGGGGGCGTCGAAAACGATGACGGGATTGCCGGCGTCGCGCAGCGCCTCAATGTTGTGCGGGCCGTCGTCCACGTAGCAGTCGGCCTCGACTTCCGGCTTGGCCCCCAGGAAGCAGATGTCGCGGTACGGGATGCCCTGTTGGTCGAGCCACTCGACGGTGTCGGCGACGGCGACCTGGTGGCCCCAGTTGACGTACAGCCGGTGCGTGATGATGCGGATCCACAGGCCGGCGTCCGACAGCCGCCAGAGCGCCTCCGCCGCTCCGGCCATGACCGGCATGGTGCGGAACATGCGGTGCTCGAGGACGGCCAGCCGGTGGAGGCGGTCGAACTCGCGATCCGAGAGGCCCCACTGGGCGAAGTCCCACGAGCGCTCGGAGTCGAGTGTGGCGGCATCGACGCCGCGGTCCGCGGCGACCACGGCGCGAAACGCGGTCGTGTAGTCGCCGCACACGCCGTCCAAGTCAACGCCCAACACGAAGGCCCCGCCCATCGGACGGCCACCCTACTGAGCACCGCCGCGGCGTGGTTTCCTACACTCGCGTCCGGGGCGACGAGCAGGCCGGGCGGCGGTAGAGGGGTGGGAGTAGTTGGCTGCGAGAGAACCGACGGTCGGTGGGATGGCCGTCGTCGAGGGCGTGATGATGCGCTGCGCCGGCCGGTGGGCCGTCGCGGTGCGCAACGCCGAGGGCGGCATCACCGTCGAGGAGGGCGCCGTGCCGCGGTGGCCCGCTCAGCTCCGGTCGGTGCCGTTCGTGCGGGGTGTCGTCGGGTTGGCCGAGTCCCTGACGATCGGGGTGCGGGCCATGGTGTGGTCGACTGCGCAGGCAACAGGGTCGCACCCTCGCCGTCCCGTCTCGGTGGGCGGCACGATCGCGCTCGCCCTCTTGTTGGTGGCGAGCGTCTTCTTCGTCCTGCCGGCTACGGTCGCGCGGGCGGTCGCCGCCGACCACGGATCGGTGGCCTTCACTGCTATCGAGGCGACGTTGCGCCTCAGCCTGTTCCTCGCCTACTTGTGGGGCATCAGTCGCATCGCCGAGGTGCGTCGGCTCTTCGGCTACCACGGCGCCGAACACATGGCGGTGAGCGCATTCGAGGCGGGCGTGCCGTTGGACGTCGCGTCGGCCCGCCCGTACGGCACGCGTCACGTGCGCTGCGGGACGACCTTCATGCTCGTCGTCATGGTGCTGGCCGTCGGCGTCCACGCATTCGTCGGCAGCGCCACGTGGTCGGTTCTCGTCGCGTCGAGGGTGGTGACCCTTCCGGTGGTGGCCGCCGTCGCGTACGAGATGTTGGCCTTTGCCGATCGCCACCGCGCCTCGGCGTTCATGCGGGCGGTGCTCGTCCCCGGTCTCGCGTTACAGGCGATGACCACGCGGCCACCCGACGACGACCAGCTGGAAGTCGCGTTCGTGGCGATTCGTGCCGTCGCGTGGAAAATGGCGGACGCCCCAGCCGGAGCCGGGGCGTCCATGGAGGTGCTCCCGCTGTAGTGACGGCGCCCGGCGGCGCTCACTCCTAGAACACGAGGAGCAAGAGCAGGATGATGAGGATCAGAAGTACTACGCCGCCTCCGATGTACATGGCTGGGTGCCTCCGTGCGGTGGGTGGTCCGCCAGGTGGTTCCCGCTTGCGGGGCCGAACAAACGCAACGCGTCAAGTCGGCGCGGCGTCGATGAAGTCCAGCGCGGCGTCGATGAACGTGAAATCCTTCGGCGTGGCGAAGTGATCGACGCCCCGCAGGGTGACGAGGCGGGGATCCGGGAGCGCCTCGACTAGCGGGTCGGCGGGCCCGGCGAAGTCGCGGTCGCCCAGCGCGACGAGCACGGGGCACGTGACCTTCGCGAGGTCGTCGGCGGTCAGCGGCGCCACGGGCCGTCGGAGGCACGCGAGCAGTGCGTCGCGGTCGTTGCCCGGTGTCGACGCCAGGGCGGAGAAGTGGAGGGCGACGGGGTCGTCGCCGGCCGAGCCGCCGACCGCCGCGGCGATCAACGCACCGTGGGCGTCGTCACGGAACAGGTTGGCCCCCACGCCGGCGACCACGACGCGGCGGAAGCGCGACGGATCGGCGGCCGCCAGCGTCAAGACCACGCGGGCCCCGAGTGAGAACCCGATCGCGTCTACTGGGGTACTCGGCAGCGCGTCGGCGACGTGTTGTTCCATGTCCACGTACGCCGCGGGGTCATGGGGCTTGGGTGCAGTGCCGTGGCCGAGGAGGTCGACGCCGATGACCTCTCGTCCGGCGTCGGTCAACAGGGCGATCCACCCCGGCTCGCGCCACGTCCGCTCGCACGAGGTTGCGAACCCGTGCACGAGTAGCACGGGCGGTCCCGGTGTCGTCACGGCCGGCAGCATAAGCCCCGGCGTTCTGTGGGCAATTTCGTCTCACATGGCGCCGAAATTGCCCACAGAAGGGGCAGGAGCCGACGGCTACGGGCGCTTGATCTTCAGCGTGTAGGTGCCGGAGCCGCTGTAGGAGTAGACCCGCCAGTAGTAGTAGCCGGCGGTGCCGTTGTAAGTGATGTTCTCGGTGGACGTGAGCCCTTGGCTGATGGCCACGCGGACCCAGGCGAACCCGCTCCACCGGTAGAGGGCGAGGTCGAAGTCCGCGCCGCTCGGTCCAGTGAGGCAGCCGTAGTGAGTGCCAGCCGCCGCCAGGAAGTAGGTGCCGTTGGGCTGGACGTCGGCGTCGCCGGTGCCCGTGAGGGTCGCCGTGTAGGTCTCGACGTTGCAGTTCGCCGGCGGGGGCGGAGGCGGCGGCGAGCTGCTGCCCAGCAGCGAGTAGAGGAGGCGGTTCGGCGAGCCGGTGCCCGGGTTCGTGACGACGCCGGTGGTGGCGCTGGCCACGATCGCGTCGCGCACCGTGGCCGGCGCGGCCGCCGGGTTGCTCTGGAGGTAAAGGGCGGCGACGCCGGCGACGTGGGGGGTGGCCATCGACGTGCCGCTGATGGTGTTCGTCGCGGTGTCGCTCGTGTTCCACGACGACGTGATGCTCGATCCCGGCGCGAACAGGTCGAGGCAGGTGCCGTAGTTCGAGAACGACGACCGGGCGTCGGTGGACGTGGTGGCCCCGACGGTGATCGCGGCGCCGAGCCGGGCGGGCGACGAGTTGCATGCGCTGGCGTTGCTGTTGCCGGCGGCGATGGCATACGTCACGCCCGAGGCGATCGAGTTGGCCACTGCGTTGTCGAGCGAGGTGCTGGCGCCGCCGCCCAGGCTCATGTTGGCGACCGCGGGGCTCACGTGGTGAGTCGTGACCCAGTCGACGCCGGCGATGACGCCGGAGGTGGTACCCGACCCGTTGCAGTCGAGGACTCGGACGGCGACCAGATGCACCGCCTTGGCGACGCCGTACGTCGAGCCGCCGATGGTGCCCGAGACGTGCGTGCCGTGGCCGTTGCAGTCGGTGGTGCCGCGTCCGTCGTTGACGGCCGTGAAGCCGCCGACGGCGCGACCGCCGAACTGGGTGTGCGTGGTGCGGATGCCCGTGTCGATGACGTACGCGTTCACGCCCGCGCCCGTGACGTTGTACGTGTACGCGTTGTTCAGCGGCAGGTTGCGCTGATCGATCCGGTCGAGGCCCCACGTCGCGGGCGTCTGCGTGTTGCTGATCGAGACGACCCGGTCGGCCTCGACGTAGGCGACGTTGGGATCGCGGCGCACGCGCTTGAGCTCCGCAGAGGAGATCGATGCGGAGAAGCCGTTGAGCGCCTGGGTGTATCGCTGCCCCACCTTGCCGCCGCGGGCGGCGACGTCGGCCGAGGCCGCGTCGACCGCGCTGCGGGATGCGTCCTTGCGGAACACGACGATGTATTGGCCGCTGACGACACCAGGCTGATCGGCGTCGACCAGCGGTGCGACACCGTTGCCGTTCGACGATGGGTTTGCGCCCTGCGGTGCATCACCCGGCGGCGATGCGCCCGCCGCCATCGCAGGGCCGAGCGTGAGCACGGCCGTGGCCAGAGCGGCGGCGACCAACCGCCGTCGAGGTGCGAGCGCCATCGTGAATTCTCCTTCTCCACCTGTCCGCCGAGCGGCCCGGACTGTACGCCTATTGGGACAGATCGTCCACAAGTTCCTCGAACTTGATGACAGCAGGCATCACTGACACCACCATCAGTGGACGCGATGCTTCGCGGATGCCCGATCAGTTGCGCGTGACCCGAACCTGTGCGATCGGTGTCGACGAGATCGAGTGGCGGTTCACGCCGAGCGGCGGGCCCGGCGGCCAGCATGCAAACAAGACGAACACGCGGGTCGAGGCCCGCTTCGACATCGCCGCGTCACCGAGCCTCGGCCCGGTGCAACGCAGCCGTCTCCTGGCCCGGCTCGGTCCGGTCGTGCGAGTCGTCGCCGCCGACGAGCGCTCCCAAGTCCGCAACCGCAGCATCGCCCTCGAGCGCCTGCGGCAGCGCTTGGCCGATGGATTGCACGTCGAGCGGCCCCGGCGGCCGACGACGCCGGGTCCGGGGGCCAAGGCGTCCCGCGTGCAGACCAAGCGCCGCCGGGGCGAGCTGAAGCGCCAACGCGCCCGCCCACCCACCGACGAGTAAGGCCCGAGGGCGACTACGCGTACACGAAGAGGGCGAACATCGCGAGCCAGATGGCGACGACGAGTTGGAGGGGTCGGTCGTGGAGGGCGAGATCGGTGGGCGAGCCGTAGCGGCCGTACACCATCACGGTCTGCAAGTAGCGCAGGATCCCGGCGACGACGGGGAAGGTGGTGAGGTAGAGCAAGGGCGCGTCGAAGCGCGCCTGCGCGTAGTCCGACACGGTGTACAGCGCGTAGACGACGACGGTGGCGGCCGCCATCATGGCCAGCGCCTGGTCGATGAACGCCAACGTGTACCCCGCCAGCGAGGCGCGGTGCGAGGCCGTCTCCTGTTCGAGGTCGCCCCGTCGCTTTCCGAGGGCGAGGAGCAGCGCGCCCAGCCCGGTGGTGAGCACGATCCACGACGTCGGCTCCACCTCGACCGCGTACGTCCCGGCGACGAGCCGGAGGACGAATCCCGCCGCGATGATCAGCACGTCGACGAGCGCCACGTGCTTCAGCCATTGGCTGTAGAGGGCGTTCATGACGAGATAGGCGCCCGCGATGGTCGGCACTTGCCAGTTCAACCCCGTCAGCAGCAGGGCGGCGGCGCCTGCCAGCAGCACGGCTCCGGTGATCCACGCGTCGGTGACCGTCAGCGTTCCCGACGCCAACGGTCGCTGACGCTTCTCGGGATGAGCGGCGTCCGCGTCACGGTCGATGATGTCGTTGAGGCAATAGATCGCCGAGGACAGCAAGCAGAACCCGATCGTCGCCCGCACCGACTGCAGGGCGACTCGCCGTTCGAAGAGTTGGTCGGAGAAGAAGAGACCGGCGAGTACGAGCCCGTTCTTGATCCACTGCTCCGGCCGGCACAGGCGCACGATGGCCCGCGCCCGTCGCGCGCGGACCGCGGGCACACGCACGTCGGCGTCGACGCCATCGAGCGGTGGGGACTTGACCACTAGTGGAAGTTTCTCAGTCCCAGGCCGTCGTGGTCCACGAGCGGCGGACGAGCAGGTCGGCCAGGAGCAAAAGGACGGCGAGCCAGCCGAGCGGGTGGGCTCGATCGAAATGGGTCGGCCAGTCGAAGCCGGGCGGGATATCGAAGCGGACCTGCCAGGCGATGACGTAGGCACCAGCGGCCAGCAGGGCCGCGGGCGGGCTGAGGGCGATCCAGCGCCGCGCCGTCGCGTCGCGCAGGCCCCACGCGGCCACCGCGCCGACGATGAGCCCGACCAGCACGTTGGCGAGCGCCGCGCCCGCAACGGTGAGGAGCGCGATGACCACCACCGCATGGCGCGCTGATGGCCGCGCCCCGTCGTAGTGCGAGCCGGCCAGCGCCTCCACGCCAACGGCGACGGGTCGAGCCCGGCGCCGCACCGGCAGAACAGCGAGGGCGATGCACAGCAACGCCCCGAGCGCGGACAGCCAGAGCGCGGCGTTCACGCGAGCCTGCGGCGCGAACCGCAGGGTCACCGTGAACGGGGCGTCACCCGCATCGATGCGCCACCCATTCGCGTAGCCGTCGACGAGGGTGGGGCCACCGAGGTCGGCGCCGTCGATCGACGCCTGCCATCCGGTGTTGTAGCTCTGACCGAAGCTCAGCCAGAAGTCGCCCCCGCCGGCTACGGCGGCGACGCGCACGTCCACCCGGTCGTCGGCCCGATGCGCGACGGTGAGCGCGGGCACACGTCCACGCGGCTCGACCGCAACCCCCGGCTCGAGCGCCGCGCCTCCCGCCGCGGACCGCAGGACAAGGCGGTCGAGGTCGATCCCCGTGTCGCGTCCCGGCGCGGCGCGCAGCTCCACGTCGCCGTCGAGCGCGATCGCGGGTCGGTCAGCACACGGCGAGATGGCCAGCGGCTCACCAGCGATCGCGTCGCGACTCGTCCCGGTCACGGCCACGGCGATGGCGCGACCGTCGACCCGGAGGAGGTCCGACCGGCACCCCGAGCTGAAGCGGGCGGGCGGCGGCGGCACGAGGACGCCGGGGGCGCCCAGCTCGGCGATGCCTACCGGCATGGTTTCCGGCTTGCCCGTGTACCAGTTGATGGTGGTGACCGGGCGGACGGCGTCGATGACGACTCGGAACCGCCCGGTGGTCAGCGGTGAGCCAAGGGCGACGCCTACGGTGGCGGTTGCATTGGGCGACTCGGCGTCGCCGATGCCCGGTACGTCGACGAGTCGGGGCTCCTGCCCGTCGGCCTCGATCCGGAGCCGGGTGGGCACCGAGTGGCGGCCATCGGCGAGGACGGTGAGCGACAGATGGTCGAGGCTTACCGGCGCCGGCGCGGCGACGTCGACCCACTGGCCGACTTGCTCGCCGAAGCGCGGGCTCCACGCGGTGGCCGGATCGCCGTCCACTGCGGCGCTGGCGCGGAACGCCCGCCCACCGAGCCGGGCCGACGACGTCACCACGTAGCCCCCGTCGATCCCGAGTAGCCGGTCGATGGCATCGTCGGCGATGCGGGGCGACAGCCGCGCCGTCCCCGACAGCGTGAACTCCCTCGGCCCCGGCAAGTCGAAGGATCGGACGACGGCCAGCTCCTCGTCGTCGCGCAGGGTCTCGGTGGGGGCCGACCGCAAGCGGGTCATCACGATGTCGAGAGCGTGCTCGTGGGCGTTGCCACCGGCGGCGGCCAGGAGGTCGGTGGGCAGCCGGACGACCTCGTCGCCCCGCCGGTCGCCGATCTCGACCTCGGCGAAACCCGTGCTCCGCGCCCCGCCGTAGCCGACTTGGCGCCCGAGCGTGTCGTCGAGGACCTCGATGTCGAGCGTGCGGAACGCGCGGGCGGGGAAGTCGACGCGTTGTCCCGGTGCCGTCCGCGACGCGTCGCCGAGATCGGCGTCCACCGCAGCGGTGCCGTCGAAGCGCAGCCGCACCTTCGTGATCCACCGGAAGATGTGATCGGTGGGCGCGAGCAGCGTGATCGAGTCGGTGGTGATCGGGCGTTCGAGCGTGAGCACGAGGTGCTCGCCGATGGTCTGGCTGAAGTCGCCGGTGCGCCACGCCGTGCGCGGGTCGCCGTCCACCGCGTTGGCCGGGCGGTCCTCCGGCGTGTACTCGCTGGGGTTGCCGTACGACGTGGCGTTCGCCTCGATGCCGTGCTGGAGGGCGACGGTGCGGGCGTCGTCGCCCGCGTCGGGGAACACGGGCAAACGGTTGTCGGTCGGGTCGTCCTGCAGCGGGTGGAGGCCGGCCGGCTCGGTGTAGCCGCGGGTGTTGCGGATGCTGCCCCAGCGCTCACCTCGTCGGCGGTTCGAGTCGGTGAGGAGGAGCGCGGCGCCGTCGTCGAGCGCGGCCCGGATCTCGGTTGGTGTCATCGACGCGCTGTAGCGGAGGAGCTCGGCACCGTCGAGGAGGCCGGCCGCGGTGGCGTCGACGAGCCCGGCGCCGTCGCCGGCGACGAGGACCGGCGCGGTCACCGGCTTCGCAGCGACGATCGGCACGGGGTCGTCGACGGGGAGCACCGCAACGGGCGGGGGATCGGGGAGCGCCGGGTCGAGGCTCAGGGCGAGCTCGTCGTCCAACGGGGCGTCGGGCACAGGGACATTGGGCACGATGGGCCCGAACTCGCGCGCCGGCCCGAGGCCGGCGGCTCGGCGCACGAGGTCCCACAGCTCCCGCGGGCGGGGCGTGTTGTAGCGCTCGAACTGAAGGTCGGAGCGCACGAGAACCTGCCCGGTTCTCATGATCCGGGCCATCGGCGCGAACGACGCCGGCTCGGCGACGTGGGATTGGAGACGGAGGTCGAACGCGTTGAGGACGTCGGCGGACTGCGCGGACCCCGACGGCACCAGCTCACGGGCGACGAACGGCCGGTCGGTGAGGCCGGGGGTGATGGGGTCGACCGTGTTGCCCCACCGGTACGAGCTGAAGTCGCTCCCCGGAATCTCGAGGACGCGGGTGCCGTCGTCGGTCTCGTCGAGGAAGCGCCCAGCGTCGAGCCAATACGACGGGAGCGCGCTCGGGCGCCGCAAGTTCTGAGGGACGAGCCCCCGCGTCCACAGTGGCACGAAGTTGAGGACGATCAGCACCGCCAGCGGTGCCGCCACGAGCCATCGCCGTTCGGGACGATGGTGGACGTACGCGTGCACGCCGGCGCCGAGAAGAACGGCGAGCGCGAGCACGATGAGCGGATCGGCCCGCGGGAGGCTGCGCATGGCGAGGCCCGCGCTCGTACCGAGAAACCTCTTGATGCCACGGCCGACGAGCGACGGCCTGCCCCACGGGTGCGCGCCCACGGCCAAGACGGTGCCGACGAGGAGTAGGCCGACGAAGTAGGCGCGCTCGCGCCACCGCGCACGCGCGCCGCCGAGGAGGCCGAGGCTGGGCACGACGTACGAAGCGGCGAGAAGCGGAAGCCGTTGGGTGTACGCGACGCTCGGTTCGATCCACGGTCCCAGCCGGTCGCCGCCGTAGAAGAACCAGTAGCCGATCCCCCGCAACACCTCGTTGGACAACGACGCCGCCGCCACCACCCGGGCGGTCTCCGTATACGCGAGCACGTCGATGCCGTTCGTGGCTTGCACCGACAGGCCCACGATCCACCACGCGCTCGCCAGCAGGGTGAGGACCCCGATGCGCACGATCGCCGCTACGGCCTCGCCGACCTTGGCCTCGCGGGTGACCCAGACGGCGAACGGGAACCACAACACCGGCGCGACGCCGGCGAGAAGGATGGCCGTCGCGTTGCTGGTGCCCACCGTGGTGACGGTCAGCGCGAACAGCGCGGGGTGGCGCCAGCTCCGACGACGCAAGCCGCGCACGGCGAACGCGATGAGCCACGGCAGCGCGCTGAACGAGAGGAGGAGCGCCGAGATCCGAGCGGCAACCGACAGCGTGTACGGCGTGAGCGCGTAGGCCAGCATCGCCACCCCGACCGCCGGGCCCCGCCAGCTGAACGTGCGCAGCAGGTAGAGCACACCGAGACCGGCGAAGAACAGGATCGACCCGAGCCAGAGGCGCTGCGCCACCCAGTCCGGCGCTCCCAGCCGCTCGAAGAACCAGTAGTACGGCCCCATCGGCCAGAGGAAGCCGATGTTCTGGTGGGTGACCGTGCCCATGCCGACGTGGGGGTCCCACATCGAGCCGGCCCGAGCGAGCAAGCGCCCCGGGTCGATGTAGAGGTACGACTTGGTGTCGGCGACGACCGCGCCGGGGGCGGTGAGGAGCAGCGGGCCGTAGCAGAGCGCCGCGAAGGCGGCCACCGGCGCGGTCCGGCGGAGCCGGTGGGTCAATGGGAGCGAGGCGTCCGAGTGCGAGCAGCTTCCTCGGCCAAGGCCTGCATGATCCCGAACGCCGTCGCTTCCCAGCTGAAGCGGCTGGCGTGTTCGACGGCGCCGGCACCGAGGCGTGCACGCAGCGCGTCGTCGGTGACGACCTTGGCGATCCCGGCGCCCAGGGCGGCCGGGGTGCCGTCGACGAGAAGGCCGCTGCGCCCGTCGGCCACAGCATCGGCGTGCCCCGCGATCCGTGTCGCGACCGAGGGCGTACCGCAGGCGGCTCCTTCGGTGAGCGAGAGGCCCCACCCTTCCCGGGCGGACGCGGAGGCCACGACCCACGCACTGCGGTAGAGGCGCACGAGCGCGTCCGGGCTGAGCCGTCCCGCGAAGGTGACCCAGCGCTCGGCGTCGAGATCGCGGACGACCTCGTCGAGCCGTGGCCGTTCGTAGCCTTCGCCGACGATCGTCAGTGAGAGGTTGGGCACCGCCGTGCGGGCCTCGGCCACCGCCCGCAGCAACAGGTCGTACCGCTTGACGGGCACCAGCCGTCCGACCGCGATAACGAGCGGCGCTCGCGCTTTGCGGCCGCCCGGTGAGAAGCAGGCGTCCACGCCGTTGTTGACCACCGTGATCCGTTCCGGGCGCAGGCCGAGCAGATCGACGATCTCCTGCTTCGACGAGGCCGACGGCGTGACCACGCGGCTCCGCCGGTAGACGCGCGGCGCCACGGTCCCTTCGAGGCGGTTGCCGAGGGTCGCCAGCCACGGCGCGTCGTCGCCCAGCACCATCCGCCACATCTCCGCGTGGACGTGGTGGAGCATCACGATCTTCGGGCCGCGGAACCACAGCGGTGAGAAGAACGGCATGCCGTTCCAGATCTCCAGCAACGCGTCGGCGGGCCCATGGCGGCCAGTGATCTCCGAGAACACGGCGCGGGGGAACACGAGGTAACGCCCGGCCCGGCGGATGACCCGATAGCCGTCACGAACGACGCGCGGCGGGTGACCCTGTGCGAAGGACGTCCGCCACGTGACCTCGAGACCGGCTTGGGCCCAGTGGTGTGCGACCTGCGCGGCGTGAACTTCGGAGCCGCCAGCCTCGACGTCAGCGAGATCGCGCCAGGACAGCAAGTGCACGCGACGGATCCCGACGGCCGCCGCCAGATCGCCGATCTTCGCGATGGCGTCTGCGACGGGCGGCGACGCGGTCACCGGCCGACGTTAGCGTCGCCGCCGGAACAGAGCGCGGACACGATCGCGGACACCCCACCAGGTCACGAGGCCGAGCTCCTCGACCATGACGCTCGGCGACATCTTCGAGTACCCGCGCACGCGGTCGGTGAACTCGATCGGGACCTCGACGACCGCTTGCCCGTGCTGCCAGATGCGGTAGGCGTTCTCGATTTGGAAGCCGTAGCCCTTCGATCGGGTCGTGAACACGTCGATGGCCTTGAGCGTGTCGGCCCGGTAGGCGCGGAACCCGGATGTCGCATCGTTGATGCGCATACCGAGCACGGCGCACGCGTACCGGTTGCCGTAGCGGGAGAGGGCCCGCCGGAACCAGGGCCAGTGGGGGATCGAGCCACCGGGAACGTAGCGAGATCCGATCGTGGCGTCGGCCCCGCCGTCGAGCGCCCGCAGCAACGAAGGGATGGCCGAGGGATCGTGGGAGAGATCGGCGTCCATCTGGATGATGACGTCGTAGCCGCGATCGAGGCCGACCTGGAACCCGTGACGGTAGGCGTTGCCCAGGCCGTCCTTCTTCTCGCGGACGAGCACGTCGACGTGGCCGAGCTCGGCACTCGCAGCCCGTGCGATGTCGGCGGTGCCGTCGGGGCTGTTGTCGTCGACCACGAGGACGTCGGCGTCCGGCACCGCGGCCCGGACCCGGCGCAGCACCTCGGCGATGTTCTCGGCCTCGTCGTAGGTCGGGGTCACGACCAAGATCCGCACGGGCCGCAGAGTACGCAGGCCGAAGCCCTCTGCGCTTCGTTCTGCCGACAGAGCTGGTCGTTCAGCGCTCAGCACCGCCGGTAGAGCTCGTAGAGGCCGCGGTCGGTGTAGAACGGGCTGTCGCCGAATTTCTGGACGAGGCAGAAGTCCCGGGCCAAGACGCGGTTGGGTTCGTCGGGGCCGAAGCGGCGCGAGTCGTTCGGCTCGTGCCAGTCGTCGCGGATGGTCGACAGGATCACGACGTCGGCCGCCGCCAGCTCGTCGGCGAGGCCGGAGTCGGGGGCGTTGGCCACACCCGGATCCATCTCGATGTAGCGGGTGCCGGGTTCGAGATCCGGCAGCAGGAAGTAGAGGAAGGCCTCGCTGTAGGGCGTCTTGCGCAGGTCGCCGGGACCGACGATCAGCGTGTCGCCCGGCTCGGTGACGTCGTCGACGACGGGCAACATCTCGTTCACCGCAGCGACGGCGTCGTGGCGCTTGTACGGGAAGTACCGGTCGCCGTGTCGCATCGTCTGTTCGACAAGGCGACGGCCGAATGTCTGCGCGATCGCCTCGCCGTACGGGCGCCACGTGAAGTACGGCACCAGCGCGAACGTGAGCAGCGCCGGCACCGCGAGAGCGACGGCCGCGAGCCGGCGCGGTGCGATGTGACGGCCCCGGGTCAGCTCCACGACGGCCGCCGGCAACATGCCGATGGGCACGCAGCTCACCCACGCGAGGTGCGTCGAGTCGGGGCGTTGCAAGGCCTGCGGCAGGAGGCCGACGCAGAACGCAGCGATGGCGAGCAGCCGCCGATCGCCGCGGCCGCGGTGGGCGCGCAGCCCACCGGCCGCGAGCGCAACGACGGTTGCCGCGAGGACGCCCAACCACAGGTCGAGCTGGAGCGGGCCGGCGGGGGCGGGGAACGGCCATGGGGGTTGGTCGAGCGCACCGGCGCCTTGGAGGAAGCCGTCGAAGTGGTCGATGGACGGCGGGAGTGGCAGCCGTCGGCCGCCGCGCAGGTCGAAGACCGGCTCGACGACCATGCCGTGGAACGCGTCCCCGGGACCGGCCATCGCCAGGTGCACGAGGTACGGCGCGAGGCCGATCGCCAGCGCGACGAAGAAGACGCGGCGCCCGCGCCGGTCGAGGCCGGCGACGACAACCGCGGCCGACAGACCGACGGCGAGCACCAGGTCGAGCCGGTAGAGCAGCGCGGCGCCCGCCAGCACTCCGGCGAGCACGAGCTGGCGCGTGCGTCGCGACGAGCCGGCGGGCGCCTCCAGTCCCTCGAGGGCCGCCCGCAGGGCCCACAGTCCCAACGCGACCCCGCCGATCCACGCCATGGCGGTGAGCCCGCTCGGCGTCAGGACGATCATGGCCGCGAGCGCCCCACCGCCGGCGGCCAGCCACGGCCCCCACGGTCGCAGCAGCGCGAACACGCCGAACGCGACGCCGAGGTGCTGGAGGAAGCCGACCGTGCGTTCGGCCGCGAGCCCGACGCCGAACACCGCGAACACGAGTGCGAGGACCCAGAGGCTGCCGGGTCCGTAGAGGTGGAGGAAGTCGCGGTTGGGGACCTTGCCGTGCAGCACGAGCTCGGGGAAGACGAGCATGAAGCCCTCTTCCATCGGCGCCCCTTGGGTGCGCCACAGCCCCCACACGGGCGGCAGGCACACCGCGAGGACGGCGGCGGGCGGCGCCCAGCGGGTCCTCATGGCCGGGCGAGCGTACTTCTGTCGGCAGTTACTGCATCGATAGGTCGATAACTGCCGACAGAACGGGGTTGGGGGCGCGCGCCGCTACTCTCCGGCCGATGCTCGGCTTCGAACGCGACGTCGTCGCCGCGCTGACCCAGACCTCCGACGCCGCGCTGCGAGCGCGCGTCGAAATCTGGGTGGCCGACGTCCTCGCCGATATGCCCGACCATCTCCGGCTGGGGGTGCTCGCCGAGTCGCTGTTGTTCGCGGCGTACGCCCGCGCCCGCCGGACTGGTGTCGCCCCGCTCCTCGGCAGCCTCGACCACAGCCGGATCGGGCTGCTCCGCCAGTACCCGCGGCTCTTTCGATCGTTGGTGTTGTTCGGCGAGTTGGAGCTCGCCGCCGCGCCCCGCCGATGACGAGCCGCGCCACCGACGTGCTCGTCATCGGATCGGGCGCGGGCGGGGCCACCACCGCGGCCGTATTGGCGGAAGCGGGCCGGACGGTCACGGTCGTCGAGGAGGGTCCGTGGATCGCGCCCGACGCGGTCGAGCCGTTCAGCATCGAGGAGATGATCGGCAAGTACCGCCATCACGGATCGTCGGCCGCGCTCGGCAACCCACCCGTGGCCTATGCCGAGGGCCGTTGCGTCGGGGGCAGCACCGAGATCAACAGCGGCCTGTGGCATCGCTTGCCCCACGACCTGGTCGACGAGTGGCGGGTCGGCCTCGCGATCGACGAGTTCACGGTCGACGCGCTCGACGAGTATGCGGCCCGGGTCGAGGGCTGGCAGTCGGTGTCACCCCTTCCGGGCGCGCCACCGCCCTCGTCCGCGATGCTCGAACGGGGCGCGGCGAAGCTCGGCTGGCGGTCCGTCGAGTTCCCGCGCATGTTCTCGTACGCCCCCGGTCGGGCTGTGAAGCAGACCATGACCCGGACCCTGATCCCCCGGGCAGTCGCGAGTGGCGCGGAGGTGGTACCCGACTGCCAGGTCGTCCGGCTGCGGCGCGCCGGCTCACGGGTCATCGCCGCGGAGTGCCGGCGTCGCCGGCCGGACGGCACCGTCGAGGGGCTGGACATCGAGGCCGACCACGTCTTCGTGTGTGGCGGCGCCGTGCAGACGCCCGCCTTGCTGCAACGCAGCGGTTACCGACGAGGCATCGGCACCGGCCTGAAGCTTCACCCCACCATCAAGATCGCAGCGCGCTTCCCGCACCCGCTCGACCACGACGACGTCCCGCCCTTCCGCATCACCGAGTTCTCCCCGGGGATTGCCATCGGTGGGTCCGCGAGCCGCCGCGGCCACGTGGGTCTCGCTCTCGCCGACTCCGGCGCCGACATCACCGAAGCGCTCGAGGACTGGGACCGGGTCTTCGTGTACTACGCCGCGATCCGCGGCGACGCCGGCGGCCGAGTCATCGCAGTGCCCGGCCTGCGCGCGCCGATCGTCACCTATCGCCTCACGCCTGGCGACTTGAGCCGCCTCGCCCGCGGTCTCCTCTACTTGGGCGAGGCGCTGCTCGCCGCCGGTGCCACCGAGCTGTACCCGTCGATCGTCGGTGGCTCGGTGGTGCGGGCCCGACGCGACCTGGTGCGATGGTGGGACGAAGTCGTCCCCAGCCGCACGAACCTCATGACCGTGCACCTCACGTCCTCGGTGCGCATGGGCGAGAACCGCGATCGCACCGGCACCGACAGCTTCGGTCGGGTGTGGGATGCCACCAACCTGCGCGTGAACGACGCGTCGCTCCTCGGCGACGCCCCGGGCGTCAACCCCCAGGCGACGATCATGACGATCGCACTGCGCAACGCCGAGCACTTTCTCGCGTCGGCATGACCGCGTCGCCGACTGCGATCGTCACCGGCGCCTCGGGGTGGCTGGGACAGAACCTCGTGCGGGCGCTCGCCGGTGAGCGGGACCGGGTCCGGTGCTTGGTGCCACGGGCCGACGAGGCGCCGTTGCTGGAGATCGTCGCGCCGTCGGTCGAGGTCGTCGTCGGCGACGTCCGGGACCCCGTCGGCGTCGACCGGCTCTTCGACGGGATGGCGGGCGCGGGGGCCACTGTCTTCCATGCCGCGGCCGTGATCCACCCTCGCCAGGTGCGCGAGCTGTTCGACGTCAACGTCGGCGGAACCCAGCTCGTGCTCGACCGTGCCCGGCGCACGGGTGTCGGGCGCTTCCTCCACGTCTCGTCCAACTCGCCGTTCGGAGCGAACCCCGGACCGTCCGATCGTTTCACCGAGGAGTCGCCCTTCAACCCGTACATGGGCTACGGGACGTCGAAGCTCGAGGCCGAGCGCCTCGTTACCCGCGCTCAGGAGCGGGGCGACGTCGACGCGGTGATCCTCCGTCCCCCGTGGTTCTACGGGCCGTTCCAGCCCGAGCGCCAGACCCAGTGGCTGCGGGCGGTGCGGCGGGGACGGTTCCCGCTCGTCGGTGACGGGACGAACCGCCGGTCGATGGTGTACGCCGGCAACCTCGTCCACGGCCTACTGCGAGCGGAGGTGGTGCCCGCCGCTTCGGGGCGGGCGTACTGGATCGCCGACCCCGAGCCGTACGCGATGCGCGACGTGCTGGGAACCGTCCGTGCCGCGTTCGAAGCGGAGGGACTGGCGGTGTCCGGACCGGCCGCGCCGCGCCATCTCCCGCGGCTGGCGGGAGTGGTCGCGGAACGGGTCGACGCCGTCCTGCAGGCGTCGGGCCGGTACCTCCAGGCCGTGCACGTGCTCGGCGAACTGAAGGACACCATCGCCTGCGACGTGACGCGCGCCCGTCAGGAATTGGGTTACGAGCCGCGGACAGCGCTGCTCGACGGGATGAGGGCGTCGATCCGCTGGTGCCTCGAGCGCGGCGAGGCACTGTGATGGCCGGTTCGCCGCGCCGCGTCCTCGTCACCGGCGGGAGCGGCTACTTCGGCACGATCCTCGTCGAGCGCGCCGCCGCCCGGGGCGACGCGGTGCGCATACTCGATGTGAACGCCCCGTCCGCGCCGCCGCCGGGGGTCGAAGTCGTGCTGGGTGACGTCCGCGACCGTGGGGTCGTGCGCCGCGCCTGCGCGGACGTGGACGTCGTGCTCCACAACGTCGCCCAGGTGCCGCTGGCCCGGGACCGCGAGCTGTTCTGGTCGGTGAACGTCGTGGGGACCGCCAACGTGCTGGTCGCGGCGCGGGACTGCGGCGTGGCGAAGGTGGTGCACACGTCATCGAGCGCGATCTACGGGATCCCCGACACCAACCCGGTGACCGAGTCGACACCCGGCCGCCCGCTCGAGGCGTACGGGCGGGCGAAGCTGCAAGCCGAGGTCGTCTGCCGCGACGCGGCGGCGTCGGGACTCGACGTCACGGTGGTGCGCCCCCGCACGATCCTCGGGCACGGGCGGCTCGGGATCATGGCCGTCCTGTTCGAGTTCGTCGCCGCCGGCGCGCCAGTGTGGGTCTTCGACGGCGGCCACAACCGCTACCAGTTCGTCCATGCCGACGACCTGGCCGACGCCTGCCTGCTGGCCGCCGACCGCCCGGGCGCGACGTCGTACAACGTCGGCACCTCGTCGTTCGGGACGATGCGCGAGACACTCGAGGCGCTCGTCGCCCACGCGGGGACGGGCTCGCGCGTCCGGTCGTTGCCGTCGGCACCAGCGCGGCTGGCGATGCGGGCCGTGACCGGTCTCGGCCAGGCGCCGTTCGCGCCCTACCACTGGCTGCTCTACGGCGAGTCGTTGTGGTTCGACACCACGAAGGCCCGCGCCGAACTTGGTTGGGAGGCGAAGCACTCGAACGCGGCGATGGTCATCGAGTCCTACGAGTGGTTCCTCGCCCACCGGGACTCGCTCGCGGCCGCCGGCGCGTCGCATCACCAGTCACCGGTCCGCCTCGGTCTCCTCGCGCTGCTCAAGCGCCTCCGCTCAACCCACCGTTCTCGAGGCTGACGGGCCCGTTTTCCGGCCCCGTCAGCCTCGAGAATGCGTGGTGAGGCCGTTGTATACTCCCGACGATGGCGTCGTCACCGGTGGGGGAGGCGGCGCGTCCGTGTCTCTCGGTCGTCATGCCCGCGTTCGACGAAGCGGCCACCATCGAGGCGGCGGTCGGGCGCGTGCTCGACTCGCCCTGGTGCGCGGAGTTGATCATCGTCGACGACGGGTCCGGCGATGGGACCGGTGAGCTGGCCCGCAAACTGGCCGCCGGCGACGAGCGTGTCGTCGTGCTCGCCCATCCCACCAACCGAGGCAAGGGCGCAGCGTTGCGGACCGGGTTCGCCCGGGCCACGGCGGAGATCGTCATCGTCCAGGACGCCGATCTCGAATACGACCCCGCAGACTTCGCTGTCCTGGTCGGCCCGATCCTCGACGGCAAAGCCGCCGTCGTGTACGGCTCACGGTTCGCCTCACCGCAGCCGCACCGCGTCCTGTACTTCTGGCACTTCATGGGCAACCGGTTCCTCACGACGCTGTCGAACGCCGCGACCAACCTCAACCTCGGCGACATGGAATGCGGGTACAAGGCCTTCCGCCGTGAGATCATCCAAGCGATGGTGCTCGAGGAGGATCGATTCGGGTTCGAGCCCGAAGTGACGGCGAAGCTGGCCCGAATGGGTGTACCGATCTACGAGGTCGGGATCGCGTACGCGGGCCGCACGTATGCCGAGGGGAAGAAGATCGGTTGGCGCGACGGCGTGCGCGCTCTCGTCTGCGTCGCCAAGTATTCGCGGCTCGGCCAGCGCATCCGTCGCCGCTGACCGCTACTGACCCCGCCCCGCGCATGCCCCGGCGGCGCCGACCGCCATTCCTATACTCGCCGGCGATGGCCTCGTCCTCGGTGCGAGACGCCGCGGTCGATGCGGAAGCGGCGACCGAGGCCGACGAGGATCCGACCCTCACCTCGGCCGATGCACCCCCGAGTTCCACCTCGACTGGCGCCACGACGCCGGGGCGCGGCCGGCGGGGGCTCGCGCTCGTGGCCCTGACGCTCCTCGTGGCCCTGCCGCTGGTGGTCGGGCTCATCGCGTCCGCCGAACCTCGCTGGGTCCCGGTCCTCGACCTCGCGCAGACCGAGTTGCGGGTGCGCGATGTCGGCACCCGGCACACCCCGCTCATCGGCCTCCCGGGCCGCATCGGCGACGCCGATCACCAGGGGAGCCATCCCGGTCCGCTCAGCTTCTACGCGTTGGCGCCGGTGTACCGCGTGCTCGGCTCGTCGGCGTGGGCGTTGCAGGCCGCGACCCTTGTGATCCAAGCGGCCGGCATCGCGGTCGCGCTCGCGATCGCGATGCGCCGCGGTGGTTGGGCGTTGATGGCGGCCACCGGCGCCGTCCTCGCGCTGCTCGTCGCCGGCTACGGCGCGGCGACGCTCACCGTCCCGTGGAACCCGTTCCTTCCGCTCATCTGGTGGCTGGTCGTGCTGCTCGCGGTGTGGTCGGTGGTCACCGGCGACACCGCGCTCCTGGTGGTGGTCGTCGTGGCCGGATCGTTCTGCGCGCAGACCCACGTTCCCTACCTCGGGCTGTGCGTGGGCGCCGGCGTCGTGGCCGCGGCCGCCGCGGTCGTGGTCTTCCGCCGCGCCGACGCCCCGGTCCGGCGCCGCATCCTTCGCCACGCGATCGTGGCGCTGGGGCTCGGTGTGCTGTGCTGGCTACCCCCGTTGGTCGACCAGATGATCCACCGACCCGGAAACCTCTCGATCCTCACCGACCACTTCACGTCACCGCCCGAAAAGGCGATCGGGCCGTCGACTGCGGTCCGCCTTGTCCTCCAGCGCCTCGACGCCGAGCATCTCGTCTTCGACCAGCTGGCCGAGCCTGGCCTGCTCGTCACCGCCGACCCGTTCGGGCGCGCCGCGGAGCAGGACCGCGGAATCGTGACGTTGACCGTCTGGGGAGTCGCCGTCCTCGCCGCGTTCGTCCTCCGCGACCGACCGTTGCTCCGGCTGCACGGCGTGGTCGCGCTCGGACTGGTGTTCGCGGTGCTGGTGATCGCCCGCATCTTTGGAACCGTCTGGTACTACCTGATGCTGTGGGTTTGGGGGGTGGCCGCGCTCATGTTGTTGGCCATCGGGTGGACGTGCGTGGCCGTGGTCGCCCGCTTCCTGTCCTCGAACAGGCGCCGGGCCGCGAGCCGGCTGGGCGTCGCGGTGCTCGTGGCCGCCACGGCCGCGGTGAGCGTGCGGGGCGCGGTCGCCGCGCCCGACGAGCCGCAACCCGACCGGCCGCTCTCGGACATCCTCGCCGAACTCCTGCCGCCGACGGCACGAGCGCTCGACCGGGGCGTGGGCGCAGCCGACGGTCACGCCGGCCGCTACCTCGTGACGTGGACGGACGCCGCCCACATCGGCTCCCAGGGCTACGGGCTCGTGAACGAGCTCGAGCGCCGCGGGTTCGACGTCGGTGTCAACGGGGGACTCGGCGCCACCGCCACGTTCCACCGCGTCCTCGACGCGGCCGACGCGACCGCCCGTGTGAACCTGGCGACCGGCATCTGGGTTGAGCGGTGGCGGGCATTGCCGGACGCGGTCGAGGTGGCATCGGTCGATCCCCGAACTCGCGCCGAGCGTTCCGAATTCGAGCAGCTGCGCCGGGAGGTCATCGCCGAGCTTCGCGACGCCGGCCTCGACGACCTCGTCCCCCGCGTCGACGACAACTTGTTCGGCGCATCGCTCGACTCCCGGGTGCCCTTCGGTGCGCAGCTGCGCATGAGCCGGATGCTCGCGCTGGGAGTGCCCACCGCGGTGTTCGTGGCGCCACCGTCTGTCGGGCCGTGACGGAACCGGTCGTCGAGTCCCCACCCGCACCCGCGGCGCGGGCCATGGCGATGGTGGCCGTCGCCGCGGCGGTGCTTCCCGTCGTCGTCGCGGCCACGCGGGCCATCGCCCACCACTGGGCGCCGGTCGGCGACGATGCCTTCTTCAGCCTCCGGGCGCGCGACGTCCTTACCGGACACCATCCCCTCCTGGGAACGTGGACGTCGGCATCGCAGTCGATCGGGGTTGACGTGAACAACCCCGGCCCGCTCCTCTTCGACTGGCTCGCCGTGCCGACGAAGCTCGCCGCCTACAACGGGCTCATCATCGGGGCCGCGCTGTTGAATGCGGCGTGCATCGGGGGGATCGCCGTGTTCGCGTGGCGGCAGGGAGGCGCGGTGCTGGTCGCCGCGGCCATGGCCATGTGCACGGCGCTGGCGTGGACGATGGGCAGCGAGCTGCTCTTCGATCCGTGGCAGCCGCACTCGATGCTGTTCCCCTTCCTGTTCCTCACCTTCCTCGTGTGGAGCATGGCCAACGGTGACCTTGCCGCGCTCCCGTGGGCGGCGGGCGTGGCCAGCTTCATCGTGGAGACCCACCTGAGTTACGCCGTCCTCGCGCCCGTCTTCGCCGGGGCCGGCGTCGTCGCGCTCGCGGCCTCCATCCGGCGCGGGTGGAAGCAGGAACCCGACCGCCGTCAGCACGACTGGGACCGCCTCCGCCGCGTCGTTCTCGTGACCGCCGTCGTTCTCGTGCTGTGCTGGGCCCAGCCGTTCGTCGAGCAGTTCACGGAAGCGGGCGGCGGCAACCTCGGGCGGTTGGCGACTCATGCATCGTCGAGCGAGCACAAGGTCGGTGCGGTCAACGGGGCGCGTCTGATCGCCGCGGTGGTCGCGCGGCCTCCGTTCTGGGCCCGGCCGTCGTTCGGCCACTCGTTCGCGGAGGTGCTGCCCCAGGAGAGCCGCGCCGGCGAGTTCCGCCGGCTGAAGGGTGTACCTGGGTCGCGCGCCGCCGCCGCGGGGCTGCTCGTTGTGGGGGCGGTCGTCGCGGGTGGTACGGCGTTGGCGTGGCGACGCCGCGATCGGCTGGGTCTCACGGGGTTGGCGACCGGTGCCGTCGCCCTCGGTCTTGGGTTCCTCACCGCGGCCACGCTGCCGATCGGCAACGTCGGCACCCCGGGTCACCAGCTCCGTTGGTTGTGGCCGATCTCCATCTTCCTCACCGCTGCGGTGATCCTCGCGGCGCTGCGACGATGGCGCGGCGCGGTCTACGTCTTCACCGCGATCGCCGTGCTCCTCGGCGCCTTGGCCGTGCCGGCGCACAACTCCCGGGAAGGGCCGAACACCGACGAGTGGTCGTCTCCGCTCATCCATCAGCTCGCGGCGCAGCTCGGCCCCCTCGATCACGCGGGCACGATCCTCTTCGATGTCAGCACCCTCCGGTTCGCCGAGCCGTTCAGCGCCGCCGTGATCCTGGAGCTCGAGCAGCGGGGCGTCGACGTCGTGGTGTCCGACGGCGGCATGATCCGCCAGCTCGGCGACGCTCGGCGAGACTCCGGCGACGCAGTAGCGAGGTTGTATCTGCGCAGTGGCCCGACCGCGTTCGAGGTGCCGCCCGGCGAGGATCGGATCGCGTTGGTGCGGGGTCTCGGCCCCGAGGAACGGGCGGAGCTCGACTCGAGCGCCGATGAGGTTCAGGCGATCCTCGAACGGAACGGGCTCCATTTGAACGACCACGGCGAACGGGCGGTCGAGCTCGGGCAACTGCCCACACTCGCCGCGCAACGCGCCGCGGGCACGGTCGACATCGGCGCGTTGATCGAGGACCGTGAGATCCAGGCCATCATCCAGTTCGGCTACCTCGTGCTCGACCGCGACGACCGGGCCATGTTCAAGCGCTACGCGACCCTGCAAGAGCACTGGGATCGGGGGACGGTGGCCGCGTTCCTCGCTCCGATCGACACCGCGCCGAGCGGATCGTGAGCCAGGGCGACGTGCCGGGGTCGGCGCTGGGCCTGGTCGTGCCCGTCTTCAACGAAGCGGAGCGCCTCGGCGACTACGCGAAGGACCTGCTGGCGTACGTCGACCGGCTCCCGCCCGGGAGCGAGCTGGTCTTCGTCGACGACGGCAGCACCGATCGCACCGCCGAGATCGTCGACGACCTGCTGACCCGGGCTTCTCGGACCGCACGCGTGCTCCGTCGTCCCCATGAGGGCAAGGGCGCCGCGGTGGTCGCCGGCCTGCGCACGATCACCGCGCCGTACGCGGGCTTCTGTGACCTCGATCTATCGACACCGCTCGACCAGTTCGACCTCGTCGCCGCCGCGGCGCGCCGCGCGCCGGTGCTCGCGATCGGCTCGCGGGATCTGGCGGCCTCGACGCTTCTCCGCAGCGAGAGCTCGGTGCGGGAGACGCTCGGCCGGCTGTACAACCGTTTGTTGCAAGTGACGGTCACGCCCGGCGTCGTCGACACGCAATGCGGTGCCAAGGTGGCCGCGACTCTCGTGTGGCACGAGATCCTCCCGTGGTGCCGGGAGGTTGGCTTCGCGTGGGACGCCGAGGTCGTCGCAGTCGCGCTCGCGCTCGGCATCGAGGTGGCGGAGGTCGCGATCGAATGGCGCCACGACGACCGCTCGCGGGTCCGCCTCACACGCGACGGCGCGGCCATGGTCCGGGCGACGCCCCGTATCGCGCGCCGCGCCCGCGCTGCGTCGGCCGCCCGCCGAGCGAGGGTCGAGGCGCGGCAGCGTGATGGCGTGTTCGACGATGTCAACGCCCGGGATCTGGCCGCGTCGGACCGCAACCACTGGTGGTTCCGCAGCAAGGCCGCGTTCGTGGCGACCGCGCTGCGGCGCACGTCTGCCGGCGCACCGCATGACGGCTGGCTGGTCGACGCCGGCGGCGGTGCCGGTGGCGTCACCGCGCTCCTCGGCTGGCACACCCACCGTGTGCTGGTGGTCGAAGGCAACGCCGACCTCGCACGGCAGGCCCACGCGGTCCATGGCCTGCATGCGGCCAGGGCGGAGGTGGCGCACGTCCCGCTCGCCTCGGGACGCGCCACCGTCGTCTGTCTCCTCGACGTGATCGAGCACCTTCACGACCCGGGCGCCGCCCTACGCGAGGCGGTGCGGTTGTTGCGCCCCGACGGGCGACTGGTGGTGAACGTCCCCGCGCACCAGTGGCTGTGGAGTCCGGCCGACGAGCAGCTCGGCCATGTCCGTCGGTACACGCGGCCGGCGTTGCTCTCGGAGCTGGCGGCCGCCGGCTTCGAACCCGTCTTGACCACGCACGTGTTCAGCTGGTTGCTCGCCCCGGTGTGGTTGAAGCGGCGGGTCGTGAGCCGTTCGACGGCAGAACTCGGTCTCGACCAGACCTCACCGCTGGTCGACCGCGCGGCGATGGTGCTTACGGCGGTCGAACGGACCGCGCTCGGCCGCCTGGCCCTCCCGTTCGGCACCTCGTTGCTGTGCGTCGCCGTTCCCCGACGATGAGCCGGCCGGCACCGCCGCTCCCCCCGGGCGTTCCTCCGCGGTTCCCGGATCGGGACCGCGACGGCCCTCGTGGTCCTCTTGCTGATCGTGACGGGCGGGCGGCCGCAGGCGCTGTTCGAGCACGGCCCGTACACGAGCGACTTCATGGACGCGCAGGCGCACGCCCTCGTCGCCGGCCATCTCAGCGTGGACCCGGGCGTCGCGACCATCGAGGGCTTCGTGCACCGCGGCCACACGTACTTGTACTTCGGCCTCGCGCCCGCCATCCTCCGGCTGCCGGTCGCAGCCGTGACGGACAACCTCGACGGGCGGCTCACCGCGCGTCGCTATGTGGGCGTCGGGCCGCCTCCTCTGGCGCGCCCGTCTCGTGATTCGGGGCGACGGCGAGCTCCGCGATCGCGAGGCGCTCGTCGCGGGCGCGTTCGTAGCCGCCGTGGGTCTGTCGTCTCCGCTGATGTATCTCACCGCCGACACGCTCGTGTACCACGAAGCCATCGCATGGGGGGTCGGGCTCGGACTCGTCACCATCGATCGAGCGCTCGCATGGTGGGCGGAGCCGTCCGGGCGAAACCTCGTCCTCGCGTCAGCCGCGGCAACCGGGGCCGTGAACGCGCGGCCATCGGTGGGTCTCGGCGCAGCCGTCGTGCTCCTGCTGATGGTCGGCGTCCGCATCCTCCGACGCGACGAGCGCCGTCCTCGTATCGTCGCCGTCCTGCTGCTCGCCGTCCTCGCGCCCATTGCGATCGCGGGCGCGGTGAACGCCGCCCGGTTCGGCACACCGGGCGGACCGCCGTTCAAAGACCAGGTGCTCAGCCACTACGACCGGAGCCGCATCGCCGCGTTGGCCGCGAACGACGGGACCATCGTCGGCCCCCAGTTCGCGCCAACTGCCCTCGTCGATTACCTGCGGGTGGACGGGGTCCGGATCCAGCGGCTGTTTCCGTGGATCACGTACCGCGAGTCCACCGCGATCGTCGGCGACGTCACCTTCGACGTGGTGGATCGGGCCGGATCGCTGCCCGCCGTCGCGCCCGCCCTCGTCGTCCTCGCCCTCGTCGGCTTCCTCGCGTTGGCCCGGCGGCCGGGGAGCCGACCGTGGTGGTTGGCCGTCGCCGGCACAGTCGTCGGGTGGTGCCGACGGTGACGATCGGCTTCATCGCGCACCGATACCTCTCTCCGACTTCGTGCCGATCCTGGTCGTGGCGGCCGCGATCGGCACGTGGGTCCTCGCGGACGCGATCGCCGCGCGCGCCGGCGCCGCGCGACGCTGGGCGCCGGCCGCCATCGTGGCGTTGGGCGTCGGCGGTACGCCACGACGAGGATGCCGATGCGCGGTTCGCCCATCCCCGCCGAGGTTACGGGGCGCGCCTCCGAGCTTCTCGGATCGCGACGACCGCCACGGCGGCCAGGACGCACACCACGCCCTCGGCCGGTGCGCGATAGC